>Ga0207669_10000006_pt1 | contig 176348 bp, 185 predicted proteins | sample KBSM33metaG_FD_184329 | JGI IMG/M metagenome (GOLD analysis project Ga0207669, IMG submission 184329) | Miscanthus rhizosphere microbial communities from Kellogg Biological Station, Michigan, USA - KBS M3-3 metaG (SPAdes) (version 2) | ecosystem: Host-associated > Plants > Roots > Rhizosphere...
GGAGACCAAGATCATGCTCCGCTTCTGGATCATCGCCGCCGTCTGCTCCGGCATCGGCTTCACCCTGTATCAGCAGTCGATCGGCCGCTGACCCCAAGGGGCCGACCCGCGTCGGATGGGTGCCGGGCTCCGCCGCAATCACGGCACAGAGAAATGACTTTCTGCGCGCCACGCGTGCGTTCGGCCGCCATACGGTCGGCCGATGCTTCAGATCGCCGCGCTTCCCCATCCTGCCGACCCGAATTTCATTCCGCTGGGAGCGACGCTTGGCGGGTTGATCGGCCGGACGATCGCCCTGCGCTGCGGCTATGATGCAGACAACATCATGCATTGGACAGTGGAAGGAAGCTATCTAGGAACCGCGGTCGCGCTGTGCGCGTACCTTGCGGCCAACGCTCTCGGGACGGGAAGGTAGAAGATGCGCTTTCGCGGGTTGGGGCTGGTCGCCGCCGCCGCCATCCTCTGTGCGATCCTAGTTGCCATCGCCGATGCGCACTCGTGGAGCGACACCGCCACCTCGGGAGCGCTCAGTGCGATTCTCGGCGGAGTGACGGTCGTCGACGTCCTTTTCGCCTATTGGCGGGAGGGCAGATTGCGGATCGGGCGTCGCTTTCGCCGGCGGCGGGCGACGCAGGGGTAGCACAGGAGCGGCCGGGGCAGCCGCGAAGATTGGCGGATGAGCGTGCCGCCGCCTCGCAAGTCGCGCCCGCCGCTGCCGCAGGGGCCGTTCTTGGTGGTCGGGCTGGCGCGCTCGGGGCAGGCGGCGGCGCGGATGCTGGCCTCGCGCGGGGAGGTCGTGCGGGGAGTTGACTCCGGGCATCCGGGGGGCGCGGCAGGGCTGGCGGGGGCGGGCGTCGAAGTTTTCCTGGATACGGATGGAGTGGCGCTCTTGGACGGGACGCGGACGGTCGTCAAGAGCCCGGGCGTGCCCCGGGAGGCGCCCGTGATCGCCGCGGCGCTCGAGCGCGGGATCGAGGTTGCCGGCGAGCTGGAGCTGGCCTGGCGGGCGGTCCCCAACCGCTTCCTCGCCGTCACCGGGACCAACGGCAAGACGACCACGGTCGAGCTGCTCGGCCACCTCTACCGCACCGCCGCCGAGCCGGTCGCGCTCGCCGGCAACGTCGGCACGCCCCTCTCCTCGCTGGCCGGCGCCGTCGACCCGACGGCGACCGTCGTCTGCGAGGCCTCGAGCTTCCAGCTCGAGGACGCCGTCGCCTTCGCCCCGGAGTGCGCCGTCTTCCTCAACCTCGCCCCCGACCACCTCGACCGCCACGCCGAGCTCGACGCCTACCTGGCGGCAAAGCTGCGGATCTTCGCCCACCAGGGCAACGACGACCTCGCCGTCTACAACGCCGACGAGCCGGCGCTGGCCGGGGTCGACCTCGGCGGCTGCGCCCGCCGCATCTCCTTCTGCCACGGCGCCGGCTCTGACTGCGAGGTGTCGCTGGCCGAGGGCACCGTTTTCTACGACGGCGAGCCGCTGCTCGAGGTCGCCGAGCTGGGCCTGTTCGGCGAGCACAACGTCGCTAACGCGATGGCCGCCGCCACCGCGGCGCTCTCGATGGGGCTCGACCGCGACGCCGTGCGCGAGGGGCTGCGCAGCTTCGCCGGCGTGCCGCACCGCCTCGAGCAGGTGGCCGAGATCGGCGGCGTGCGCTTCGTCAACGACTCGAAGGCGACCAACGTCACCTCGGCGAGCGTCGGCCTGAGCGCCTTCGCCGGCGGCGTCCACGCGATCCTCGGCGGCAGCGAGAAGGACGAGCCCTTCGCGCCGCTGGTCGAGCCGGTGCGCGAGCGTTGCGCCGCCTGCTACCTGATCGGCGCCTCCGCCGACCGCCTCGCGGCCGAGCTGGCGCCGGTGCTCGAGGCGGGAGTCGCGCTGCACCGTTGCGAGGGACTCGAGGACGCGGTGCGCCGCGCCGCCGCCGCGGCCCGGCCCGGTGAGGTCGTCCTGCTCTCGCCCGCCTGCGCCAGCTTCGATGCCTTCGAGAACTTCGAGGCCCGCGGTGAGCGCTTCCGCCGAATCGTCGAGGGATTGCGGTGAGGCGGCCCGAATACAACATGCTGCTGACGGCGACGCTCTGCCTGCTCGCCTTCGGCGCGGTGATGGTCTTCTCGGCCAGCTCGACCACCCGCATCCTCAGCGACGGCGGCCTCTCCGATAGCGCCTTCTACCTGAAGCGGACGCTGGTCTTCGGCGCCCTCGGCCTGCTGGTCATGCACCTGACGGCGCGCCACGGGCTGGGGCTGGTCCGCCGCCTCACCCCGGCGATCCTCGGCATCTCGCTCTTCCTGCTCTTCGTCGTCCTCTTCGCCGGCACCTCGGTCAACGGCTCCAGCCGCTGGCTCGGCGGCGGCTTTATGCAGATCCAGCCCTCCGAGCTGGCCAAGGTGGCGCTGGTCCTCTACGGCGCCGACCTGCTCGCCCGCCGCCCGAAGCGGGCGCGGACGATCGAGGGGTTGATGCCCTTCCTCCTCGTCGTCGGCCTGGCCACGCTGCTGATCGTCGTCGAGCCCGACCTGGGCACGGCGATGGTCGTCTCCTTCGCGATCGCGGCGATGCTGGTCGCCGCCGGCATGCGGCTGCGCGACCTGGCGCTGATCGGCGCCGCACTCGCCTTCTTCGCCCTGCTGATGACGGTGATCGAGCCCTACCGGATGGCGCGGCTGACCGGCTTCCTCAACCCCGGCGCCGACGCCAGCGGCGCCGGCTTCCAGGCGGCGCAGGCGAAGATCGCCCTCGGCTCCGGCGGGATCTTCGGCGTCGGCATCGGCAACGGCGTGCAGAAGGCCTTTTACCTGCCCGAGGCGCACACCGACATGATCTCGGCGGTGATCGGCGAGGAGCTTGGCCTGGTCGGCATCCTCGGCGTCGTCGGCCTCTTCTCGCTGTTCGGCTACGCCGGCCTGCAGATCGCGAAAAAAGCCAGGGACGCCTACGGCAAGCTGCTCGTCGCCGGCCTCACCTCGCTGATCCTCGTCCAGGCGACGATCAACCTCTTCGCGGTGATGGGCCTGGCGCCGCTGACCGGCGTGCCGCTGCCCTTCGTCTCCTACGGCAACAGCAGCCTGCTGGCGGCGCTGTTCGCGGTCGGCCTGATCCTCAACGTCGCCCGCGGGGGGACCGCCGCCGCTGGCAAACTGCGCGTCGTCGAGGGCGGCCGGGCGCCGGCCCGCGGAAGGAGCCGATCGAGCGGTGCCAGAAGTCGTAAGAGTGGTGGTGGCGGCCGGGGGAACGGCCGGCCACGTCGTGCCGGCCATGGCGGTCGCCGCCGAGCTGCGGGCTAGCGGCGCCGAGGTCAGCTTCCTCGGCACCCGCGAGCGGATCGAGGCCGACCTGGTGCCCACCGCCGGCTACGAGATCGACTTCATCGAGGTGCGGGGGATCGACCGCGGCAAGCCGCTGCGCGCCGCCCTCGCCGGGGCGGAGGCGCTGGCCGCCGTGCGGGGGGCGGCGAAGGCGATCGGGCGGCGCCGCGCCGACGTCGTCATGGGCGGCGGTGGCTTCGTCGCCGGGCCGGCCGGCCTGGCGGCGGTGCTGCGGCGCACGCCCCTCGTCCTGACCGAGGCCGACAGCCACCTCGGCCTCGCCAACCGGCTGCTCGCCGGCCGGGCTCGCCGTGTCTGTCTCGCCTTCCCGATTGCCGGCCGCGAGGGGCCGCGCTACGAGGTGACCGGGCGGCCGGTGCCGGCGGCGGTGCTGGAAGCCGACCGCGGCGCCGCCCGCCGGCGCTTCGGCGTGGCGCCGGGCGAGCGCTGCCTGCTGGCGATGGGCGGCAGCCAGGGCGCTCGCTCGATCAACGAGTGCGCCGTCGAGGCGTTCGCCGAGCGGCCGGGACGCGACTTCCACGTCATCCACCTGGCTGGCCGGCGCGACTTCGCCGCGCTCGAGGGCCGCCTCGCGGCTGCGCCTCACCGTGAGCGCTACACGCTGCTCGCCTACGAGCCCGACCTCGGCGACTGTCTCGCCGCCTGCGATCTCGTGCTCGGTCGCTCCGGCGGCTCGATCTTCGAGCTGACCGCCGCCGGGCGGCCGGCAGTGCTCGTCCCCTACCCGCACGCCGCCGCCGGCCACCAGTCGGGCAACGCGGCCTGGATGGCGCAAGCGGGCGCCGCGATCGCGATCCGCGACGAGGAGCTGAGCGCGGACCGTCTTGAGACCGAGGTGGGCGCCCTGCTCGGCGACGAGGCGCGACTGGGGACGATGGCCGCGGCCTCCGCCGCTCTGGCCAAGCCCGACGCCGCGAGGCGCATCGCCGCCGCGGTCCTGGAGGCAGCCCTATGAGCGACTGGGCATCTCGCCGGCTGCACTTCGTCGGCATCGGCGGCGCCGGCATGAGCGGCCTGGCGCTGGTTTGCCGCGAGCTGGGCGCGACGGTGAGCGGCAGCGACCGCGGCGACTCCTCTTATATGGAGCGCCTGCGCGCCGCCGGGATCGAGCCGGCCGTTGGCCACGATGCCGCCAACCTGCCCGAAGCCGCCGAGGTGGTGGTCTCGACGGCGATCGCCGAGGACAACCCGGAGCTGGCGCTGGCGCGTGAGCGTGGGCTGCCGGCCCTGCGCCGCGGCGAGCTATTGGCGCAGCTGTGCGCTGAGAAGCGGCTGATCGCGGTCGCCGGCACCCACGGCAAGACGACGACGACCGCGATGCTGGCCTGGGCGTTGCGCGGGGTCGGCGCCGATCCGGCCTTCTTCGTCGGCGGCGAGGTCCCCGGCCTGGGCCCGGGGGGCGCCGTCGCCAACGCCGGCTGGGGGGCGGGGGAGTGGGTCGTCGCTGAGGCCGACGAGAGCGACGGCAGCTTCCTCGACCTCGACCCCGAGATCGCCATCGTCACCAACGTCGAGATGGACCACCACTCGCACTGGGGCTCGGTCGCCGAGTTGCGCGCCGCCTTCGCCAAGTTCGCGCAAAAGTCCGCGCGGGTCGTTGTTCCCGCCAGCGGCGAGATGGACGTCGGGCCGGTCGGAGCTGCCGAGGGCGGCACCCGTGCCCGCTTCGACGCCGCCTCCCCGGGTCCGGTCGAGTTGTCGCTCGCCGTGCCTGGCCGCCACAACCTCTTCAACGCGCGCGCCGCGCTCGCCGCGGCGGAGCTCGGCGGTTTCGATTCTGCTGCCGCTGCGGCGGCGCTTGCCGACTTCCCCGGCGTCCACCGGCGACTCGAGCTGAAGGGCGAGCGCGGCGGCGCCCGGATATATGACGACTACGCCCACCACCCGACCGAGGTGCGGGCCGCCCTCTCAGCCCTGCGTGAGTTGGCCCCTCGCCGTCTGCTCGCCGTCTTCCAGCCGCATCTCTACTCGCGCACCAAGGCCTTCGCCGAGCAGTTCGGCGCCGCCCTCGCGCTGGCGGACGAGGTCGCCGTGCTCGACGTCTACGCCGCCCGCGAGGAGCCGCCCGGCGAGCTGGCGGGGGTCAGCGGCCTCGACGTCGCCCGCGCCGCCGCCGACCGGATGGGAGGGAGGAGGGTGCTCTGGACGCCGACGATCGAATCCGCGACGCGGGCGTTGGCCGGGCGTCTGGGTGGAGGCGACATCGCGGTGACGATCGGTGCCGGCGACGTGTTCGAGGTCGCGGAGGCGCTGAGCGCCGGCGACGAAGGCGCGGCCGGCGACGCCACTACGGGCGGTGGGCGACGGTGAGGGCGGTTCCCGAGGGCGTGGAGCGCGACTACTCGCTCGCGCGCCTGACCACCGTCCGCACCGGCGGCGCCGCTGACTGGTTCGCCCGGCCTGGCGACGAGGCGGCGCTGGCCGAGCTGCTCGCCTGGGCCGGGGAGGAGGGGATCGAGATCGGCGTCGTCGGCTCGGGCTCGAACCTGCTCGTCGCCGACGCCGGCTTTCGCGGCCTCGCCCTGAAGCTCGACGGCGAGCTGGCTACGGTCGAGCGCGAAGGAGAGCGAGTGCTCTGCGGCGGCGGCGCCCGCCTGCCGTCGGCCGCCGCCAAGGCCGCCGGCTGGGGCTTGGCCGGGATCGAGTTCGGCGTCAACATTCCCGGCACGGTCGGCGGCGCCGTGAAGATGAACGCCAACGCCTACGGCGGCCAGCTCGCCCGGGTGCTGGAGTGGGTTGACGTCTGCAGCCCGCGCGGTTCGGAACGCCGCCAACCGGACTCGCTCGATTTCGCCTACCGCAGCTCGAACCTGACCGCGAGCGAGGTTGTCGCCCGCGCCTCGTTTCGGCTGGGCCGGGAGGACCCCGCCGAGGTCAAGGCGCGGATGGCGGCGATGCGCAAGCGCCGCCACGAAGCCCAGCCCTCCGGCATCAAGACGTTCGGCTCGACCTTCAGGAACCCCGAGGACGAGCGCGCCGAGGGCCGCACCGCCGGTCAGCTGCTCGAGGCCGCCGGCTGTCGCGGCCTGCGGGTCGGCGGCGCCCGCTTTGCCGAGAAGCACGCCAATTTCGTCGAGAACGTCGGCGGGGCGAGCAGCGGCGACGTCCTCGCGCTGATGGCCGAGGGCCGCCGCCGCGTCCACGAGCGCTTCGGCGTCGTCCTCGAGCCGGAGGTGCAGCTGCTGGGCAAGGTCGAATGGCCCGAGGACTGGGAGCTGTGAGGGCGCTCCCACCTGGGGGCCCAGCGGTATGAGCGGCCGCCGCAAAGCGAGCCGTGGATTCCGGCCCAGCCGGGTGCAGATCCTCGCCGGCGTCGTCCTCGCCGTCCTGGCCGCGGTGGCGCTCTACCAGTTCGTCCTTCGCGACCGCACGGTGGAGGCGACGGTGGAGGCGCCCCGTGCGGTGGCGACGATCGGCAGCGGCTCGGAAGCGATCGCCGTCGGCCCGGAGGGACAGATCCTCGCCTGGCTGCCTCTCGACGACGGTGTGGAGCTGCCATTGCTGCCCTTGTCCGAACCGCCCAAGTCCGGGCGCCTCGCCGGCCCAGCTCTGGAACAGATCCGGGTCCTCGCCGCGGCGCCGGCGGCCCTGCGCCCCTACGTCGGGGCGAGCTATTACGGCGAGAGCGGCGTCGACGTCGAACTGACTTCAGGGGTCGAACTGCGCTTCGGCGATGCCTCGCAGGCGCGGCGCAAGTGGAGGGCCGCCGCGGCTGTGCTCGCCGACCCCACCGTGACCGAACTCGGTTATGTCGACCTGCACGCTCCAGCGCGGCCCGCCGTAGGTGGCTCTGGGCATACGCTTCCGCCGTCTCCCTGAACCCTCGACTACAGCCTTAGCTTTGCCAAACCCTCAAGGTAGGCTTGAGACATGGCCGGTGCAGGATGCCGTTCGGCAGTTTGACAGAACCCTCAAGATGCCCTACGTTGAGCGCAATTTCCGTGGTTCAGGCTGAGGGTGGGACCCTCAAGCATTGCTAAAGCCTCGGACGGAACAAAGGCTCAACTCAAGATGGAATCCACTTACCTCGCGGTGATCAAGGTCGTCGGAGCGGGCGGCGGCGGAACCAATGCCGTCAGCCGCATGGTCGACGCTGGCATCCGCGGCGTCGAGTTCGTTGCAGTCAACACCGACGCCCAGGCGCTGCAGGCCTGCGACGCCGACATCAAGCTTTCAATCGGCCAGGAGTTGACCCGCGGCCTCGGCGCCGGCGGCAACCCCGAGGTCGGCGCGGGTGCCGCGGCCGAGAGCCGCGACGAGATCAAGGAGGCGCTGAAGGGCGCCGACATGGTCTTCGTCACCGCCGGCGAGGGTGGCGGCACCGGCACCGGCTCGGCGCCGGTGATCGCCGAGATCGCCAAGGAAGAGATCGGCGCGCTGACCGTCGGCGCGGTGACCAAGCCGTTTGAGTTCGAGGGCAAACGGCGGATGCAGCAGGCGCTCGAGGGGATCGAGAAACTGCGCAACAACGTCGACACCCTGATCATCGTCCCCAACGAGAAGCTCCTGCAGGCCGTGGAGCGGCGGACCTCGGTGCTGGAGGCGTTCCGCCAGGCCGACGACATCCTGCGCCAGGGCGTGCAGGGGATCACCGACCTGATCACGATCCCGGGCCTGATCAACCTCGACTTCGCCGACGTGCGGACGATCATGCGCGACGCCGGCTCGGCGTTGATGGGCGTCGGCGCCGCCTCGGGCGAGTCGCGCGCGGTCGACGCCGCCAAGGCCGCCGTCACCTCGCCCTTGATCGAGGAGTCGATCAAGGGCGCGACCGGAATGCTGCTCAACATCACCGGCCCCGAGGACCTCGGCCTGTTCGAGGTCAACGAGGCGGCCCAGCTGGTCCAGGCCGAAGCCGACGACAACGCCAACATCATCTTCGGCTCGGTCGTCGACCAGTCGATGCGCGACGAAGTCCGCGTCACCGTGATCGCCACCGGCTTCGAGGGCTTCGAGCTCCTCGCCCGTTCGCCGCAGCGCGTGCGGCGCCGCTACGAGAGCCGGCCGCGGATCTCGGCCGAGGACACCGACATCCGCAAACTGCGGGTGAGCGACGACGACATCGACGTCCCCGGCTTCCTCAAGGAGTAACCCCGGAGAGAGAGGGGGGTCCGGTGCCCCTCCCCGGGAGGCCGTCGCGCAGCTGATTCGCGGCGGGAGTGCGGAGCGTGGTCCCGGAGCCTCCCAAGGAGGGGCACCGGACCCCTTGCGTCGCTACAGGTCCAGCTCGTAATAGAGCATGCGGGGGCCGTCGGGGGCGCCTTCGCGGTTGGTGAAGCGTCGGCTCTCGTAAAGCCTGCGCGCCTCGGTGTCCTCTTCGCCCGTGGTCAGCTCGAAGTGGTTGGCGCCGGCCTGACGGGCGGCCTCGATTGCTGCGTCGAGGAGCGCTCCGCCGATGCCCTCTCCGCGCCGCTCGGGGACGACGTAGAGCTCTTCGAGGTAGGTGTCGGCGGCCTTTGACCAGAGCGAGGGGCGGAAGCGGAACAGGGCGAAGCCGAGCGGTGGATCGCCGGCAAGCAGCGCCACGATCGCTTCGCTCGCCAACAGTTCGCCGAGGCGCGCGGTGAGCGCCGGCAGGCCGGGGGTGTAGTCCTCGTATTCGGTGTTGAAGTCGTGCAGGAGCTGCGCCACCGCGGCGGCCTCGCTCGGGTCGGCGCGGCGGATCTCGCTGCCGGGCTGCTTGCTCATCGGCGCCGACGAGCTTGCCACAGCTCTCCAATACGCTGCCGCGCGTGAGCGACGAAGCGCTGCGCCGAACCCCCTTCTACGAACGCCACGCCGAGCTGGGGGCAAAGCTGGTGCCGTTCGCCGGTTGGGAGATGCCGGTGCAGTACGAGGGGGTGCGGGAGGAGCACTCGGCGGTGCGGACGCACGCGGGGATGTTCGACGTCTCCCATATGGGGGAGGTCGAGGTCGAGGGGCCGGCGGCGCTCGCCTTCCTGCAGCGCGCCCTCTCCAACGACGTCGCCGCGGTCGGCCTCGGCGGCGCCCAGTACTCCTGCCTCTGCGCCGAGGACGGCGGCGTGCTCGACGACCTCTTTGCCTACCGCCTCGGCGGCGACCGCTACCTGCTCGTCACCAACTCCGCCAACCACTCCTCCGACCTTGCCTGGCTCGGCCGCTGGAGCCGCGACCTCGACGTGATCGTGCGCGACGTCGCCGACCGCTACGCGATGCTCGCCGTGCAGGGCCCGCACGCGCGGGCGATCGTCGCGCGGACGCTGGCGGTCGAGCTGCCGCCGCGGATGCGGATCGCCGCGGTGCGGATCGGCGGCCGTCCCGCGCTCGCCTGCGGCACCGGCTACACCGGCGAGGACGGGGTCGAGTTGCTGATCGATCCGGAGATCGCGCTGGCGATCTGGGCCGAGCTGCTCGACGCCGGCGTCGTCCCCTGTGGCCTCGCCGCCCGCGACACGCTGCGGCTCGAGGCCTGCTTCCACCTGCACGGCAACGACATGGGTCCCGATCGCAACCCGGTCGAGGCCGGGCTCGGCTGGTGCTGCAAGGAGGCGACGGGGTTCGTCGGCGCCGAGGCCGTGGCGCGGGCACGGGCGGAGGGGACGGCCGAACGGCTGGCGCCCTTCCGGATCGAGGGAGCCGGCATCCCCCGACAGGGAAACCCAGTGATGGTGGGCGAGGAGCGGGTCGGCGCCGTGACCAGCGGCAGCTTCTCGCCCTCGCTGGAGATCGGCATCGGAATGGCCTACCTGCGTTCCGACCTGGCCGAGCCGGGAACCGAAATCGAGATCGACGTGCGCGGCAAGCGGCGCCCGGCCCGGGTAGCTTCCAAGCCCCTGTACACAAGCACCCCGCGCAAATGACCGCGGGCCGAGAGCGAAAGGAGGCGCAAGTGGCCGAGGCGAGCTACCCCGAGGACCGTCTGTATCACCCGGAGCACGATTGGGCGCAAATTGACGGCGAGCTGGCGACCTTCGGCATCACCTGGTACGCGCAGGACTCCCTCGGCGAGGTCGTCTTCTACGACCCGCCCGAGGTCGGCTCGGCGGTCGCCAAGGACTCGCCCTACGCCGAGGTCGAGTCGGTCAAGGCCGTCTCCGACGTGATCGCGCCGCTCTCGGGCGAGATCGTCGAGGTCAACGAGGAGCTGGCGGACGCCCCCGAGCGAATCAACGAGGACCCCTACGCCGGCGGTTGGCTCGTCAAGGTGCGGCTGAGCGCCCCCGCCGAGGCGGAATCGCTTCTCGGCGCCGCCGAATACCGCAAGCTGCTGGAAAACTAACGGCCTCGGCTCGCCGCTCCCTTAGCCTTAGGGCGGTGAGCCGCTACACCTCCGTAACGCCCGCGGACCGGGACGAGATGCTGGCGGCGATCGGCGTCGACTCCGTCGCCGAGCTTTTCGAGCAGGTCCCCGAGGAGCTGCGGCTCAAAGAGGGCCTGGCGCTGCCCGAGGGCAAGAGCGAGGCCGAGGTCTTCGAGCGCCTGGCGGAGCTGGCGGACCGCAACGTCGACGCCGAAGGGGAGGTCTGTTTCCTCGGCGCCGGCATGTACGACCACTACGTGCCGGCGATCGTCGACGCGATCACCCAGCGCAGCGAGTTCCTGACGCCCTACACGCCCTACCAGCCCGAGATCTCACAGGGCGGGTTGCAGGCGATGTTCGAGTTCCAGACGGCGATGTCGGAGCTGACCGGCCTGCCCGTCTCAACCGCCGGCCTCTACGAGGGGCCGTCCTCACTAGCCTCGGCCGGCTACCTGGCGATCGGCGCGCGCAAGGGGCGACGCCGCTTCGTCGTCTCGCGCGGCGTGCACCCGCACAGCCGCGAGACGCTCGCCACCTACGCCGCCGGCTTCGGCGCCGAGATCGTCCCGGTCGGCCTCGCCGACGGGCTCACCGACGCCGCCGAGCTGGCCGCCGCGGTCGACGGCGAGACCGCCGCGGTCTTCCTGCAGAGCCCCAACTTCCTCGGCGCGGTCGAGGACGTCGAGGCGCTCGGCGCCGCGGCCAAGCGGCACGGGGCGCTCTTGGTCGTCGCGGTCGACCCGATGACGCTCGGCGTGCTGAGGCCGCCCGGCGAGTGCGGCGCCGACATCGCCCTCGGCGAGGGCCAGCCACTCGGCAACCGGCTCGACTACGGCGGGCCCTCGTTCGGCTTTTTTTGCGGCACGGAGGAGTTGATCCGCAAGCTGCCGGGGCGGATCGCCGGCGAGACCGACGATGTTGACGGGCGGCGGGGCTTCGTCCTCGCCCTGCAGACCCGCGAGCAGCACATCCGTCGCGAGAAGGCAACGCACAACATCTGCACGGCGCAGGCGCTGAACGCGCTGGCGGCGACGATCCACCTCGCCTGGCTCGGGCGCGAGGGCTTCCGCGAGCTGGGCGAGCTGCTGGTCCGCCGCACGGCCTACGCGCGCGAGCGGCTGGCCGCTGTCGAGGGCGTCGAGCTCCTGCACGCGGCGCCGGTGGCGCGCGAGTTCGCCGTCCGCCTCGACGTGCCGGTCCCGGCCGTGCTCGAGCGCTGCGCCGAGGCCGGCATCGCCGCCGGCTACCCGCTCGGCCGCGAGTACCCCGAGCACGAGGACGGCCTTCTGGTTGCGATCACCGAGCGCCGCAGCCGCGAGCAGATCGACGCCCTCGCCGAGGCGCTTGGCGCCGCGATTCAGGCCGAGCGTGGCGCCTTTGTGCCGCATAGCGAGACAAAAGCGCCATTTACCCGGGAGGCGGGACCATGGCACTGAGCGAGACCCCGATGCAGCGCGAGCGCGCGCAGACGATCTTCGAGCGCTCGCAGCCGGGCCGGCGGGCCGCCGTGCTGCCCGACGCAGGGGTGCCCGAGCCGCCCCTGGAGGAGCTGATCCCGGCGAAGCTGCTGCGGGCCGAGCCGCCGCGCCTGCCCGAGGTTGCCGAGCCGGAGATCGTTCGCCACTACAACCGGCTCTCGCGGCGCAACTTCGACCTCGACACCGGCTTCTACCCGCTCGGCTCCTGCACGATGAAGCACAACCCGCGCCTCAACGAGCGGGTCGCGGCGCTGCCCGGCCACGCCCGCCTGCACCCCGCCCAGGACCCCCGCCGCGCCCAGGGGGCGCTGGAGCTGATGTGGCTCCTACAGCGCTCGCTGGCGGAGATCTGCGGCCTCGAGCACGTCAGCCTGCAGCCGTCCGCCGGCTCCCATGGCGAGCTCGCCGGGCTGTTACTGACCCGCGCCTACCACCTCGACCGCGGCGAAGAGCGGACCAAGGTGCTCGCCCCCGACACCTCCCACGGCACCAACCCGGCATCGGTGACGATGGCCGGTTACGAGATGGTCAAACTCGCCACCGACGAGCGCGGCGGGATCGAGATCGACGACCTGCGGGCCAAGGTCGACGAGGGGGTCGCCTGCCTGATGCTGACCAACCCCAACACGCTCGGGCTGTTCGACGAGAACATCGTCGAGATCGCCGCCCTGGTCCACGAGGCCGGCGGCACGCTCTACTACGACGGCGCCAACCTCAACGCGGTGATGGGCCACTCGCGCCCTGGCGACATGGGCTTCGACATCGTTCACGTCAACCTGCACAAGTCCTTCAGCCAACCGCACGGCGGCGGCGGGCCGGGAGCCGGGCCGATCGCCGTCTCGGAGCGGATCGAGCCCTACTTGCCGCGGCCGCAGGTGGTGCGGCGCGATGGCGACAACGGCGACCGGGCAGTCTTCGGGCTCGACTACGAGCGGCCCAAGTCGATCGGCCGCCTGCGCGGCTTCCAGGGCAACTTCGGCGTCTTCGTCCGTGCCTACGCCTACATCCTCAGCCTCGGCGCCGACGGCCTCGCCGAGGCCTCGGAGACGGCGGTGCTGAACGCCAACTACCTCAAGGCGCGCCTCGCTGCGGGCCGTGCCGGGAAGCACCTGCCGGTCGCCTTCGAGCGCCACTGCATGCACGAGTTCGTCCTCTCCGGCAAGCCGATGAAGCACGAGCTGGGGATCGCCACCCTCGACCTCGCCAAGCGCCTGCTCGACTTCGGCTTCCACCCGCCGACGGTCTACTTTCCGCTGCTGGTCGAGGAGGCGCTGATGGTCGAGCCGACCGAGACCGAGACCAAGGAGAGCCTTGATGCCTTCGCCGAGGCGATCGAGCAGATCCTCGCCGAGGCCGAGGAGGAGGGACCCGAAAAGGCCAAGCAGGCCCCCTACACGACGCCGGTCCGCCGCCTCGACGAGGTCAAGGCGACCCGCAGGCCGGTCGTCCGCCAGCCGCTCGGGGGCTGACCCGGGGCGCCGGCGCAGCGCTCAGCCGAGGCCTTCGCGGAAGCCCTGGCGCCAGCTCGGGTAGCGCGGCGTCCAGCCGAGCTCACGCTTCGCCTTGGCGTTCGAGGCGCCGCGCTGTTCGGTCATCATCGCCACCGCGGCCTCGCCGGCGACGAGACGGCCGAGCCAGCGGGGGACGCGCCGTGGCGGCTTCGCGCCGATCGCCTCGGCGAGGGCGGGAAGCCACTCGGCTACCGGGGCAGGGTCGTCGTCGGTGACGTTGTAGATGCCGGGGCTGCCGGCGCCGACCGCCGCGACCGTCGCCGCCGCGGCGTCTCCTATGTGGACCCAGGACCACACTCCCGCGCCACCGCCGACGACCGGGAAGCCTCGCTTGCGGATCGTGCCGATCACCTCGCCGTCGGGATCGACGCCGACCGAGGTGCCCGGCCCGTAGAAGCCGCCGTAGCGCAGCGCCAGGCCTTCGATCCCCTCGGCACCGGCGACCGTGCCCTCGAGGTAGCGGATGACCTCGAGGGTGTGCCGGAACTGGGCCGGCGGATCGGGGTCGAGCGGGTCCTCCTCGCTCTTGACCGGCCCGCCCTCGCGCGCGTAAGGCCAGCCGGTGAAGCTCTGGGCGACGAAGCGGCGCGCGCCGGCCGCGCGGGCGGCGGCGAGCAGGTTGTCGAGGCCCTCCGAGCGAAGCCGGTTGGTCATGGCGAAGTCGCGGTCAAAGTGCTTCGGCTGCAGGTCGGCCGGGATCGCGGTCAGCTCGTGCAGGACCGCCTCCGGCCTTGCCTCCCCGACGGCCCGCGCGACCTCGTCGCGGTCGAGCGCGTCGGCGACCACCGGCTGCCCGCCGAGTTTGCCCACCAGCTCCCGCTTCGACTCGGAGCGCACCATGCCGACGACCTCGTGCCCGGCGGCGACAAGCTGGGGGACGAGCTGCCGCCCTAGCGCCCCGCCGGCTCCCGCGACGAACACCTTCATGCTGCAACCGTAGCGCCTACCCGGCCTACAGCTCGGGCAGCTCCTGCTCCAGCTCTAGCACCGGAGCGAAGAGGTCGCCATGCCGCTCGACCCGCTCCAGCACGTCGCCGGCCTCGAAGACCAGCGAACCGCCATCGCTTCCCTCGGCAACCGCCTCGACCTCCTCCCAGCTCACCGGCGTGGAGGCGGTCGGGCGTTCGCGGGCGCGCAGCGAGTAGACGGCGATCGTCGTCTTGCGCTGATGGTTCTGCGACCAGTCGACGAAGACCTTGCCCTTGCGTTCGACCTTTTTCATCTTCGAGACGACCTGGTCCGGGGTCTGCTTCTCGAGCAGTTGGGCGATCGCTTTGGCGAATGGTTTGGTCACCTCGTAGGAGGTCGGGCGGTTGAGCGGCACGTAGACCTGAAGGCCCTTCGAGCCCGAGGTCTTGGGGAAGCAGGCGAGGCCGAAGTGGTCGAAGAACTCGCGCAGCCGCAGCCCGACCCGGCAGCAGTCGACGATATCGGCCGGCGGCCCGGGGTCGAGGTCGAAGGCGAGCACGGTCGGCCGTTTCGGTGCCCGCGCCAGCGAGAGCGAGGGGTGCAGCTCGATCGCCGCGAGTTGCGCCATCCAGACCAGGGTCGGCAGGCCGTCGCAGACGCAGAAGTCGATCTTGCCGGCGTGCGGGCCGGCTTCGACCCGCGCGGTCTTCACCCATTTCGGCCGGTGCTTGGGGCAGCGCTTCTCGAAGAAGGCCGCGTCGAGGTCTTCGGCACCTTCGGGGAAGCGGCGCAGGGTCACCGCCCGTCGGGCGAGGTGGGGCAGGATCGCCGGCGCCACCTTGGCGTAGTAGTCGACCATCTCGCCCTTGCTGAAGCCGGCCTTCGGGTAGAGGACCTTGTCGAGGTTGGTGAGCTTCAGCTCACGGCCGTCGACCTCGACCTTGCGGCTGGCGGCCACCGGCTAATTCGAGGCTTTGGACTTGCCCCGCGAGGAGGAGCGTTTCGGCGCGGCTTTTTTCTTGGCGCCCGATTTCTTGGCGCCCGCCTTAGCGGCTTTGGCCTTGGCTTTTCCGCCCTTGCCCTTGCCGTCGCCCTTGACCGCGGCGATGCTTTCCTCGAGCGCGCTCATCAGGTCGGGGGCGCTGGTCGGTTGCGGCTCCTCCGTCGCCGGCGTGCTGAGCACGTCCTCGCCCTCGGCTTTGCGTTCGATCAGCGAGAGCAACTGCTCGCGGTACTCGTCGCGATAGGCCGTCGGGTCGAAGTCGGTCGTCAGCGAGTCGATCAGCTGCTCGGCCATCTCGACCTCGCGTTTGGCGACCTTCGGCTCCTTGTCGGGAACCAGGTCGTCCAGCTCGCCCGGCGGCACGACCTCGTCGGCGAAGCGCATCGTCGTCAACGTCAGCACCCCGTCGGCGGGCCGCAGCGCCGCCAGGTGCTCCTTGTTGCGGAAGACGAAACGGGCGATCGCCACCTTGCCCGACTCCTCCATCGCCTTGGCCAGTAGCGAGTACGCCTTCTCGGCACCCGGCGCCGGGCCGAGGTAGTAGGGGCTGTCGAAATAGATCGGGTCGATCTGCTCGAGGTCGACGAAGTCCTGCACCTCGACCGCCCGCGTCTTCTCCGGCGCCATCGCCTCCAGCTCGTCCTTGGTCAGCGGCACGTAGCGGTCGGGCGTGATCTCGAAGGCTTTGACGATCTGCTCGTAGGGGACCTCTTCGTCGGTTCCGTCGGCGACTCGGCGGTTGCGGATGCGGACGCCGTCGGAGGCGCGGATCTGGCGCAGGGAGATGTCGCGCCGCGCGACCGCGCTGTAGAGCTTGACGGGCACGTTCAATAGCCCGAAGCTGATCGTTCCGCTCCAGATCGCTCTCGCCATCAGGGAATCACCTACCCGGATTCTCGCAGCCGGCCACCGAGCGGTGCTGCCACTGCGGGGCTGCGGGAGGCTTCTTGCGGGGAGTACGGGATCATCCGCCGATGCTGTTCGAGCTTCGCGACGTGAGCCTGCGACGCGGCGAGCGCCGGGTCCTCGACTCGCTCGCCACCGCGATCCCGGCCGGCGCGGCGGCGATCGTCGGCCCTTCGGGCAGCGGCAAGTCGACGTTGCTGCGCCTGCTCAACCGGCTCGCCGATCCCGATTCGGGGACGGTCAGCTACCGCGGCCGGCCGCTGGTCGAGTACGACCCGCTTGCCCTGCGTCGCGAGGTCTCGCTCGTCCCGCAGCTGCCGGCGCTGCTCGAGGGGACGGTCGAGTCGAACCTGCGCTACGCCGCCGACCTGGCTGGCAGGGGGCTTGACGCCGAGCGCTGCCTGCGCCTCGCCGGCCTCGAGCCCGGCTTCGCCGAACGCGACGTCGCCAAGCTCTCGGTCGGCGAGCAGCAGCGGGCGATGCTGGCCCGGGCGCTGGCCCAGCAGCCCCGCGTGCTACTGCTCGACGAGCCGACCTCGGCGCTCGACCACGCCACCCGCGACGCGATCGAGGCGACGCTGGTGGAACTGCGCCGAGCGCTCGACATCTCCCTGGTCTTGGTCAGCCACGACCTCGAGCAGGCCCGCCGCCTCGCTAGCTGGGCGCTGCGCCTGGACGGGGGATGCGTGGCGGCGTGCGGACCGCTCGAGGAGGCCTTGTCGTGAATACCTCGATCCACGTATCCGTCGGTCAGGTTGCCGCCTCGCTGGCGCTCGTCGCCCTTGCGGCGGCGATCTCCTTCTGGCGCAAGACCGACCTCGAGCGCGACATCGCCGTCGCCACGGTCCGCTCGATCGTCCAGCTGACCGCGATCGGCTACGCGATCAAGCTGATCTTCGAAGCCGACACCCTGCTGCTGGTGGTGGCGCTGCTCTCGGCGATGGCCCTGTTCGGGGCGCTCACCGCCCGCAGCCGCGCGAAGAAGGTCCCGGGCGCCTTCTGGCCGCTGCTGATCGCCCTCGCTGTAGCCGGCGCGACGACCCTCGGCCTAGTCGTCGCCCTCGGCATCTTCGAAGCGACGCCGCGTTATCTCGTCCCGGTCGGGGGCATGGTGATCGGCAACGCGATGACCGCCTCGGCGGTCGCGCTCAACCGCCTCGGCGACGAGGTCGCGGCCTCGCGTTCGGAGATCGAGGCGACCCTGGCGTTGGGCGCGACCGCTCGCCAGGCGGCGGCGCCCTTCGTTCGCCGCGCCCTGCGCTCGGGAACGATCGCGCTGGTCGACTCGACCAAGACCACCGGGCTGATCTTCTTCCCGGGGACGATGGTCGGGATGCTCCTGGCGGGAGCCGAACCGACCGACGCGGTCCGCCTACAGCTGATCCTTCTCTACGCCCTGCTCGGCAGCGTTGCGATCGCCGCGCTCGTCGCCACCGGTCTCGCCTATCGCAACTTCTTCACCCAGGCCCAGCAGCTGCGCGACCTACACTGAGCCGGTGTCACGACAGCAGCGACTGACGCTGATCGCGACGATCCTTGGCTCGACGGTCGTCTTCCTCGACTCGACCGTCGTCAACGTGGCGCTGCCGGCGATCGCCGACGGGCTCGACGCCGGCCTTGCCGGCCAGCAGTGGGTCGTCGAGGCCTACATGCTGACCCTGGTCTCGCTGCTCCTGGTCGGCGGCTCGCTCGGCGATCAGTTTGGGCGGCGGCGGGTCTTCGTGATCGGCCTGGTCGCCTTCGGCGCGACCTCGATCCTCTGTGCGGTCGCGCCCTCGGTCGAGTTCCTGGTCGCCGCCCGGGCCCTGCAGGGGATCGCCGGGGCGCTGCTGGTGCCCGGCTCACTGGCGATCGTCGCCGCCACCTTCGAGGGCGCCGCGCGTGGCCGCGCGGTCGGCACCTGGACCGCCTGGACCGGGATCGCGACGGTGCTCGGCCCGGCTGGCGGTGGCGCCTTGGTCGGGGTGCTCTCCTGGCGGGCGATCTTCTGGGTCAACATCCCGCTGATCGCCGCCACCGTGGCCCTCTGCCTGCACTCGGTGCGCGAGAGCCGCGACCCCGAGGCATTCCGCGGCATCGATTGGGCCGGCATCGCTCTGTCCGCCGCCGGCCTGGCCGGCCCCGTCGTCGCCCTGATCGAGCAACCGGCGCGGGGCTGGGGCGATCCGGTGGTGTGGGGGGGCCTCGCGGGGGGCGTCGCCTGCTTCGCCCTCTTCGTCCTGCGTGAGGCGCGCGCCCGCCACCCGATGCTCGAACTGTCGCTCTTTCGCATCCGCAACTTCCGCGTCGCCAACCTGACCACGCTGGCCGCCTACGCCGGCCTGATCGGCGGCCTCTTCTTCGTCGGCCTCTTCCTCCAGCAGGTCTCCGGATACACGGCATTCGAGGCGGGCCTGGCGACGACGCCGATCTCGCTGATCCTCTTCGTCCTCTCGCCGCGCTGGGGCAAGCTCGCCTCGGGCACCGGGCCGCGCCTGCCGATGAGCCTCGGCCCGATCGTCGGCGGGATCGGGCTGATCATGCTGCTGATGGTCGGCCCCGACCCGAACTACCTGACCGAAGTCCTGCCGGGCATCCTCGTCTTCGGCCTCGGCCTCTCGGCGACGGTCGCGCCGCTGACCGCGACCGTGCTCGACTCGGTCGAGGAGCGCCACGTAGGCATCGCCTCCGGCGTCAACAACGGCATCTCGCGCGTCGCCGGCCTGCTGGCGATTGCCGTCCTCGGGGCGATCATCTCGGCCAAGTTCGCCGCCAGCGCCCCCGGCGACGTCACCGGGCCCCTGACCGCGCAGGCCCCCGACGCCTCGACTGCCGCCTTCCACCTCGGCGTCCTCATCGCCGGCCTCCTGATGATCGCCGGCGGCATCTTCGCCGGCATCGGCATCGAGAACCCGAAGCACCGCCGCGAAGCCGTCGCAACCCGCGGCTCCGCTCAAGCAGGCGAGTGCGGCCACGGCACCCAGCCCGCCTGAGCATCAGACTGACATAGGCTGCGCTCGTGCCCGCCCCGATCATCTTCTCCGGCATCCAGCCGACCGGCCGCAAGCACCTCGGCAACTACATCGGCGCGATCCGCCAGTACGTCGAGGGCCAGGAGCGGGGCGAGCCGGCGATCTTCTGCATCGTCGATCTGCACGCGCTCTCGGTCGCCTACGACCCGGCCGAGCTGCGCGAGCGGCTCCACGACACGACCGCGATCCTGCTCGCCGCCGGCCTCGACCCCGAGCGCTGCGTCCTCTTCCGCCAGTCCGACGTGCGCGAGCACACCGAGCTGACCTGGCTGCTCTCGGCGGTCACCGCGCACGGCGACCTCAACCGCATGCACCAGTTCAAGGAAAAGTCGGCGAAGCAGCGCGAGCTGGTCCCGGCGGCGCTCTTCTTCTACCCGGTGCTGATGGCCGCCGACGTCCTCGCCTACAAGGCGACCGAGGTCCCGGTCGGCGACGACCAGCGCCAGCACGTCGAGCTGACGCGCGAGGTCGCTCGCCGCTTCAACGAGCGCTTCGGCGAGGCCCTGGTTGTGCCCGAGCACCGCATCCCGGCGGTCGGGGCGCGGATCATGGACCTGCAGGAGCCGGAGCGGAAGATGTCGACGACGGGGGGGAGCGAGGCGGGGACGGTCTACGTGCTCGACGAACCCGGCGTGGTCCGCAAGAAGCTCGGCAGCGCGGTCACCGACTCCGGTCGCGAGATCGTCCGCGCCCCGGACAAGCCAGGGGTCTCCAACTTGATCGAAGTCCTCGCCGTGGCGCGTGGCGAGGACCCGGCGCAGGTCGAGGCCGAGTTCGCCGGCAACGGCTACGGCGACCTGAAGGGGGCCGTCGCCGAGGCCGTGGTCGAGCTGCTGGCGCCGGTCCGCGAGGGCTACGCCGAGCTGCGCCCCGACGAGGCTGCGCTCGAGCAGACACTCGCCGCCGGCGCCGAGAGGGCCCGGGCGATGGCCGCGCCCACGGTCGCCGAGGTGCGCGACCGCATGGGCATCGGCGCGCCCCGCTAACTTGAGCCGGTGACCGTCGCCGACCTCGACCTCGAGCTCGACGTCTTCGCCGGGCCCTTCGACCTGCTGATGGCGGTCCTCCTGCGCGAGGAGGTCGACCTGCTCGAGGTTGAGCTGGGCGAGGTCGTCGTCGCCTACGTCGCCCACCTGGAGCGCGAGGGCGAGCTGGAGCTGGAGGTGGCGACCGAGTTCCTCGTCCTGATCGCCGCCCTGCTGGAGCTGAAGTCGCGCCTGTTGCTGCCCGGCGCCGACGAGGAGATGGAGGAGCTTGGGCCGGAGGAGGCGGTCGAGGAGCTGCTGGCACGGCTGCTCGAGTACCGCCGCTACCGCGACGCTGCGGCGGCCCTGGCCGAGCGCTTCGAGGCGGCGCGCGGCTACCTCTACCGCTCGGCGCCGCTGCCGGCGAGCCTGCGCCGGGTCGCGGTCGAGGCCGCTACTGCCGTCTACGATCCGGAGCGGCTTGGGGCCGCGCTCGGCGACCTGCTGGTCGTGCCGCCGCCGCTCGACGTCAGCCACATCCGCCCGACCGTCTCGCTCGAGCGCCGCCTGCGCGCCCTGCGCGACGCGCTCTCGGGGCGGGTCAGCATCGACTTCGATGAGCAGTTCGGTGGCGAGGACCGGCTGACCCAGGCGGTGACCCTCTTCGCCCTGCTCGAGCTGTACCGCAAGGGCGAGGTGACCTGGCGCCAGCGCGAGCCGCTGGGGCCGATCGAGATTCGCACGATGGAGGAGCGAGTGTGAGCGACCTGCCGCGCACGATCGAGGCGCTGCTCTTCCTCTCACCGCAGCCGGTGCCGGTCGCCGACCTGGCGGAGGCGACCGAGACGACCGAGGGCCAGGTCGCCGAGGCGATCGACGTGCTGCGCGAAGACCTCGGCGAGGGCAAGCGCGGCGTCGTCCTGCGCGAGGTCGCAGGCGGCTTCTCGCTGGCCAGCGACCCGGCCAGCGAGACGGCGGCGCGACGGCTGCTGGCCAAGCCGCGCACGCCGCCGTTGACTCAAGCGCAGGCGGAGACGCTGGCGATCGTCGCCTACCTACAACCGGTCTCCCGCCCCGAGGTCGCCCGCATCCGCGGCGTCTCCTCCGAGTCGGCGGTGCAAACGCTGGCCGAGCGCGGCCTGATAGAGGAGTCCGGCCGCTCGCAGTTCGGCGCGGCGCTGTTCAAGACGACCGAGCTGTTCGAGCGCCTCTTCGGGCTGACCGGACTGGACCAGTTGCCCGATCCGTCGCAGTTCGACCCGACGCCGGAGGACGAGCGCGAGCTGCGCGAGCGGCTCCTCAAGGCAGGGGAACAACGAGCGGAGCCGTGAGGTGGGGTGAGGCTCGCTAAGTACCTCGCCCACGGTGGCGTCGCTTCGCGACGTCGAGCTGAGGCGGTGATCGAGGCTGGGCGGGTCACGGTCGGGGGCGAGGTAGTGAGGGACCCCGCTCGCGATGTCTCAGAAGCTGACGAGGTGCGGGTCGATGGCAGTCCGGTGGTCGCTGAGATGCGAGAGGTCTGGGCGGTGAACAAGCCGCTGGGGGTGGTCTCGACCGCGCGTGAGCCCGGGGATAGGACAGCGGTGGTCGAGCTGGTCGACTCGCCGGTGCGGCTCTATCCCGTTGGGCGGCTCGACGCCGATTCGACCGGGCTGTTGCTGCTGACGAACGATGGCGAGCTGGCCAACCGGCTCACCCATCCGCGCTACGAAGTCGCCAAGGCCTACCGGGTCAAGTTGCGACGGCCGCCGTCCGACGCCGACCTGCGCCGCTTGGCCGAGGGCGTCGAGCTGGAGGACGGGCTGACTGCGCCGGCCGAGGCGCGGCGCCTCGGCGAGCGCGAGGTCGAGATCGTCCTGCGCGAGGGTCGCAACCGCCAGATCCGCCGCATGGCCGAGGCAGTCGGCAACGAGGTGGTCGTCCTGCGCCGTGTCCGCTTCGGCCCGGTCGCCCTCGGCGACCTGTCGGAGGGCCGGGCGCGCCGCCTGTCCGACGAGGAGATCGAGTCCCTGCGCGGCGCCGGCGGACGTGCCCGCAGTTGACCCACCTATGTGGGGGGTCAACTGCGGGCACGTGGGAAGATGCGCGTGTGACGGGTGAGCAGAGACTGTTTGCCGTGCGCGGGGCCGTGCAGGCGGAGGCGAACGAGGCGGCGGCGATTGCCGAGGCGACAGAGAGCCTGATGCGGGAGCTGCTCGATCGCAACGCGCTCGAGCCGGAGGCGATGGTCAGCGTCCTCTTCACGACCACCGACGACCTCGACGCCGAGTTCCCGGCGGTCGCAGCGCGCGCGGTCGGCCTCGATGCTGTGCCGCTGCTTTGCTGCCGCGAGATCCCGGTGCCGGGATCGATGCCGCGGGTGATCCGGGCGATGGTCCACTACTACGCGCCCGTCGGCCACGCCCCGGCCCACGCCTACCTCGGCGCCACCCAGGAACTGCGCTCGGACCTGCACGCCGCCCAGTAGAGCGCGCGGTCGGCACAATGGGCGGATGACCGTCACCTTTGCCGAGAAGCTGGCTCGCATCCCGGGCTACCAGGCGGGCGTGCCGACCGGGCAGGCGCCGGAGGCGATCGCCGCCGGCGAGATCGCCCAGCTCGCCTCCAACGAGTCGCCATCGCCGCCGCACCCGAAGGTGGTCGAGGCGATCCAGGCCGCCGCCGCGGCGATGAACCGCTACCCCGACCCCGACGCGACGCTGCTGCGCCGCCGCCTCGCCGAGCGTTACGAGACCGAGCCGGGGCGGGTCGCCGTCGGCAACGGCTCCTGCGAGATCCTGCTGGCCGCCGCCTCGGCGCTCTGCGAGCCGGGCGCCGAGATCCTCTACGCCTGGCCCTCGTTCTCTATGTACCCGTACCTGGCGGCGCTGACCGGCGCCGGCGAGGTCCGCGTGCCGCTGGGCGAGGGTGAGGCCCACGACCTCGAGGCGATGGCCGCCGAGGCGACCGCGGCGACCCAGCTGGCGATCGTCTGCAATCCCAACAATCCGACCGGGACCCACCTGCCGGCTAGCGAGGTCGCGGCCTTCTGCGAGCGCGTCCCGGCCCACGTGACCGTCATCCTCGACGAGGCCTACGTCGAGTTCCAGACGGACGACGACCCCGACGCGACCCTCGACCTGCTCGCCGGGTTCCCCAACCTCGTCGTCCTGCGCACCTTCAGCAAGGTCTACGGCCTGGCCGGCCTGCGGGTCGGCTTCGCGATCGGCTCGGCCAAGTTCCGCGCCGCGGTCGATGCCGTGCGCCAGCCCTTCAGCGTCAACGCCATCGCCCAGGCGGCGGCGGCCGAGGCGATCCTGCACCAGGACGACGTCGAACTGCGCGTCGAGCGCACGATCGTCGAGCGAGTGCGGGTCGAGGAGGGCCTGCGTGAGCTGGGCCTGGCGACCGCCGAGACGCAGGCCAACTTCTCCTGGATCGACCTCGGCGAGGCCGACGAGGCCGAGGTGGTCGCCGGCCTGGCCGAGCGCAAGATCGCCGTTCGCCCCGGCACCCCTCTCGGCGACCCCGGCCACATCCGCGTCAGCTACGGCACCCCGGCCGAGAACGACCGCTTTCTCGCCGCGATCGCCGAGCATTACTAGAGATTTCCTGTCTGGACTGCTACCACTGGGCGAGGCGATCCCCAATGCCCGTGCCCGTATGGCGGAGCACGCCTGGAAAGTAAAGTCTTCGACGTGGAGAAAGGCGGCAACAGGATGATCGTGGGAATGCAGGGTGAGACGAAGGACAGGGTTCGCGACCAGCGGATCGAGCGGGTCGTCGAGCTGGTGCCGCCGGTCGCGCTGCTGGGCGACCTGCCGCTCGGCGAGGAGCGCGAGGCGGCGGTCGTGCGCGGGCGTGAGGAAGTAGAGGCGATCCTCGGGCGCGAGGACGATCGCCTGCTGGTCGTGGTCGGGCCATGCAGCGTCCACGACGTCGAGGCGGCGCTTGAGTACGCCGGGCGGCTGGCCGCGACCGCGGAGGAGCTGGGTGACGACCTGCTGGTCGCGATGCGCGTCTACTTCGAGAAGCCGCGCACGACGACCGGCTGGAAGGGGCTGATCAACGACCCCTACCTCGACGGCTCCTGCGACGTCAACGCCGGCCTGCGGATGGCCCGCGAGTTGCTCCTGCAGGTGCTCGACCTGGGGCTGCCGGTCGGTTGCGAGTTCCTCGACCCGATCACGCCGCAGTACATCTCCGACACGGTCGCCTGGGGGGCGATCGGCGCCCGCACCACCGAGAGCCAGATCCACCGCCAGCTCGGCTCCGGCCTCTCGATGCCAATCGGCTTCAAGAACCGCACCGACGGCAACGTCCAGGTCGCGGTCGACGCGGTCCGGGCCGCGGCGACGCCACACGCTTTTGCCGGCATCGACGACGCCGGCCGGCCGGCGATCCTGCATACCGTCGGCAACCCCGACGGCCACGTGATCCTGCGCGGCGGCCGCGGCGCACCGAACTACCGCGCCGAGGAGATCGCCGCCGTGCTCGAGATGCTGGACGGCGCCGGCCTCGCCGAGCGCGTCGTGATCGATGCCTCGCACGACAACAGCGCCAAGGTGCCGGCACGTCAGATCGAAGCGGCGGGCGAGATCGCCGACCAGGTTGCCGCCGGCAGCGGCGCGATCGTCGGCGTGATGCTCGAGTCCTTCCTGGTCGAGGGGCGCCAGGACCTCGGCGACGCCGGCTCGCTCGTCTACGGCCAGTCGATCACCGACCCGTGCATCGATTGGGAGGAGACGGTTGCCGTGCTCGAGCGGCTGGCCGCGGCTGTGCGGACACGGCGCGGAGAATGAGGATCGCCGTCCTCGGGGTGGGCCTGATCGGAGGCTCGATCGGGCTCGCCGCGAAGGAGCGGCTAGGGTGCGAGGTAGTGGGCTGGAGCCGGCGCCGGGAGACGCTCGAGCGGGCGCTCGAACTGGGCGCGCTGGACGGCGCCGCCGGCTCGCTCGAGGAGGCCTGCGCGGGCGCCGAGGTCGTCTTCTGCGCGGCGCCGGTCTCGGTCCTGCCGCAGCAGGTCGCGGACGCGCTCGCCGCCGCCGGCGCGGAAACGGTCGTCAGCGACGCCGGCTCGACCAAGCGCCACCTGGTCGCGGCGCTTGGCGGGGATGAGCGCTTCGTCGGCGGCCACCCGCTGGCCGGCGCCGAGACCGCCGGGGTCGAGAACGCCCGCGCCGATCTCTTCGATGGCGCCCGCTGGTACCTGACCCCGAGCGAGCGCACCAGCGGCGTCCTCTACGACCGCCTGCAGCGGGCGATCGCCGGGCTCGGCGCCCGGCCGCAGGCGATCGACGCCGCCGCGCACGACCGGCTGATGGCCACGGTCAGCCACCTGCCGCACGTGCTCGCCAACGTCCTCGCCGGCCAGGCGGCGGCGGAGCTGACGCGCGACTCCGAGCGCTTGCCCGAGGTCGGCCCGAGCTTCCGCGACGCGACCCGGGTCGCCGGCTCCAACCCGGCGGTATGGGGCGACATCTACTCCGCCAACGCCGGGGCGATCGCCGAGGCGATCGATGACGCGATCGCCCGCCTGCGCGAGGCGCGCGAGCTGCTCCGAGCCGGCGAGCCGAAGGCGCTCGCCGCCTGGCACGATGCCGCTGGCACCGATCGCCGTCGCCTGCTCGAGTCCGATCTCACCGCCGGGCCGCTGCGCGAGGTGCGGGCGGTCGTCGCCAACCGGCCCGGCACCGTCGCCGAGCTGGCCCTGGCGCTCGGCGAGGCCGGGGTCAACATCGAGGACATGGCGTTGCACCCGGCGGCGGACATGAACTCCGGTGCGATCTCGCTCTGGGTGGCCGGCGAGGAACAGGCCAAGCGGGCGGCGGCGCTGTTGCGCGAGCTGGGCCACACGGTCACGGTGGTCGACGGCGCCGAGTAGGGTCGCGGCGATGACCGCCTTCAGCCCCGCCGGACCCCTGCGCGGCAGCCTGCGCCCGCCCGCCGACAAGTCGATCTCGCACCGCGCGGCGCTGATCGCGGCGATGGGGGAGGGGGTGACCGAGATCGAGAACTACCTCGAAGCGGCGGACACCCAATCTACGCGGATCGCGATGCAGATATTGGGCGCAGACGTCAAACGAATCGACCCTGTGGGCTCGGAACGGGAGCTGCGTATCCAGGGTGTCGGGCTGCACGGCGCAGGCGCAAGGGCGATTGCCGCTGAAGGACCCCCTGGACCGCTACGGATCGATGTCGGCAATGCTGGCACTCTCCTGCGTCTGCTGCCGGGCTGGCTGGCGGGTCAGTCGAAGGGAGCTTGGGAGCTTTTCGGCGATGAGTCGATCAGTCGCCGCCCGGTCGATCGAATTCGCGAGCCACTGATACAAATGGGTGCGCGCGTGACCTGTCGGGAGGGCCGTTTCGCGCCGATTGGAGTCGAGGCCGCCCCCCTGCACGGCATCGACTACGAACTGCCCGTGGCCAGCGCCCAGGTCAAGTCCTGCCTGCTCTTCGCCGGCCTGCTCGCCGCGGGCGAGACGCGGGTCGTCGAGCCCTTGCCGACCCGCGACCACAGCGAGCGGATGCTGCGCGCGGCGGGCGCCGAGATCGAGCGCGACGGCGACACGATCATCGTCGGCCCGGCCGAGCGTCTGACCCCCGAGCGCATCGTCATCCCCGCCGACTTCTCCTCGGCCGCCTTCTTCCTCGTCGCCGGCCTGCTTGTGCCGGGAAGCGAAGTGATGCTCACCGGGATAGGGCTCAACCCGACTCGCACCGGCCTGCTGTCGATTCTCGAGCGGATGGGCGCCGGGATCGAAGTGACCCCGGAAGGGGAGGAGGGCGGCGAGCCGATCGGCAGGATCGTCGCGCGCGCCTCCGAGCTGCGGGGAACCGAGGTCGGCGGCGCCGAGATCCCGCTGGCGATCGACGAGCTGCCGCTCGTCGCCCTGGCGGCCTGCTTCGCCGAGGGTGAGACGAGGATCCGCGACGCGGCCGAGCTGCGGCGCAAGGAGAGCGATCGGATCGCGACCGTCACCACCGCGCTCACGGCGCTCGGCGCCACGGTGGAGACGAGCGAGGACGGCATGCGGATCGAGGGCGGCGGCGGCCTGCGCGGCGGCGCGATCGACTCCCACGGCGACCACCGCATCGCGATGCTCGGCGCGGTCGCCGGCCTTGCCTCGCGCGAGGGCGTCGAGGTGACCGGCATGGACGCCGCCGCCGTCAGCTACCCCGGCTTCGAGGTCGACCTGGGGTCTTTGCTCGGCATCTGACCCTTCGTCACGCCCGCCGGGGGGAAGGGCTGCTCCGGGGCCGGGTCGAGACCCACCATCACCGTGCGTCCGCGCCACATACGCTGCCGCGCATGGTCATCGCTATCGACGGTCCCGCCGGGGCCGGCAAGTCGACGGTCGCCCGCGCCGTCGCCGAGCGGCTCGGCTTCACGTACCTCGATTCGGGCGCGATGTACCGCTGCGTGGCGCTCGCCGCGCTCGAGCGCGAGGTCGATTGCGACGACGGCGAGGCGCTGGGGGGGCTCGCCCGCGGGCTCGGGATCGGCTTCGACGGCGAGCAAGTCGAGCTCGACGGCCGCGACGTGACGGAGCCGATCCGCGAGCCGCGGGTGACCGAGGCTGCGTCGCGCGTCTCCATCCACCCCGCGGTCCGCGAGGCGATGGTCGCGCGCCAGCGCGAGCTGATCGCCGCCGGTCGCTATGTCGCCGAGGGGCGCGACATCGGCACGGTCGTCAGCCCGGACGCTCCGCTCAAGGTCTTTCTCACCGCCTCTCCGGCGGAGCGCGCCCGGCGTCGCGCCGCCCAGAGCGGCGAGGACGAGACGGCGGTGCTGGCCGCCCAGCGCGAGCGCGACGAGCGCGACGAGACCCGCGAGCACAGCGCCCTGCGCGCGGCCGAGGACGCGGTCGAGCTAGACACGACCGGACTGGGCCTCGACGAGGTGGTCGCCCGTATCGCCACCCTGGCCGGCGATCGGGGCCTCGCATGAGCGCGACTGGCGCTTTCTTCGTCCTCTGGACTACAAAGGCGCCATGCCGGAGGCTCCGCGCATGAGCCGGCTGCCGATTGTCGCCGTCGTCGGCTTCCCAAACGTCGGCAAGAGCACGCTGGTGAACCGCTTGGCCGGCGGGCGCGAGGCGGTCACCCACGCCGAGCCCGGCGTCACCCGCGACCGCAAGCGGGTGCGCTGCGAGTGGAACGGGCGCGCCTTCGAGCTGCTCGACACCGGCGGCATCGACCTCGAGGACGAGGGCGAGCTGGCGGTCGACGTTCAACGCCAGGCGCGAACGGGGATCGCCGAGGCGGACGCGATCTTGATGGTCGTCGACGGCCGCGCCGGCTTGCGCGCCGGCGACGCCGAGCTGGCGAAGACGCTGCGCGCCGCTGCGACGCCGGTCCTCGTCGCCGTCAACAAGGCCGACCGTCCCGAGGACGAGCACCTCGCCGCCGAGTTCCACGGACTCGGGCTGGGCGAGCCATTACCCGTGTCCGCCACTCACGGCATCGGCAGCGGCGATCTGCTCGACCGCCTGGTCGAGCTGCTCGGCGAGGTGCCGCAACAGCCGCCCGCCGGAGAACCGGTGCACGTCGCCGTCGTCGGCCGCCCCAACGCCGGCAAGTCCTCGCTGGTCAACGCCTTCCTTGGCAGCGAGCGGGTGATCGTCTCCGAGCGTGCCGGCACCACCCGCGACGCGATCGACACCGAGCTGGAGGTGGAGGGGAGGCCGGTGCTGCTGGTCGACACCGCCGGCCTGCGGCGGCGTTCGAAGGTAGCCGGCACGGTCGACTACTACGCCCAGCTCCGCTCCGAGATGGCGGTCGAGCGGGCCGACGTGGCGATCGTCGTCTGCGACGCCTCGGAGGGGATAACCGCAGAGGACCTGCGGGTCGCCGAGCTGGCGATGCGAGCCGGCTGCGCGACCCTGCTGGCGCTCAACAAGTGGGACGTGACCGCGACCGACATCGACGACGCCCGCGCCCGGGTTGAGCGCAAGTTGCGCCTGCGCCCCGCCGCCGTCACCTGCTCGGCGCTGCACGGCCGCAACGTCGCCAAGCTGCTGCCCAAGGCGCTGGAGCTCGCCGACCGCGCCGCAGAGCGGATCCCGACGCCGGAGCTCAATCGCTTCGTCGCCGAGGTGGTCGCGACCACGCCGCCCCCCTCGCGGCGCGGGCGGAGGCTGCGCCTCTACTACGCCGCCCAGGTCGGCGAGCGGCCGCCGCGGATCGCGATCCAAGTCAACGACCGCAAGCTGATAACCCGCGACTGGGCCTATCACCTGGAGAACCGGATGCGCGAGGCCTACGGCCTCGAGGGCATCCCGCTGGTAATCGATTTCGTCCCCCATTCCGGGCGCCGACGTTGAGAACGGTCCACTAGGCTTGCCCCATGCCAGATAGCCAGCCGCTCGCCGAGGGCGAGTACCTCTTCACCTCCGAGTCCGTAACCGAGGGCCACCCGGACAAGGTCTGCGACGCGATCTCGGACACGATCCTCGACGCCGTCATGGCCGGTGACCCCGAGGGCCGGGTCGCCTGCGAGACGCTGGTCAACACCGGCATGGCGGTGGTCTCCGGCGAGATCTCCACCGACGTCCACCTCGACGTCCCCGAGCTGGTCCGCGAGACGATTCGCAAGATCGGCTACGACCACGGCGACTACGGCTACAACTGCGACCACATCTCGGTCCTGGTCTCGCTCGACAAGCAGTCGCCCGACATCGCCCAGGGGGTCGACGCCTCGCACGAGACCCGCACCGGCTCGACGAGCGACGACGAGCTGCTGCTGGCCGGGGCCGGCGACCAGGGGATGATGTTCGGCTACGCGACCGACGAGACCGAGGCGCTGATGCCGATGCCGATCCAGCTCGCCCACCGCCTCGCCGAACGGCTCGCCGCGGTGCGCAAGGACGGCACCCTCGACTACCTCGGGCCCGACGGCAAGACCCAGGTCACCGTGCGCTACGCCGAGGGGCGCCCGGTGCGGGTCGAGAAGCTCTTGATCTCGACCCAGCACTCCGCCGGGGTCGAGTCCGAGCAGACGATCAAGCCGGACCTCTGGCAGCACGTGGTGATGCCGGTGCTGACCGCCGAAGCTCCCGGCATGTTCGACGAGGCCGGGCTGCGCGAGGGCTTCCTCGTCAACCCGACCGGCAAGTTCGTGATCGGTGGCCCGGTCGGCGACGCCGGCCTGACCGGCCGCAAGATCATCGTCGACACCTACGGCGGCATGGCCCGCCACGGCGGCGGCGCCTTCTCCGGCAAGGACCCCTCCAAGGTCGACCGCTCGGCCGCCTACGCCGCCCGCTACGTCGCCAAGAACGTCGTCGCCGCCGGCCTCGCGCAGCGCTGCGAGGTCCAGGTCGCCTACGCGATCGGCGTCGCCCGTCCGGTCTCGCTGATGGTCGAGACCTTCGGCACCGGCTCCCTGCCCGACCGCGAGATCTCACGCCTGGTCGAAGCCGAGTTCGACCTCCGTCCCGGCGCCTTCCGCCGCTACCTCGACCTGCACCGCCCGATCTTCCAGAAGACGGCGGCATACGGCCACTTCGGCAGGGATGAGGAGGCCTTCACTTGGGAGCGGACCGACCGGGTCGACTCTCTGCGAGCAGCCGCCGGGCTTGCGGCCACGCCGGCCTGAGCGGGCGCCGCCTGACACTGCGCATATCGGCGTCCTCGGTCGCTCGCGTGCAGAGCACGCCACGCTCCCTGCGTCCTTGATCTGCTTGGTCAGTCGACGCCTGGTCTAGTACCAGTTGCCTGGTCCACACGGTGGACCACTTCCTGTGGGTCGGCGACGCCGACGAAGACGAAGTTGTAGTCGTCGGTGGCGGCGGTGTCGAAGTCGACGTCGCCGATCTGCACGACCCGCTGGTAGACCGATTGGCGGTAGTTGACGTTCTGAACCCGCTCCAGCCGGGTCTCTTGGACCTCGCGCGAGACGATGCCGCGCTTGATGTTGAGGCGGCGGTTGGTGATCGTGTAGACGGTGGCGACGCGCTTTACGAACCCGACCAGGACCGTGATCGCGACGATCGCGAGGACGACGAGGAAGACGGTGCCGCCACCCGCCCCCGCAAGCTTGGCGATAGCGCCGATAACCGCGGCGATCAGGATTCCCTTCAGGTAGAAGCCGATGATCGCCCGCCAGGAGGGGTGACCGCGGAAGATCACCTGCTCGCCGGGGCTGAGGTTGAGGCCGGGCATCGCCGCGGAGGATATCCGGGCCGTCCGCCCGCCTCCATACCGTGGCCGGGTGATCGCCAAGGTCGAGCCGCTGACCACCGCCCGGGCGCTGCGTGGGCCCTTCGACTACCGGCTGCCGGCGGAGATGGCCGAGCTCGGCGTCGGCAGCGTCGTCCGCGTGCCGTTCGGTCGCCGCCGCACGCTTGGAGTGGTCGTCGACCTCGCCGAGTCCTCCGAGCTGCCGCCCGAGCGGCTCGCCGAGCCGATCGAGGCGCTCGAGGCCGGCGTCCCGGCGGAGCTGGTCTGCCTCGGGCTCTGGGTGGCGCGCGAGTACTGCTCGACCCCGGCGCGCGGCCTGCGGCTGCTGCTGCCACCGGGGGCCGGCGTGCGCAAACGGCGATCGCGGCCGCGGATCGAGCACCCCGACCTCGGCGGCGCCGCCGCGCGGCCGCCGCGCCTCCTCCCCGAGCAGGAGGAGGCCGTGCGCGGGATCGTCGCCGCCCTCGACGGCAAGGCCGGGGCGGCGCGGGAGACGCTGTTGCACGGCGTCACCGGCTCGGGCAAGACCGAGGTCTATCTGGCGGCGGTCGAGGCGGCGCTGGCCCGTGGCCGCGGGGCGATCGTCCTGGTGCCGGAGATTGGCCTGGCGCCGCAGGCGATCGCCCGCTTCCAGGCGCGCCTCGGCGACCGCTTCGCCGTCATGCACTCGGCGCTGACGCCGGGCCAGCGCCACGACGAGTGGCGCCGCCTGCGCGACGGCGAGGCGAGCGTCTGCGTAGGGCCGCGCTCGGCTGTCTTCGCCCCGGTCCACGACCTCGGCCTGATCGTCATCGACGAGGAGCACGATCCCTCCTACAAGCAGGAGGGCGACCCCTGCTACGACGCCCGCCAGGTCGCCCGCCGCCGTGCCGCCGAATGCGGCGCGGCCGTCGTCGCCGGCTCGGCGACGCCGCGGCCTGAGTCCTGGCTGGAGCTGCCGCGGATCGAGCTGCCGCGCCGCGTCGACGGCCGCGGCCTGCCGCCTGTGGAGGTGCTTGACATGCGCGGCGTCGACCCCCGCTCCGGGCCGCTTCACGCCGACACCTGGGAGGCGCTGGAGGGAGTCCGCCGCGCCGGCGCCAAGGCGATCGTGATGGTCAACCGCCGCGGCTTCGCCCCCTGGCTGACCTGCCGCGGCTGCGGCCACCACTGGGGCTGCCCCAACTGCGACGTCTCGACCATCGTCCATCGCCACGCCGGGCAGCTCGTCTGCCACCACTGCGCCCACGCCGAGCCGTTGCCCTCCGCCTGCCCCGAGTGCGGCTCGACCACGCTCTCGCGCGCCGGCGCCGGCACCGAGCAGATCGAGGCCCTGCTGCGGGAGCGCCTCGAGCCGATGCCGGTCTTCCGGCTCGACTCCGACGTCGCCGCCGAGCGCGGCGCCCATGCCCGCATCCTCGCCGGCTTCGACGCCGCCGAGAGCGCCGTCCTGGTCGGCACGCAGATGGTCGCCAAGGGCCACGACTTCCCCGAGGTGACGCTGAGCGCGATCGTCGACGCCGACGCCATGCTGCGCTTTCCCGACTTCCGCGCCGGCGAGCGCACCTTCGCGATGGTTGCCCAGCTCGCCGGCCGCAGCGGCCGTGGTGCGGCCGGGGGGGAGACGATCGTGCAGACCCTGGCGCCCGCGGCGGCCAGCATCGCCCACGCTGCCCGCCACGACTCGGCCGGCTTCCTCGCCGAGGAGATCGAGCGCCGCCGCCTGCTGCGCTACCCGCCGTTCTCGCACCTGGCGCGGGTCGTCTTGCGAGCCGAGTCCGAGCAGCGGCTCGACGCCGCCGCCGCGCAGCTCGCCGAGCTGCTGCGCAAGAGCCTCCCCGGTGGCACCGACCTGCTCGGCCCGGCGCCGATGTTCCGCCTCCGCAACCGCCACCGCCGCCGCCTGCTCACCAAGGCCGACGACCGCGACGCGACCGTCGCCGCAATCGGCGCCGCGGTCGAGCGCCTCGCCGCCGACCGCTCCCTGCGCGAGGTCGCGATCGGCGTCGACGTCGATCCGCAATGAGAGAGCCCGCGGGCGGGCGATCCATACAATCGAATCGATGAGTGACGAAGGGGCTGTCGAGGCCGGGCCGGAGCGCGAGGAGCTCGAAGCGCAGCTGCTGGCACGGCGTGAAGCCGCGCTCGCGCAGGTGGTCAAGTTCGGCGACCCGGTGCTGAAGAGCAAAGCCTCGCCGGTGTCGAATTTCGGCCCTGAGCTGCGCCGCGAGGCGGAGCGGATGATTGCGATCATGCGCGACGGGATGGGGGTCGGCCTCGCCGCCACCCAGCTCGGCGTGCTGCGCCGCCTGCTCGTCTTCCAGGCGGCGCCTGGCGGCGAGCCGACCGCGCTCGTCAACCCGCAGGTCGAGTGGCTCTCGGGGGACGCGGTGGTCGCCGAAGAGGGCTGCCTCAGCTTGCCGCGGGTGGCGATGGAGATCGAGCGGCCGCTGCACGCGCGGGTCGGCGGCCTCGGCGTCGACGGAGAGCCGCTGAGGATCGAGGCCTCGGGGCTGGAGGCGCGCGTGCTCCAGCACGAGATCGACCACCTCGACGGGGTGTTGATCCTCGACCGGGCGCCGCGCGACCAGCGCAAGGCCGCCCTGCGAGCGCTGCGCGAAGGCGCCGCCTATACCCCCGCCGGCGTGGAGGAGGAGGCGGCCGAGGGCACCGACGGCCACCACCGCGAGCCCCGCGCCGAGGCGTGAGAACCGCCTTCCTCGGAAGCTCGGAGTTCGCCGCGACCGTGCTCGAGCGGCTCGCCGGCTCGTCGCACCGGCCGGTGCTGGTCGTTACGCCACCCGACCGGCCGCGCGGCCGCGGTCGGCACAGCGGCTCCCCGCCAGCCGCCGAGCGGGCGCGCGAGCTGGGCATCGAGTTGCTCCAGGCCGAGGACGTCAACGAGGAGGCCGCCAGGGAGCGGATCGACGCCGCCGAGCCGCAGGCGCTGGCGGTCTGCGCTTTCGGCCAGCTGATCCGCGAGCCGCTGCTCTCCGCTCGCCCGCTGCTCAACATCCACCCGTCCCTGCTGCCGCGCTGGCGCGGGGCGGCGCCGATCGAGCGGGCGATCATGGCCGGCGACGGGCGCACCGGCGTCTGCGTGATGCGCCTCACCGCCGGTTTAGACTCCGGCCCCGTCGCCCTTTGCGAAGAGGTGGCGATCGGCCCCGAGGACGACTTCGCCGGCCTCTCGGCGAAGCTCGCGACGCTGGGCGGTGAGTTGCTGGTCGAGGCCTTCGACCAGCTTGCCGGTGGCGGCCTCGAGTTCGCTGAGCAGGACGACGCCGAGGCGACCTACGCGGAGAAGATCGACCCGGCCGAGCGTCGCCTCGACCCCGGCAGGCCCGCCGCCGAGCTGGCGCGCACGGTCCGCGCCCTCACCCCGCACGTCGGTGCCTACCTCGAGGTGGGCGACGGCGACCGGCTGGGGGTGCGGCGGGCGCGGGCGGTGGACGTCGGTGTGCGGACGGGCGAGATGCGGGCGGAGTGGGGAGCGCTGCTGCTCGGTTGCGGCCGCGGCGCCCTGCGGCTTGAGGTCGTGCAGCCGCCGGGTGGCAAGCCGATGGCCGCCGACGCCTACCTGCGCGGACACCCGGTCCCGGCTCTGTGAGCGCCGGCCGCTCCGGGCGCGAGATCGCGCCGGCCCGGGGGCTCGCTTTCGCGGTCGTCCTCGCCACCTTCGAGGAGGCCGCCCACACCGAGCGCGCCTTCCGCGAGCGAGCCGACGAGGAGGGCCTCGCCGGGCGCGAGCGTGCCCAGGCGCAGCGCCTCGCCTACGGCGCCGTGCAGCGGCGGGGCACGGCGGACGTGGCGATCGAGCGGCTGGCGGGGCGCTCCCCGCGCCTGCTTGACCCACCCGTCCTGGCGGCACTGCGGCTGGGCCTCTACGAGTTGCTCTTCGCCGACGCGACTCCTGACCACGCCGCCGTCGATCAGGCCGTCGAGCTGGCCAAGCGAGCGGGCGCCGCCCATGCCTCGGGCCTTGTCAACGCCGTCCTGCGTCGCGCTGCCCGCGAGCGCGTCACCCTGACCGCCACGCTGCTCGGCGACGACTCGACCCCGGAGCGGGCCGCCGTCGCCCACTCGGCGCCGCTCTGGCTGGCGCGGCTGTGGTGGCAGGAGCTGGGTGACGAGGCGGCCCGCCCGCTGCTCGCCGCCTGCAACCGGCGCGCCGAGACGGCGTTCCGGGTCAACACGTTGCGCAGCGACGTCGAGTCGCTCGTCGCGGGGCTGCGGGCGGACGGCGTCGATGCGTCGCCGGCCGAGGGCCCGTGGCCGCTCGCCCCTGCGGAGACGATCGTGATCAACGGACGCAGCGGCGATGCCGTGCCCGAGCTGGTCGCGGCCGGTGAGCTGACGCCGCAGAGCCGCGGCTCTGCGGCGGTCGTCGAGGTCCTCGACCCGCGGCCCGGCGAGCACGTCCTCGACCTCTGCGCCGGCCCCGGCATCAAGAGCGGCCAGATCGCCGCCCGCATGGGGGACCGGGGCGAGATCGTCTCGGTCGAGGTCGACCCCGAGCGCGCCGCCGAGGTCGCCGCACAGGCGCAACGGCTCGGCTTGCGCAGCGTCACCGTGATCGAGGCTGACGCCGCCGCGGTTCCTTTCCGGCAGAGCTTCGACCGCGTCCTCCTCGACGCCCCCTGCTCGGACCTCGGCGCCCTCGCCTCTCGCCCGGACGCCCGCTGGCGCAAGTCGGTGCGGGCGGTCGAGCGGCTGGCCGAGCTACAGGGACGCCTTCTCGCCAATGCCGCCGCGGCTCTGCGCCCGGGCGGCACGCTGGTCTACTCGACCTGCACGATCTCCCGGCGGGAGTGCGAGGACCAGCTTCCGACCCTGCTCGCGGCAGCTCAGAGCGGCGAGGCGCCCCTGCTCGATGTCGACGATCTCGGCGCGCTCGCGCCGCCGCTCGCCGCGTCCCACGACCGGCGCTGTCTGCAGCTGCGCCCCGACCGCGACCGCACCACCGGCTTCTTCATCTGCCGACTGAGGCGCATCCGACATTGACCCCACTGGAGTGTGGCGAATGTCGGCTGCGCTGAGAGCGGCCGGACGAAAGGGGATGATGGGGGCGATGAGCGACGCGGGAAGCGCCGAGCCGGTGCTGAAGCGGGCGAGCTGCCCGGGCTGCGGTGAGCCCTGGCTGCGCCCGGCGCAGATCCCCGGCCGCTTCCGCTGCGTGTACTGTCTGCGCCGCTTCGAGCTGGTCTCGCAATGCCCCAACTGCGGCGAACACCAGACGATCGCGCGGATGAGCACCACCGAGGACATGACCTGCCAGATGTGCGGTGATTCGATGCTGAGGCCGATATGAGCGAGCGGATGCGGGAGCTGATCACCTCGCCGCGGGTCGCGCCCTCGATCCTCTCGGCCGACTTCTCGCGGCTCGGCGAGCAGGTCGACGAGGTGATGGCGGTGGGGGCGCGGGTGATCCATTTCGACGTTATGGACGGGCACTTCGTGCCGCCGATCACGGTCGGCCCGGTCGTCGCCGGCTCGATCGCCGACCGCGTCCACGCCGCCGGCGGCGCCCTTGACGTCCATCTGATGATCGAAGAGCCGGACCGCCATATCGAGGCCTTTGCCGAGGCCGGCGCCGACTCGATCACCTTTCATGCCGAGGCGACGCCGCACGCCAACCGCACCCTGTCGGCGATCCGCGAGCTCGGCTGCCTGGCGGGGATCGCGATCAACCCCGGCACGTCGGCCGGAACCGTCGCCGAGCTGGACGGTGACGCCGACATCGTCCTCTGCATGACCGTCAACCCCGGTTGGGGGGGGCAGGCCTTCATCCCCGGCTCCCCCGACAAGGTCTCGCGCCTGCGCGAGCTGGCCGGCGAGGCGACGATCGAGGTCGACGGCGGCATCGATGCGGGGACCGCCGGGTCGGTCGCCGCGGCGGGCGCCTCCCTCTTAGTCGCCGGCTCGGCAGTTTTTGGCGCCCCCGACCCTGCTGCTGCCTACGCCGAGATCGCTGCTTCCGCAAAAGCTGCTTGAAAGTACGTCGGCCTCAGCCCCTCGCGATCAGGGCACCGATCACCTCCTGCCACCAGGCTCTCTCCGCCGGGTCGTCGCCGGCCCGCTCGGCCCGCCGCTCGCACCAGCGGGCCAGCGCCTGGCGGCCGCCGATCGCGACGATGGTTTCGGTCGTCATCGCGTAGCGGCCGTCGGCGAGCGTCACCAGGGCGCTGTTGCGATCGCGGCGGCTGCGCACGATCGCGGCGACGGCGATGCCGTCGAGCTCCCGTGGTGCCGAGGGATCCTCGAGGTTGGCGGCCGGTCGCACGGTGAAGATCTGCGGGGCGCCGCGCGGCGCCAGGTTCGGCGGCGGCTGCGTGCCGATGGGTCCCTCGTGCCACTGCCCGGTCAGCTTCTCGACCTCATCGCGCAGCTCGCCGCGAACGAGGACGTGCAACTCGTCGCCCTCGCGCAGCTCGGTCGAGCCGCGCGGCGGGATCGCCCTGCCGTCGCGGACGATCACGTTGACCAGCGCCTCGCGCGGCAGTCCCAACTCGCGCACGAGGTGCCCCGCCGCGGCGGCGCCGGGGCGCAGCCTGTAGGAGACGACGTCGCCGCCCATGCGCCGGATGCGCCCCGACTCGAGCAGACGGCGGGGCAGGGCCGGCTCGTCGGTGGTGAGGCCGAGCCGTCTGGCCAGCGGCTCGAAGCTCGCCCCCTGCACCAGGGTCGAGCTGACGACGACGAAAAAGACGATCGCGAAGAGCTCCTGGCCGGCGCCGACGCCGGCGACGACCGGGAAGGTGGCCAGCCAGATCGGCGTCGCGCCGCGCAGGCCAGCCCAGCCGATCATCGCCCGCTCGCGCAGGTCGAGCCCGGCGAAGAGCGTCGCCGCCAGGGCGGCAAGCGGGCGGGCGACCAGAATCAGCGCCGCCGAGAGCGCCAGCCCTTCGAGCGCCACGTCCCCCAGCGTGCTGGGGAAGACGAGCAGGCCGAGCATGACGAAGAGGCCGATCTGGGCGACCCAGCCGACCCCCTCGTGGAAGGCGACGATCGTGCGCCGCGCGGGGATGTTGCCGCCGCCGAGGGCGAGCGCCGTCAGGTAAGTGGCGAGGAAGCCGGAGCCGTGTGCCGCTTCGGCGAGGCCGAAGGCGAGCGCCGCGATCGCGATCGTCGCCACCGGGTAGATGCCGTCGGTCGGCAGCCGCACCCGGGCGAGCGCGGCGACCGCGAGGCGGCCGAGGGCGAAGCCGACCGCCGCGCCAATCGCCAGCTTGAGCACAAGCTGTCCGGCCATGTCGGCGAAGCCGTAACCCGGCTGTTGGATCCAGTCGATGAAGCCGATCACCAGCAGCAGCGCCACCGGGTCGTTCATCCCGGACTCGCCCTCGAGCGAGCGGGCGAGTCGCTTCTTCAGGGTCGAGCGACGCAGCACGGCGAAGATCGCCGCCGAGTCGGTTGCGGCGACGGCGGCGCCGACCAGCATCCCTTCCAGAGTGCTGAGCTGGAAGATCCAGGCCGCCGCGAGGCCCGCGATGACCGCCGTGACGGCGGTCCCCGCGGTCGCCAGCGAGACCGCCGTGCCGAGCACCGGGCGGATCTCCGGCCAACCGGCGGTGAGCCCGCCCTCGAAGAGGATCAGGACCAGCGCGATGGTCCCCAGCGTCCGCGCCAGCTCGGTGTCGCTGAACTCGATCCCGCCGATCCCTTCCGAGCCGGCGAGCATCCCCAGGCCGAGGAAGAGCAACAGACCGGGGATGCGGACGCGATCGGCCAGCAGCGCGCCGACGATGCCCGCGGCCAGCAGGGCACCGGCGACGAGGATCAGCTCCGCGTCGTGTCCCGCCATCGCCGGACCCTAGTGAACCCGGCTAGACCGACTCGTCTACCGCTGCCAGGCGCACCTCGAGCTCCTCGGGTGAGCCGGCCGCGGGGACGTCCTCGGCGCGTTCGTGCGGGTTGCGGTAGACGAGGAAGAGCAGTGCCAGCAGCAGGCCGGCGGCGAGGGCGAAGCCGATCTCGACGCGGCGGAACTCGTCGCCGACCAGCGGCAGGAAGTTCCAACCGACGAAGGCCGCGGCGCAGGCGATCCAGCGGATCGAGGCGCGCCGCACCTGGCCCTGGGCGATGCAGGCCTGGTTGACCGTCACCGAGCAGAGGTAGAGGCCCATGCCCATGGTGACCAGCAGCAGGCCAGCCCGGTCGTAATCGAACTTCTTGCTGAAGGCGAGCTGCATCAGCTGCGGCCCGGCGATCAACACGGCGAGCGCGGTGACCGCGGTGAAGGCTACGACTGCCAGCAGCACCATCCGCACCGAGCGATGGAACTCGCGCTCGCTGTCGGCGGCGTCGCTGGTGTGGAGGCTGGTCAGGTGGGGGAGGATGCTGGTCGAGACTGCCTGGAAGAGCTGCAGCGGCGCCCGCGCGATCATCAGCACGTTGAAGATGAAGCCCGCGGCGGCGGCGCCCTGCAGGCCGCGGGCGATCAGCGGCCCGGCGTTGAGGAAAGCCTGTTCGCTGAACATGATCAAGAGCACCGCGGCGGCGAAGCCGGTGCCGTGGCGGAGCGAGAAGTCGTCGTCCTCGGCCGCGGCGCTCGGCGCTTCCTCTGCTTCGTGTCCCGCCACGCCGGGGCCGACGGCGTCCTGCCGTCGTTTCGCTCGATGCAGGAAAGCGGCCGGGACCACCAAGAGCGAGAGCGAGGGGGCGGCCACTATGCCGATCGCAACCGCGGACTGGCCGCTCAGCAGGCCGACCGCGACCAGGACGGCAAAGGAGGTGCGGAAGACCGACTCGGAGAGGATCAGCGCGGTGAAGAGGCCGAAGCGGCGGCCACCGGCGAGGAAGCCGCGGGCGAAGTAGCTGGCGGCGTAGAAGAGGACCGCCGAGAAGAAGACCCAGTAGAGGGTTTCGTTGCCGTCCAACATGTCGTTCTGCAGCGGCCCACGTAGGGCCAGCGCCAGCACCGCAAAGGTCAGGCCGAGGCCCAGCTGGATCGTCGCCGCGATCCGCATCGTGCCGCCGATCGGCTCGCGCTTGACGAGGTGTTCGGAGATGTGGCGCGAAAGCAGTTGTTCGATCGGCCGGTAGAGGGTCGAGATCGTGATGAAGACCGCCGACCAGAGCACGGTGATCTGCCCGTAGTCGGGCTTCGAGAGCACGTGCGAGGCGATGAAGAAGTAGACGTAGGTGATGACGCCGGTCAGGCCGACGCCGATCGCGAGGAAGCTCGCGGTTTTGCCGTAGTCGGCCGAGCTGACGCCGTCGCGCGCCCGCTCGCCGCTTCTGCTCTCGGCCTCGCTCATCGATCGCGAGCCGGCGCCGGCGCCGCACCGGGCTCGTAGTGCGAAGGCTCGACCCCGAGCGAGAGCTCGACCCGTCGCACCCGCTCGAAGACCCGCTGGGTCATCACCCGCTGGCTGGCCAGCAGGTCGCCGATCACGCCAAGTGCCATCAGCTGCACGGCGGCGATGAAGAGCACCGCGCCGAGGATCAGCGACTGGATGTGGCCGCTCGAGTCGCCGTTGAGGACCCAATCGAGCAGGAACGGCATCCAGGCAGCCAGCGCCAGCGCGCCGACGACCAGGCTGGCGGTGGCGAAGACCCGCAGCGGCTCGTAGCGCGCGTAGACCCGCAGGATCGAGAGGGCGTTACGGCGCACGTAGGCGCCGGTCGAGGCGAAGAGGCGCGACTCGCGCGTCTGCGGGTTGGTCGCGATCTCGACCTGGTCGACGGCGACCAGCATCTTTCCCGCTTGGATCAGGCTCTCCAACGTGTAGGTGAAGTTGTCGGTGACGAGCAGGCCGAGCGCGGCCTCGCGGTTGTAGGCGCGGAAGCCGGAGGTGGTGTCGGCGATCGCCGTGCCGGAGAGCCGCCGCACCACCCAGCTCCCCAGCTGCTGCAGGCGCTTCTTGGCGCCGGAGAAGTGCTCGATCGTCGCCACGCGGCGATCGCCGACCACCATGTCGGCCTCGCCGGCGAGGATCGGCGCTACCAGCTTCGGCACGTCGGCGCCGCTGTACTGGTTGTCGGCGTCGGTATTGACGATGATGTCGGCGCCGAGCTTGAGGCAGGCGTCGAGGCCGGCCTGGAAGCCCGCCGCCAGCCCCTTGTTGTTGGTCAGCCGGACGATGTGCTCGACCCCGTTCTCGCGCGCGGCCTCGACCGTGCGATCGGTCGAGCCGTCGTCGATGACCAGCAGCTCGACCTCGTCGACCCCCTCGATCCGCCGGGGCAGGGCGGCGATCGTCGCCGGCAGCGTCGATTCCTCGTTCAGGCAGGGGATCTGGATGATCAGCTTCATGAGCGGGGCGCGGGTCAGGGTATCCCCGGAGGCGGCGCAGGGGAGGGGTCGGGGGGTCTCTCCCGCTTGCTGGGTTTTTCGCCTTGGACATTGCGGCTGGCCGCAAAGGCAGGCGGGGCGAAAAACAGGACGCCGCTGCGCGGGAGAGACCCCCCGACCCCTCCAGTCGCTGTGTCCGGAGATCCCCCTCCGTCCCGACGCTAGCTTGGAGCAGTGAAAGCAGCTCCGTGACACCCGTGCGAGCGGTGTCACAGTTTGCTGGTAGCTGCGCGGTAGGATTGGTTGATTGACGAGTCAATCGGTCGCATGGACTCCCAGCTCACAGCCACGGATCGGGCGCATCTGACGCGGGCTTTGGAGCTTGCCGAGGGTGGGCGTGGGCGGGTCAGCCCGAATCCGCTTGTGGGTGCCGTGATCGTTCGCGAGGGGGAGGTCATCGGCGAGGGGTTCCATGCCGAGCTAGGGGGGCTGCACGCGGAGCGAGCGGCGCTCGAGGACTGTCGCGAGCGGGGGGAGGACCCGGGCGGGGCGACGATGTACGTGACGCTCGAGCCCTGCGCGCACCAGGGGCGCCAACCGCCTTGCACCGAGGCGATCCTCGAGGCGGGGATCGGCCGGGTCGTGGTCGCTTCCGAGGACCCCAGCGAGAAGGCAGCCGGCCGCGGGCCCGGCATCCTCCGCGACGGCGGCGTCGAGGTCGAGCTCGCCGCTGGCGAGGAGGCCACCGCCGCGCGCCTGCTCAACCAGCCCTTTCGCAAGCACGCCCGCACCGGCCTGCCGCTGGTCGTGCTGAAGCTGGCGATGTCGCTCGACGGCCAGACGACGACCCCCCCGGGCGACTCGCCCTGGATCAGCGGCGAGCGCAGCCGCGAGCTGGTCCACCGCTGGCGGGCTGAAGCGGACGCGACCGCGGTCGGCATCGGCACCGTCCTCGCTGACGACCCCCTGCTGACGGCGCGCCCGGCGGACGCCGAGGCGGCGCGCCAACCGCTCCGCGTCGTCTTCGACCGCCGGGCCCGCCTGCCGCGCGACTCACAGCTCTTGAGCACGCGCGACCAGTCTCCTGTGCTCGTCGTTGCCGACGAGGTCGAGGCTGCACTCGCCGATCTCGGCCGCCGCGGTATCACCAGCCTCTTCCTCGAGGGTGGCAAGACGCTCGCGTCCGCCTTTCTCGCGGCGGACGCGATAGATCAGACGCGCACCTTCATCGCTCCCGTCTTGCTGGGCGGAGGCGCGTCTCGCGCGGGTGGCGCGGTAGGGGGGACCACCCCCGAGGAAGCTTTAGCTACCGCAGGGGGTGGTGGGTCCCCTGCCGCGACAGGACCCGCGCGCCGATCCGCCTTGTCCCGGGAAGTCGAGCATGTGGGCGATGACATTCTCATCTCGGCCCGCTTCAAGGAGTGGTGAGGTGTTCACGGGACTGATCCAGAGCGTCGGGGCCGTCGAGTCGATCGAGTCAGGCGCTGACGGCGCCCGGCTGCGGATTGCGACGTCGCTCGGGGGCGAAATCTCCGCCGGGGACTCGGTCGCGGTCGACGGCGTCTGCCTGACGGCGACGAGTGCCGACGCCGCGGGTTTCGAGGCCGAGGCGATGAACCAGACGCTTGCCGTTACCGGCCTTGGCCGTCTGGAGGCAGGTAGCCACGTCAATCTCGAGCCGGCGATGAGGGCGTCGGACCGGCTTGGCGGGCACATCGTCCAGGGCCACGTCGACGGGGTGGGGGAGGTCGCCTCGGTCGAGGGCGACGGCTTCGCCCGGCGCCTGCGGGTGTCACTGGCGCCCGAGCTGTTGCGCTACGCGATCGACAAGGGCTCGGTCGCCCTGAACGGCGTCAGCCTGACGATCGCCGGTCTGGGCGAAGGGTGGCTCGAGGTCTCGCTGATCCCCGAGACGCTGGAGCGGACGACGCTGGGGGAAGCGCAGCCGGGGTGCAGGATCAACATCGAGTGCGACGTGGTCGCTAAGTACGTAGAGCGGTTGGTGTCACCATTCGCTGGAAAGGAGCGGGCGTGAGTCAGATGACCGAGGCGCAGAGAGCAGAGCAGGCGGAGGCGACGGGCGAGAGCCCGTTCGCGACGATCGAGGAGGCGATCGAGGAGATCCGGCGCGGGCGGATGGTGGTCGTCTGCGACGGCGAGGAGCGCGAGAACGAGGGCGACCTGGTGATGGCCGCTCAGTTCGCCACGCCCGAGGCGATCAACTTCATGGCCAAGGAGGCGCGCGGCCTGATCTGCCTGGCGCTGACCGCCGAACGCTGCGAACGCCTCGGCCTCCACCTGATGGCGGCCAAGAACGAGGCGCCGCTACAGACCGCCTTCACGGTGACGATCGAGGCCGCCGGCGGGGTCACCACCGGCATCTCCGCTCACGACCGCGCCCACACGGTTCAGGTGGCGATCGACCCCACCTCTACCGGGCGCGACATCGTCGTCCCCGGCCACATGTTCCCGCTGCGGGCCAAGGACGGCGGCGTGCTGGAGCGCACCGGCCACACCGAGGCCAGCGTCGACCTGGCCCGGCTCGCCGGCCTCACCCCGGCGGGGGTGATCTGCGAGGTGATGAACGACGACGGCACCATGGCCCGCGTCCCCGACCTGATCCCCTACAGCCGCAAGCACGGCCTGAGGATGGTCACCGTCGCCGACCTGATCGCCTACCGGCGCCGCACCGAGAAGCTGGTCGAGCGGGTCGTGACGACCGCCCTGCCGACCGCCTTCGGCGACTTCTCGGCGGTCGGCTACCGCTCGCTGGTCGACGACAAACACCACGTGGCGATGGTCAAGGGCGAGGTCGACGGCGCCGAGGACGTGCTGGTCCGCGTCCACAGCGAGTGCCTCACCGGCGACGTCTTCCACAGCATGCGCTGCGATTGCGGCGAGCAGCTAGAAGCGGCGCTCTCGATGATCGAGCGCGAGGGCCGCGGCGTCCTCCTCTACCTCTCCCAAGAGGGTCGGGGAATCGGCCTGCTCAACAAGCTGAAGGCCTACAAGCTGCAGGAGGAGGGGGCCGACACGGTCGAGGCCAACCTCAAGCTCGGCCTGCCCGCCGACCTGCGCGACTACGGCATCGGCGCCCAGATTCTCGGCGACCTCGGCCTGACCAGCATCCGCATCCTCACCAACAATCCGAAAAAGATCGTTGGCCTCGAGGGCTACGGCCTCTCGGTCACCGAGCAGGTGCCGATCGAGGCGGTTCCCAACGCCCACAACGAGTCCTACCTGCGGGCCAAGCGCGACAAGCTCGGCCACTCGCTGCACCACCAGGGCCTCGCCCTCGACGAGGAGATGATCCACGACGAGGAAGAGCGCGACGCCGCCGACGGCAGCGGGTCAGATGGCTGAGGCGGGAGCGTTCCTGGAGTCGTTCCAGGACCAGGAGAAGAGCGATCTCTCCGGACTGGAGTTCGCCGTCGTCGTCGGGCGCTTCTACGAGGACCTCGCCGACCGCCTGCTCAAGGGCGCGCGGGACGGCTTTCGAGTCGCCGGCGTCTCGCCCTCGATGGTGAGGGAGTACTCGGTGCCGGGCGCATACGAGCTGCCCTTTGCTGCCAAGGCCTTCATCGAAGGCGCACAGAGGCGAAGCGGCGCATCGTCCCGCGGCCCGGCACCGGGCGGAGTCGCCTGCCTCGGCGTCGTCATCCGCGGTGAGACCGACCACTACGACTTCGTCTGCGCCGAGGCGGCGCGCGGTGTCCAGCAGGTGCAGCTCGAGACCGGCGTCCCCTGCGCCTTCGGCGTGATCACCTGCGACACGATGGAGCAGGCGCTGGCCAGGGCCAACGGCGACAAGCGCGACCAGGGCCGCAACGCTGCCCTGACCGTCGCCCGGATGGCGCTGCTGCAGCGGCAGCTCGCCTAGATCGCCGGCAGTAGAGAGACTCTGTACTGTGCAATCTCGCGATCCGAGGTGACCAGAGTCATGCCCTCGACCTGAGCCTGGGCAACGAGCATCCGATCGAACGGATCGCCGTGATGGTGTGGGAGAGCCGCCACAGCCTCGGTGTGGCGAAGTGAGATCGGCAGGAGGGGGATCCGCATCTCCCTGAGGCGAGAGCCAAGGTCGTCAGGTGCTTGTAACTTGCCGTGCGATGCCTTAATCGCAAGCTCCCAAGGACTGACCACGCTCGCCCAGACGCTGCTCTCTTCGCTTTGGATGGCGTCCGCGGTCGTTCTCCTGAGCTTGTCGGGCCTCATCAAGCTCCAGAGCAGGGCATTGGTGTCAAGCAACAGCCTCAATCGCCCCTCCACAGCTCATCCTCGGGCGGGAAGAGATCGCTTTCCGCGGACTCCTCGAACATCTGCTCGATCTCTTTGTCGAACTCATAGAAGTCTGGCGAGAGCTGGACCTTGCCCTCCCAGCCGCCGAGTTTGCGGGGGCCGAGCTTCTTCGGCATCGGCACCAGCTTCGCCGCCGGCTTGCCGGCGCGGCTGATCACGATCTCCTCGCCGTCTTCGACGCGCTCGACCAGACGCGACAGATGGGTCTTCGCCTCGTGCATGTTCACCTGCTCCAAGTCCTCGGCGGCCATTTCTCTCCCCCTCTTGGGGCCGTTTGCTGCAATCGCCCGTAGCATTAGTCCACTTAGCTAACTCATGATCAGGCTACCATGCACGGCCCGATGGCCAAGGTATGCCACAGCTGCGGCAAGGGACCGGCGTTCGGCCACTCCCGGAGCCACTCGATGGTCGCCACCAAGCGGCGCTTCGACCCGAACCTGCAGAAGGTGCGGATCGAAGAGCGCGGCCGCAAGCTGCGCACCTACGTCTGCACCCGCTGTCTTAAGGCCAACAAGGTCACCAAGGCCGCCTGAGGCCGTAGGACGCGGCACGAGGACGCACCGTCGGCTTCGCGCCGTGCGAGGCACTGTCGCTTCGCCGCCGGCACGCCCTCGTTTGGTCCTACGGCTCAGGCCCTTTGGGTGTTGCGATTATTTGAGGATTTTCAGTTTTCCTTTACCCACTGTAATGCCGCCTTTGACGGTGACTTTCACCTGGCCCGTCGGTAGGCCGCATTTTTTGGGCGGTGTGTTTTCGATCGCGGCGGTGATGTCGACTTTTTTGGCCCGAATCGTGACGTCCAGGTCTTTGATATTCGGTTTGATCGACAGGTCTTTCAGTTTCACCCCTGCCCCCGCCGAGAGGATGCAGTTCGTCCCGGGGATATGCCATTTGAATTTCTGAGCTTCGGTTTCGCAGACGACGTCCGCCGACGATTCGAATTCTTCGCTTTCTTCATTTTCTTCGCCCGCGTAGACCATGAGGGCGCAGCCTTCGTTGACAAACGTGGCTTCGAGGCCGGAGAACGTGCATTCTTCGAAATCCGGGACCAGTTCGATCGCACTGGAAGCGCCCGTCATATCGCCCATTACGGTGGCAACTTCACATTCCATCGTGCCGACTTCTTCGACTTCAAATTCGAACGTTTCGGTTTGTTCCCCGGAGATTGTCGCGGGGTATTCGGTGGCTTCGAATATCCCTTCGGCCTGAGCGGCCGCCGCCGTGATCCCGGTTAGCGCGAGACAGGCAAGGACAGAGCCGAGCAACGTCATTAGCTTGCGAGACATGGGTTCCTTTCACGTTGGCACCATCCCGAGATGGATGGAGATCGTGAAAGAGGTAAGCAAGGTCAATTCTTTTTGTGTATTACGTTTTTATTAAACGATGCTCATCGTCAGATCGAGAGGACGTGTGGAAAGCGGGCCAAGCCCCTCCCGCCTCAGGCGCTCTCGATAACCGGGTGCTCGCCCGTCGGCGCCGGGTCGCCCTCGGCCGGCTCGACATGGAGGCGGGGGAGGATGCGGTCGAGCCAGGCCGGCAGCCACCAGGCACGCTTGCCGAAGAGCTGCATGATTGCCGGCACGAGGACCGAGCGGATGATCACCGCGTCGATGAAGACGGCGGCGGCGAGGCCGAGGCCGAAGAGTTTGATGATCCGGTCTTCGCCGATCATGAAGGAGGCGAAGACGGTGACCATGATTGCCGCCGCCGCGGTGATCACGCGGCCGGTCAGGGCGAGGCCCCTGGTGACCGCGAGCGTGGCGTCGTGCTTGTGCTCCCACTCCTCGTGGATGCGCGACATCAGGAAGACCTCGTAGTCCATCGAGAGGCCGAAGACGATCGCGAAGAGGAAGACCGGGAAGAAGGAGATGATCGGCCCGGTGCCGTCGACGCCGATGATGCTCGCTCCCCAGCCCCACTGGAAGACGGCGACGATCAGGCCGAAGGCGGCGCCGATCGAGAGCAGGTTCATCACCATCGCCTTCAGCGGCACCAGCAGCGAGCGGAAGACGATCGTCAGCAGCAGCGCCGAGAGCAGCACGACTACCCCGATGAAGAGCGGCAGCTTTTCGGAGATCGCGTCGCCGAAGTCCTCGAAGATCGCGGTGATCCCGCCGACGTGGAGCCGGGCGCCGGTCTTCTGCTCGATCGGCGGCAGGACGTCGCTGCGGATGTGGTCGAGCAGGGCGGTCGTTTCCTCGCTCTGCGGCGAGGTCGTCGGGTAAAGCTGGAAGACGCCGGTGTCCTCGGCCGGGTTGAGCGTGATCGAGGTGACTTTCGCCACCCCTTCTTCGTTCTGCAGGGTCTTGCGCAGCGTCACGAGCGCTTGGTCTTCACCCTTGGCGGGCAGTGCCGCGACCATCGCGAAGGGGCCGTTGAAGCCCGGGCCGAAGCCTTCGGCGAGCAGGTCGTACGCTTCGCGCGTGGAGGAGCCGGCGGGGTCGGTGCCGGCGTCGTTGGAGCCGAGCCGAAGCGAGAGCGTCGGGATGCAGAGGGCGATCAGCAGCCCGCCGGAGAGCAGCGCCGAGAGCACAGGCCGCCGCTGGATCTCACGGCTCCAGCGGAACCAGCGCGTGTCTTCGGCCGTCGACGGCTCGCGTTTCCCCAGCCCGGGGATGCGCAGCCGGTCGACGCGGGGCCCGGCGATCGTCAGCAGCGCCGGCAGCAGGGTCAGGGCGGCGATCATCGTGAACAGCACGGCCAGGGCGGCGGCCACGGCGACGCCGTAGAGGAAGCTGATGCCGAGCAGCAGCATCCCCATCAGCGAGATGATCACGGTCAGGCCGGCGAAGAGGACAGCGCGGCCGGCGGTGTCGACGGCGGCGATCGCCGCCTCGCGCGATGCCAGCCCCTCGTCGAGCCCGTTGCGGAAGCGGGTGAGGATGAACAGCGCGTAGTCGATGCCGACGCCGAGGCCGATCATCGCCGCAAGCTGCGGCGCGAACTCGGCCGTGTCGAAGACGTGGGTGCCGAGCGTGACCAGGCTGAGGCCGACGCCGAGGGCGAACAGGGCGGTGAGCAGCGGCAGGCCCATCGCGACCACCGAGCCGAAGGTCAGCAGCAGGATCACGATCGCCGCGAGCAGGCCGATCGCAAAGGAAGAATCGCCTTCTTCTTCGGAGCGGACTTCCTCGACCGGGGCGCCGCCGACGACGACCTTGAGGCCATCGCCCGACGCCGTCCGGCCGAGCGCGACCAGCTTCTTGATGTCGTCCTTTTCGAGCTTGTCGGTGGTCGTGTTGTACTGGACCGTCGCGTAAGCGATCTCTCCGTCCTTGCTGATCGCCGCGGCCCCACCGGGCTGGTAGGGGCTGGCAACTTCGCTTACGTGCGGCAGCTTTTCGGCTTCGGCGAAGACCCCCTCCATCTTCTTCCGCACCGCCGCCGAGCCGGCGCCGGCCGGCGCCTTGTAGACGATTTCGGCGGTGACCCCGGACTGCTGCGGGAACCTCTGTTCCAGCAGGTCGAAGGCTTCCTGGGAGTCGGAAGACGGCAGTTTGAATTCTTCGCTGAAGTCGGAGCCGACCGAACCGGAGACCATCCCGACCACGATCAGCGCCGCGATCCAACCGAGGATCACGGTCTTGCGGTGGCCCGTCGTCCAGGTCGCGAAGCGTCTCATCGAGCGTCGCACCGTAGCGAACCGGGGCGATCGTATGTTCGACAGGGGGAGACCCCGGTGGGGCAACGGCAGCGGTGGTTAGATTTCGGCCGATGCCCGATCCCTCGATCGCGCGCTTCCGCCGCGTCGTCACGTCCGCCTATGCCTCCTTGGAGGAGCGACGTCAGGAGGTCAACGACCTCAATGTCTTCCCCGTCGCCGACGGCGACACCGGCGACAACATGGCGATGACGATGCGGGCGGTGATGGAGGAGCTCGACCGCCTCGACGGCCAGGAGGTCGACGAGGTCGGCCGCGCCGAGCTGGTCCAGGCGCTTGCCCGCGCCGCCCTGATGGGCGCCCGCGGCAACTCAGGCGTGATCCTCAGCCAGATCGTCCGCGGCGCCGCCGAGGAGCTGGCCAGCCGGCCCGGTGAGCTGGTCGACCCGGTGCTCGTCGCCTCGGCTTTCGCCAGCGCCGCCGATGCCGCTTACGCCTCGGTGCGCGACCCGGCCGAGGGGACGATGCTGACCGTCTTCCGCGAGATGGCCCACTCGATCGCCCGACGGCTGGCCCACCTCGAAGCGGACAAACAGCGGCTCGACAAGGGGGTCAGCGACGCCCAGCAGGACGCGGTCCTGGCCGAGGTGCTCGAAGAGGCCATCGCCGACGGCCAGCGGGCGGTCGAGCGCACTCCGGAGCAGCTCGGGGTGCTGCGCGAGTCCGGCGTCGTCGACGCAGGGGGCTACGGACTGGTGCTGATCCTCGCCGGGGTGGTTGCGGCCCTGCGCGGCGACGTGGCCGAGCTTCCCGAGGTCAACCACTACGAGCCGCCACGTGCGAACCGCCCCCACCACGAGGACAGCCGCTACCGCTACTGCACCAACTTCATCGTCTCCGGCAGCGGACTGGTCGCGCGCGAGTTCCTGCCGCGGCTGGAGGGGCTGGGCGACTCAGTCCTCGTCGTCGGTGACGAGGCGACGCTCAAGGTTCACGTCCACACCGACGACCCGGAGGGCGCCGTCGCTCTTTTCGAGGGGGCCGGCGCGGTAACCAACCTCGACGTCGCCGATATGCGCGAGCAGATCGCCGAGCGGCGGGCGCGGCTGGAGGCCGGCAGGACCGGGGTGCTGGCGGTCGCGGCTGGCGAGGGCTTCGAACGGCTCTTCGGCGGGCTCGGCGCGCACGTGGTGCACGGCGGCGAGACGCTCAATCCCTCGACCTACGAGCTGCTGGCGGGGATCCACGAGGTGCCGGCCGAGGAAGTGCTGGTCCTGCCGAGCTCCTCGAACGTGATCATGGCCGCCGAGCGCGCCTGCGAGCTGTCCGAGAAGCCGGCCCGGGTGGTGCCGGCGACCTCCCAGCAGGAAGCGTTGCTGGCGCTGGTCGAGATTGACGCCGCCGCGCCGGCCGCCGCCAACGCCGAGCGGCTGACCGCAGCGCTGAAGGAGATCGTCCCCGGCGGCGTCGCCCCGGCGGCGCGCGACGACGCCCAGGGCCGCTTCCGCAAGGGCGACGCGATCGGCTTCGCCGACGGCGAGATCGTCGCCTGGGGCGGTGCCGGCTCGACCCTGGCGGCGACGATCGAGCGGCTCGCCGCCAGGGCCGAGATAGTTACCGTGCTGGCCGGAGAGGAAGCCCCGATTCCCCTCACCGAGATCGACGCCCACGTCCCCGACGGGGTCGAGATCGAGACACACGACGGCGGCCAGCCGAGTTGGTGGTGGCTGCTAGCCGCCCAGTAGTGCGCTCCTTTGCCGGCGCTTCTGAGCTGACGCCGCGCCAGCTTCGAGAGGCGCCGCTCCGCTGGCCGCGGCCGAGCGTCCTCGACGCCTCGATCGAGGTTCTCGACGGCGTCGGGCCGAAGCTGGCCGAGGTCGCGGCGGCGGCCGGACTGGCGACCGTCGGCGACCTGCTGTTTCATATCCCCCGCCGCCACCGCGACCGCACCGTCGTCCCGGTTGGCGAGCTGGGGGTTGGCGAGCGGGGGACGATCCAGGTCGAGGTGTTGGCCGACGCCGGACGGCCGTTCCGACGCCGCGGCCTCTCGATCCTCACGGTAAAAGTCGGCGACGAGTCCGATTCGGTCCGCGCCACCTGGTTCAACCAGCCGTGGCTGGCGCAGAAGTTGACCCGCGGGACGGGCCTGTTGCTGAGCGGGTCGCGCGATAAGCGCGGCTTCAGGGTCTCCGAATACGAGTTCGCGAGCGGCGCGCCGGAGTCCGGCCTGGTCTCCGTGCACCCGGCGACCGAGCGGCTGAAAGCGCAGCGCATCCGCGCCTGGGTCGAGCAGGCGATCCCGCTGGCGCGCGAGGAGATCGAGGCGCTGCCGGCCGAGCTGCGCGCCCGCAGGCGATTGGCCGGCGTCGCCGACGCCATCGCCGCAGTGCACCTCCCCGATAGCTCCGACGATGTCGTGGAAGCCCGGGCGCGCCTGGCGTTCGAAGAGCTCTTCCTCTACCAAGCGGTGCTGACCACGCGGAAGCGCTCGCAGCGGGCCGCCCGCCCGGCGCCGAAATTGGGAGCGCCGGGGGAGGGCGTGGGGCGCTGGCTAGAGTCGCTGCCCTTCGAGCCGACGAGGGACCAGCTGCGGGCGTTCGACGAGATCGACCTCGACCTCGACTCCGGGCAGCCGATGCAGCGGTTGCTGATGGGCGAGGTCGGCTCAGGCAAGACCGTGGTCGCGCTGTACGCGATGTTGCGCGCTCGCGAAGCCGGCTTCCAGGCGGTGCTGATGGCACCGACCGAGACCCTGGCCGAGCAGCACGCGGCGACGCTGGAACGCCTGCTCGTCCACGAGCCGGTGTCGTTCTCACTGCTGACGGGGGCGACGCCGGCGGCGCGGCGCAAGGAAGCGCTAGCGCGGCTTGCCAGCGGCGAGCTGGGGCTTGCGGTCGGCACCCACGCGCTGATCGACCCGGCCGTCGGCTTCGCCCGGCTCGGGCTCTGCGTAGTCGATGAGCAGCACCGCTTTGGCGTCGAGCAGCGGCGGGCGCTCGACGCGAAGCGAGTCGAAGGGATGGCGCCGCACGTGCTGCACATGACCGCGACGCCGATCCCGCGCACGCTCTCGCTGACCGCCTACGGCGACCTCGACACCACCGCCCTGCGCGAGTTGCCGGCCGGGAGGCAGCCGATCGAGACGCGGCTGGTCGAGGAGGGCGAGCGGTCTGCCGCCTATGAGTTCGTCCGCGGGCAGCTGCGCGCCAGCCGGCAGGCCTACGTCGTCTGCCCGCTCGTTGAGGAGTCGGAGAAGATGGAGGGGAGGGCGGCCGAGGAGGAGGCGGCGCGGCTGGCCGCGGGCGAGCTGCGCGATTTCAGCGTCGGCGTGATCCACGGCCAGATGCCCTCGGCGGCGAAGGCCGAGGCGATGGACGCGTTTGTCACCGGCGCCACCGACGTGCTCGTCGCGACGACGGTGATCGAGGTCGGGATCGACGTCGCCAACGCGACTGTGATGCTGATCGAGGGGGCCGAGCGCTACGGCATCTCCCAGTTGCACCAACTCCGGGGCCGGGTTGGGCGGGGCGCACACGAGTCCCACTGCCTGCTGTTCGCCGAAGGGGGCGGCGAGCTGGCGCGGCGGCGGCTGCGCGCAGTCGTCCGCGAGCGCGACGGCTTCAAGCTGGCCGAGGTAGACCTCAGCCTGCGCGGTGAGGGGGAGGTGCTGGGCACCCGCCAGCACGGCCTGCCCCGGTTCGCCGTCGCCGAGCTGCCGGAGGAAACCCCGGCGCTGGTCGCCGCCCGCGACGAGGTGCTCGCCCTGCTGCGCCGCCACGGCTCGCTCGCCGCCCCCGAGCTTGGCCCGTTGCTCGACGCCGCCCAGCGCCGCTTCGGCGCCGGCGCCGCCGATCCGATCCCGTTGTGAACGGACGTGCCCGCACTTGACCCACCTATATGGGTGGTGAAGTGCGGGCACGTCCCGCAGAATGGCTGGGATGAGGGTGATCGCGGGGGAGCTGAAGGGGCGGCGGCTGGTGGCGCCGCGGGGGTGGAAGGTGCGACCAACCTCCGACCGGGTGCGGGAGGCGATCTTCTCGGCGCTGGGGGAGATCGAGGGCATGCGGGTGCTCGACCTCTACTGCGGCACCGGAGCGCTCGCGATCGAGGCGCTCTCTCGCGCCGCCGCCGCCGCCGTCCTGGTCGACCGCGACACCCGCCCTGCGCTCGGCAACGTCGAGCGGCTCGGCCTCGGCGAGCGCGCCGAGCTGGTCCGCGCCGACGCCGGCCGCTGGCTGGAGGAACGCGCCGCCGAGGCCGAGCCGCCGCGCTTCGAGCTCGTCTTCGTCGATGCCCCCTATAGACTCGCCGACCGCGTGGGGCAGCAACTGAATGCACATCTGCCGCGCCTCCTCGCCGCCGGCGGGCGGGCGGTGGTCGAGAGCGGCGCCCGCGGGCCGCTGCGCCTCGACTCGCTGGAGCTATTGCGGCAGCGTCGCTACGGCGCCGCTGACGTCGCCTTCTACGGGGTGCAGGGATGAGCGAGCGCAACAGCACCGTCGTCTGCCCCGGCAGCTACGACCCCGTCACCAACGGCCACATCGACATCATCACCCGCAGCTCCGAAGTCTTCGAGCGGGTCGTCGTCGGGATCGTCAATAACCCAATGCGCAAGGACAAGACGCTCTTTACCGCCGAGGAGCGCAAGGGCCTGATCGAAGAGGCGACCGCCGACCTGGCCAACGTCGAGGCGCGGATCTTCGCCAACCTGCTGGTCGAGTTCGCCCGCGAACTAGGCGCCACGGCGATCGTCAAGGGGCTGCGGGCGATCTCCGACTTCGAGTACGAGTTCGAGATGGCGCAGCTCAACCGCAAGCTCGACCCCGGGATCGAGAGCATCTACATGATCGCCTCCCCCCAGTACAGCTTCCTCTCCTCGACGGGAGTGAAGGAAATGGCGACCTTCGGCGGCGACGTCTCCGACCTCGTCCCGGGCCCGGTTGCGGCCGCGATGGCGGGCCGCCTGGGCGAGAGGTAGGCTTTCGGCAGCACTCGTCCGCTGGGCGGTGGCTTGCAAAAAGCCGAGGAAATAACCGCTTCTTCACCGAAATCCCCTCCGACACGTAGGCTTACGACCTGCCAATGGACGTTCTGGTCCTCATAGACAAGCTGGACGACGTTGTCCACAACGCCCGACCCGTGCCCCTCACGGATCAAGTGCGCGTGGACCGCGAGGAGATCTACGACCTGCTCGACCAGATGCGGGCGACGATTCCCGAGGAGATCAAGCAGGCGCGCTGGATCGTCAAGGAGCGCCAGGAGATGCTGGCCGAGGCCAAACGCGAGGCGGAGCGGATCGTGCGCGAGGCGCGCGAGCAGCAGGCCCGCCTGATCTCCGACGAGGAGGTCACCAAGCAGGCCGAGCGGGCAGCCGACGAGATCGTCGAGGACGCTCGCACCCGCGAGCGCGAGATCCGGCTCGGTGCCGAGGACTACGCCGACGAGATCCTCAACACGCTCGAGGTCAACCTGCAGAAGTTCCTCGCGGCCGTGCAACGCGGCCGCGACCGGCTCGCCGGCCGAGACGAAGAACCGGTCGCCGAGCTGGACGAGCAGCAGTAGCGCGGCGCCTTCGCCGTGCCCTAGTAGACCGCGCGCACGACGGCCAGGCCGTCGCCTTGCCAGGCGACTTCGCCGCCGCTCCACTCGAGGAGGTCGTCGAGCTGATGGCCCGCGAAGGAGTCGCCGATCACGAGCGAACGCGACTGCTCCCGCACCCGGCGCAGCAGGCGCTGCTTCTGCTCGTCGCTGAGGTCATTGACCGAGAGCACGGAGATAACGAGGTCCCAGGGGCCGTCGGGGAGCGGGTCCTCCATACGGGCGAGCTGGATGTCGTCGTAGGTCTGGCGGGCGCGGAAGACCATGTCGGGGCTGGAGTCGAGGCCGATCACCCAGGCCTCAGGAAAGGCCTCGATCAGCCGTCGCGTGGTTTCGCCAGTGCCCATCCCCAGCTCCAGTACCCGCTCGGGCGGGAAGGGGATCGCCGCCACGGCCTGCTCCTGCAGCTCGTCGTAGCGGGGGATCCTGGAGCGGATCCGCTCCAGGTACTCGTCCGGCATCCAGTCGAATTGACCCATTCCCTAACCTCGTTCGTGGAGAGGCCATCGTAAGTCCCGGCCGAGCGGAGGATCAGCAAGTGGCAAGTTCGCCAAGCACAACCATCGACCTGGGGCGTCTTTCGCTCTCCTACGGCGAGGGGGCGCGGGTCGACGTCCAGGTGCCGCTGGAGCCGCTCGAGCTCGGCGGCCAGACGTACCTGCCGGAGGGCGCCGCGGCGGAGGTGAGCCTCGACGTCTCCCGCCAGAGCAACGGCTTCGCCTTTCGCCTGCGCTTCCCGCTGCGGGTCGAGGGCCCGTGCATGCGCTGCCTCGATGCCGCCGCCGTCGAGGTGGAGGTCGACGCCCGCGAGGTCGATCAGCTCGACACCGAGGACGAGGAGTTGCGCAGTCCCTACGTCGTCGAGGAGGAGCTCGACCTCGGGCGCTGGGCGCGCGACGCGGCCGTCCTCGCGCTCCCGACCCAGGTCCTCTGCCGCGCCGATTGCGCCGGCCTCTGCCCGGTCTGCGGCGAGTCGCTCAACGACGCCGACCCCGCCGCGCACGAGCACGACGACGGCGGCGATCCCCGCTGGGCGAAGCTGAAAGAGCTTAGGCTGGAATAGCGACGTGTTGCAGTTTGAGTGCCGGTATGGGTAGTCAACTTCCAACACGTCCCTCGCTTCGCACTCGGCCCGCTACCATTCCGCCTCCGATGGCGGTCCCCAAGAAGAGAACTTCGAGCACGCGGCGCGATAAGCGGCGCGCGCAGCACAAGGCCGGCAAGGCGCGGCTGAATACCTGCCCCCGCTGCCACAGCCCGCGACTGCCGCACCGGGTCTGCCCCACCTGCGGCACCTACAAGGGCCGGGAGGTCGTCAAACACACGCTGACCGACCCGACCGCCGGCGCCTCCGACACGGAGTAGCGGATGGCCGGCGGCGCGACCGTCGCCCTCGATGGCTTCGGCGCCGAGCAGGGCTTCGACGTCCTCGCCGAGGGCGCGCGGATGGCCGCTGCCGACGGGATCCGCCTGCGGGTCTTCGGCCCGGCCGAGGAACTTGGCCTCGACGGCGCCGAGGGGATCGAAGTTGTTCCCACGAGCGAGTGGGTCGGCAACGAGGAGGACCCCGTGGCCGCCGTCCGCGCCGGGAAGGAGGCCTCGGTCGTGCGCGCCGCCCGCGACGTCGCCGAGGGCCGCGCCGACGCGATGGCGAGTCACGGCTCGACCGGGGCGTCGATGGCTGCCGCGACCTTCGGCCTGCGGCGGCTGGCTGGCGTGCAACGGCCCGCCCTCGCGGTGCAGCTTCCCGTGCCGGGCAAGGCGGTCCTCTTCCTCGACGCCGGCGCCAACGTCGAGGTCCGCGCCCAGCATCTGGTCCAGTTTGCCTTCCTCGGCGCCGCTTTCAGCCAGGCGGTGTTGGGCGTCGCCCGTCCACGGGTCGGCCTGCTCTCGGTCGGCGAGGAGTCGGGCAAGGGCAGAGAGGAGGTCGTCGCCGCGCACGCGATGCTGAGCGAGGCGCCCGGCATCGACTTCGCCGGCAACCTCGAGGGCGGCGATCTGCCGGCCGGCACCGCCGACGTCGTCGTCACCGACGGCTTCACCGGCAACGTTGCCCTCAAGCTGATGGAGGGGACCGCGCGGGCAGTCACCGGCGCGGTGCGCGACGCGGCCCGGGCCAATCCGTTGGCCGCGCTCGGTGGCCTGATGATGAGACCGGCGCTCGGTGGCCTGCGGCGTGAGCTGCATCCCGACTCGACCGGCGGCGCGATTCTGCTAGGCCTACGCGGCATCGCCGTCGTAGGCCACGGCGGCGCCGGCGCCAAGGGGATCGCCAACGCGGTGCGGCTCGCTGCTCGCTGCGTCGAGGTCGATGCCGTCGATCGCACGGCGGCGCTGCTCGAGCGAGGTGGTGCCGGACGCGGCGCGCTCGCCGCCGGGCGCAGCGCGTGATAGAAGCCGGGCATGGAGCGACAGGAGGTCTTCGAGCTGGTCCGCGACCACCTTGCCGAGGAGCTGCAGGTCGACGCCGCCCGGATCGCTGAGGGCACGCGCTTCAAGGACGACCTCGACGCCGACTCGCTCGATCTCTACGAGCTGGTAATGGAGCTCGAGGACCGCTACGGGATCAGCGTCTCCGAGCAACAGGCGGCCCAGATCGAGACTGTCGGCGACGCCGTCTCCTTCGTCCTGGAGCACGCCCCAGCGTGAGCGTCGACGCGCTCGCGGGCCTCGTTGCTGAGCTGCCCGGGGACCTGCGCCGTCGCGCCCTCACCCACTCCTCCTGGGCTGAGCAGCCGGATTCCTACGAGCGGCTCGCCTACCTCGGCGACAGCGTCCTCGCCCTGGCGGTCGCCTCGGAGCTGCACGAGCGCTTCCCCGAAGACGACGCCGGTGGCCTGACCAAGGTCCACAACCACGCCGTCAGCGGCATCGCCTGTGCCGCGGTCGGGCGCGAGCTGGGGGTGCCGGCGATGCTGGAAGGGGCCGAGCCGCAGGCCGAGGAAGCGATCCCGGCCGAGGTGCTGCTGGAGGGCTCGCGGCCGTTGCCGGAGGTAACCGAGGCGCTGATCGGCGCCTGCTTCCTCGCCTTTGGCTTCGAGCGGGTCGCGGCGGCGGTCGTCGCTGCTTTCGCGCCCCACATCGAGCACGCGACCGAGGCGCCGGTCGACGCCAAGTCGACCCTGCAGGAGCTGCTCGCCCGCCGCGGCTCGCGCGTAAGCTACGCCGTCATAGGCGAATCCGGGCCCGCTCACCGGCGCACCTTCGAAGTCGAGGCGATCGTCGGCGGGGAGCGGGCAGGGACGGGAGCCGGCCGCAGCAAGAAGGCGGCTGAGCAGGTCGCGGCAGAGCAGGCGCTGAGGCGCCTGGGGGACTAGGCGGAGGTCGCGTCCGACTCAGGCGCGAGCCTTCGGGACGAGGACGAGAGATGTACCTGAGATCGATCGAGATGAAGGGGTTCAAGTCGTTCCCCGAGCGCACGCGGCTGGAGTTCTCTCCGGGCGTCAGCGTGATCGTCGGCCCCAACGGCTCCGGCAAGTCGAACATCACCGACGCTGTGCTCTGGGCGCTGGGCGAGCAGAGCCCGGGGGCGATTCGCGGCGCCTCGATGCAGGACGTGATCTCGGCCGGGGGCGAGGGCGTCGGCCGGCGTCGCGCCGCCGAGGTCGAGGTGACGATCGACAACGCCGAGGGGCGGGCGGCGAGCGAGCTGTCGGAGATCGCGATCCGCCGCAGCCTCGACCGCTCCGGCGAGGGGGCCTACCGGCTGAACGGCGCCCGCTGCCGCTTGGTCGACGTCGTCGAGGTGCTCTCCGACACCAACCTCGGGCGCGAGATGCACTCGGTCATCAGCCAGGGCCGGGTCGAGTCGATCGTCCACTCCAAGCCGCGCGAGCGGCGACTGCTGGTCGAGGAGGCGGCTGGGCTGGGCAAGCACCGCAAGCGCCGCCGCCGGGCTGAGCTGAAGCTGCGGTCGGCGCGAGACAACCTCGACCGCGCGCTCGATGTCGAGCGCGAGGCACGGGCACGGTTGCGGCCGCTGAAGCGCCAGGCGCAGGCGGCAGAGCTGGGAGCGCGGATTGAGCGTGAGGAACTGGAGCTGCGCGGCCGCCTGGTTGCCGAGGAGCTGCGCTTCGGCGCCGACCGGGCAAAGGCGGCGGCGGAGGCGGCGGAGGCGGCGCGTGCCGAGCGGGCGGAGATCGAGCGGCGGCTGGCGGAGGTGAGCGGGCGCCGCCGCGAGGCCGAGGAGCGCTTCGCCGCCCGCGACCGCGAGCGGACGATGGCCTGGGGGCTGTTGACCAAGCTGCGCGGCGAGCAACAGCGGATCGCCGTCCGCGCCGCCGGCCTCGGTGACCGCGAGGGCGAGCTGGCGGCGGCACTGGAGAGCCTGCGCGCCGAGTTCGGGCCGCTGACCCTCGACCTCGGAGCGAGCGAGCGAGCTCCGGCGGCGCGGGTGCGCAAGCTGGAGCAGGAGCTGGAGGAGATCGACGCCGGGTTGGCGAGCGCCGGCCAGGGCCTCGCCACCGCCCGCGCCGCCGACGTTTCCGAGGCGAAGCGGGAGGCGGCGCTGGGTGCGGTCCAAGCCGGCGCCGAGCGCGCCGTCCGCCATGCTCGGCGTGCCGAGGGCTTGGTTGGCGAGCGCCACCGTGAAGCGCTGCGCGAGCGAGTCGCCGCCGGCGAGGAGCTGCTCGACGACGTCCGCGCGGCCCTCGCCGCCACCACCGCCGCCGAGGCGGCGATCCGCGCCCGGGTCGAGCGGATCGAAGCAAAGGTCGTCGGCGAGCAGGGGGGAGGCGATGAGATCGCCGAGGAAATGCGCGCCTGCTCGCGGCAGGAGTCCGAGCTGCAGGTGGAGATGAAAGCCGCCTCCGACAAGCTGACCGAGGCGCAGGTCGAGGCCGCCCATCTCGGCGACCGCCGCGCCGAGGCGGCAAAGGAGCTGGCGGCGATCGCCGAGCGGCTGGGCGAGGAGGTCGAGCCGGCGGCGAAGGCGCTGGGCGAGGAGGAGCGGGCGGAGATCGACCGCCGCCTGGAGCGGCTCGAGCGGCGCCGCGCCCAGATCGGCCCGGTCAACCCGCTGGCTGAGCAGGAGTACGAGGAGGCGCGCGAGCACGTCGAGTCTTTGCAGGTGCAGCGCGAGGACACCGAGCGCGGGATGCGCGAGCTGGAGGCGCTGATCCGCGACATCGACCGCGAGATCGAGCGCGCCTTCGAGCAGACCTTCGAGGCGACGGCGAAGAACTTCGAGGAGATGGTCGAGCACCTCTTCCCCGGCGGCCGCGGCGCCCTGCGCCGGGTCGCGCTGCGGCCCGTGCGCGACGCCGAGGAGGCGCCCGCGGCGGGCGAGGACGCCGAGGGCGAGGAGGGGGCCGAGGGGGATGAGGAAGAGCGGCGCGAGGAGCTTGGCGTCGAGATCGAGGTGACCCCGGCCGGCAAGTCGACCCGCAAGCTCTCGCTGCTCTCCGGCGGCGAGAAGTCGCTCGTCGCGCTGGCCTTCGTCTTCGCCGTCTTCCTCGCCCGCCCCTGCCCCTTCTACATCCTCGACGAGGTCGAGGCCGCCCTCGACGACGCCAACATCGACCGCTTCCTGCAGTTGATCCGCCGCTTCTCCGACCGCGCCCAGTTCGTCATCGTCACCCACCAAAAACGGACGATGGACGCCGCCGACGTGCTCTACGGGGTGACGATGGGCGGCGACGGTGTCACCAAGGTCGTCTCTCGGCGTCTGCCACGCGAAGCCGAGGGTAGCGAGGGCGAGGGTGCAGCAACCCCGCCGCCGTTCGCTGGAGTCGCCCCCTCGAATGAGGAGACGACCGCCGTCGATTTGGGGAAGCGCCCACCCGGCGAGCCCGTACGGGACGACTCCGCAGCCGCAGCCTGAGACATGGCCACCGGCTGGGCGGACGTCTTCGACCTCGGTGAGCGCGAAACCGCGGCCGTGCCGGAGCCGGAGAGCGAGGAGCGTCGCCGCGGCGTCTTCCGCCGCCTGCGCGAGAGCCTTTCCAAGAGCCGTCAGGCGCTGGTCGAGGAGATCTCGGCCAGCCTCTTCGACCGCATCGACGAGGAGACCTGGGAGCGGCTCGAGGAGGCGTTGATCCTCGCCGACGTCGGCGCGACGACGACGGCCGAGGTGGTCGAGCGGCTTGAGCAGGAGGTCGAGGCGGGCGCAGTGCCCGCCGACGGCGAGGCGGTGCGCGACCGCTTGATCGAGATCCTCGCCGAGGTCGCCGCCGTGGGCCGGGCGCCGATCGACCTCAGCGGCGAGCCGGCGGTGCTGCTGATGGTCGGGGTCAACGGCACCGGCAAGACGACGACGATCGGCAAGGTTGCCTGGCACCTCTCCAAGGAGTTCGGCCTCTCGGTCGTGCTGGCGGCCGGCGACACCTACCGCGCCGCAGCCGCCGAGCAGCTCGCCGAGTGGGCCGAGCGGGCCGGGGCCGAACTGGTCCGCTCGACCGAGGGCGCCGATCCCGGTGCGGTCGCCTTCGACGCGGTCGCCGCCGCCCGCGCCCGCAGCGCCGACGTGGTGATCGTCGACACCGCGGGTCGCCTCCACACCCAGGGCAACCTGATGGAGGAGCTGGCCAAGGTGCGGCGGGTGATCGCCAAGCAGATGCCCGACGCGCCGCACGAGACGCTGATCTCGATCGACGCAACCACCGGCCAAAACGGCCTGCGGCAGGCGAAGGTCTTCGCCGAGTCGGTCGAGGTCGACGGCGTCGTCCTGACCAAGCTCGACGGCACCGCCAAGGGCGGCATCGTGCTGGCGATCGCCAACGAGCTGGGCATCCCGGTGAAGCTGATCGGCAGCGGCGAGTCGCTCGATGACCTGCGCCCCTTCGATCCCGAGGACTTCGCCCGTGCCCTACTCGCCGAGTAGGCAAAGATCAATTAATTTGATTAATAGTTGAAAGATGATATTCCTGTGGGCGGATGATTCACAGGATCGCGACCCTCTGCCTGTCTCTGACGGCCGCCTTGGCGGCTACCGCCATCCCGACCTCGGCGGCGGCGGCCGAACCATTCGTCTTCGCATCGGAAGCGGAATCCACGACCCTGAACGGGGAACAATTGGAAGCGAGCAGCCTGACCGGGGATGCCGGAACCGTCTCCTGCGCAGACGGCGAATTCAGCGGTTCGATGGAAGGCGAACAGGCTCTTGCGTTCAACCTCAGCCCGAGCCTGACTGAATGCACGTTTGAAGGTATCGGCACCGCGGAAGTCAAACCGAACGGTTGCGAGCTCGTTCTGGTTGCCGGTGAAGTCGAAGGCTCGACGGGCGAAGCCGGTATCGAATGCGAAGAAGGCAAACACATCACCGTGACGACGGTCATAAGCGCGGTGACGAAGTGCACCATCGACATCGGCGAACAGTGGGAACTGAAAGCTGTCTCCTTCACGGGAACGGGGTCCCCCAAAGCGGTGAACGCAAGCATCGCGCTTAGCGGGCTCGAATACAGTCAGACCCCGGGAACCGGGCTCTTTGCGTGCGAAAAAGTCGAAAACGCGACCGACGGCGAATTCGAAGGCACGGTGCGCCTCAAAGACTTCGAAGGAGAAGCGCAGGCGAACCTCGAACTGGAGCCGATCCCGGAGACCCTGAAAACGACCCCGAACAAATTAACCCTCAAAGGGCCTACCACCGACGACACGGTCGAGTTGGAAAACATCACGAACGACAGTTTGATACTCAACGGTGCTGTGTCATTCGCTCCCGGAAATGCGCTTGAGTCAGGCAAAAAATGCTCTAAATTTCCCAAAAAAAACTCCACCTGCAAAGAAAGCATCAAATGCCTGGTGGCCTCCAAAGTAAAAGCGATGTCGGTTCTCTTCCTCACCAGGATCGACGGGACGACCACGATCAACGGCGGGGCTAAAATCACCGTAGACGGCTGCTGACCCGCCTCCTCGAGCGATCCAGTCGCCTAAGCTGCATCAGTGTTCGATCAGCTCTCAGACCGCCTGCAGGCGACGCTGTCCGAGGTCCGCTCACGCGGCAAGCTCGGCGAGGACGACGTCGACAAGGCGATGCGGGAGATTCGCCTCGCCCTGCTCGAGGCCGACGTCAATTTCAAGGTCGTCAAAGCCTTCACCAAGACGCTGAAGGAGCGCTGCCTCGGCTCCGACGTGCTGGAGAGCCTCGATCCCGGCCAGCAGGTCGTGAAGATCGTCGACGAGGAGCTGACCGCGCTGATGGGTGGCGCCGGCCGCGACCTCGCCTTCGCCTCGAGCGGCCCGACGGTGGTGCTGATGGCGGGCCTGCAGGGCTCGGGCAAGACGACCGCCTGCGCCAAGCTCGCCCGCCACCTCGGCGAGTCAGGCAAGGACGTGGCGCTGGCCGCCTGCGACGTCTACCGCCCCGCCGCGGTTGACCAGCTGGTCACCGTCGGTGGCCGCGCCGGCGCCCACGTCTACGAGCGGGGGACCGACGCCGACCCGGTCGAGATCGCCGCTTGGGCGCTCGACCGGGCCCACGAGGACGGCCGCGACGTGCTGATCGTCGACACCGCCGGTCGCCTCCACGTCGACGCCGACCTGATGGAGGAGCTGGCGAAGATCCGCAAGCGGACGAAGCCGCACGACGTGCTCCTCGTCGTCGACGCGATGACCGGCCAAGACGCCGTCGGCGTCGCCGAATCGTTTGCCGAGGCGGCCGAGTTCGACGGCGTGGTGATGACCAAGCTCGACGGCGACGCCCGCGGCGGTGCCGCGCTCTCGGTAAAGGCGGTCACCGGCAAGCCGATCCTCTTCGCTTCGACCGGCGAGAAGCTCGACGCCTTCGAGCGCTTCCACCCCAACCGCATGGCCTCGCGCATCCTCGGCATGGGCGACGTCCTCAGCCTGATCGAGAAAGCCGAGCAGCAGGTCGACGAGCGCCAGGCCGAGGATCTGCAGAAGAAGCTGGAGCAGGACCGCTTCACGCTCGAGGACTTCCTCCAGCAGATGCGCCAGGTGCGCAAGATGGGCCCGCTCAGCGGCTTGATCGGGATGCTGCCGGGGATGGGCGCGATGAAACAGCTGAAGAACGCCGACGTCGAGGAGGGCGAGCTGGACCGGGTCGAGGCGATCATCCTCTCGATGACCCCTCAGGAGCGAGCCAACCCCGCGATCATCAAGGGGTCGCGCCGCAAGAGGATCGCCGCCGGCTCGGGGACGAAGATCCAGCAGGTCAACCAGCTGGTCAAGCAGTTCGACCAGATGCGCAAGATGATGCGGATGATGATGTCCGGCGAACAGCCGAACCCGCAGCAACTGATGCAGATGAGCGGTGCCGCCCCGCGCCCGAAGTACCGCAGGCGCTAACCTGCCGGGCCGCTATGGCAGTTCGAATCAGACTCAGGCGCGTGGGTTCGAAGAAGAACCCGATTTGGCGGATCGTCGTCGCCGACAAACGCTCACCCCGCGACGGGCGGACGATCGAGACGATCGGCCAGTACAACCCGCAGACCGAGCCCTCGACGATCGAGCTCGACGAGGAGCGCGCCCGCCACTGGCTCGAGCACGGCGCCCAGCCCTCCGAGACGGTCGCGACGCTGCTGCGCACCAAGGGCATCGCCGCCTCCGGCAGCTAGCCTCCGCGCGATGACCGAACTTCTGGAGTTCCTCGTCAGGGCCCTAGTCGAGGACCCGGAGGCAGTCGAAGTCGAGGAGCTGGAAGAGGACGGCGACCTCGTCTACGAGATCAGCGTCGCCGAGGACGACCTCGGCCGGGTGATCGGCAAAGGCGGGCGGATCGCCAACGCGATCCGCACGGTTGCCAAGGCCGCGGCGGTCCGCCTCGACCGGCGCGTGATCGTCGACATCCTCGATTGAAGCTCGACGTCTTCACCCTTTTCCCGGACGCCTTCGATTGGTTCCGGTCGCAGCGCTCGGTCCAGAACGCCCTCACTAAGGGCAGTGAGCTGCGCCTGTTCGACTATCGCGAGACGACGCCGCTTGGCGCCGGCCAGGTCGACGACGCGCCCTACGGGGGCGGGGCGGGGATGGTCCTGCGCGTCGACGTCGTCGACGCAGCGCTCCATGCCGCCTACGCGAACGGGGAGCGCCCCCGCGTCGTCCTGCTCTCGCCGACCGGCCGGCTGCTCGACGACGGGCTTGCCGACGAGCTGACCCAGGAGCCGCACCTGGCCCTTCTCTGCGGGCGCTACGAGGGCTTCGACGAGCGGGTGCACGAGCACCTCGCCGACGACGAGGTCTCGATCGGCCGCTACGTCCTGGCCGGCGGCGAGCTGCCGGCGATGGTCCTCGCCGACGTCGTCATGCGCAAGCTGCCGGGAGCGTTGGGGCACGAGCGCAGCGCGGTCGAGGAGTCCTTCAGTCCTGTGTTGGAGGGGATGCCGGAGTACCCGCACTACACGCGCCCTGCCTCCTACCGTGGCTGGAAGGTGCCGGAGGTACTCGTCTCGGGAGATCACGAGCGGGTGCGGGGATGGCGGGCCGAGCAGAGCAGGGCGCGCGCCGAGCAGCTCGAAAAAGGCCCCGAGTAGGTACGATTCCTCGGCCGCGCGGCGCCCGACACCCGGGTCCGGCGGTTTTTTGTCGCCAGCGAGCGAACGAGACCACCGGTGACCACCAGCGTGAGCGAGTAATTGAAATGAGCAGCGTGATCGACAGCATCGAGCGGCGCCAGCAGAAGCAGGGCCTTCCCTCCTTCTCTCCCGGCGACCGCGTCCGCGTCCACTTCCAGGTGGTCGAGGGCAGCCGCCGCCGCACCCAGGTCTTCGAGGGGATCGTCCTCAAGCGCCAGGGCTCGGGCGCGCGCGAGACCTTTACCGTCCGCAAGCAGTCCTTCGGCGTCGGCGTCGAGCGGACCTTTCCGCTGCATTCGCCGAAGATCGAGAAACTGGAGATCGCCGCCCGCGGCGACGTGCGGCGGGCCAAGCTCTACTACCTGCGGGGGCGGATCGGCAAGGCGGCGCGGGTCGCCGAGCGGCGCTGGGGCATCGACGACGAGCTGGTCTCTGCCCCGGCCGCAAACGAGGAGCCCCAGGCGGTTGACGCCGAGGGCGCGACGGTCGACGAGGCCGAGGCCCAAGCATCGGAGGCCGCGGGTGTCGAGGAGGAGGAGGGTGACACCGACGCCTCGGCCGCGGAAGATGCGCCAGTGGCGGCGGAAGCTGCCGAGCCTGCAGCGGAGCCGGAGGAGCCTGCTGCCGAGGCCGAGCAGGTGGCTGAGAGCGAGGCTGGTGAGGAGGCGACGGACGCCGAAGCGCCCGGGGCAGGGGAGACCGAGGAGAACGCCGCGGCGGACGATGCCGAGGACGAGTCACCGGAGAAGCCCGGCGACTCCGACGAGGATTCGGCCTGAGACTGGGCATCCCCAAGCCGGAAAGCCGCGCCGGCGGGCTGATCGAGCTCGTCGCGATCGTGGCGCTGGCGCTGGGCCTGGCGCTGGCGATCCAGGCCTGGCTGATCAAGCCGTACCAGATCCCCTCCGAATCGATGGAGCCGACGCTCGATGTCGGCCAGCGGGTGCTGGTCAACCGCTTCCTCTACCACTTCAACGACCCCTCGATCGGCGACATCGTCGTCTTCCATCCGCCCACCGGCGCCGACAACGGCACCGAATGCGGGGTGCCCCACTCGCCGCGCCAGGCTTGCCCGCGGCCGACCGCCGGCGAGTCGAGCCAGAACTTCATCAAGCGGATCGTCGCCGGCCCCGGCGACACGCTCAGCATTCGCGAAGGGCACCCGGTCGTCAACGGCGTCGAGAAGACCGATGAGCCCTACACCAACCCCTGCGGCAATGGCGCGGCTTGCAATTTGCCCAAACCGATCACCATTCCACCCGACTACTACTTCATGATGGGGGACAACCGTGGGGCGAGCGACGACAGCCGTTTCTGGGGTCCCGTCCCCCGAGACTGGATCATCGGCAAGGCCTTCGCCACCTACTGGCCGCCCGACCGGGTCGGGATCTTCTAAGGGCAAGGCGCACCGGCGCCGCTTGGCGCGCTCACAGCGCCTCTTCACCTTCGACCGCGCGCTCGGCAGCCGCCTGGTGGCGGGCGCCGACGAGGCCGGGCGCGGCTGTCTCGCCGGCCCGCTCGTCGCCGCCGCGGTGCTGATCGACTACGAGACCCTCTCCCGCGCGGACCGCCGCGCCCTCGGCGGCCTGCACGACTCCAAGCAGATGAAGCCCGAGCAGCGCGAGGAGCTGTATCCGGCGGTGCTGCGCGCCGCGAGCCGGGTCAGCGTCGTCGCCCGCTGCGTGCGGGGAATCGACGGGCGCGGCCTGCACGTGACCAACATCGAGGCGCTCGCCAGCGCCCTGGAACGGCTCGCCCCCAACCCTGAGGCGACCTGCCTGGTCGACGGCTTCTCGCTGCGCCGCTGCGCGGTGCCGCACCGCGCGGTGATCGAGGGAGACGGCACCAGCGCCGCGATCGCCGCCGCCTCGGTGATCGCCAAGGTGACGCGCGACCGCTACATGCACCGCATCGCCGGCCAGCACCCCGGCTGGGGGTTCGAGGAGCACGTCGGCTACTCGACCCCCGAGCATCGCGCCGCGATCGAGCGAATCGGCATCTCACCGCTGCACCGCCGCTCGTTTCAGAGCGTCGCCTACGCCCAGCTCGAGTTAGCGGGCTAGAACGCGCCTGCCAGGTGCTCGAAGTCGACCGGCCTGCCGGTGCGGTCGAAGCTGACGCCGATCGCGTCGAAGCGGATCTGCGTGTAGCGCGGCAGGTCGTGGCGTTCTTGCATCCAGGCGGCGGCGAGGCGGCGGACCTGCCGCTGCTTGCGGAGATCGACCGCGAGGATCGGTCGCTCGGGACCGAAGCGGCTGCTTTGGCGACCCGCCTTGACCTCGACGAAGACCAGGGCCTCACCGTCGAGGGCGACGAGGTCGATCTCGCCGTAGCGGCTGCGTGCGTTGCGCTGGATCAGGGCCCAGCCAGCCGCCGTTAGACGGGCGGCGACCAGGTCCTCGGCCTGTCTGCCCAAGCTCTGACGCAGCGTGGTCATCGGCGGCGAAGCTAGGGAATCGGCCTGGGTCATGCCTTCCGTGACAAAGCTTGCTGAGAGAAATTACGAACTGCGCGCCACACGCGCGTCGGCGGCGGGGAGGCTGCCTCCATGCTCGCCACGGCGCGGACATTCACCCTCGACGGCATCGCCGCCCGGCCGGTGCGGGTCGAGGTCGACGTCCATCGCGGGATGCCGGCCTTCTCCCTGGTCGGCCTGCCCGACGCCGCGGTGCGCGAGGCGCGCGAGCGGGTCCGCGCCGCGCTCGCCAACTGCGGCTTCGACTTCCCGCTGCAGCGGATCGTCGCCAACCTGGCGCCGGCCAGCCTGCGCAAGGCCGGCCCGGGGCTGGACCTGCCGCTCGCCGTCGCCCTGCTGACCGCTTCCGGCCAGCTCGAGTGGGAGGCGCTGCCGCGGCTGGCGATGGTCGGCGAGTTGGCCCTCGACGGCGCCCTGCGACCCGTTCCCGGCGTGCTGGCGATCGCCGAGGCCGCGCGTGAGCTCGGCGCCGAGGCGATCGCGGTGCCGGCCGAGAACGGGCCCGAGGCGGCGCTTGCGGGCGAGATCGAGGTGTTGGCGCTTGACAGCCTGGCGCAGGTTCCGTCCCTGGCTGCGGGGGAGTGGAGGCCGCAGCGCCCCGAGCCGATGCCGCTACCGCTGGTGCCGGCCGCGGGTGCACCCGACCTCGCCGACCTACGCGGGCAGGCCCACCTGCGCTTCGCGCTCGAGGTTGCCGCTGCCGGCGGGCACAGCCTGCTGATGGTCGGGCCGCCCGGCGCCGGCAAGTCGCTGGCGGCGAGCCGGTTGCCCTCGATCCTGCCGCCGCTGGCGGCCGAGGAGGCGCTCGAGGTAGCGCGGATCGCCAGTGCCTGCGGACGTCTGCACGGGCGCCCGGCGGGGCGCCCGTTCCGCGCCCCCCACCACACCGTCTCGCCCTCCGGCCTGATCGGCGGCGGCAACCCTCCCGGCCCCGGCGAGGCGACTCTCGCCCATCGCGGCGTGCTCTTCCTCGACGAGCTCTGCGAGTTCCACCGCGACACCCTGGAGGCGTTGCGGGCGCCGCTGGAGAGCGGTTGGGTCTCGATCGCCCGGGCGGGCAGCGCCAGGCGCCTCCCCTGCCGTTTCATGCTGGTCGCCGCCGCCAACCCCTGTCCCTGCGGGCGCGGCGAGAGCGATCCGGAGTGCGGCTGCGCGCCGCAGGACGTGCGCCGCTACCAGGGGCGCCTGAGCGGCGCCCTGGCCGACCGCGTCGACCTGCTGGTGCCGATCCGCCAGCCGAGTGCCGAGGAGATCGCCGGCCCGCCGGGCGAGGCCTCGGCGGCGGTGCGAGAGCGGGTGACGGCGGCGCGGGAGTTGCAGCAGCAGCGGCTCGGGGCCGGCCGCAGCAACGCCGAGATGACCCCGGCTGAGGCGCGCGAGAGCGCGCTGGTCGATGACGCAGCGGCACTGCTGGCCGATGCCTACTCGCGGCGGCGTTTGAGCGGACGCGCCCACGATCGCGTGCTGCGCCTGGCCCGCACGATCGCCGACCTGAGCGGGGTGGGGACGATCGGGCGCGAGCAGATGGCGCAGGCGCTTGCGCTGCGCCGGAGGGACCATGAGTGAGCCCCACGCCTGCGGGGCGTGCCTGCGTCGGGCGCGGCTGCTTGCGCACCTGGCCCCGTACATCGAGAAGTTGGCGACGGGCGCGCCCGGCTCGCGCTCGCCGGAGCTGCTGCGCCTCTCGAACGAGGAGCTGGCGGCGGCAGCCGCACCCAAAGTCGCCAGGCAGGTCCTCGCGGGCGTCGAGGCGGTGCCCGAGGCACGCCTACAAGCCGATCTGGCGGCGGCGCAGTGCTGGGGGTGCTGCCGGCACGACCGGCTCTATCCCGCCGCGCTGCGCGACGCCGCCGACGCCCCCTGGGCGCTGTTCGGCAGAGGAGACGCAGCACTGCTGGAGGGCCTAGAGGCTGGCGGCGTCATCACCGTGGTCGGCGCCCGGCGGGCCAGCTCCTACGGCCGTGAGGTCGCGCGTGAGCTGGGTCGCGAGCTGGCGGCCACCGGACTCGTCGTAGTCAGCGGGTTGGCCTTCGGCATCGACGCCTGCGCCCACCGCGGGGCGCTCGAAGCGGGGAAGACCTTCGCTGTGCTCGGCTGCGGCGCCGACGTTGCCTACCCGGCGGCCCACCGCTCGCTTTGGCGGCGGATCGGCCAGGCGGGGCTGGTCCTCTCCGAGCTGCCGCCGGGGACAGGCGCCTGGCGCTGGACCTTCCCCGCGCGCAACCGGATCATGGCCGCGCTTGCAGGGATGACGGTGGTCGTCGAGGCGGCGGCGCGCTCGGGCTCGCTAATCACCGCCGACCTGGCGGCCGACCTCGGCCGCGACCTCGGCGCCGTCCCCGGGCCGGTCGGCTCGCGTCTCTCGGCCGGTCCGCACAACCTGCTGGCGGGCGGGGCCTGCCTAGTCCGCGACGCCCAGGACGTGCTCGACGCGATGCTCGGTCCCGGCGCGCGGCGGCTTGAGCGGACCGGGTCGCCGCTTGGCCGGCGGCTGCATCAGGTACTGGAGGCGCTCGAGCTGGGGGCGGAGACGAGTGACGCGATCGCCGCCGAGCTGAGCCTCTCCGGTGCCGAGACGGCGTCTGCCCTCGCCGACCTCGAGGCCGCCGGCTACGTGACCTGCTCGCTGATTGGGATCTACTCGCGAACGAGCCTGACCCCGCCATCCGACATCTAGGCTGGAGGAAGATGAGAACGAACAGCACCCCAACCGCCCTCGCAATCGCCGGCTCGGATTCCGGCGGTGGCGCGGGCATCCAGGCAGACCTCAAGGCGTTCGCCTGCACGGGCGTGCACGGGATGACCGCGATCACCGCGATCACCGCCCAGAACACGGTCGGTGTCAGCACCGTCGAGATGATCTCGCCGGCGACGATCGTCGCCCAGGTGCGGGCCGTTGCCGAGGACATCGGCATCGGCTCTGTGAAGATCGGCATGCTCGGCACCGAGCAGACCGTCGACGCGGTCATCGAGGCGCTCGGCCTGCTCGACGAGGTCCCGGTGGTCGTCGACCCGGTGATGGTCTCCGAGAGCGGCGCGGTGCTCCTCGACGAGGCGGCGCGGACGGCGCTGGTCGAGCGGCTGTTGCCCCTGGCGACCGTGGCGACCCCGAACATCCCCGAGGCGCGAGCCCTCACCGGCGCCTCGGCGGATGCTTCGCAGGAGGACCTCGCGCGCGAGGTGTTGGCCCTCGGCCCGCAGGCGGTCGTCGTCACCGGCGGCCACAGCGAGCACCTCGTCGACCTCTACTACGACGGCGCCGAGGCGGTTCAAATCGCGGGCGATCAGCATCCCGATGGTGCTGCTCACGGCTCCGGCTGCACGCACTCGTCGGCCGTCGCCGGGTTCCTGGCCCGCGGCTTCTCGCCGCTCGACGCCGCTCACGAAGCGCGGCAGGTGGCGGCGATGGCGATCGCCAGAGGCCGGCGCGACCTCGGCGAGGGAGCCGGCCCGGTCGATGTCCTGGGTATGGCCGGTACATTGCCGCAATGAACGGCGACGGCGTCATCTCCACGAAGCTGCCCCGGCCTCGTTCCAGCGTCGTCTTCGACGGGCCCGACCGGGCCCACGCCCGTGCCTACATGAAGGGCATCGGCTTCGACGACGAGGCGCTCAGCCGGCCGACGATCGGCATCGCCAACACCTGGACTGAGGCGATGCCCTGCAACTTCCACCTGCGCGGGCTGGCCGAGCACGTCAAAGCGGGAGTCCGCGCCGCCGGCGGCACGCCGATGGAGTTCAACACCGTCGCCGTCTCCGACGGGGTGACGATGGGAACCCAGGGGATGAAGGCCTCGCTGATCAGCCGCGAGGTGATCGCCGACTCGATCGAGCTGATGGCCCGCGGCTACCAGTTCGACGCGATCGTCGCCCTCTGCGCCTGCGACAAGACGATCCCCGGCTGCGCAATGGCGCTGGCCCGGCTCGACGTGCCCTCGGTCGTCCTCTACGGCGGCTCGATCGTGCCCGGCCACTGGCACGGCCGCGACGTCACCATCCTCGACGTCTTCGAGGCGATCGGCGCCCACGCCGCCGGCGACCTCAGCGACGAGGAACTGAACGAGCTGGAGGGCGTCGCCAGCCCCGGCGCCGGCGCCTGCGGCGGTCAGTTCACCGCTAACACGATGGCCTGCGCATTCGAGGCGCTGGGGATCAGCGCCGGCGGCTCGGCGATGGTCCCGGCCGAAGACGACGACAAGGGCACGGTCGCCGAGCGGATCGGCGAGCTGGTCCTGGGCGTCCTCGCCGAGGACATCACCCCGAGCAAGGTGATCACCCGCGACTCGCTCGAGAACGCGATCGCCTGCGTCTGCGCGTCGGGTGGCTCGACCAACGCCGTCCTGCACCTGATCGCGCTCGCCCACGAGCTCGACATCGAGCTGACGGTCGACGACTTCGAGCGGATCTCGCGGGCGACGCCGCTCTACGCGGACCTAAAGCCCGGCGGCCGCTTTGTCGCCACCGACCTCTACGCCGCCGGCGGCGTGCCGCTGATCCTCAAGCGCCTGGCTGACCGCGGCGTCCTCCACGGCGACGCCCTGACCGTCACCGGCAGGACGATCGGCGAAGAGGCAGAGGCGGCCACCGAGGCCCCCGGCCAGGAGGTCGTGCGCCCGCTCGAGGACCCGCTCAAGCCCGAAGGCGGCCTGGCGATCCTGCGCGGCAGCCTCGCCCCTGAGGGCGCGGTGGTCAAGCTCGCCGGCACCGAGCGGCGCCGGCAGGCCGGCCCCGCCCGCGTCTTCGAGACCGAAGAGGAATGCTTCCGTGCGGTCAAGGAACAGAAGATCAACCCCGGAGACGTCGTCGTCATCCGCAACGAGGGGCCGGTCGGCGGCCCCGGCATGCGCGAGATGCTGCAGGTGACCGCGGCGATCGTCGGCGAGGGCCTGGGGGAGAGCGTGGCGATGGTCACCGACGGCCGCTTCTCCGGCGCCACCCGTGGCCTGATGATCGGCCACATAGCCCCCGAGGCGGTCAAGGGCGGCCCGATCGCGGCCCTGCGCGAGGGCGACGAGATCACCCTCGACATCGACGCCCGCCGCATCGACGTCGCCCTCTCCGAGGAGGAGATCGCCCAGCGCATCGCCGAGTACAAGCCGCCGAAGCCCGCCTTCGATCGCGGCGTGATGGCCAAGTACATGGCCACCGTCAGCTCCGCCGAGCACGGCGCCGTAACGAGCTGAGCCTTACTCGGCGATGAACTCGTCGAGCAGGGCGTTGAAGCGTGCGGGGCGCTCCATCTGTGGCACGTGGCCGGTGTGCTCGAACAGCTCCAGGCGGGAGCCCGGGATTAGGCGGTGGTAACCGATCGCCGCCTCGACCGGGACGACGCGGTCGTGCATGCCCCAGACAACCAGCGTCGGGATTTCGATCTCGGGCAGCCGGTGGCGGGTGTCGTAGCCGCCGATCGCGCGGATCGCGTCGTGGAAGCCGGGGCTCTGCAGGCCGGGGTCGATCTGCTCGATCAACAGCTCGGGGCGAAGCCGGTTGGGGTAGCGGAAGATGTTGCCGAAGGCAATCTGGCGGCCGCCCGGCCGGTTCAGCCAAATGCGTCGCGGGCCGGTCGCGAACGGCAGCGCGGCTTCGAAGAGCCGCACCTGCGCCTCGATCCGCCTTCCCTGCGCCTCGGCGAAGCTGATCCCGGCGGCGGAGACGAGGACCAGCCGGTCGAAGCGCGACGGCTGCTCGATCACCGCCTCGGTTGAGACGAAGCCGCCCATCGAGTTGCCGACAAGAGCGGCCACTCGGTCGATCCCCAGCTTCTCGCAGAAGTCGTGGATAAGGCGGCCGTAGGAGGGCATGTCGATCGGCCAGGAGGGCATCGGGCTCTCGCCGAAGCCCGGCAGGTCAAGCGCGATCGCCCGGTGGCCGCGGCCGAAGTGAGGGAGGTTCTCCAACCAGTTCTGCCAGCAGCCCCCCAGGCCGTGGACGAAGAGGACCGGCTCGCCTTCGCCGATCTCGGCGTAGTTGACCGTGGCGCCCGGCAACTCCACTCGGCGCAGGTGCTCGCGCCAGTCGATCTTCAGCCACTCCGGATCCGGATTCCCGTAGTCGCTCGCCGGGAAGTTCACCGACCCGCTCAGCACCGCCTCAGGCATAGCCCATCCGTTCCAGGATCGGGATCTCGCGGATCTGGGGCGGTTGCAGGTGGTCCCAGAGGATGCCGCGGGGGCGCTCGTACTGGCGGTCGACCTCGATCACGGCGCGGGGGGTGGCGATCAGGTCGACGGGAAGGTCGTGGGAGATGACGGGGAGGTGGCGGCGGACGATCTGGATCGGATGGACGGTGGTGGCGATCGTCGTGTGGTCGTCGATCTTGCCGGCGTCGATCAGGACGCCGTACTCGAGGTCGTTGTAGCCGCCGCCCTTGCCGATCCGGGCGCCACTGAGGTTCACCGCAACCGAGCCGCAGAGGACGAAATCGATCTCCGGCAGGTCGTCGAGGGCGGCGACCTTGCCGTGCTTGAGCGCCCCCTTGATCGTCGCCGCCTCTTTCATCGCGGCCTTTGAGAGCCGCTTCGGGTCGAGCACGCGGAAGGGGTGGGGGTCGCGCAGGCGCGGCACCGCCATGATCAGCGTCTTGCCCTGCTCCAGCGCCATCCGCCGGGCGTGGGTCTGCGGCGAGTCGGGGTTGGCCTTGATCGCCCGCGCTCGCTTCCAGAGCCGGTGGCCCGCGAGCTTCTCGGCCGCCAGCTTGGCGCCAGCGAAGTTGGGTATACGGCCCTCGGCGCCGGGAAAGCGGGAGACGCCCTCGCGGTCCATCGCCTTCCACATGGCCTTGCGGATCTCATCCTTGGAGCGCACGCGAGCAACGATATCCGCCGGGGGGCCGTCCGAAGCGGCATGTGGAATTGCAGCCCTGAACGTTTCCAGCCGATTGATCCGTATGCCTAAACTTTGCGCACGTTCGAGCTGATGGGTCGAAGGACGAAAATCGCGATCCTCGCCGTCGTCGGCTTGCTTGTGCTCGGGGTGGCAGTCGGCTACGCCTATGACGACTCCCAGAAGGACAAGATCGCCGACGGGGTGACGATCGGCGGCGTCGACGTAGGCGGCATGGATGCGGCCGAAGCGAAGCAGGCGGTGCGCCGGCAGCTGCTGGCGCCGCTGCGCCACTCGTTGCGGGTCGGCTATGACGGTGAGAGCTGGCGCTTGCCCGGCGAGACCCTGCACGTCCACGCCGACCTCGATCGCGCCGTCGAGGAAGCCCTCGACGACAGCCACGACGGCGGCCTGCCGGGCCGGCTGGTGCGCTACGTGACCGGTGGCGAGCTCGACGAACAGGTCCCCGCCGACGTGACCTACTCGCGGCGGGCCGTCAACCGCTTCGTCCGCCATGTCGCCGACGAAGTCGATCGCGAACCGCAGGACGCATCGGTTGCGGCGACCGGCGACTCGCTCGAAGTCGTCGCGGCCGAGAACGGCCGCAAGCTGCGCGACAACCTGCTGACCAGACAGCTCAACGCCGCGGTGCTCAACGCAAGCGCCGACCACACGATCGCCGCCCGCACCCACCCGCTGAGGCCGGAGGTGACGACGAAGGAAGTCACCGTGGCCTACCCGACCTACCTCACGCTCGACCGTGCCACCTACACCCTGCGCTTCTGGAGGGACCTGAAGCTGGTCAAGAGCTACACCGTCGCGGTCGGCCAGGAAGGACTGGAAACGCCGGAAGGGCTGTACCACATCCAGAGCAAGGAAGTGGAACCGACCTGGCACGTGCCGGAATCGTCCTGGGCCGGCTCGCTGGCCGGCCAGGACATTCCGCCCGGGCCGTCCAACCCGCTGAAGGCGCGCTGGATGGGGATCTTCGAAGGCGCCGGCATCCACGGCACCGAAGAGACCTGGTCGCTCGGCAGCGCCGCCTCGCACGGCTGCGTGCGGATGGCGATCCCCGACGTGATCGACCTCTACGACCGCGTCGAAGTAGGAACGCCGATTTTTATCGGATAGCGGACGCTGCAAACCGGCGCATCTCGCGCCCGTTCGCAGGACGAACATATGGCCATGCCGAACAGTTGTCTGTGACCTGGCGAGAGGCACTGGCCGAGTTCGACCGCGACCTGCAGAGGCGAGGGCTCGCCGAGAGAACCCGGCGGGCCTACGGGGTGGACCTGGGGCAGTTCGTGGAGTGGGTGGGGGACGGGGCACTAGCGGACGTCCGCCACCGCGACGTACGGCGCTACGGGGCGGGGCTCTCCTCCGGCGGCGCCGCGCAGGCTACGGTGGCGCGCAAGCTGGCCGCGGTGCGCGGCCTCTTCGACTTCCTCGTGCGGACCGAGCGGGTGGGCCAGAACCCCGCCGACCTCGTCTCCAGCCCGAAACGCGAGGAGAAGCTGCCGAAGGTGCTGAGCGGCGAGCAGGTGCGAACGTTGCTGGAGCGGGTCCCCGCCCGCACGCCGCTCGAGCTGCGCGACCGGGCGCTGCTGGAGCTCGCCTACTCCTGCGGCCTGCGCTGCGAGGAGATCGTCAACCTCGACACCGGCTCGATCGACTTCGACGCCGAGCAGCTCCGCGTCCTCGGCAAGGGCTCCAAGGAACGGCTGCTGCCGGTCGGCGAGCCCGCCCAGCGTGCCCTGCGCCGTTACCTCGAGCGCGGCCGCCGGGCACTTGTCGCCGAGCACGCCGAGCCGGCGCTCTTCCTCTCCAAGAGCGGCCGCCGCCTCTCCAACTCCGACGTCACCCGCCGCCTCGCCCTCTGGGTGCGCGAGGCGGCGCTTGCCGCCGGCGTCTCGCCGCACTCGTTGCGCCACAGCTTCGCCACCCACCTGCTCGAAGGCGGCGCCGACCTGCGCACGATCCAGGAGTTGCTCGGCCACGCGTCGATCTCGACCACCCAGGTCTACACTCGGGTCGATGCCGCACGCCTGCGGGAGGCGTACGCCGCCACCCATCCTCGCGCTTGACCCACGAATAGCCCGCCTGCGCCCGTAGAATCGAGCTGACTGCAATGGAAACCGGCGTTAAAGAGGTGGAGCTGCGCGACCTTTGGCGCCGCTACAAGGGGGAGGGCGACGCGTCCGCGCGCGAGCGCCTCGTCGTCGCCTACTCGCCGCTGGTCAAGTTCGTCGCCGGGCGTCTCGGCGCCGGGTTGCCGTCCCACGTCGAGGACTCCGACCTCATCTCCTATGGCTTGATGGGGTTGATCGGGGCGATCGAGCGCTTCGAGCCCGAGCGCGGAATCAAGTTCGAGACCTTTGCCATGACCCGCATCCGCGGGGCGATCATCGACGAGCTGCGCTCGCTTGACTGGGTGCCGCGCTCGGTGCGGGCGCGGGCGAGGGAGATCGAGGCCGCTCAGTCGAAGCTCGAACACGAGCTGCAGCGCGCCCCCACGGACGACGAGCTGGCGGCGAAGGTGGGGATCAGCGAGGAAGAACTGCAGACCTCTCTGCTGGAGATCGCCAACTCCTCGGTCTATGCCCTCGACGAGCTGTGGACGATCTCCGACTCCTCCGGCGACCAGGTCTCGCTGCTCGACACCATCTCCGACCCCCGCGCCGACGACCCGCAGGAATCGCTCGCCAGCAGCGAGGTCAAAGACCGGCTCACCGAGGCGATCTCCTCGCTGCCCGAGCGCGAGCAGCTCGTTGTTGCCCTCTATTACTACGAGAACCTCACTTTGCGCGAGATCGGCGAGGTCCTCGGCGTGACCGAGTCGCGCGTCTCCCAGCTGCACACCAAGGCGGTCATGCGGCTGAAGTCAGCTTTACAGGAGACTTGAGCAGCGTCTAATCTCGTTGCGTGCCGCACAAGGCCGCAGACCGGATTCGCAATGTCGCCCTGATCGGGCACCGGGGCTGCGGCAAGACGAGCCTGCACGAGGCGATGCTCTTCGAGGCGGGGGCGACGCGGCGGCTCGGCAGCGTCGCCGACAGCAGCACCGTCTCCGACGGCGAGCCCGACGAGCAGGAGCGCCAGATGTCGATCGGGGCCTCGGTCGCCTGCTTCGAGCACGACGGCCGCGAGCTTGACCTGATCGACACCCCGGGGGAGCCGAGCTTCGTCGCCGACGCCGTCGCGGCGCTGCGGGTCGCCGACTCGGCCGTGGTCGTCGTCAACGGCGTCAACGGGGTCGAGGTGCAGACCGAGCGCCTCTGGCGCCGCGCCGACGCCGAAGGGCTGGCTCGCCTCGTCTTCGTCAACATGCTCGACCGCGAGCGGGCCGACTTCTTCGCCGTGCTCGACGGGCTCAAGGCGGCCTTCGGCCCGCACGTGGTCGCCACCGAGATCCCGATTGGCGCCGAGCAAGACTTGCGCGGCGTGGTCGACCTGATCGACCTCGAGGCCTTCGTCTATGAGGGGGCGGGGCCGGGGGCTGCCAAGCGGGTGGAGATTCCCGAGGAGTTGCGCCCCCGTGCCGAGGAGTACCGCGAGAAGCTGATGGACGAGGTGGCCGAGGTCTCCGACGAGCTGATGGAGCGCTACCTCGAGGGTGAGGAGATCGACCACGGCGAGATCGTCACCGCGCTGAAGCAGGGGGTGACGGCGGGCCGGATCTTCCCGGTCACCTGTGGCGTTGCGACCCGCAACCTCGGCGCCGATCGCCTCCTGGCTGCGCTGGTCGAGGACCTGCCCTCGCCGGCGATGCGCGGCGCCGTCGCCGCGATGGGCGCCGAGGGCGAGCCGGTCGAGGTCGAGCCCGACGACGACGGCCCGCTTCTCGCCTACGCGTTCAAGACTGTCGCCGATCCCTACGCCGGGCGGATCAACCTGCTGCGCGTTTACCGCGGCACCCTGCGCTCCGACTCGCATGTCGTCAACGTCGCCCGCGGCGAGAAGGAGCGGATCGGCCAGCTCGGCCGCCCGGTGGGCCGCGAGTTGAAGCCGGTGGAAGAGCTGGGCGCGGGGGAGATCGGCGCCGTCGCCAAGCTGAAGCAGACCCAGGCCGGGGACGTGCTCTGCGAGGAGCGGGGCGAGATCGCCTTCCCCCCGCTCGACTTGCCGGCCCCGGTGATGGCCTTCGCCTATGAGCCGCGCACCAAGGGCGACGAGGAGAAGGCCGTGACCGCGGTGCGGCGGCTCTGCGAGGAGGACCCGACCCTTGACGTCCACCGTGACCCGCAGACCGGCGAGCAGATCCTCGCCGGCCTGACGCAGGTCCACGTCGAGGTCGTGGTCGAGCGGATGCGGCGCCGGTTCGGGGCCGAGATCGAGCTGCACCCGCCGCAGGTGCCTTACCGCGAGACGATCCGCCGCCCGGCCGAGGCCCACGCCCGTTACAAGAAGCAGTCGGGTGGGCGCGGCCAGTTCGCCGACTGCAAGATCGAGATCGAGCCGGCCGAGGAAGGCGCCGGGCTCGAGTTCGTCAACAAGATCAAGGGGGCGGCGATCCCGGGCGGCTTTATCCCCGCGGTCGAGAAGGGGGTGGAGGAGGCGATGCAGCACGGCACCGTCGCCGGCTACCCGGTCGAGGGCGTGCGCGTGCGGCTCGTCGACGGCAAACACCACGACGTCGACTCCTCCGAGATGGCCTTCAAGATGGCCGGCGCGATGGCGTTCAAGGAGGCGATGGAAGCCGCCGAGCCGGTCCTGCTGGAGCCGATCGTGCGGCTCACGGTGAGCTGCCCGGAGGAGGTCGTCGGCGAGGTGATCGGCGACCTCAACTCGCGCCGCGGGCATCCGCTGGGAATGGAGCCCAAGGGCGCGGCGACCGAGGTCAAGGCCGAGGTGCCGATGGCAGAAGTGCTCGAGTACGCGCCGGACCTGCGCTCTATCAGCGGCGGACGGGCCGAGTTCACGGTCGAGTTCGACCGCTACGAAGAGGTCCCGGCACACCTCGCCGAGCGAGTCGTGGGCGCTGCTAGTTTGGCGGGGTGAGCCCCGACGAGAGCTGCGCGGTCTGCGGTCGCAACATCCTGCCGGGAGAGCGAACACGGACCTACATGAACCCGAAGGATGGTCCCCGCTTGGTCTGCGACCTCTGCCGGGGGCGGGCCGAGCGGCTGGGCTGGGTCGACCCCGCCGCGCCCGGAGCCGACGTCGGCCGTCGCCCGCCCGAGCCGGAGGCGGCCGAGTCGCCGTTGGGCCGCCTCGAGCGCGCCGCGATCCGCTTCAACACGAGCGATGCGGCGCGGACCGTGGCCGGGCTGATGCGCTCGCTGGGGCGTCCCTGGGTCTCGATCGGCGCCGCCGCCGGCTCGCCCAGCGAGGTGCGGGTGACGATCGCCTGGGAGCTGAGCTGGTACCAGTGGGGGGTCGACCTGGCCGACGAGCTGCGCCCGGTCTTCCAGATCGACAAGGGCAGCGAGCTCGACCAGCTCGACGGCTCGGCCCGCCAGTGGAACGCCGCGGCGGGCGAGGGCGGGCGGATCTCACTCGGGGCGGCGAGCGAGCGCCGCGCCGACGGCGAGCCGGTCGGCTGAGCGCAGATGGCGAAGCTAACGGTCAACGTCGACGGCGGCGCCCGCGGCAACCCGGGGCCGGCGGCGATCGGCGTCGTCATCCGCGACGGCGAGGGCCGCGTGCTGGAGGAGCGCGGCGAGCGGATCGGCACCGCGACCAACAACGTCGCCGAGTATCGGGCGCTGCTGCTGGGCGTCGAGCGGGCAGCGGCGCTAGGGGCGAGCGAGCTGGAGCTGCTCGGCGACTCGGAGCTGGTCGTGCGCCAGGTGAAGGGCGAATACAAGGTCAAGGACGCGACCCTGCGCGAACTGCACGGCCAGGTGGGGAAGGCGCTGCGGCCGTTCGCGGACTGGTCGATCCGCCACGTGCCACGCGAGCAGAACGCCGAGGCCGACCGTCTCGTCAACGAGGTCCTGGATGCCTGAGCCGATCGATCCCCGGGTCGACATCGGCCACGTCCACCTCAAGGTCGCCGACCTCGACCGCGCGCTCGAGTTCTACTGCGGCGTGCTCGGCTTCGAGCTGCAGCAGCGCCTCGGCTCCGAGGCGGCCTTCATCTCGGCCGGCGGCTATCACCACCACATCGGTCTCAACACCTGGCACTCGCAGGGGGCCGGGCCGCCGCCCCCGCACAGCACCGGCCTCTTCCACGCGGCGATCCGCTACCCGACCCGACGTGCTCTCGCCGATGCTCTGCGGCGTCTCTCGGAGGCCGGTATCCAGCTCGAGGGCGCCTCCGACCATGGCGTCAGCGAGGCGCTCTACCTGAGCGATCCCGACGGCATCGGCCTCGAGCTCTACTGGGACCGACCCCGCGAGCAGTGGCCGCGCGACGAGCGGGGCGAGATCGCGATGATGACGGCGCCGCTGGACCTGAGCGGCCTGCGTGCCGAGCTCGACGACGGCTCCTAGCCCGCGCTAGGAGCCGAGGATCGCGCCGACCAGGTCTCCTTTGAAGGGCTGCGTCCCGGCGACCAGCGTCATGCCGGTGAAGCCGGTATGCGAGCGTAGGTAGGCAAGCTCTTTGCCGAGGTCGCCGACGCCGTTGGTGCCGGCGAGAGGGGCGAGCTGCAGCGTGCTGAGGACGCCGATCGCGCCTCCCGAGGCGTTCATGAAGCCGCTGCCCGAGTCGCCGGGCACACCCGGCGTCAGCGTCACCACGAGGTGGCTCCAGCCGTCACCTTCGCTCTGCACGATCACCCCCTGCTTGGGGCTGAGCTTGGTTATCCCGCCGCGCAGTTCGGAGTTGCCGTAGGAGTAGACGGTCGAGCCGTTGCCGCCGGCGGCGCCGACGCCAGTCGGGCCGCCGAAGCCCGGCACCGAGGGGTTGACCCGAGCCACGTCGGTCGGGTCGAGCTTGATCAGGGCGAGGTCGTTGTAGGCGCAGGCGTCGGGGTCGGTCTCGCCCTGGGCCTGCATCGTCAGCCAGGAGTTGTAGGCGAGGGTGCCGGGACGGTTGGCGCCGGTTACTTCGACCGGCGTGCCGAGCGGCAGCGAGCCGCTGGTGCAGCCGTCGGTTTCGGTCTGCCCACCAGTCCCCGAGCAGTGCGCCGCCTGGCCGAGGTAGACGTCGGCGCCTTCTTCGAAGACGAAGTTCGACGTGCACTGCGCGCCGGCGGTGAAGACCTGAACGCCGGGATGGACGGCCGCCTGGCCGGCGGGCGCCCACGCCGAGGCGACGGAGGGAGGGACCGTCGCCACCAGCAGCGCCGCGAGCACAGAAACGAGGACAGCGAACCTGTTCACTCAGAGCCTCCGTTCGTCTCAGGCCCGCGACCGTCCATCCCGGGCTGGGGTCACTCTACCAAATATTAAGTAGCGAACCCCAGGTGCTGCTTTGACCCGATACCCCCTTCGGCCCGATACATGCACGCTCCTTCGATCCGACCCGCCCACCCGGCTCGGCCCGATCTGCATCCCGACCCCCGGCGTTCCCGGGCATAGGGCTAGAATCCGCCTCCGCGCGGCTGTAGCTCAGCTGGCTAGAGCGTCTGCTTGCCATGCAGAAGGTCGAGGGTTCGAATCCCTTCAGCCGCTTTTTCGCGAATGCTCTGCACGTGGGCGGGTCGGGTTCGGCGCGGGTCGCCGAAACAAGATCAACCCATCCGCCGAACCTCGAGCGCGAGGACGTCTTCGCTGCGCTCTGTTGTGAAGACAGACTTCAACGATAGAAACGACGCACAGCTGATCGTTCTCTACGGCGAGGTGATCGCGGAGCTGCTTAAACGCGCGAAATCAGCTGTCCTTCTATTGGATGCTTATGCGGCGTACGATCGCTTGGACCGTCCGCGACGATGAGTTTTCGTCCCGTGATCGGTCCTAGCTGGTGGCAGAGCAGACTGCAGAAGGAAGGAGAGCTGATGTCAAGCTCACTGGTGAACTTCATCCCGATCATCGTCCGTCGCTCCGGCGCGATGGGCCTGAGGCCATGCTGATCTACTCGATGAGCGTCTCGGTGGACGGCTTCATCGCCGACCGCGAGGGCGGGTTCGGGTGGACGGTCCCGGACGAGGAGCTGTTTCGCTTCCACCTCGCGCGGGTGCGCGAGCTCGGCGGCTGTCTGATCGGCCGCAAACTCTACGAGACGATGTTGGTGTGGGAGACGGATCCCTCGCTGCGCGACACCGAGCTCGACGCCGCGTTCGCCGACGTCTGGTGCGCGCTTCCGAAGGTCGTCTTCAGCCGCACGCTCGACAGCGTTCAGGGCAACGCAAGGCTCGCCGAGGGGTCGGTGGCCGAGGAGGTCGCCGCAGCGCTCCTCGCGACTGATAAGGATGTCGAGATCGGGGGTGCCGGCCTAGCGGCGGCGGCGATCCAGCTCGGCCTCGTCGACGAGTTTCGCATGTTCCGCTATCCGGTCGTCGTCGGTGGCGGCACGCGGTACCTGCCACCGGTCGCCGAAGACGTCCCGCTGGACCTGATCGAGGCCAGGACGTTCGGCTCGCGCGTGATCTACGAGCGCTACGGGCGCGCCGGCGATGAGTCGGACTGACACCGCTGAGCGATCCATCACGCCTCGCCGGACCGTGTATTCGCCGCGCTGACCAACTCCAACGCGCTTGCCGTGTGGTTACCGCCGACGGATGACCGGCCGGTTCGAGCACTTCGATGCACGCGCGGCGGGCAATCAAACCGCCTCGGCGATTTCGGGCGCTCGTGCGCCGAAGTTCCCAACTCGCTGCATATCTCACTGTCACCTTGAGCTGAGGTCGGCGGCGACGTCCGGCCCAGCCGGTTGGTTCTCAAATCGGCGGGGCGAAAGTCGTCGTGCGGAGCGCAGCGCCGGAAAGTCGCGAGGGCCCCTTTGGGACGTTGACGGAAATCCGGCCGTTCCCATAAGCTCCCGCTACAAGCTACGTACGGGAGGCGTAACGAATTGAGGTTGCTAGGTGCTCTCGTCATTTTTGTCATGGCTCTAGGGCTCGTTGCGTGCGGCGGGGGCAGCTCGACTACGAGCGCCGAAGAATCGGCGCAGGTTGAAGAACTGCGCCTGGAAAAGGAAAGGGCAGAAATCGAAGCCGAAACCGTTAAGGCTGAAGCCGAACGGGAAGCGCGGCAAGCTGCAAAGCGCGCAGCCAGGGCGAAGGCAGCTGCTGCTGCCGAACCGGATCCGGAACCGGAACCCGAAGAAGTTCCAAGCGTGGTCGGAATGCGCCTCCCAGAAGCCAGATCGACTCTTAGTGCAGCCGGATATCGGACGCAGGCCGAAAACACGGACACGACTTTCGGGATCGTCATTCCATCGCATTACACGGTCTGCACGCAGAGCGAACCGCATGGTGACATCGTGACCGTCCTTGCCCAGAAGTACGGGTGCTGAGAGAGCAATTCGGTGGCGCGTCGGCGCGCTGGGCGAGGGGAGGTTCAACCTTGCGATGGCTGCGCGCTTGGCTCCACCAACGCGATCGTGAAGCCGTCGTGGCCCTTGATGCCGACCGTTTGAATGGTCGTCGCCGTTACTCGGCCATCGGCGGCGATCTGCTCGTGCAGCCGCCGCTGGGCTGCTGCCGCCGGGTCCTCGCCGTCGGTCTCCACCAGGGTGCCGCCGCGGATCACGTTGTCGGCGACGATCAGGGCGCCGGGGCGGGAATGGTCGAGCGCCCAGGCGAAGTAGTCGGGGCTGTGGACCTTGTCGGCGTCGATAAAGCTGAAGTCGAACGGCCCGGCGTCCTCGGCCTCCAGGTCGGGCAGAACGTCCAAGGCTGGGCCGACGCGCAAGTCGACGACCTCACCGAGCCCCGCCCGGGCGATGTTCGCGCGGGCGACCTCGGCGTTTCGCGGCTCCGACTCGAGGGTGATCAGGCGACCGCCGTCCGCCAGCGCTCGCGCCAGCCAGATCGTGCTGTAGCCGGCGAGGGTGCCGAACTCGAGGATCGCCCTTGCGCCGATCGCCTTCGCCAGTAGGTGCAGGAGCCGGCCCTGGGGAGGCGATACCTGGATCGGCGGTAACCCCGCCTCCTCGCCGGCGCGGACGGCTGCGTCCAGAGCCCCGTCGTGCAGGCCGAGCGCCGCCGATACGTAGTCATCGACGGGCGCCCAGGTTGCTTCGCTCATGCACTGTGTCTACCACTCGCTGCGTCGCTACGCTTAGGCCGCTTACCCGGCGCCTTGGCGGAGTGGCTACGCAGCGGCCTGCAAAGCCGTTTACACCGGTTCGATTCCGGTAGGCGCCTTTCGCTTGGGGCACAGCTGGCCTCGGCGCGGGAGAACGGAAAAGGGCCCCTAGTGGGGCCCTTGTTTTCCGAAGGACGTGCCGCCGGCTAGTTCATTTCGCCGGCTCGTCGGTCCTCAAGTCTTGAAGTCTTCGGCGCCGGCATTGTTGCGGCGTCGATCCATAAACACCGTGGGGGCTGGAAAGTTGCACGAAATCCATCGGCAGCTCCCGGCTCGGGCTTGAGCGATCGGAGCGCGGCCAAGCGCTGAACGGCTGCGCGCCGCTGCTAGATTCAGCCTCCCGGGGCGCATAGCTCAGTTGGGAGAGCGCCAGCTCGACAAGCTGGAGGTCACTGGTTCGAGCCCAGTTGCGCCCACTTCCCGGTTTAGCGGCAGGCGAGCCACACGGGTATCGAGCGCGGAAGGACGGCAGCCGGACCCGAGGGCTTCAACGCACGAACTTCCGGGTCACCCGGACTGCCGCCCTCGCGCTCTAGGTCGAAGGTATACGAATGGTGAGCGAAATGTGTTGCAAACTCATTTGTTTGTGACCGCCCGCCGATCGATCGGCGGGCTGAGGCTCTCCTGCGCCATCTCGTCCAGACGCTGCGAGGCGCGGGCCGTCTAGGCTCGCCGCCCTGTGATCGCGACCTACGCAGCGGTGTTGGCGGTATGCGCGGCCTCGCTCGCCCTCGGCCAGGCGGCGCTGGCGCTCTGCGGCGCGCGAGCCTGGTCCTGGCTCTCACCGGCCGTCGGCCTGGCGCTGCTCTGTGCGATCTGCTGGGCGACCGTGCGCCTTCCCGGTGACGGCCTCGTCTCGGCGGCGGTGGCCCTGGCCCTCGCCGGAGCGTTAGTTCTGTGCCTGCGGGGGAAGATCGAAGGCGGGGGGGAGGCGCTCCGTGTCGGGTTGCCCGTGGCCGTTGGGGGGCTGCTCGTCGCCTCGCTCCCCTTTGCCGTCGAGGGCCACTTCGGCATCCTCGGCACCGGCTTCAACCCCGACATGTCGCAGCACCTGCTGGCCACCGACCGCCTGCTCGACAGCTCGGTCTCCCAGCTCCTGCGCCAGGGCTATCCGCTTGGCCCGCACGCCGTCGTCGCCGCCCTGAACAAGGGGCTCGGGATCGGGATCGTGCAGGGATTCGACGGCCTGACGATCGCCGTCGCGATCCTCGCTCCGTTGACCGCCCTCACGGCCTTCGCCGACCTGTCGCCGCTACGTCGCACGGCGACCGCCCTCCTGGTCGGCCTCCCGTATCTGGTCGCCTCTTACTTCGCCCAAGGCGCCTTCAAGGAGACGATCCAGGCCCTGCTGGTCCTCGCCTTCCTCCTGGCCCTGCGGGAGAGTGGCCGCGCCTGGCGCGACCTGCCCCTGCGCTTCGTTCCCGCGGCATTGCTCGCGATCGGCTCCGTCTATATCTACAGCTTCCCCGGGCTGCTCTGGCTGGCGGCGATCCTCGTCGTCTGGCTGGCATTGGAGCGGGCCGTGCCGCTGCGCCCGCTGCTCCTCGCGCTGGTCGTCTTTCTCGTCGGCGCCCTGCCCGAGCTCGGCCGGATGATCGATTTCCACGGCTTCGAGACCTTCGACCCGAGCGGCCCCGGCCTCGGCAACCTCTTCGGCCAGGTCTCGCCCTTCACCGCGCTCGGCATCTGGCCGTCGGGCGACTTTCGCCTGGCGCCGGGCGACGGCGCCGTGCCCGCCGCCGCCTATTACCTCGGCGCCGCGTTCGCGACGGCGCTCTTGGCCTACGGCCTTGCGCGCACCTGGCGCGCCGCCGAGCGGGCCGCTCTCGCCGGCGCGATCGCCGTCGCCGCCCTTTACCTCGCCGCTCGCCTCGGCGGCACCCCATACACCGCCGCCAAGGCGCTCGGGATCGCCGCTCCGGTCCTGACGCTAGTCATTCTCTGCCCCCTTCGAGGGGGCGCCTGGCGCCTTCTTCACGGTATGCGTGAACAAGGCGCCAGGCTCGCCCTGGTCGCCTATCTGCTTGCCGCCGGAGCATGCTCACTGCTCGCCTTGGCCAACGCGCCGGTCGGTCCCACCTCCTACTCGCCGGCGCTGACCGGGCTGCGGCCGCTGCTGACCGGAGGGTCGACGCTCGTGCTGGCCCCCGAGCGGCTGCTCGCCGACGAACACGGCGAGCGCTACCTCGCCTGGGAGCTGCGGGGCAGCCGGGTCTGCATCGACGCCGAAAGCGAGGTTGGCGCGGCGCCGCCCGCAGGCGTTCGCTTCGTGATAACCACGGATCCTCTCGAGCACCTGCCCTTCCCCGGCTTCGAGCTGCGTCGCGTCGCCGCTCCCTACCTGCTGTGGGAGCGGCGACGCGACGCACTGGGCCCAGGCCCCTGCCCGTTGATCGCCGTGCGCGAGGCGCGATCCGGCGCGTAGCATTGCCCGCCATGGAGGCGACGACGAAGATCACGGTCACGCTGCCCGACGGCAAGGCGCTGGAGCTGCCCGACGGCGCCAGCGGCGCCGACGCCGCCGCCGCGATCGGCCCCGGCCTCGCCAGGGCGGCGCTGGCGATCCGCGTCGACGGCGAGCTGCGCGACCTCGCGGCGCCCCTGCCCGACGGCGCCGAGATCGCGATTGTCACCGAGCGCGACGCAGAGGCACTGGAGCTGATCCGCCACGACGCGGCCCACGTGATGGCCGAGGCGGTGATGGAGCTCTATCCGGGAACCAAGGTGACGATCGGGCCGCCGATCGAGCAGGGCTTCTACTACGACTTCGAGTTCCCGCCCGACGTGCGGGTCAACGAGGACGACCTGGAGCGGATCGAGGAGACGATGCGCGCCCACATCGCCGCCGACGAGGCGTTCGAGCGCCGCGACGTCCCGCCGGCGGAGGCGATCGAGCTGTTCCGCACCCAGGGGCAGGGCTACAAGGTCGAGCTGATCGAGGACCTGGTTCGCGACGAAGGGGTCGAGACCGTCTCGCTTTACCGCAACGGCCCCTTCGAGGACCTTTGCCGCGGCCCGCACGGCCCCGCGACCGGTCGCATCGCCGCGGTCAAGCTCAGCTCGATCGCCGGCGCCTACTGGCGCGGCGACGAGAGCCGGGCGATGCTGACTCGGATCTACGGGACGGCCTTCTTCTCACAGAAGGACCTCGATCTCCACTTGGAGCGGATCGAGGAGGCGAAAGCGCGCGACCATCGCCGCCTTGGCCCTCAGCTCGGCCTCTTCATGCTGCGCAAGGAGGCCCCGGGCATGCCCTTCTGGCTCGCCCACGGCACGACCCTGCTGCGCCTGATCGAGGCCGAGGTCCAGGTGCAGCTGCGCAGGCGCGATTACGTCGAGGTCAAGACGCCGCACCTGATGGACGTCGAGCTCTGGCACCGCTCCGGCCACTGGGACAACTACCAGGAGAACATGTACCTCACCGAGTCGAAGGAGCGCCAGTACGCGATCCGGCCGATGAACTGCCCCGGCGCCTGCCTCGTCTTTGACTCCGAACGCCACTCCTACCGCGAGCTGCCGCTGCGGATGGCCGAGTTCGGCCAGGTTTCCCGCGCCGAGCGTGAGGGCGTTCTGCACGGCCTGCTGCGGGTGCGCGCCTTCACCCAGGATGACGCTCACATCTACTGCATGCCGGAGCAGATCGTCGACGAGGTGACCGGGATCTGCGAGGCGATCGACGAGCTCTACGCGCGCTTCGGTTTCGAGGGCGTGCACATCGAGCTCTCGACCCGGCCGCAGAAGTCGATCGGCACCGAAGAGCAGTGGCACCAGGCTGAAAGCGCCCTGCGTGACGCCCTCGAGAGCCAGGGCCGCGAGTACACGTTGAACCCCGGCGACGGCGCCTTCTACGGGCCGAAGATCGACTTCCACATCACCGACGCGCTTGGCCGCTCCTGGCAGTGCGGCACCTGCCAGGTCGACTTCTTCATGCCCGAGCGCTTCGACCTCACCTACACCGACCAGAACGACGAGCCGCAGCGGCCGGTGATGATCCACCGCGCCCTGCTCGGCTCGATGGAGCGCTTCGCCGGCATCCTGATCGAGCACTACGCCGGCCGCTTCCCCATCTGGCTGGCGCCGGTTCAGGCGACCGTGCTGCCGATCTCCGACCGTCACGTCGAGCACGGCGCCGAGGTCGCCGCCGAGCTGCGCGAGCTGGGCGTGCGGGTCGAGCTCGACCGCCGCTCGGAGTCGATCGGCAAGAAGGTGCGGGACGCCGAGATCGGCCGCTTCCCTTACATGCTCGTGGTCGGCGACCGCGAGCAGGAGACAGGCCAGGTCGCGGTCCGGTCGCACCGTGAGGGCGAGCTGGGGGCGATGGGCCTGCCCGAGTTCGCCGACCTCGTCCACCGCGAAGAGAACGCCTGAGCGGCGGCTGGCCCGGGGGCGGCTCGGTCTCTATACTGCGGGCACTTGATCGCAGGCACGCCAAACAATTCACGCCGCTGAGCGTCCCGTGGCAGCCTCCGTACCCCTCGTCCTCTTGAAGCCCCACCACTCTCGCTAGTGCCTGTTCCGCGCAGGTTCGACCGGCGCCCGCCGGAGCGGGACACGACGCGCATCAACGAGCGCATCCGCGTGCCAAAAGTGCGCCTGATCGGCGCTGACGGCGAGCAGCTCGGCATCCTCGACACGGCCGATGCGCTGGCCCGTGCGCAGGAGGCCGACCTCGACCTGGTCGAGGTCGCGCCCAACTCGAAACCACCGGTCACCCGCCTGCTCGACTACTCGAAGTACAAATATGAGCAGGAGCAGAAGCAGAAGCAGGCGCGCAAGCACCAGCAGCAGGTCAACGTGCGCGAGATCAAGCTGCGGCCGAAGATCGCCGACCACGACTACGAGACCAAGAAGGGCCATGTAGAGCGCTTCCTGCGCCACCAGAACAAGGTCAAGATCACGATCATGTTCCGCGGCCGCGAGCAGGCCCACCCCGAGCGCGGCCGGGCGTTGCTACAGCGCCTCTTCGAGGACCTCGACGGGCTGGCGACGATCGAGTCCGAGCCGTTGCAGGAGGGGCGCAACATGAGCATGATGCTGGCGCCCAGCAGAGAGGCGGCGAAGGGCGACCAGGGCGAAGTGTCGGCGGGCGACTGAGGGTCCTACGCGAGCACGTCGGCAATTCGCTCTGCGGCGTGGCCGTCCCACAGCGGCGGCGGTTGAGCTGGGGGGGCGGGTCGGTTTGCGAGGGCGGCGGGGATGGTGGCTATCGCTGCCGGGTCTAGGCCGAGGAGGGTGTTGGTGCCGGCGTGGATCGTCACCGGGCGCTCGGTGTTGTCGCGCAGGGTGAAGCAGGGGATGCCGAGGTAGGTCGTCTCCTCTTGGATGCCGCCGGAGTCGGTAAGGACGGCGCCCGCGTCGGCGAGCAGCGAGAGGAAGTCGACGTAGCCGAGCGGCTCGCAGAGCTGCAGCCCCGGGTGCTCGGCCTCGACCGCCTCCATCGCCCTGCGGGTGCGCGGATGGACGGGGAAGACGACCGGCATCTCCCGCGCCAGCTCGGCCAGGCGCCGCACCGTCTCCGCCAAGAGCTCGCCGTCTACCAGGGCCGGCCGGTGCAGGGTGACGAGGACGAAGGACCGCGGCTCGACGCCGCGCCGCGCCGCCGCGCCGGCGGCGCGGAAGCGGCCCTCGAGCGCGACCAGGGTGTCGATCATCGTGTTGCCGACGAAGTGCATGCGCTCCTCGGCAATCCCCTCGGCGCGCAGGTTCTCGACCGCATCCTCGCTGTGCAGGAAGAGGTAGGAGGCGAACTCGTCGGCGACGATGCGGTTGACCTCCTCCGGCATCGTCCGGTCGAAGCTGCGCAGGCCCGACTCGACGTGCGCCAGGGGAATTCCCATCTTCACCGCGGTCAGCGCCGCCGCCAGGGTCGAGTTGACGTCGCCGGGGACGATCACCAGGTCGGGCCGCTCCTCCTCCAGCACCGGCTCCAGCCTCTCCATCGTCAGCGCCGTCTGGCGGGCGTGGCTGCCCGAGCCGACCTCGAGCATGTGATCGGGCGCCGGCACCCCAAGCTCTTCGAAGAAGACCTGCGACATCTCCCGGTCGTAGTGCTGGCCGGTGTGGACGAGGGCGTGGCGGCCCTCGGGCAGGCGCGCGCGCAGCGCCGCGATCACCGGCGCCGTCTTGACGAAGTTCGGCCGGGTGCCGACGACGTAGACGATCCGCATGCGGCGCCAGCGTACCTGCGGCGCCAGCCGCCGCCGGCGGGCGGCGGCCGCGCGTCTGCTTCAATACCCCTCCCAATGCCGAAGATGAAGACCCATTCCGGCGCCAAGAAGCGGTTCCGCAAGACCGCCAAGGGCAAGCTGCGCGGGCGGCGCGCCTACTCGAGCCACATCCTCGAGAAAAAGTCGCCCAAGCGCAAGCGGCAGATGGCGCGGCCGGTCGAGATCGCCCCGGCCGACGTGAAGCGGGTTCGCAATCTGCTCGGAGGTGGCAAGTGAGCCGCGTCAAGCGCTCCGTTCACGCGCGCAAGAAGCGCCGCAAGGTGCTGAAGGAAGCGAAGGGCTACTTCGGCCGCAAGCATTCCTCCTACCGCTTCGCCAAAGAGCAGGTGCAGCGCTCGGGGATGTACGCCTACCGCGACCGGCGCAACCGCAAGCGCGAGTTCCGGCGCCTCTGGATCACCAGGATCAACGCTGCTGCGCGGCTGGAGGGCATGAGCTACTCCGAGCTGATCCACGGCCTCGACAAGGCCGGGGTCGAGGTCAACCGCAAGATGCTTGCCGACATCGCGGTCAACGACCGCGATGCCTTTCGCCGATTCGTGGAGCTCGCCCGGGAGGGTGCGGCCGCCTAGCCGCAACCCACACTCCACTTTCCCGGGCGGGCCGTCTTCACGGCCCGTTTTTTGTTGCTGCGAACGTCCCAGGAGAAGATCGAACAGAGAAGAAAGACAGCACGCGATGATCGTCAGTCCCCACAACGAGAAGCTGAAGCTGGTGCGCAAGCTGCGCGAGCGCAAGCACCGCGAGCGCGAGGAGCTGTTCGCGACCGAGGGCGAGGACCTGCTCGAGGCCGGCCTTGGGAGCGGCGCCGAGCCGCGCTTCGTGTTGAGCGCCGCCGGCAGCGGCATCGGTGGCGAGGAGGTCGAGCCGGAGCTGCTCGCCGGCGTCTCGGCGCTGGGCTCGGGGACGAGGGCAATCGCCGTCTGGCCGTTGCGCTGGGCGACGGAGGCGCGCTCGACGTGCGTATACCTGCACGCAATCGCCGATCCCGGCAACGTCGGCGCGATCGTCCGCAGCGCCGACGCCTTGCTCGGCGGCGGGGTCGTGCTCGGCCCTGGTTGCGCCGACCCCTTCTCGCCGAAGGCGACGCGGGCCAGTATGGGCTCGATCTTCGCCGCGCCGCCGCTGCGCGCCGAGCTGGCGGCGACGCCCCGCCCGCGCGTGGCGCTGGTGGCACACGGCGGCGAGGAGCCGGCGGCGCTCGCCGGCGCCGCCACGATCTGCCTCGGCGCCGAGCGCGAGGGGCTGCCCGAGGAAGCGCTCGCCGCCTGCGAGCGCCGGGTGACGATCCCCCTGCGGCCGGGAGGGCCCGATTCGCTCGGCGTCGCCGCGGCCGCGGCGATCGCACTTGAGCGCGTAGCGAGCGGGGAGAAGCGGCTATCGTCGCCCGCCATGCAGGAGGCGGCGGAATGAGTCTCGATCGGATCGAGAAGATCGAAGCCGAGGCCACCGCGGCGATCGAGGCGGCGCCGGGAACCGCCGAGCTGGAGGAGCTGCGGGTCCGCTACCTGGGCCGCAAAGCCGAGCTGACCGCGATCCTGCGCGGCATCGCCGATCTGCCCGAGTCCGAACGGGGGCAAGTCGGCGCTGGCGCCAACCGGGCCCGCAAGGCACTCGAGGACTTGCTCGAGCGCCGCGCCGCCGAGCTCGACGCCGCCGAGCTGGAGGAGCGGCTGGCCGGCGACCGCGTTGACGTCACGCTGCCCGGCGCGCCGCCCCGGCCGGCCGGCCATCTCCACTTGATCACCCGCACGACGCGCCAGATCGAGGACGTGATGACCGGGCTCGGCTACAGGGTGATGGAGGGCCCGGAGATCGAGCACGACTACTACAACTTCACCGCGCTCAACCATCCCCCCGGGCACCCGGCGCGGATGCTGCAGGACACCTTCTATGTGCAGTCGCATCCCGACGTGCTGTTGCGCACCCACACCTCGCCGATGCAGGTGCGGGCGATGGAGGCGCAGCCGCCGCCGATCGCCATCGTCGTCCCCGGCAAGGTCTACCGGCGCGACTCGGACGCCACCCACAGCCCGATGTTCCACCAGGTCGAGGGGCTGGCGATCGGCGAGACGCTGACGTTGGCCGATCTCAAGGGAACCCTCGAGGAGATGCTGCGGGCGCTCTTCGGTCGCGGGCGCGAGATCCGCATGCGGCCTCACTTCTTCCCCTTCACCGAGCCGAGCGTCGAGGTCGACGTCTCTTGCTTCCAGTGCGGGGGCACGGGCGAGTTGGCGGGCGGCGAGCGCTGCAACCTCTGCAAGGGCCAGGGCTGGATCGAGATCCTCGGTGCGGGGATGGTCGACCCCAACGTGCTCGGCTTCGTCGAGTCGCAGGGCTATGACCCGGAGCGGGTGCAGGGCTTCGCCTTTGGGATCGGCGTCGAGCGGGTGGCGATGCTGCGCCACGGCGTCCCCGACCTGCGCCGCTTCTTCGACAACGACGTGCGGATGCTGGGGCAGTTCTCGTGAGGGTGCCGCACTCATGGCTGCGCGAGTTCTGCGATCCGGGGATCGGGCCCGGCGAGCTGGCCGAGCGGCTGGCGATGACCGGCACCGAGGTCGAGCGGGTCGGCACGGTAGGCCCGCCCTCGGCTGAGGGCTTCGTCGTCGGCCGCGTGATCAGCCGCGAGAAGCACCCCGACGCCGACCGGCTGAGCGTCTGCGCGGTCGACGTCGGCGAGGGGGAAGAGCGGACGATCGTTTGCGGTGCCCCCAACGTCGACGCCGGGCAGACGGTGCCCGTGGCGCTGCCGGGGGCGACGATGCCGGGCGGCGCCAAGCTGGGCGAGGCGAAGCTGCGCGGCGTCAAGTCCTCGGGGATGATCCTCTCCGCTGCCGAGTTGGAGATCGCCGAGGAGGCGGCGGGCATCCTCGTACTCGACGACGGGGCGTCGCCGGGCCAGCCACTCGCGGAGGTCCTGCCCTTGGCCGAGGCGGTGTTGGAGCTGGAGGTGACCCCCAACCGGGCCGATTGCTTCGGCGTCTACGGCGTCGCCCGCGAGGCACACGCGATCAGCGGCGCGCCGCTGGCGGCCGAGCCGTGGGCGGAGGACGCGCCCGCCGACGGAGAAGGCCGGGTCGAGGACTACGCCTCGGTCGCGGTCGAGGTCCCCGACCTCTGTCCCCGCTTCACCGCCCGCGTCTTCACGGACGTGCGGATCGGCCCCTCGCCCGCCTGGCTACAGGCGCGGTTGACCGCGGCCGGCCAGCGCCCGATCAACAACGTCGTCGACATCACCAACTACGTGATGCTGCTGACCGCGCAGCCGCTGCACGCCTTCGACCTCGACAAGGTGCCCGACGGCGCCCTGACCGTGCGCGCGGCGGCGGCAGGGGAGACGATGACCACCCTCGACGGCGTCGAGCGCAGGCTCGATCCCGAGACGGTGCTGGTCTGCGACCGCGACGGGCCCAGCGGCATCGCCGGGGTCATGGGCGGCCAGGCCTCCGAGGTCTCCGAGGGCACGACCAGGGTGCTGCTCGAGGTGGCGAACTGGAACGGGACCAACATCCTCCGCACCTCGCGCCTCCTCGGCCTGCGCTCGGAGGCTTCCTCGCGCTTCGAGAAGCAGCTCCACCCGGCGCTCTGCATGCGGGCGCAGCGGATTGCCTCGCGGCTGCTGGTCGAGCTTTGCGGAGCGAGGCTCGTGCCCGGCACGATTGACGTCGACGCCGGCATGCCGGCGACGCCCCGGGTCCGGCTGCGGGCCGGCCGGGTGGCCGACCTGCTCGGCATGGATGTTGCGCGGGAGGATCAGGTCCGTTACTTGGAGCAGCTCGGCTTCGGTGTCGAGAGCGACGGTGACGATCTCCTCGTTGCCGTGCCCCCTGACCGCCACCACGACGTCACCCGCGAGGTCGACCTGATCGAGGAGGTGGCGCGGGTGCACGGTATCGACGAGCACCTGCCTTCGACCCTGCCGGCCGGGGCGGGTCAGGCTGGAGGCTTGAGCCGCTCACAGCGGTTGCGGCGGCGGGTCGAGGACGCGATGCGCGACCTCGGCTTCGACGAGGTCGTCGGCTGGAGCTTCACCGACCCGCAGGAGGCAGCCCGCCTGCGGATCCCCAACGACGACCCCCGCGCCGCCGGCGTCGTCCTCTCGAACCCACTTTCCGAGGATCAGTCGGTGATGCGCACGACCCTGCTCGGCTCGCTGCTGGGCGCCGCGCAGCGCAACCTCGCACGTGGTGCCGAGCGGGTCGCCATCTTCGAGTCGGGGCGGGTCTACCTGGACGACGGAATGACGGCCTCATCCGCGGCGGGCAACCCTCTGGCCGGCGACTTCGCCGGCGAGCGGGCGGCGCCGTTCAGGGAGCCGCACCGGCTCGGCTGTGTGGCCGTCGGCCCGCTTGCGGCGCAGTCCTGGCGCGGGGAGGCGGCGCTCACCGATTTCTTCGCCCTCAAAGGAGTGCTCGAGGGGCTCGCCGAGCGGCTCGGCGTCGCGCTCTCCTGCGAGCCCACCGAGGAGCCCTTCCTGCACCCGGGCCGCTCCGCCCGGGTCGGCCTCGGCGGCGAGGCGGTCGGCTGGCTCGGCGAGATCCATCCCCTGGTCTGCCGCCAGTGGGACGTCGCCGCGGCGGCGGGCTTTGAAATCGACTTGGCGCCGCCGATCGCCGCCGCCACGGCCGGCGAGGAGGCCTTCGAGGACGTGACGACTTTCCCCGCCGTTCGCCAGGACCTGGCCGTCGTCGTCCCCGTTGACGTCGCCGCGGCCGAGGTGCGGGCCGCCGTGCTTGCCGGCGGGGGGGATCTGCTGCGCTCCGCCGAGGTGTTCGACCTCTACGAGGGCGAGCAGGTGGGCGCGGGCAGCAAGAGCCTCGCCCTGCGGCTCGAGTTCCGCGCCCCCGACAGGACCCTGACCGACGAGGAGGTCGCCGCGCTGCGGGAGGCGATCGCCGCCGGCTTGGCCGAGATCGGAGGCTCGCTCCGTGCCTGACACGCCCCCCCAGCCGCTGCAGGGCGACCCCGCCGCGCGGGTCCTCGTCGCCGGCGCCTCCGGGTTCGCCGGGGCGCTCGCCGCGCAGCTCGTCTGGCGCCATCCCCGCCTCGAGCTGGTCGCGGCCACCTCGCGCAGCGACGCCGGCAAGCGACTCGACAGCCTCTACCCGCGCTACCGGGTGCCGCTCGAGCTGACCGAGCTCGACCTCGACGCGCTCGAGGACGTCGACGCCGCGATCGTCGCCTACCCGCACGGCGCCTCGGCGCCGACGGTGGCGGCGCTGCGTGGCCTCGGCGCCGTCGTCGCCGACCTCTCGGCCGACTTCCGCCTGCGGGACATGGCGACGTACGAGCGCTTGTACGGCGAGCACGGGGCGCCGGAGCTGCTCGAGGGCGCCGTCTACGGGCTGGCGGAGACGTACCGCGAGCGGCTGCGCAAGGCCGAGCTGGTCGCGGTTCCCGGCTGCTACCCGACCGCGAGCGTGCTGGCCCTGGCGCCGCTGGCCGAACAAGGGCTGTTGAGCGACGTCATGGTCAACGCCATGCAGGGGACCTCGGGTTATGGCCGCAGCAGCGACGACCTCGTCCACTTTTCGGCGATGGATGAGAACGCCTTTGCCTATAAGGCCGAGGGCCACCGCCACCGGCCCGAGATTGAGCAGGAGCTGGCGGCGCTCGGCAGCCCGGCGCCGGTCGTCTTCGTGCCGCACCTGCTGCCGCTCGACCAAGGCGAGCTGACGACCTGCTTCGCGCAGACGAGCGAGCCGATCTCCAAGCAGGAGGCCCGCGCGCTGTACGAGGAGCGCTACGCCGAGGAGCCCTTCGTCCACCTCGTCGAGCGACCGCCTGGCGTGCGCGACGTGCGCGACACGAACGAGTGCCACGTCTATGTGACCGTCGAGGAGCGGGGGAGGGTGCTGGCCCTCTCGGCGATCGACAACATCTGGAAGGGCGCCTCCAGCCAGGCGGTCCAGTGCCTCAACCTGATGCTCGGCCTCGAGGAGACGGAGGGGCTACGGTGAGCGCCACCGACCCGGCGCCGGTCGACGCGAGGCGGGGCGAGGGCTTCTTCCGCTCGCGCTGGGTCGAGGCACCAGCCGGCGTCGAGCAGCTCGACCCCGCCAACCTGGCACCCGGCTTTCGCGCCGGCGGCGCCCACTGCGGGCTGAAGGGCGGCGGCAAGACCGACGTCGGCCTGCTCGTCTGCGACGCGCCGCGGGCCTCCTCCTCGCTGCTCCTGACGCGCAACGCCTCGGCCGCCGCCCCGATCCGGGTCTGCCGCGACCGGGTCGAGCGCGGCGCGGTCCGCGCCGCCGTCGTCAACGCCGGCAACGCCAACGCCGAGACCGGCGAGCAGGGTCTCGCCGATGCCTGGGCGATGTGCGAGCGGGCGGGCGGCGAGCTGGGGTTGGCGCCGCACTCGGTCGCCATCGCCGAGACCGGGGTGATCGGCGTGCCGCTGCCGCTGAAAGACGTGCTGGACGGGATCGACAGGGCCGCCAGGACCCTCTCGGAGGACGGCGGCGGCGCCTTCGCCGAGGCGATCCTCACCACCGACCGCTGGCCGAAGAGCTGCACGCTGAGGGCCGGCGGGGTCACCATCTCGGCGCAGGCGAAGGGGGCCGGGATGATGCAGCCCGGCTTCGCGACGATGCTCTGCTTCGTCCAGACCGACGCCGCGTTGAGCGACCCCGACGCGGCGTTGCGCGCCGCGGTCGCCGCCTCCTTCGAGCGGATCACCGTCGACGGGCAGATGAGCACCAACGACACCGTCCTGCTGCAGGCGACCGGCGAGGCGGGTGCGCCGCTGCCGGACGGGCTGCTCGATGCAGTCCTCCTACAGCTCGCGATCGAGATCGTCGCCGACGGCGAGGGGGCGGTGCGGGTCGGCCGCGTCGGGGTGAGCGAAGCCGCCTCTGCCGCCGAGGCCGAGCGCGTCGCCCGCGCGATCGCCAACTCGCCGCTGGTCAAGACGGCGCTCTTCGGCCGCGACCCCAACTGGGGCCGGATCGCCCAGGCGGCCGGCATGGCGCTTGCCGGTGAGGACCTTGAGGAGATCGGCGCCGGCTCGATCGACGCCGCCGAGCTGGGCGAGGACGTCGCCGAGGCCGAGATCGGCATCCGCCTGGGACGCGGCGACCACGGCGCGCACGTCTACTTCTCCGATCTCGGTTACGAGTACGTTCGCATCAACGCCGAGTACACGACCTGAGGAACTGGTGATCTGATGGCCGCCAACGTCGACACCCTGCTCGAGGCGCTCCCCTACATCAAGGAGTTCCATGGCCGCACCGTCGTGATCAAGTACGGCGGCGCGGCGATGCGCGAGCCGGCGCTGCGCGAGGACTTCGCCACCGACGTGGTGCTGCTCAAGTACGTCGGCCTCAACCCGGTGATCGTCCACGGCGGCGGCCCGGAGATCACCCGCTACATGGAGCGGCTTGGGCTCGAGGTGCGCTTCCACGAGGGCCTGCGCGTCTCCGACGCCGAGACGGCCGAGGTCGCCCGCATGGTCCTGCTCGGCAAGCTCAACTCCGACATCGTCCAGCGGCTGAACGCCCACGGCCAGCCCGCGGTAGGGCTCGCCGGCCAGGACGGCTCGCTGTTCGAGGTGGCGCCGGTCGCCAATGCCGAGCAGGTCGGCTATGTCGGCACGATCGAGCGCGTCGACGTCGACGTCCTCAACCACATCGCCGAGGACTACATCCCGGTGATCGCCTCCTCCGCCGCCGACGCCGACGGCCACCCCTACAACGTCAACGCCGACGAGGCGGCGGGCAAGGTCGCCGCGGCGCTGAAGGCGCACAAGGCGATCTTCCTCACCGACGTCGACGGTTGGCTGGCCGACCCCGGCGACCCGGGCTCGCTGATCTCCCATGCCGCCGTGCTCGAGGTCGAGCGCAAGTTGGAGGGGATCAGCGGCGGCATGCGACCGAAGCTGCAGGCCTGCCTCGACGCGGTCCAGGGCGGCGTCCAGTCGGCCCACATCGTCGATGGCCGCAAGCCGCACAGCCTGCTGCTCGAGCTCTTCACCGATGCCGGCATCGGCACGATGGTGACCGCATGAGCGTCTCGACCGAGCTGGCTGAGCTGGAGCAGCGCTACCTGATGCGCACCTACCGGCGGGTGCCGGTCGAGTTCGTGCGCGGCGAGGGGGCGCTGCTCTGGGACGCGGAGGGCCGCGAGTACCTCGACTTCCTCGCCGGCATCTCGGTCTGCTCGGTGGGCCACTGCCATCCGCAAGTGGTCACCGCCGTGCGCGAGCAGGCGGAGCGGCTGATGCACGTCTCCAACCTCTATTACACGCAGCCGATGGTGCGGCTGGCCGAGCGCCTGTCGCGGTCGAGCCTTGGCGGCCGGGTCTTCTTCGCCAACTCGGGGACCGAGGCGAACGAGTGCGCAATCAAGGTCGCCCGCAAGCACGCCCACGCACGCGGCGTCGAGCGACCCGAGATAGTCAGCTTCGAGCGCGACTTCCACGGGCGCACCTACGGGGCGCTGGCGGCGACGCCGAAGCTGGCCGAGAACGAGGCACTGGGGCCGATGCTGCCCGGCTTTCGCTCGGTGCCGCTGAACGACGCCGCCGCCCTACGCGACGCGGTCGGCGAGGACACCGCTGCGGTGATGATCGAGCCGATCCAGGGCGAGTCCGGCATCTACCCGGTCAGCGACGAGGCGCTGCTGGCCGCCCGCGAGGCCTGCGATGAGGCCGGCGCGCTGCTCGTCTTCGACGAGATCCAGGCCGGGATGGGCCGGACCGGCTCGCTCTGGGCCTACGAGCAGACCGGCGTGCGCCCGGATGTCCTGACGAGCGCCAAGGCGCTTGGCGGCGGCATGCCGATCGGCGCCTGCGTGACGTCGCCGGAGGCCGGCGAGGTGCTCGAGCCGGGCGACCACGGATCGACCTTCGCCGGCGGCCCGGTCGCCGCCGCCGCGGCGCTCGCGGTGCTCGACCTGGTCGACGACGCCGAGCTGCTGCGGCGCGTCCGCGAGCTGGGGGCAGCGCTGCGCGAGGGCCTGCTGGCGCTCGATGCGGTGGTGGAGGTGCGCGGGCGGGGCCTGATGATCGGTGCCGGCCTGGCCGCCGGCATCGACGCCGCCGCGGTTGGCGCTGACCTGCTCGAGCGGGGGTTGATCGTCAACGTCCCCGAGCCCGGCACGCTGCGGCTGTTGCCGCCGCTGACGGTCGATTCGGCCCAGATCGTGCGCGCCGTGAGCCTGATCGCCGATTCACTCCTAAAGTACTCGGCCAAATGAGCATTCGGAAGCAGGATCCCGAGCGGCGCCGGCCGGCATCGGCTGCCGACGCCGCCGCGCGCCTGGCCGAGATCGTCGAGGCCGCCGAGCAGGCGGCCGCCAAGGTGATCGACGACGCCGAGCGGCAGGCCCAGGGCCTGCTCGACGACGCCCGCGAGCGGGCCGACCGGACCGTCGCCGAGCGGCTGCGCGAGCTGGCCGACGAGCTCGACCCGGCGCCATCGGCGACGCCGACACGGCATCTGGAGGCGGTCGAGCCCGGGCTGGAGTCGGAGGAGACGAACGCCCGCTCCGGCTCCTCCGGGGCTCGCCTGTTGGCGACCCAGATGGCCGTCTCCGGCGCCAGCCGCGAGGAGATCGAAGCCCGCCTGCGCAGCGGCTTCGAAATCGAGGACACCCGCGAGATCCTCGACGCGATCCTCGGGCCGGAGGGCTGAGGCGATGCACGACGACCGCACCCGCGTGATGGGGCAGCCGGGCGAGCCGCAGCGGCCGCGCGGCAACATGCGCCTGCTCATTGCCAGCCTGGTCGCGGTGATCGTCGGTCTGGTCGTCGCGATCGTCGTCATCGCCTCCGACAGCGGCGGCGACTCGTCGACTTCGACCCCTTCCTCGGTTACGACCGAATCGACCACGACGGAATCGACCGAGACGGAACCGAGCACCGAGACGACGACCGAGCCGACCGAAACCGAACCGACCAGGACCGAAACGACGACGACCGAACCGACCACGACGCCTCCCGAAAAAGAAGAAGAAAACGGCAGCGGCGGCGTCCCCGCGCCCTAGGCATGAGCGAGCGGGCGCCCGAGCAGGTCCGCACGGCGGGCTACGAGGCGGACCCCGCCGAGGTCCGGCGCGTCCTGCTGCTCTACTCGGGCGGGCTCGACACCAGCGTGATGCTGAAGTGGATCCAGGATCGCTACGACGCCGAGGTCGTCTGCCTGACCGTCAACCTCGGGCAGCCCGGTGAGGACTACGCCGTGATCGAGGACAAGGCGATGCGCCTGGGGGCGCTGGAGTGCCACGTCGTCGATGCTCGCGAGCGCTTCGCCCGCGACTTCGTCCTGCCGGCGATCAAGGCCAACGCCCTCTACGGTGGCGGCTACCCACTCTTCACCGCGCTCGGCCGGCCGCTGATCGCCGAGCTGGCGGTCGAGCAGGCGCGCGCCTCGGGCTGCGACACGATCGCCCACGGCTGTACCGGCAAGGGCAACGACCAGGTGCGGATCGAGGCCACGGTGGCGACGCTGGCGCCGGAGCTGAAGACGATCGCGCCGGTGCGCTCCTGGCAGATGGGGCGCGAGGAGGAGGTCGCCTACGCCCGCGAGCACGGCATCCCGGTGAAGGGAGGGAGCGAGGTGGCGCCTTACTCGATCGACGACAACCTCTGGGGGCGTTCCTCGGAGGGGCGCTGGATCGAGGACCTAAGCCACCCGCCGGAGGACGACGTCTTCCAGCTCGTCACCCGGCCGGAGGAGGCGCCGGACGAAGCCGAGACGGTTACGGTCGAGTTCGAAGCGGGGGTCCCGGTAGGGCTTGACGGCGAGCGGCTGGAGCCGGTCGAGCTGCTCGAGCGGGCGGCGGAGGTCGGCTGCCGCCACGGGGTCGGCATCGTCGACCACATCGAGGACCGCATAGTCGGCCTCAAGGTGCGCGACATCTACGAGGTTCCCGCCGCGGCGATCCTGCTTACTGCCCACCAGGAGCTGGAGAAGCTGGTGGGCACGATCCACCAAAACCAGTTCAAGCCGGAGCTGGATCGCAAGTGGGCCTACCTCGCCTACGCCGGCCTCTGGCTGGAGCCGCTGCGCTCCGATCTCGACGCCTACATGGAGGCGGTCAACGCCCAGGTGACGGGGACGATCGGGCTGCGCCTCTACAAAGGCTCCGTCCGAGTCGTCACCCGCTCCTCGCCCAACGCCGTCTATGACGCGAGCCTCGCCTCCTTCGCCGAGTCCGGTGGGCTCTTCTCGCAAACCGCCTCGCCCGGCTTCATCGAGCTCTGGTCGCTGCAGTCGCGGATGGCGCATGGAATCCGCCGGCGCGGGAAGGAAGGGGAACGATGATCTATCGCGCGATCGGCAAGGCCGTGGTGAGGATGACGATCCTCTACGTTCGCCAGCGCTACGCGCGGCGGATCCGCGTCGCGGTCGGCGTGGGGGCGGTCGCAATCGGGATCGCCGCCTACCTGGCCGCGCGCAACGTGCCGGAGGGCTAAGTGACCATCCGGCGGCGCAGGCCGGCCCTCGCGACCCTGTTCGCGGCGCTCCTCGTCGCGGCGACGGCGCACGCTGCGAGCGTCGACTCGCTGCGTTCGAAGGTCGAGGCGGGCCGCGATGAAGCGACGGCGCTGGGCAGCCGGATCCGCGCCACCCAGGAACGGGTCCTCGCCGCCGAAGGCGAAGCCGCGGCGGCCTCCCGGCACCAACGCCGGCTCAGCGCGCTCTTGGCACGGGGGCGCGAGCGGGCGGCGCGGCTGGGGGCGAAGGTGGCGCGCGCCGAACGGCGCCTGCGGGCCGAGCGGGCGCGCCTGCGGCGAGCCCGTGGCGTGCTGGCACGGCGCCTGGTGGCGATCTATGAGAGCGGCACGCCCGACACCGCCAGCGTCGTCCTCGCCTCCGGCGACTTCGAGGAACTGGCTACCCGCTCCGAATACCTACAGCGGATCGAGGACTCCGATACCGCCCTCGCGGCGCGGGTGCAGCAGGTGCGCAACCTGGTGCGCCACGAGCTGGAGGCGGTGGCGGCGCTGAAGGCGCGGGTCGACGCCTACAACGAACGCCTCGCCGCAGCTCGCTCTGAAATTGCCGCGGTACGGGCCGAAGCCGAAGCGGCGGTGGCACGGCTGGAGGCGCTCTCGGCCGAACGTTCGGCGGCACTGGCCGAGCTCAAATCCCAGATCGGCGAGTGGGTGGGCGAGATCGAAGCGGCCGAAGCGGCGAGCCGCGCGGCGGCCGAAGAAACGGTCGGCCGCTGGCTCGGCGGCCCCTACGCGATCCCCACCTACATCGTCATGTGCGAGTCGGGCGGCAACTACGGCGCCCTCAACCCCTCGAGCGGCGCCGGCGGCGCGTACCAGATCCTGCCCTCGACCTGGGCGCTCTACGGTGGCGAGGGCCTGCCGCAGAACGCCTCGAAGGCCGAACAGGACCGCATCGCCGGCGAAATCTGGGCCGATTCCGGCCCCGGCGCCTGGGTCTGCGCCGGCTGACACACATCTGCGACAAAAGTCTGCGAAACTTTTTACATTCAGCGCGCCATTCCTGCGAGGCGCCCCGTTAGCGTCGGGGACATGGAGGCGATGAGAGTGAGTTGGAGCGACAGCAGGCTGGATGGCCTGGACACGAAGGTGGACCGCATCGACCGGAAGGTCGATGGCCTCAGCCACGAGATGCGGGCGGAATTCAAGGCGCTCCGTACCGAGATGAAAGACGAATTCAGGGCCGTTCGCGCGGAGATGGCGGGCGAGTTCAAGGCCGTTCGGGCGGAGATGGGGAGCGAGTTCAAGGCTGTGCGGTCCGAGATGGCCGAGGGCTTCGCGGGGGTTCAACGCTCGATCGAAGGCGTTCAGCGCTCGATCTACACGCTGATGATCACGATGATCATTGTCTTGGCCAGCATCCTCGCCGCAGCGCAGTTCTAGGGGCTCGGCAGGGGAGGAGCGGCACGTGTCGAAGGGGCCTGCGTGTTCGTGCGCAAGAAGCGACCCTCCTCGGCGCGGCGGCCCAAGGGCAAGGCGAAAGCCAAAGTCAAGTCACGCCGGCGATTGCGTCTGCCTGAAGGGTTGCAGCAGCGCCACCTCGACCTGATCGGCCTCTTCCTGATCGCCGCCGGGGTCTATCTCGTCTTCGTGCTCTTCTTCGGCTGGGACGGCGGCAAGGTCGGCTATGGCGTCGAAACCGGGCTCGAATACCTCTTCGGCAAGGTCGGCGCCCGGATCGCGACGGTGCTGATGCTCGCGGTCGGCGCGATGCTCGTCACCGGCACCTCGGTCGCCACCGTCCTCCGCGGCCTCGGCCGCGGCACCCGTCGCGTCCTTGCCGGCGGCCGTGACGTGACCCAGACGGCGATTCAGCACCGCGAGGCGCGACGCGGCGAACGCACCTCCTCGGACTTCGAGACCCGCGCCGCTGCCACCGACGTGATGAGCACCTACCCCGAGAGCGATGACTTCGAGCCGACCGTCGCCGTCGCCGAGGATCCGGTCGAGGACGTCGCCGAGCCGGTGACCGAGGATTTCGTCGACCTGGAGGAGGCGGAGCCCATCGCAGAAGCGGTGGAGCCGGAGACCGCCGAAACCGAGGCGGAGCCCGTCGCCCTGACCCCGATGGGCAACAAGCGCGGCATCACCGAATCCGAGCAGATCGACTACCGGCCGCCGCCGGCGAACGCGCTCGAGAAGGGGCGCGGCGACAAAGGCCCCGACCCGCGCGACCACGAGGCGATCGGCCGCAAGCTGGTCGAGACGCTCGGCCACTTCGGCGTCGAGGCGAAGATCGTCGGCATCGTCAGCGGCCCACACGTCTCGCGCTTCGAGCTCCGCCTCGCGCCCGGGACCAAGGTGAAGAAAGTGACCGAGCTCTCCAACGACCTCGCCTACGCGCTCGCCTCGACCGACATCCGCATCCTCGCGCCGATTCCCGGCAAGCAGGCCGTCGGCGTCGAGGTCCCCAACACCCGCCGCCGCCTGGTCCGCCTCGGTGACATCTACGCCAGCCGGCCGGAGAAGACCTCGCCGCTGGTCGCCTGGCTCGGCAAGGGGATCGACGGCAACGCGGTCTGGACCGACCTGGCGAAGATGCCCCACGTGCTGGTCGCCGGCACCACCGGCTCGGGCAAGTCCGGCTGCGTCAACGCGATCCTCTCCTCGATCCTGATGCAGGCCTCGCCCAACGACGTGCGCCTGGTCCTGGTCGACCCCAAGCAGGTCGAGCTGAACCACTACGAGCACGTGCCGCACCTGCTGACCCCGGTCGTCACCTCGCCGCGCCTCGCCGCCAACGTCCTCGCCAACCTGATCGGCGAGATGGAGAGCCGCTACGGGATCATGGGCGAGGCACGCTGCCGCAACCTGGCCGAGCTGAATCGCGCCCGCGCCAAGGCCGGCGAGGCGCCGCTGCCGCACATCCTCTGCGTAATCGACGAGCTCGCCGACCTGATGATGGTCGCGCCGGCCGAGGTCGAGGACTCGATCATCCGCTTGGCGCAGAAGTCGCGCGCCACCGGCATCCACCTGGTGCTGGCGACGCAGCGCCCCTCGACCGACATCATTACCGGCACGATCAAGGTCAACATCCCGGCGCGAATCGCCTTCGCTGTCTCTTCGCAGACCGACTCGCGGGTGATCCTCGACCAGGGCGGCGCCGAGGCGCTGCTCGGCCAGGGCGACATGCTCTTCCGTGGCGCCGGCACCTCGAAGCTGGCCCGCGTCCAAGGCGCCTTCGTCACCGAGGAGGAGATCGCCCGTATCACCGGCCACTGGGCCAAGCAGGGGGAGCCCGAATTCGAGGCCGAGCTGCTCGAGGTGCACGAGGAGAAGGGCGTCGAAGCCGAGGGCGACTTCGACCCCGACAGCGACGACCTGCTCGACGAGGCGATCCGCACCGTCGTGCAGACCGAGACCGCCTCGGTCTCGATGATCCAGCGCCGCCTGCGCGTCGGCTACACCCGCGCCGGCCGGCTGATCGACATGCTCGAGCGGCGCGGCGTGATCTCCGGCTACGAGGGCTCCAAGCCGCGCCAGGTGCTGATCACCGAGGCAGACCTGCCGCGGGTCCTGAGTGGCGGCGAGCCGGCGCCCGAGCCGGTCGCCGTCGAGGGCGACGAGCCCGCCTGAGCCGGGTCGCACCCCGGGCTGGCGGTCCCCTAGCCAAGTTGTTCGCGCGCGAGGCGCGCGAACGGACACAATATGGGTGTGGACACCGGCATCGGAGTAACCCTGCGCGAAGCGCGCAATCGCCGCAAACTCGACCTTTCCGAGGTCGAGGCGGCGATCAAGATCCGCCCCCGCTACCTCAACGCCCTCGAGAACGAAGAGTGGGACGTGCTCCCGGGCGGTGCCTACACGCGCGGCTTCATCCGCACCTACGCCGCCTACCTCGGCCTCGACGGCGAGCGGTTGGCCGACGAGTACCGGCGCGCCACCGCGCCGCCCGGCGGCGAGCGCGTGCCGCGGCGGATCGAGCCGGTCCCGGCGAGCGCCAGCAGCGGTGGTGGGCCCCGCCTGTCCGGGCGCGTCCTCGCCGCTCTGGTGGCGGCCGGGCTGATCGTCGTCGCCGTCGGCATGGCGCTGGCGGGTGGCGGCGGAGGCGGCTCCGAGGCTCCCTCCTCCGGCGCGAGGCAGGGGAAACAGAAGCAACAGGGGAGGGGCCGGACGGTCGCCGCCAAGCCGGGGATCGCGCTGGCCCTGGTGGCGACCGGCGAAGTTTGGGTCTGCGTGCTCGACAGCTCCGAAGAACCGGTCCTCGACGGCGAAATCCTCGCAGCGGGCTCGCGGGCCGGCCCCTTCAGGGACAAGGGCTTCACGATGGCTTTCGGCAACGGCGAGGTGAACGTCAGCGTCGACGGCCGCCGGGCGGATACCCCGTCCAGCAACAGCCCCGTCGGCTACGAGCTAGCCGCCGACGGCAAGTTGACGCCGCTCGAAGAAGGCGAAAGGCCGACCTGCACGTGAGCGACCCCGTCCGCGCCGGGATCATCGTCACCGGCACCGAGGTGCTGACCGGTCGCATAGCCGACCGCAACGGCCCCTGGATCTCGGAGCGGCTGGCCGAGCTGGGGGTCGAGGTGGCGCACATCCTCGTCGTCGCCGACCGTCCCGACGACCTCGAAGCGGCGCTGCGCTTCATGGCCGACGAGGAGATGGACCTGATCGTCACCTCCGGCGGCCTCGGGCCGACCGCCGACGACCTGACCGCCGAGGTGGTCGCCCGTTTCGCCGGCGTGGAGATGGTCCTCGACGAGGAGATGGAGGAGAAGATCGCCGCGATCCTGCGCAACTTCGCCCGCCGCTTCAAATTCGACGAAGAGGCGGTGCGCGAGGCGAACCGCAAGCAGGCGATGGTGCCGGAGGGGTCGATTCCGCTCGATCCGGTGGGCACCGCGCCCGGGCTGGTCGTCCCGACAGGAGAGCGGGTGGTGGTCGTCCTGCCCGGCCCGCCGCGCGAGCTGCAGCCGATGTGGCCGAAGGCGGTCGAGTCGCGGCCCGCCCAGGCGATCCTCGCCCGCGCCACGCCGCTACTGGCCTACACGGTGCGGATGTTCGGCATCCCCGAGTCGGAGATCGCCAAGAGCCTGCGTGAGATCGAATCCGGCGGGGTTGACCTGGCGGCGGTCGAGATCACGACCTGCCTGCGGCGCGGTGAGATCGAGATCGACGTGCGCTACCGTGCCGAGCAGGCGCCGGTCGCCGAGGCTGTGCGGGCCGGCCTCGCCGACCGCCACCGACGTCACCTCTACAGCCTCGACGGCGAGACGATCGACGCCCAGGTTGCGCGCCTGTTGCATGGTCGACGCCTGGGCCTCGCCGAGTCCTGCTCGGGCGGCCTGCTGGCGGCGCGGATAACCAACCTTCCGGGGGCCTCGGCCTACTTCGCCGGCAGCGTCGTCGCCTATTCGAACGAGGCCAAGGCGGAGACGCTGGGCGTCGACCCGCTGTTGATCGAGCGCCACGGCGCCGTCTCACCCGAGGTCGCCGCGGCGATGTCAGCCGGCGCCCTGGAGCGCTTCGGCGCCGACGTCGCCGTCGCGATCACCGGCATTGCCGGTCCCGACGGGGGTAGCGAGGAGAAGCCGGTCGGCTACGTTTGCTTCGACGCCCGCCTCGCCGACGGCACTGGCATCGCCCGCGATCCGGTCATTCCCGGCGGGCGCGAGGATGTACGCGAACGCTCGGCGCTGGTCGGGTTGCACCTGCTGCGGACCCTGCTCGGCGGGGACGACGCACCTTTGTAGCGAAGCCTGCTGGCTCTTTTTACGTTCGGGTGTTGTTCCGTGCGTCGGCGCCGCGTAGCGTCCGCCGCATGGCAAAGGAGAGGCTGAAGAGCCCACGGGCGAGGCTGTTCGTCGCGCTCGACCTGCCCGAGGAGGTGCGGGCGGGGATCGTCGCCTGGGGGCGGGAGGCGCTTTCCGATCCGGCCTTGCGGCCGGTGGCTCCCGTCTCGCTGCACGTCACCCTCGCCTTCCTCGGCTACCTGCCGGAGAAGGAGATCCCGCGCCTAGAGGAGATCGTCGCCGCGGCCGGCGGCCCGGCACCGCGGTTCGAGCTGGGCAACCCGGTGCCGCGTCCGGAGCGGGGCAGGGCGCGGCTCTTCGCCCTGCCGGCCTCCTCGCCGGGCGCTGTCGACCTGCAGGCGGGCCTACAGGTCAGGCTCGTCCAGGCGCGGCTCTACGAGCCGGAGAAGCGGCCGTTCTGGCCGCACGTGACGGTGGCCCGGGTGCGGCGCGAGGAGCGCGGCTCGAAGCGGCCGGCGCTTGTCTCGCGGCCGCCGGGAGCGTTGCCGAAAGCTCTGTTGCAAGCGGCGAGTTGCGTCCGGATGACGCTCTACCGTTCCGAACTCAAGCCGCAGGGTGCCGAGTACACCCCGCTGGCCCAAGTCGATCTGCCCTGATACGGGCGACAGTGAGGTGAATCAGATGGCAGACAAGAAAGCGGCTTTGAAGGACGCCTCGGCTAAGGACGCCAAGGCGAAAGACGCGGCGCTCGCGGCGGCCGTCACCCAGATCGAGCGTGACTTCGGCCAGGGCGCGCTGATGCGCCTCGGCGCCGACGCCGCGATTCCGATCGAGGCGATCTCGACCGGCGCCCTCTCGCTCGATCTGGCGCTGGGGATCGGCGGCGTGCCGCGCGGGCGGATCGTCGAGATCTTCGGCCCCGAGTCCTCGGGCAAGACGACGTTGATCTACCACGTCATCGCCGAGGCCCAGGCGCGCGGCGGGATCTGCGCCTTCATCGACACCGAGCACGCGATCGACCCCGCCTACGCCCGCAAGATCGGCGTCGATACCGACGAGCTGCTCGTCTCCCAGCCCGACTACGGCGAGCAGGCGCTGCAGATCGCCGACCGCCTGATCGCCTCGGCGGCGATCGACGTCGTCGCGATCGACTCGGTCGCGGCGCTGACGCCGAAAGCCGAGCTCGACGGGCAGATCGGCGATACCACCGTCGGCTTGCAGGCGCGGCTGATGTCGCAGGCGATGCGCAAACTCGCCGGCAACCTCAACCGCACCAACACCGTCTGCCTCTTCACCAACCAGATCCGCGAAAAGGTCGGCGTCCAGTTCGGCTCGCCAGAGACCCAGCCGGGCGGTCGGGCGCTGAAGTTCTACGCCTCGCAGCGGCTCGACATCCGCCGCATCGAAACGCTCAAGGAGGGCACCGAGGCCGTCGGCAATCGGGTGCGGGTCAAAGTCGTCAAGAACAAGGTCGCCTCGCCCTTCAAGCAGGCGGAGTTCGACATCGAGTACGGCGCCGGCATCTCACGCGAGGGCGGCCTGATCGACTTCGGCATCGAGCACGGCCTGGTTCAGAAGTCGGGTTCCTTCTTCTCCTACGGCGACACCAGGATCGGCCAGGGGCGCAACAACGCCAAACAGTTCCTCGCCGAGAACCCAGAGGTCGCCGCCGAGCTGGAGGCAAAGATCCGCGCGGCGCTGGGAATCGGTGCGGATGGAGCAACGCCGGCCGAGGAGCCGGAGCCGGTCGCCGAAGCCAAAGCCGCCTAGTGCCGGATAGGATCCGGCCTCCATGGACAACGGAACGCTCTTCTACATCATCGGGCCGGTGCTGGCCGCCTCTGCCGTCGTCGTCAGCTTCATCGGGCTGAAAGTCAGGAGCTTCCCCGGCAAAGCGGCGCCGCTCGTCGTCCTCTCCTTCGCGATCCTGGTCGGCGGCGCGACCACCTTCGCCGTCCTTCACTCGCAGGACGAGGAACAGCACAAAGAGCAGGAGTCCGGCTTGCCGCAGGCGACGAAAGAAGCCGAAGAAGAGGAGCAGCAGTAGACGCCTGCAAACCGGCGCATCTCGGGTCTACCCTTTGCGGTTGATGCCCAGCTACCACGTCACCACGTTCGGCTGCCAGATGAACGTGCACGACTCCGAGCGGATGCAGGGGATGCTCGAGTCGCTCGGCTACGCGCGGGCGCCGAGCCGCGAGGAGGCCGACCTGATCCTCTTCAACACCTGCTCGATCCGCGAGTCCGCCGACAACCGCTTCGTCGCCCACCTGGGAGAGGCAAAGCGGCTCAAGTCCGAAGACCCCGAGCGCGTCGTCGGCGTCGGCGGCTGCTGGGCGCAGTCGGTGAAGGAGGAGGTCTTCGAGCGCTTCCCCTTCGTCGACGTCGCCTTTGGCCCCGGCCAGATCCACCGCCTGGCCGAGTTCCTCAACTCCGACTCGCTCACCGCCCAGGGCTACTTCGAGTTCGAGGACTTCGCCGGTCACCTGCCGGCGCGGCGCGAGCGCGAGTTCCAGGGCTGGTTGCAGATCTCGCAGGGGTGCAACTGCAAATGCGCCTACTGCATCGTTCCCTCGACCCGCGGCCGCGAGCAGAGCCGCGACCCCGCTGAGTTGGTGGCCGAGGCCGAGGCGCTCGCTTCCGACGGGGTCAGCGAGGTGACGCTGCTCGGCCAAAACGTCAACAGCTACGGCCGCGACCTGCCGCGTGATTCGCGGGTCGGTTTTTCCGAGCTGCTTGCGCGGATAGACGCGGTGGAGGGGATCGAGCGGATCCGTTACACCAGCCCCCACCCGAAGGACATGCGCGAGGACGTGATCCGCGCCCACGCCGAGCTGGCGGCGCTCTGCGAGCACATCCACCTACCGCTGCAGTCGGGCTCCAGCCCGGTGCTCAAACGGATGCGCCGTACCTACGACCGCCAGCGCTACATGGACCGCGTCGCGCTGATCCGCGAGCACGTCCCCGACTGCGCGATTACCACCGACATCATCGTCGGCTTCCCGGGCGAGACCGAGGCCGACTTCGCGCAGACCCTGGAAGTCGTCGAGGAGGTCGGCTACGACGGCGCCTTCACCTTCGTCTTCTCGCCGCGGCGCGAAACCGAGGCGGCGACGATGGGCGAGCAGGTTCCCCATCCCGTCAAGCGGGAGCGGATGGAGCGGCTGGTCGAGCTGGTGCAGCGGCGGGCGACGGAGCGGGCGCAACGGTTCGTCGGGCGCGAGATGGAGGTGCTGGTCGAGGGGCCGAGCCGCACCGACCCGACGCGCCTGCGCGGGCGCACCCGGCACAGCAAGACCGTCAACTTCGACGGCGTCGCCAGCCCCGGCGAGTTCGTGCAGGTGATGGTCGAGAAGGCGACTTCCACCACCCTCGCCGGGAGTGAACGGCTATTGAGCCGCGCGTAGTCGCGATATTCGGGCCGACCGGGGTGGGGAAGACCGGGGTGGCGATCGCCCTTGCAGAACAGCTGCGGAGACGGGGGGAGGATCCGGTGGCGATCTCCTGCGATGCGTTGCAGGTGTACGAAGGCCTCGGTGTCCTCACGGGGGTCGCCACGGCCGAGCAGCAGGCGCGGTTGGAGCATCGGCTGGTCGGGTTCGTGCCGGTCACGCAGCCGTTCTCGGTAGGCGACTACATGCGGTTGGCCCACGAAGAGGTCGACGGGGCGCTGGCGGCCGGAAGACGGCCGATCGTCGTGGGGGGAACCGGGTTGTACCTGCGGGCGGCGGTGGCGGAGCTGTCGCTGGTCAAGGCGCCGCCCGAAGCCGAGGATTCCGAGCTGTGGTCGCCCGAGACGCGACTGCCGACGACGATCTTCGGGCTCGACATGGACCGGGCGCTTCTCTACGAGCGAATCGACGCCCGCACCGAGGCGATCGTCGCCGCCGGCGCGAAGGAGGAGGTGCGACGTGCGGAAGCTCTCGGTCCCTCGCGCACCGCCCGCAAGGCGCTCGGCTTCTACGAGCTGCTCTCCGGAGACGTCGAGCTAATGAAGAAACGCTCCCGCAACTACGCCCGCCGCCAGCTCACCTGGATGCGCAAGATCCCCAACCTGCACTACGTCGACCGCACCGCTTTGTCCGATGGGGCAGCGGCGCGCGCAATAGTTGGACGTATCGCGAAAGGCCGCTTGTGACCAAGCAGATCAAGGACGCAGGGAGCGTGGCGTGCTCTGCACGCGAGCGACCGAGGACGCAGATATGCGCCGCGTCACATGCGGCCCAATAGGGTGCCGCAACGGTGAGGTTCGAGAAGTGGCAAGCGCTGGGGAACGACTACGTGATCGTCGAGGCGGAGGAGCTCCCCTGGGAGCTCTCGGCGGAGCGGGTCCGGCGGCTCTGCGATCCGCATTTCGGCCTGGGGTCCGACGGGGTGTTGCTGCTATCGCGCAGCGAGGATCCGGGGCTCGTCGCCGAGCTGCGGATCTTCAACCCCGACGGCTCGGAGGCCGAGCTGTCGGGCAACGGGGCGCGGGAGGCGATCCTCTATCTGCGGCGCCACGGCTGGACCGACGAGGACGTCTTCACGATCGGTACCGCCGCCGGGCCGGTGACGCCGACGATCACCTCCGAGCGGACCTGCTCGGTGGCGATGGGACGCGCTTCGACCGCCTCCAAGGGCTTCCCGTCCGGACCCCCTGACGGCCGAGGCGCGCTGAGCGCGGCGGGCAGGGAGTGGGGCTTCCGACACATCTCGATCGGCAACCCACAGTGCGCGATCGAGGTGGGCGAAGGGCTCGAGGAGCTCGACCTGGGCGAGATCGGCCCGGGGATCGAAGGCCACGAGCTGTTTCCCAACCGCACCAACGTCTCCTTCTACGCGGTCGACGGCAGCCGGGTGCGGGCGCGGATCTTCGAGCGCGGCGTGGGGGAGACGCTCGCCTCGGGAACCGGGGCCAGCGGCGTGGCGATCGCCGCCTTCCTCGACGGTGCCCCCAGCCCGATCATCGTCGAGCTCGACGGCGGCGAGCTCGAGGTCGAGGTCTCCGGCGATCTCGACGTGCGCCTCAGCGGCTGGGCGGAGTCGGTCTGCGCAGGCGAGCTCTCGGCCGAGGCGTTGCGCGCGCTCGCCGACCTTTAGGGTTCCCGGCCCGTGACCGAGACCAGCGCCAAGCCGGGGATCGCCGCGCCCTCCAAGCGCCTGGAGGCGATGCCCCCCTACAAGTTCCAGGAGCTGGAGCGCCAGATCGCCGACAAGCGCGCCGCCGGTATCGATGTGATCAGCCTCGGCATCGGCGACCCCGACGAGCCGACCTACCCCCACATCGTCGCGGCGATGCAGGAGGCGGTCGCCGACCCCTCCACGCACCAGTACCCGAGCAACCGCGGCCGCGACGAGTTCCGCCGGGCCTTTGCCGCCTTCTACGACCGCCGCTTCGGGGTCGAGATCGACCCGGGCAGCGAGGTGATCCCGGCGATCGGCGCCAAGGAGTGCATCTACAACCTCTGCTTCGCCTTCCTCGACCCCGGTGACGTCGCCCTCGCTTCCGACCCCGGCTACCCCGTCTACACCGGCGGCCCCGTCCTCGCCGGGGCGAGCGCCGAGCTGCTGCCGCTGCTGGCCGAGCGCGGCTTCGCGCCGGACCTCGAGGCGGTCCCCGCCGAGGTCGCGACGCGGGCGCGGCTGATGTTCCTCAACTACCCGAACAACCCGACCGGCGCCGTCGTCCCCGACGGCTTCTTTGAGCGGGTGGTCGAGTTCGCCCGCGAGCACGAGGTCCTAGTCGTCCACGACAACGCCTACTCGGAGACGACCTACGATGGCTACGTCGCACCGAGCTTTCTCGCCACGCCCGGGGCGAAGGAGGTCGGCGTCGAGGTCTTCTCGCTCTCAAAGGGCTTCAACATGACCGGCTGGCGCTGCGCGGCGATCCTCGGCAACGCCGAGGCGGTGCAGACCTACTGGCGGCTCAAGACCAACGTCGACTCGGGCCTGTTCGAGGCGGTGCAGCTTGCCGGCGTGGCGGCGCTGAAGGGGCCGGGTGAGCCGCTCGCTCAGATGAACGAGACCTACGCTCGCCGCCGCGACCTGGTCGTCTCCGCCCTGAGCGAGATCGGCGTCGAGGTGAGCGCCCCCAGGGGCACGATCTACGTCTGGGCGCCGGTCCCCGAGGGCCACACCTCGACCAGCTTCGCCGAGCTGGTGCTCGAGGAGGCGGCGGTCGTCGTCTCGCCCGGCTCGATGTACGGGCCGAGCGGCGAGGGCTTCTTCCGCATCGCGCTAACCACCCCCGACGACCGCATCGCCGAGGCCGTCGAGCGGATGCGCGAGCACCTGGCTTAGGCCGCTTCGCGCTCCTCGCGCTTGCGCCAGTAGCGGTCGAGGCCGCGCCACTGATACTCGGGGGGCACGCACTGGATCAGCTCGGCGGCGGCCTCCTCGCTCGCCGCCGCCGCGGCGACCCGCTCGCGGTGGCGGCGCTCGTATGCGGCCCCGTCGAGCTCGCGCGCGAGCCGCGCCTCCTCGCCCAAGCGCTCGCGCGCCTCGGCCAGGTGGGGGAGCGGGTCCTCGATCGCGCCGAAGTGGGTGAGGGCGAGACGCTCTGGCGCCCAGCTCTCGACGATCCCGATCGACTCTTCCCAGGCCTCGACGTCGATGTCGGGCGGTGGCGTCGGCGGCACGGTCAGCTCGACGCCGGGGATGCGGACCGCGGCGACATCGCCGACGAAGGCGGTGCCGCTCTCCTCGTGCAGGTAGCAGACGTGGTGCGAGGCGTGTCCGGGCGTGTAAGCGACGCGCATGCCGAGCACCTGCTCGCCGCCGGTGAGGGTGGTGACGTTGGCCTCCGGCACCGGCACGATCTCGCCCCAGAGGCGCTCCATTGCCTCGCCGTAGAGTCGCTCGGCGCTGGCCAAGAGCCGCGAGGGGTCGATCAGGTGGGGGGCGCCGCGCTCGTGCACGTAGACCTCCAGCTCGGGCCAGCGCCGCACCAGCGCGCCGGTCGCGGCGGCGTGGTCGAGGTGGATGTGGGTCAGCAGCAGGGCGCGCGGGCGCTCCTCGCCGAGCGCCGCCAGGAGCGTTTTCAGCGAAGACTCCGGCCCCGGGTCGACGAGCGCCTCGCCGACCTGCCAGCAGCCGATCACGTGCGGGCGGCCGAGGTGCTCGACGTCGATTACGCGCATCGGGGGAGGGGCGCTCAGCTTGGCACAGGGGCGGGGAAGCGCTCGTCGGCTTCCAGCGTCTGCCGCAGCCCCACTTCGAGGCCGCGCGGGGAGTAGCCCAGCTCGCGGCTCGCCTTCTCGTGGCTGGCCCAAAAGGTGACGCCGTCGGCCGAAGAGATCAGCTCGCGCAGGTTGGGCGGTTGGCCCATCAGCTTGCCGACCAACGGGCCGACCGGCGTCATCGCCTTCAGCAGCCAGACCGGCATCGCCCGCTTCGGAGCCTTGCGGCCGCTCGCCGTGGCTACGGTCTCGATCGCCTCGCGCATCGTCGTCGCCGGTCCGCTGATGACGTAGGTCTCGCCGAGCTCACCCTTGTCGAGCGCCAGCAGGATGCCGCCGGCGATGTCCTCGACATGGGTCAGGCAGATCCCCAGCTCAGGGAACGGCATCAGCGGCAGTTTGCCGGCGAAGAACTGCTCCAGAAGATCGGCGACCTGCGAGGTGTCGCCGGGTCCGTAGACGCCGCCCGGCTGGACGATCACTCCAGACGGGCGGCCCTCGGCGAACATCCGCTTGGCGATCTTGTGGGCTTCGAGCTTGGTCTCCTCGTAGTAGGAGGTGAACTCCTTGCCCGGATGCTCATAGGTCTCATCGACGACCTGGCGGTGGGTGTTGCCGAAGATCCCGACGGTCGAGACGTAGACGGTCTTGGGCACGCCGGCCTCGGCTGCCGCCTCGAGCACGCGCTCAGTGCCGGCCACGTTGGCCTCCCACATCTCCGGATGCTGCTTGGCGGGGATGCCGACCTCGTACATCGCCGCCGCGTGGATCACCCCGTCGCAGCCCTCCATGCCCCCACGCAGCGCCGCCGCGTCGCTGAGGTCGCCGCTGATCAGCTCGCAACCGAGCGCCGCCACCGCGGCGCCCTTCTCGGGATTGCGGACGAGGCAGCGAACCTCGTCACCGCGAGCGCGGAGCTGGCGCACGACCTCGCCGCCGATGAAACCGGTTCCTCCCGTAACGAAGGCCTTCACGGCCGCTAAGCCTATCCGGCCAGCCGCCACGCCTACAATCGGCCCACGTGGAGCGATCGAGGAACGGGCGCAACAAGCAGACCCGCTACGCCGCCAACGGCGCCGGCGTCTCGAATCCGCGCGCCCGCCAACGGGCGCTGGCGATCGGCATCGCCGACGGCCGCGCGGGCGGCGAGGCCCTGGCCGAGCTGAAGGAGTTGCTGCGCACCGCCGGCGTCGCCACCGCCGGCGAGGCTGTGCAGCAGCGCTCCGAGCCGGACCCCGACCGCTACCTCGGCCGCGGCAAGCTGGCCGAGGTGAAGGAGGCGATCGCCGCCTGCGACGCCAACCTGGTCGCCTGCGACGACGAGCTGGCACCGCGCCAGGAGCGCAACCTGGAGGCGGCGCTGGGCGTGCCGGTGATCGACCGCACGGCGGTGATCCTCGACATCTTCGCCGACCACGCCCACTCGGCCGAGGGCAAGCTCCAGGTCGAGCTGGCCCAGCTCGAATACAACATGGCCCGCATGCGCGGCCTCTGGACGCACCTCGAGCGCCTGGGCGCCGGCCGCATCGACGGTGGCATCGGCACCAGGGGCCCGGGGGAGAGCCAGATCGAGACCGACCGCCGGCTCGCGCGCGACCGCATCGCCGCGCTGCGGCGCCGCCTGGTGCGGCTGGAGCGCAACCGCGGCACGATGCGGGCGCGGCGCCAGCGCTCCTCGCTGCCTCGGGTCGCCCTCGCCGGCTACACCAACGCCGGCAAGTCGACCCTGCTGAACGCCCTCACCGGCGCCGAGGTCGGGGTGGGGGACAGGCTCTTCCACACGCTCGACCCGACTACGCGCACCTTCGAGCTCTCCGGTCGCGACTACCTCTTGACCGACACCGTCGGCTTCATTGAGAAGCTGCCGCACCAATTGGTCGAGGCATTCAAGGCGACGCTGGAGGAGACCGTGCTCGCCGACCTGATCCTGCAGGTGGTCGATGCGGCCGCGCCGGGGGAGCGCCGGCTCGCCGACCTGGCGGCGGTCGACGCCGTGCTCGAGGAGATCGGCGCCGGCGACAAGCCGCGGTTGTTGGTCCTCAACAAGGCCGACCTGCTCGGCGAGGAGGCGCGCGCCGAGGCGCTCCTGCGCCACCCGGGCGCGGTGCTGGTCTCGGCGCTCGAAGGCGACGGTATAGGGGCGCTGCGCGAGCGCATCGGGGCGGCCTTCGAGGACACCCTCGCCGAGGTCGAGCTGCTCGTCCCCTACAGCGAGGGCGGGCGGCTGCACGAGCTGCACGAGGTGGCCGGCGACCTGGAGCGGACCGAGCGAGCCGACGGGGTGCTGGTACACGCCCGCGTGCCGATCGCCGAGCTGCATCGCTTCGAGGATCTCCGTATTGCTGCCGCGTAGGGGGACGCCCCCAGCCTCGCCCGACCGGCCGGTAGGGTGGCCGCTGTGCAGCTGCGGGTGGTGAAGCTGATGGACGATGCGACCCTGCCCAATCGGGCGCATGAGGGAGATGCTGGGTTGGATCTGTATGCCTGTGAGCCGGGGCGTATTGGGCCTGGGGAGCGGTTGAGCGTTGGGACCGGGGTTGCCGTGGAAATCCCTGATGGGCACGCGGGGCTGGTGCTACCGCGGTCGGGCCTTGCCCGCGACCACGGGATCTCGCTCCCCAACTCGCCGGGCCTGATCGACTCGGGGTACCGGGGCGAAGTGAGGGTGCTGTTGCTCAACACCGACCCGGCGGAGACCTTCCGGGTCGAGGCCGGCGACCGCATCGCCCAGCTCCTGCTGACGCCGATCGCGCTGGCCGAGCCGGTCGCGGCCGACAGGCTGAGCGAGACCTCGCGGGGCGACGGCGGCTTCGGCTCCAGCGGCCGCTGAGCGTCCTAGCGGCGAATCCGGAACCTGGCCACGGCCGGGGAGCGGTCACGGTTGCCGGCCGGGTCTATCGCGTGGACGCTGAAGATGTGCGATCCCGGCGCCAGGCGGTAGGCACGCGGCGAGCGGCAGGGCTTTGCCGGCCCGCGGTCGAGCTTGCAGCGGAAGCCGGCGCCGCTCTCGTTTGCGGCGAAGGCGAAGGAGACGCGGCGTCGCGGGCCGGTGGCGAAGAGGGCGGCCGCGGGTCGGTGCAGCAGCCTCGTTTGCGGCGGTTTCGTGTCGGCGCGGCCGCCACCTTTGCCTTTGGGTGGTTTCGCGATCGGCGGGGGAGTGGGGGCGGGCGGGGCCGCGCCACCCCCCTGTTCGGGGCCGGGTGGCGTGTCCGGCGGCCGGAAGCTGTTCGGGGCCCGTTCGTGGATCGCCTCGCAGTCGCTCGGCGCCGGGTCTTCGAAGTCTTCCGTCGCGGTGTGGGTCGGGATGTCGATCTGGGCGGTGTCGAAGCCCTCGCCGCAGTCGATCGCCACGTCCGAGTCACCCGAGTTGGCGAGGATCGAGTCGTCGCCGGCGCCGGCGGAGTAGGAATCACCGCCGAGCCTGCCGAGCAGTTGGTTGGGACCGGCGTCGCCGGTCATGCTGTCGTCGAGGTTCGTGCCCTCGGTGTCCTCGATTGCGTGCAGCTCCGTTGGCGGGTCGCCGCCGCAATCGGGCTGTCCGCCCCCGCCGAGCAGGCCGGCGACGCCGGCTGCCATGTCGATCGCGATCGGAAAATCGAAGTTCGCCCAGTTTGCGTTGTCGCGCCCGTCGCCGCCGTCGAGCGAGTCTCCCTCGCAGACCGAGTCGGAGATGAAGAGGTCGTCGTCGCCTCCGGCGGCGAGGCTGTCGGTCCCCTGGTTGTTGGGGACCGCGTCGTCGCCGCCCGCGGCTGAGACCGAGTCCTCGCCAGGTCCGTCGATCAACGCGTCTTCACCGTCGGTGCCCCCGAGGCCGTCGCCATCCTCGCCGCCCAGCTGGACGATTGAGGTCCTCACGGGGAAGCCCACGGCGGCAAAGGAGTCATCTCCATCGAGGCCGGCGAGGAGGACCGAGTCGGGGGCTTCGCTCAGCGGGCAGACGACTTCGCCGCCGGCAGGCGGGTCGCATCCCCCCGCCGCAGCGGGGGCGGTGTCGAAGGCTCCGGCCGAGCCGGGGAGCAGCTTGAACGTCACCTCCTGCGGGCGGTGCGAATAGGTTGCCGAGACCTTGTCGTCGCCGCTGCCGGCGGTCAGGTAGAGGGCGGGCGGGCCGGCGCCGGGAGCCATCGAGCCGACGGCGATCGCCGTGGGGTTGCGGGGCGCCACTTCTTTGCTTGCGCCGTTGAACTCACAGGAGGAGGTGGTGGCGCCGGTCGCTTCGCAGTAGTCGCCCTCGGCGCCGCCGAAGACCTGATCGCCGCCGCCTTTGCCGAGGAGCACGTCGGTGCCGCCGCCCCCGTAGATCGCCTCGGCCCGCGAGGTGCCGACGATGAAATCGGAGAAGGGCGTGCCGATCACCCGCTCGAAGTCTTCGAAGGTCTCTTTTTCGGTGCTGGGATCGCCGTCGGGGAGGGGCCTGTCGAAGCCACCCCCGTCCGGCGCGCTGCCGTCGTTGGCGAAGTTCTTCGAGAGCTCGATGAAGACGCCGCGCCCGCGGCCCCCTTCTTCACCGTCGCTGGGGAAGCCCGCGTAGTCGAAGGCCGGGCCTTCGTTCGGGAAGCCGGGGGTGACGCCGGTGGCGAAGCTGATCGTGTCGGTACCGCTGCCGCTGTCGCCGATGAAGTCGATCGTGGCGTCACCGCGGGCGAAGTCGTTGCCGCCTTCGCCGTCGAGCGAGTCGGCGCCGAAGCCACCGGAGAGGCTGTCGTCGCCGCCACCACCGCGCAGGTGATCGTCGCCGACCCCGCCGTAGAGCCGATCGGCGCCCTCGCCGCCGAACAGGGTGTCGTTGCCCCGTTGCCCGTAGATCGTGTCGTCGCCGCCTTCGCCGAAGACGGTCGTGATGCCCCGCGGGGCGCGGATCGTGTCGGCGCAGGGAGTGCCGACGATGGTTTCGCCGTCGGTCTGGGGGCCTTCCTCGCAGCTCGGCGCGGCCGCCGCCGTGGCGGGCAGGCCGGCGAGTAGCAGCGCGGCGAGCGCCGCCGCGCGGGCGAATCGGCGTCCCATGTCGGGAGGGCTACCCGGCCGCGACGATCGCCACTCAGCCACGACGGGCGGCGTCGCGGGCGCAGGCTTCGGCCGCCAGCTCCAACTCATCCTCGAGCGGCTCCAGCTCGGGCGGGGAGCCGTAGCGCCGCGCCAGCGCCAGGCCGAGCAGCAGGTCGGCCAGCCAGGTGTTCTTGGGCAGCAGCGGGCCGTGCAGGTAGGTGCCGATCAGGTTGTCGCGGCGCACTCCCTCGAGGCCGTCCTTGCCGTTGTTCCCGAAGCCGGAGATCACGCGGCCGAGCGGCGTCGCGCCCGGGCCCAGGTAGGTGCGCCCGCCGTGGTTCTCGAAGCCGGCGAGGGTGCGCGGCCCCTCGCCGAGGTCGGCTTCGACGGCGACGTTGCCGATCAGTCGCGGCCCCGGCTCGCGCACCGTCTCCAGGTCAGCCAGGCCGAGCCCCGGCAGCGTCTCCTCGGCGCCGAGCTGGTAGCTGTGACCGAGCAGCTGATAGCCGCCGCAGACGGCGAGCATCGCCGCGCCGTCGCCAAGCGCCGCGGCCAGCGCCTCGCGCTTGGTCGCCACCATGTCGGCGGCGACGGCCCGCTGGTCGCGGTCCTGGCCGCCGCCGAGGTAGAGGAGGTCGTGGGCGGCGGGGTCGAAGCCCTCGCCCGGTTCGGCCGCCACGTAGGAGAAGCCGATTCCGCGCCACTCGCAGCGCCGCCGCAGGAAGAGGATGTTGCCGCGGTCGGCGTAGATGTTCATCTGCGCCGGGTAGAGGGCAAGCAGGCGCAGCTCCATCAAGCCTCCCTCTCGAAGAGGACCGCGGTAGAGCCGACGTGCGCCTCGGTAGCCGGTATCGGACGCCGCTCAGCGGCTTTGAGGCCGGCCTCTTTTGCCTCGGCCTCAAGCGCCGCCGCACCGAGCCTTGACAGGACGACTTCGTCGAGCGCCTCGCTCAGTTCGCCCGCGGGCGAGACCACCTGGCGCAGGCGGCGGACGCGGATCTGCTCGGCATCAACGATCGTCTCGATCGGCAGGCTCGAGTACACCCAGCCCCCGACCTCGCGTGCGTCGGGGAGGGGAGGGGGGGCGTCGACGGGGGCCGGCATCGACTCCACGATCGCAAACGCCGCCCGGCCGTTCGGTGCGAGGTGGTCCGCGACGCATTGCAGGCAGGCGAGCCGCTCGTCCGGGCCGGGGAAGAGCTGGATCAGCTGCATCGGCGCCAGTGCGAGCCTGAAGCGGGTGTCGAGCGCGAACGCGCCGGCGTCGGCCTCGATCGCCTCGACCGACAAGCCGGCGGCTCGCCTCTTCAGGGTCGGGAGCAGGCCGGGATCGCGGTCCAGGCCGTGCACATCACGACCGCGCCGCGCCAGGTGCAGAGCGACGCGTCCGGTGCCGCAGCCGAGATCGAGGATCGGTCCCGTCGTCATCTCCGCCAGTTCCTCCCACAGCGGCAGGTCGACCGCGTAGGAACCGCACTCCAGCTCGTGCCAGACGACGCCGGCCTCGTGGGCGAGCGGCGCCGTCAACGCCAGAACTCCCGCGTCAGCCCACGCGAGGAAAGCACCTTGTGCAGCTCGAGCAGGGCGGTGTAGGTGGGCAGCGCGAAGAGCCTTCGCGGCGCCGCGGCGAGGGCACGGTCGAGCGAGCGCTCGACCGCTGGCTCGACCGCGATCGCCTCCTGCGGCCAGCCGGCGTACTTCAGCCGCAGCGCCATCTCCGGCGCCCGCGTGCCGGTGCAGGTCACGCGCCGCACCGCCCCGGCCAGCAGCTCGAAGTCGGCGTCCCAGACCCAGGAGACGTCGCGCCCGTCGGCGATCCGATCATTGAGGGCGATCCAGAGGTCGATCTCCTCATCGCCGGCCTCGAGGCGCAGCGTGCGCAGGACCTCGTTGGTGCCCGCCGGGTTCTTGACCAGCAGGATCGAGAGGGATTTCCCCGCTGCCTCGATCTTCTCGACCCGGCCGAAGGCGCCGCGCGTGGCGCTCAGCGCCGGCCCGATGCGCTCGGCGTCGATGCCGAGCTGAAGGGCGGCGGTGATCGCCGCCAAGGCGTTGTAGACGTTGTAGAGGCCGGGCAGCTGCAGCTCCAGGTCCAGCTCGCCGCCGGGGATCCGTACCGCGATCGCGGCGCCCTCCATTCCCTTCAGTTCGACCCGCGTCGCGGCGACGTCCGGCTGCGGCCGCTCGGCGCCGCAGTGCGGGCACGTGTAGTGGCCGAGGTGGCCGACGAAGGCGCGCTCGTAGGTGTAGGGATGGCCGCAGCGGCGGCAGTGCCTGGCGTCGAAGGCGTGCTGTAGCTCGGGCAGCGCCTGGGCGATGTCCTCGACTCCGAAGTAGAGGACCCCCTCGCGCCGCTCCCCGTCCGCGTCGCGCCCGAGGTCGGCCACCAGGGGGTCGTCGGCGTTGAGCGCGAAGCGGCTGCGTCCGGCGTGCTCGGCGACCGTCCGCGCCCACTCCTCGGCCAGCGCCTCGGTCTCACCGTAGCGGTCGAGCTGGTCGCGGAAGAGGTTGCCGAGCACGATCAGCGACGGGTCGAGCTGGGCGGCGACCCGCGGCAGCCAGGCCTCGTCGACCTCGAACAGTCCCTCGCGGCCGCTTTGCTCGAGCAGAGCGGTAGCGATTCCCCAGGTCATGTTGGAGCCGGCGCGGTTATGGACCGGCCGGCGCCCGGCGTCCGCCAGCACGGCGGCGAGCATGCCGGCGGTGGTCGTCTTGCCGTTGGTCGCGCTGATCAACGTGCAGCCGCGGTCGAGCCCGGCGCCGAGCCGGGCGATCGCCGCCGGCTCGAGGCGCAGCAGCATCCGCCCCGGCAGCGTCGTGCCGCCGCCACGGCCGCTGGCCCGGCTGGCGGCGCCGACCGCCCGGGCGGCCAGGCGCTTGGCGCCGAACAGCGCGTCGCCGGAGGCGGCGCTCACTCTCCGTCTCGCGCCGGCACGATCACGCTCAGTGCCCGCGGCAGCAGCCGCAGGCCGACCGGCAGGTCGGTCAGGTGCTCGCCGTCAGCGTAGACGGGAAACGGCCGGCTGGCGCTGAGCTCGAGCCGCGGCGTGCGGAAGACCCGGACCTCGTCCTCCTCGACGTGGGTGCCCTTGAACACCTTCGGCAGGTTAGCCAGGAAGCGCAGCCTGCCGACGTCGCCGACCGCGACCACGTCGAACTCGCCGTCGTCGAGCTCGGCGTCGGGGGCGATGAACATGCCGCCGCCGAAGGCGCGGCTGTTGGCGACCGAGACCGAGTAACCGCTGAGGCGCTTGCTCTCCCCGCCGGCGCGGATCGTGAAACGGGCCGGCTTCCAGCCGAGCAGGGTGCGGACGCCGGCGTAGGCGTAGACGAGGTTGCCGCGCAGCCAGGTGGTCTCGTTGGCGCGGCGGCTCGCTTCGGAGTCGAAGCCGATGCTGGCGATGCCGAGGAAGCGCCTGCCGTTGGCCTCGCCGACGTCGATGCGACGGGTGTGGCCGGCGGCGAGGACTGCCGCCGCCTCTTCGGGGTCGGTGGGGATGCCGAGCACGCGGGCGAGGTCGTTGCCGCGCCCGCCCGGGACGATCCCCAGCGGCGTGTCCGAGCCGGCCAGGGCGCCGCCGACTGCGCCGATCAGGCCGTCGCCGCTCAGCACCACCGGCACCTCGCCCGCCTCGACTGCCCGCAGCGCCCGCTCGACCCCGTCATCGATCCCACGGGTGCGCTCGACGCGAAAGGCGACCCGTAGCGCGTCAAGCCGCTGCTCGAGCTTCGGGAGCAGCTTCAGCGTCCGCCCGTGGGCGGAGTGGGGGTTGACCAGCAGCGCCAGCGGCATGCCCTCGGCGTCCATCGCCCGCAGCAGCCTATTCGCGGCGCTCAACCGTCGCCATAAAGGCGCGCCAGGTGAAACCGCTTGCCCTCCGCCGAGCCGACCTGGATGGCGGCGAAGCCGTGGCTGCGGAGCCGCCAATCGAGCAGCCTCCACTCGCCGACGAGGACGAGGTAGCCGCCGGGGCGCAGGACCGCGGCGATCGGGCCGGGGCGCAGGCGCCCGCCGACTTGGACGACCAGGTCGAAGAAGTCCGCGGGGAAGGGAAGCTCACGCGTGCGGGCGTGCTTGAACGCCACGCGGCCCTCCGGGTCGAGGCCGACGCGGGCGACCGCGGTGCGGATCGCTTCAGCCGAGTGATCGACCCCGCGAACCCGCGCGGCCGGGAACTCGCGAGCCAAGAAGAGCACGCCTTCACCCTCGCCGCAGCCGACCTCGAGGACGCGCTCCGGCCGGCCCGGCAGGCGCAGGACGGCGGTCGCAAGCGCGGTCAGCGAGGGAGACGGCATCGACACACATCATCTAGGCTGTCGCGCCGGATGGAGGGGACCAGCGACCGCACGAAGTGGATCGCGCTCGGCGTCTTCGCGCTGATCGCGGCGATCGTCGTCGCCGCAATCCTGATCGGCCGCAGCGGTGGGGATGACGACTCGTCCGCTTCGGCCAGTGCCGCCGGTTGCAAACAGGTGGCGGCGCCGAAGCCAAAGCAGGTCAGCTACAAGGCGCCGCCGCAGACGGTGGCCAAGGGCGAGAAGCTGACGGCGACGCTGGAAACGAGCTGTGGCAGCTTTGACATCGCGCTCGACGCCAATCGCGCCCCGAAGACCGTCAACTCCTTCGTCTTCCTGGTTGAAAAGGGCTTCTACGACGGCCTCGACTTCCACCGCGTGGCGCCCGGCTTTGTCATCCAGGGCGGCGACCCGCTAGGGAACGGCACCGGCGGCCCCGGCTACAGCGTCGACGAGAAGCCGCCGGCCAATCTCTCCTACACCAAGGGGACGGTGGCGATGGCGAAGAGTTCGGCCGAGCCGCCCGGCCGCTCCGGCAGCCAGTTCTACGTCGTCCTCGCCCCCGACGCCGGCCTGCCGCCGGAATACGCGCTGGTCGGCAAGGTCAGCAAGGGCATGGACGTGGTCGAACGGATCGGCAAGCTCGGCACCCCCGCGGAACAACCGAAACAGACCGTCCTGATCGAAAAGGCGACGATCGAAAAGGGCTGAGCGGCCCGCTGCTGCACTACCCTGGCTCTATGGCAAAGCTCGACGTCGGCGACGCGGCACCGGATTTCGAGTTGCCAGGGACGGGTGGCAAGACCTACCGCCTCTCCGACTACCGCGGCCGCAACGTCGTCCTAGCCTTCTACCCCGGCGACGAAACGACCGTCTGCACCGCCCAGTTCTGCTCCTACCGGGACAAGGGCGAGCGCATCGACCAGCTCGACGCCGAGGTGCTGGGCATCTCGCCCCAGTCGGTCGACTCGCACGAGCACTGGGTGCAGGAGCAGAGCCTCAACGTGCCGCTGCTCGCCGACGAGGACCTGTCGGTGAGCAGGCGTTACGGGGTCACCGCCTGGCTCGGCCCGCTGGCGCGCCTCACCGAGCTGAAGGAGACGCCCGGCGGCCGCTACATCATGCGAGCGATCTTCGTCATCGACGCCGAGGGCATCGTGCGCTACCGCCACGTCTCACGGACCGGCTCGACCTTCCAGACGGTCGACGACCTCGAGAGCGCCGTCGCCACGCTCGCTTGATGCCGCGGCCTCCGGCGCCGTTCACGGCGGGCGAGGGGCTGACGCTTTACGGCGAGAGCGCGGGGGAGGGGCCGGCGGTCGTTCTCTGCCACGGCATCACCGCCACCCGCCGCTACGTCCTGCACGGCTCGCGTTCGCTGGAGCGCGCCGGTCACCGCGTCGTCGCCTACGACGCCCGCGCCCACGGCGAGTCCGATCCGGCGCCCGCCGGCCAGGGTTATGGATACCCGGAGCTGGTCGGCGACCTGGAGTCAGTGGTGGGGGCGACCGTCGGTGAGCGCCGCTTCGTCCTCGCCGGCCACTCGATGGGGGCGCACACGGCGGTTGTCTACGCGCTGCGCCACCCCGAGCGGCTCGCCGGCATCGTCGTCATCGGCCCGGTCTACCGCGGCGGCGAGGTCCCGGTCGAGGCGCTCGCCTTCTGGGACGGCCTCGCGGCGGCGCTGAAGGCGGGCGGCGTCGAGGGCTTCGTCGCCTACATCGATCGCGTGCAGGGGATCGACCCCGCTTGGCGCGACTCGGTCTTGCGCTTCACCCGCGAGCGGATGCTGCTGCACCGCCATCCAGCTGCTCTGGTCGAGGCACTGCGGCAGGTGCCGCGCTCGCGGCCCTTCGCCGAGCTGGCGGACCTGGAGGCGCTGGCGATGCCGGCCCTGGTCGTCGCCAGCCACGACGCCGCTGATCCCGGCCACCCGCGCGCCGTGGCCGAGGCTTACGCCGAGCGGTTGCCGCGGGCGCGGCTGGTCGGCGAGGCGGAGGGGGAGTCGCCGCTCGCCTGGCAGGGTGGCAGGCTCTCGCGCGAGATCGCGGCCTTCTGCGCCGAGGCCGAGGTCGTGGCCTCTTTAAGCGAGGCGTAGGCCGTCCCGTTAGCTTTCGCCGCGATGAGGGCACCGGCAGAGGGGACCTTGCGGGCGATCGCGACCTTTGTCGCCAGCTTCGGCGTGGGTGTCGCCATCTACATAGCGATCGCCGACTCCGGCGACGGTTCGCCCGTCTGCCTGGCTGGTGGCAACGGCTGCGAAACGGTCGCCAACAGCTCCTATTCGCATCTGCTCGGCGTCGATGTCGCGATCTTCGGCATCGTCGGCTACCTGCTGTTGCTGGCGGCGGCCCTGCTGCGGGGCGACACGGCGCGGATGGCCGGCTTCGGGGTCTCGCTGGCGGGCTTCGGCTTCAGCGTCTACCTGACCTACATCGAGCTGTTCAAGATCGAAGCGGTCTGCCAGTGGTGCGTTTTGAGCGCCGTGCTGATGACGGTCCTCTTCGGCGTCAATGCGGTGCGGATGGTCGGCTACGCGGGCAGGCCGGCATGAGCGGCGACGAGGCGCGCCGCAAGCGGCTTCTGCAGGTCGCCAGCGCCGCCGTCTTCCTGGCGATCGTCGCGGTGGCCGTGCTGATCGTGCTCGAGAGCGGCGGCAGCGGCGGCGACACGAACCTCGAGGACGCCGGAGCCATAACCGGTCAACTCGAGGGGATCCCGCAGAAGGGGCTGGAACTCGGTCGGCCCGAGGCGAAGGTGACCCTTGTCGAGTTCGGCGACCTCCAGTGCCCGGTCTGCAAGGGCTTCTCGGAAGAGATCGTCCCGGAGGTGATCGACTCCAAGGTCCGCAGCGGCGAAGCGAGGATCGAGTTCCGCAACTACACGATCATCAGCCAGGAATCGATCCCGGCGGGTGCGGCGGCGATCGCCGCCGGCAGGCAGGGTCGTGGCTGGGACTACCTGGAGCTCTTCTACCGCAACCAGGGCGTCGAGGCGTCCGGCTACGTGACCGACGAGTTCATGACCGCGATCGCCAGGGGCGCCGGCGTGCCGGACATCGCCCGCTGGAACCGGGACCGCAAGAGCGCCGCGATCCTCGGAGAAGTCGAAGCCCAGACCGCAGAAGCCGAGAAGCTCGGCCTGACCGGCACGCCCTCGTTCGCCGTCGAAGGCCCTGCGACGAGCGGCCTCGAAACGCTCGGCACGCCCAGCTCGGCGGGGGCGATCGAAGAAGCGATCGAGGCTGCGCAGGGCCGGGGTTGACCGTCGGTTTCGACCGAGTTCACATAACCACCATTATCGTGCGTTGAAGACGCAGTTCTGTCGGCAGGCGACCTTAGGTTCCCCACAGCGCTGGCGTACGGAGCGGCTTAGGCTGGAGCGACCGCGGTCCCGTGCACGAGGGGCCTGATCAGCGGCAGGGCTTTTGGCAGCCGGCCGTGCTCTACGCGCTCCAGGCGCAGCGGCGAGGCCTTGATCGTGGCGACGGTGTCGCGGTTGCAGTGGCAGCCGTCGCCGAGGAAGCGCCAGACCGATTCCAGGCGGTCCTGCCACTGGGCCAGCCGTGGGCTATTGGAGCGGACGTGCTCGAGGAAGAGCAGCTTGCCTGAGGGTTTCAGCACGCGGGCCGCTTCGGCCAGCGCCGCCTCGGGGTCCGGCACCGTGCAGAGCGCCAGGGTGAAGACCGCGGTGTCGAACTCGTCGTCCTCGAAAGGCAGCGATTCGGCCGGCGCGGCGATCACCTCGACCGCCGGCGCCGCCTCGCGGGCCCGTGGATCGAGCCGTCGCCGCATGTGCGGGCCCGGCTCGACCAGCGCCAGATGGTGCGCGGCCGCCGGGTAGAGCTCCAGGTTGGCCCCGGTGCCGGCGCCGATCTCGACCGTGCGGCCGCTCGCCTCGCTCAGCAGGTCGCGGCGGATCTCGCGCAGGCCAGCGTCTTCGGTCGCCGCAAGAGCGCGATCGTACGCCGCGCTGAACATCCTCCCCCAGGTTGCCTCGTATAGCCGTCCCATGCAGTTCACCTAGCTCGTCGTACGAGCGCCAAGGCACCGAGGTTCAGACCTCCGCCCGGTCAGCCTCCTGCTCGAGGCCCGGCTCGCTGTGCGCCGCTCGCTCCTCGTAGGCCCGGCGAGCGCCATGATCGACCTCGGTCATCAGCTTGTCGACCTTCATAAAGCGGCCGAGCGCCTCGCGCCAGGGTCGCGGCATCAGGGCGACGATCTTGAAGAGGCCGCCGTTGAAGCGCGGCACCCAGACGTCGAAGCGCGGTACTTCGAGGGCATCGACGATCGCATCGGCGACGTCGGATGCCTCGACGGCGCGGATCATCTTCTGGCCGACGCCGGCGGTCAGCTCGGTGTTGACCACGGTCGGCATCACGCAGGCGACCTCGATGCCGGTCTCGCGCAGCTCGGCGCGTACCGCCTCGCTGATCCCGACGACCGCGTGCTTGGTCCCGGAGTAGGTCGCGATGCCGGGGAAGCCGCCTTTGCCCGCCTGCGAGGCGAGGTTGACGATGTGCCCGGAGTTGCGCGGCCGCATCCGCTCGATCGCCAGCTGCATGCCGGTTATGACGCCGTAGACGTTGATGTCGAGCTGGCGCCGGATCGAGTCGGCCGACTCCTCGGCGAAAGGGGTCACCGGCATGATCCCGGCGTTGTTGACGACCACGTCGACGGGCCCCAGCTGACGCTCGGCCTCGTCGAGGAAGGCGGCGAAGGAGTCGCGATCGGTTACGTCGAGCGAGACGGCGATCGTGCCGCCGCCGAGCTCGGTCGCGGTCTGTTCCGCCAGCGAGAGATCGAGGTCGCCGATCGCGACCCGGCAGCCCTTGCGGACGAGCGCCGCAGCCGTCGCCCTGCCGATCCCACGGGCGCCGCCCGTGATCGCCACCACCTTGCCGCTGAGTGAGCGTCGCTCCTTCGCCATCTCTCCCTCCTCCTGCGACGGCCTCTCAGGCCGCCGGCTTGTAGACGGTGACCACGGCGGCGCCGCCGAGGCCGATGTTGTGCTGCAAGGCAACCTTGGCGCCGTCGACCTGGCGCTTGTCGGCCTGGCCGCGCAGCTGCCAGGTCAGCTCCGAGCACTGAGCGAGGCCGGTGGCGCCGAGCGGGTGGCCCTTGGAGATCAGCCCGCCCGAGGGGTTGACGACGACGTCGCCGCCGTAGGTGGTCGCTTCCGCCTCGACCAGCTCGTGCCCCTCCCCCTCCGCGGCGAAGCCGAGCGCTTCGTAGGTAATCAGCTCGTTGGCGCTGAAGCAGTCGTGCAGCTCGCAGACGTCGACTTCCTCGGCGGCGATGCCGGCCTCCTCGTAGGCCTCCTCGGCCGCCTGCTTCGACATGTCGGAGCCGACGATCTTCATGCAGTCGGTCTCCGCAGCGAAGGTCGAGGAGAGGTCGGTGACCATCGACTGGCCGACGATCTCGATCGCCTGGCCCCAGAGGCCGTGCTCCTCGACGTAGCGCTCGGAGGCGACGATCGCACAGGCGGAGCCGTCGGAGGTCGGCGAGCACTGCAGCTTGGTCAGTGGCTCGTGGATCATCTTCGCCGCCTTGATGTCCTCGAGCGTGTACTCGTCCTGGAACTGGGCGTAGGGGTTGTTGACCGAGTGCTTGTGGTTCTTCCATCCGATCCAGGCGTAGTGGTCGGGGTTGGAGCCGTACTTCTCCATGTGGTCGCGGCCGGCGTTGCCGAACATCTGCGGCGCCGGCGGTGACTGCTCGGGGTCGCGGATTTCGAACATCCGCATCGCGTGCTTGTCGAGCGCGTTGGTGCGGTCGGCGTACTTGACGCCGAGCGAGCCCGGCTCCATCTTCTCGAAGCCGACCGCCAGCGCGCAGTCGACCAGGCCGCCTTTGACCGCCTGGCGCGCCAGGAACAGCGCCGAGGAGCCGGTCGAGCAGTTGTTGTTGACGTTGACCACCGGGATGCCGGTGAGGCCGAGCTGGTAGAGCGCCCGCTGGCCGTAGGTCGAGTCGCCGTAGCAGTAGCCGGCGTAGGCCTGCTCGACGTCCTCGTATGCGATGCCGGCGTCGGCTAGTGCCTTCTCCCCCGCCTCCTTGGCCCAGTCGGGGTAGTCGCCCTCCTTGGTGCCGGGCTTCTCGAACTTGGTCATCCCGACCCCGATCACGAACGTGCGGTTGCTCAACGATCTCTCCTGTGGTCGCGCCGCGGCGGGCGGCGGTTTGGCTGGCTGGCCAAGAATCTACCGGGCCGTGGCCTCTGGCGGGGCCACGTGGCCGGGTCGGGGCCTCCCCCGCCCTTCGCCCGGGTTCGACCAGATCAGGAAGGCGATGCCGGCGATTGCGATGCCGATTGCGGTGGCAAGGGCGCGTTGGCCGGCAGCTTCCAGCGCCGGCTCGCCGAGGGTGTCGGCGAGCAGCACCGCGTAGGTGGTGATCGCGGCGGTGAAGAGCGCGTACTGGACGGTGAGCAGGCCGTAGGCGAAGGCGGTGGCGACGGTCAGGGCGATCGCCAGGGCGACGCCGTCGTCCTCGAGCCAGAACGAGAGCGCCGTCGCGACGACCAGGCCGACCGCCGTACCGACGGCGCGCAGGATCAGCCGGTGGAAGGTCTCCTCCTCTTCGGGTCGCATGACGAAGAGGATCGTCAGCGGGATCCAGAAGCCGTGCTCCTCCATGCCGAGCAGCCAGTAGGCAGCTACGCCGGCGGCGAGGGCGGCGCCGAAGCGCACCGCGTGGCGGGCGCTGGTCGAGCGCAGGCTGAGGTTGGTCGCAAGGGCGCGCAGCGCACCGCGGGTGCTCCAGCCGTCCTCCCCACCCCCCTCGGTGCGGTCACCGGCTGCGTAGGCGATCAGCGAGAAGCCGGCCTGGAGCAGGCCGCCGAAGCCGGTGAGCAGGAACGCCCCCAGCGTGTGGGAGACGGGGACCCCCAGGCCCTGGGAAACCAGCAGCGCCAACGCTACCGAGAGGCCGGCGATTGCGAATCGCAACGAAACCGCGAAGCAGTAGCCGGCCGCCGCCCCGACTAGCGCCATCGTCGCTACCGCGAGCGGAGCGCTCGGCCCGGTGAGGACGCCGAGTGCCGCGGCGAGGGCGACGAGCGGCGCGACCGCTGCCTGCCAGGCGGCCCGGGTGCGGGCGGGGGCATCGAGCGCGGTGAAGCCGACGAACAGGGCGCCGGTCGCGATCGCGCCCTTGCTCTCGGCACCGGTCCCCAACTCGTAGAGCAGTGCCACCCCGACCGGGATCGCGATCAGGGCGCCGCGGCGCAGGGCCGGGCCCGGAGCGCTCGGCCCGATCGCCAGCAGCGGCGAGGCGCGCAAGCGGCGAGCGGTGCCGCCGGCGTCGAAAAGCGGCGCTTTTGGGTGCTCAGCCGACGTGGCCGCCGGGCATCCGGTCGTCGTGGCCGCTGCAGTCCTCCGGCTGCCAACCGGGAACCGTGTTGCCTTCCGGCGGGATCGGGCTCTGCTTGAGGATCCGCGCCAGGTGGGTGACGTTGTGGGCCATCCACTTCGCCGTCTTCTGGGTGTAGGGGTGGTCCTTGCCGCCGGCCTCGAGGAACGAGGGGCCGGGGCCGGCATCGCCGACCCAGTAGGTGTCGGCGTTGGGCGGGATCGCGCAGCCGAGGTGGGTGAGGTTGAAGAGGGTCGTCTCCGCGCAGGCGTGGGCACCGTCCTCGTTGCCGGTCACGACCACCCCGCCGACCGTGTTGTAGAGCGGGTACTGGCCGACCTCGTTGGTCGTGTTGTAGGTGCCGTCGAGCCGCTCGATGACCATCTGGCAGACGCTGTTGCGGACGCCGAACCAGATCGACATCGCCATGACCAGGATGTCGGCGGCGAGCACCTTCTCGAGGATCAGCGGCCACTCGTCCCCCTCCCCCATGTCGGAGACGACGCCGAAAGGGATGTTGTAGTCGACTGGCCGAACCGTCTCGTGCGCGACGCCGAGCTCGTCGAAGTGGCCGGTGACGATGTCGATCAGGCCCTGCGTGTTGGAGGGCTCGGGCGACTTCTTCAGCGTGCAGTTGAGGACCAGCGCGTTGAGTTCCATGCGCGGCAGTCTCTATGGCCGCGCATAGCCATGCAAGCCGGCAGCTTGTGAAGTGCCCTAAGTACCCTGAAGGGTCGTGTTCCTCGCCGATCTGAGTAGCGACCCGACCGCCGGCATCGGGATCTTCGCCGCGCTTGCTGCCGGAATCGTCTCCTTCCTCTCCCCCTGCGTGCTGCCGCTCGTCCCCGGCTACCTCTCGGCGGTCAGCGGCATCTCCGCGGCGGAGCTGGACAGCGCCGGCTGGCGACGGGTGCTTGGCCCCAGCCTGCTCTTCGTCGCCAGCTTCTCGGCGATCTTCATCCTCCTCGGGCTGACCGCGACCGGCCTTGGCTCGACGCTGCAGGACCACAAGCAGCTGCTGACCAAGATCTCGGCGGCGCTGATCGTCGCCATGGGCGTTCTCTTCGTCGCCTCGCTGTTCGTCACCCGCCTCAACCGCGAGTGGCACGTCGACGCCTTGCTCGAGCGCGCCGGCAAGGGCGGTCCGATCGTCGCCGGCGCCGCCTTCGCGATCGCCTGGACCCCCTGCATCGGCCCGACTCTGGGCGCGATCCTCTCCGCCGCCTCCCTCTCCGGCTCGGCCGGTCGCGGCGCCTTCCTGCTCGCCGTCTACTCGGCCGGCCTGGCAATCCCCTTCCTCCTTACCGCCGTCGCCTTCTCCCGCATGACCACCGCCTTCGCTGTCGTCAAGCGCCATTACCAGGCGATAGTCGCCACCGGCGGCCTGATCCTGATCGCGATGGGTGTCCTCATCTGGACCAACCAGCTGACCCAGCTCAACATCGAGGCCCAGCGCTTCCTCAGCGAAGTCGGTCTCGACTTCTGGAACTCGGTCTGACGAATCGACCTGCGAGTCACCGGTGCGGACGCTTGCACTGCTCCGTCTGCGATACTCGTTGTCAGCGGAACTGCGTTCCCTGCGCGCACCAGAACGACAAAGCCCCGGCCGCATAACTCCGAGGAGTCCTAGGCGGGACCGGGGCGTCCACTGACGAGAATAGCGCGATTGGGGGAAGAATGAGCGAGATGAGCGAGCGGCAAGCTCGTAAGTGGTTGTCTGAGGCGCGCTACAACCGCTTCCGAGGCGCATGTGGCGGAGACCATGAGTCCACCGCTCGCTTCTACGAGTGGCATGCCGTGCTCAGCATGGCCTCGTACGGGCTGATCCATCACTTCGAGGTTTTGATTCGCAATGCGGTCGATACCACCCTCGGCACGGATCAACCGCAGGCGCCAGTGACGTCAACGTGGCTCCTGGATTTCGAAACGCTTCGGATCGACGGCGTCCGGCAGGTTTTGACCGCGATGGACCGAATCGAAAGGAGACGTGAGGTCACACGGGGACGCGTCGTGGCGGGGCTGTCATTTGCCTTCTGGGCTGACCTTTTCGGTCGTCGCTACGAGGATCTATGGCGGCGGCGTCTTCGGATGCTCTTCTCCCACGCCGAGGTGACGCGTAAGGACGTCAGCATTCGCATGAGAAGGGTCCAGCGCTTCCGCAATCGGATCGCACATCACGATTCCCTGCTTGACCAAGACGTTCCGGCCCTGGTCGAGGACATGCTCGAGATTGCCGGTTGGATCGATCCCGATGCCCGCGCGTGGCTGGAAGCCCAAACCGGAGCGGCCGAGATTGCCCGACAGCTATCGCGGTTTACAGAGTTGGCCGCCAGCCCGGCCTAGCTCAGTTGTCCGGGACGGCGACGGTCTCCAGCTCGCGGCCGACCGCCTCGGTCTCCTCCAGGCCCGCATCGTCGAGCTCGCGCGAGCAGACGATGCGAAAGCGGCCGGTGCCGATCTCGGCGTCCGGTATGACCGGCAGGCCGCGGATCTCTTCCCAGCCGAGTCGCTCGACCTCGAACGGGTTCATCCGCACCTCGGCCGCCGGGAACGGGCAGTTGCGGTTGTGCTGGTCGATCGCCCTGGAGATCGCCTCCAGGTTCTTCGCCTCGGCCGAAGACATTGCAGGAAGTCTAGGAGCACCGGGCTCGCGCCCCGGTGAGCGGGCGATGCCGTCCCGCCCCGGTCCTACGATCGATGCATGGCCGAGCGGCGGACAATCGCGCACCTCGACATGGACGCGTTCTATGCGTCGGTCGAGCTGCGGCGGCGGCCGGAGTTGAAGGGGAAGCCGGTGGTGGTTTGCGGCTCGGGGCCGCGGGCGGTGGTGACGACCGCCAGCTACGAGGCACGAAAGCTGGCCGGGATCCACTCGGCGATGCCGGCCGCGATCGCCCGGCGGCGGCTGCCCAACGCGGTCTACCTGCGGCCCGATTTCGCCCTTTACCGGGAGGCCTCGGCGCAGGTGATGGACATCCTCCGCGCCAACGCGGAGATCGTCGAGGTGGTAGGCCTCGACGAGGCCTACCTCGACCTCTCCGGCCTTTTCTCCCCCAAGGCGACGATGCGGCGGATCGCCACCGAGATCCGTGAAACTGATTTGAGTTGTTCGATTGGTCTGTCAGAGAACCGCCTTTTGGCTAAGATCACCAGCGAGCTAGGCAAGCCGGGCGGATTGGTGGTGCTCTCGCGGGAGGAAGCCCTCGGGCGATTCGCGGCCGATCCGCCCGGCCTCGTGCCGGGCATCGGCCCGAAGACGGTGCTGAAGCTGCAGGGGATGGGCATCGACACCCTCGCCCAGCTTCGCGAGCACGACATCGCCGCGCTGGAGCGCACCTTCGGCCCCCGCCAGGGTCGCTGGCTGCGATCGCGGGCGTGCTTTGAAGACGGGACGCCGATCGTCGTCGCCCGCGAGACCAAGTCGCAGTCCGCCGAGACGACCTTCGACGTCGACGTCACCGAGCTCGCCGAGATGGAGGGCCATGTGCGGCAGCTCTCCGAGGAGCTCTGTCGGCGGCTGCGCTCGCGCGACCTCGCCGGCCGCACGATCGGGATCAAGGTGCGGCTCGACGACTGGACCAACGTCACCCGTGCCCACACCGTCGAGCAAGCCACCAACGACCCGGCCGTGGTCACGCCGCAGGCGCTGGAGCTGCTGCGCGCCTATGCCCCGCCTCGCCCGGTCCGTCTCCTCGGCGTCCGCATGGCCGGGTTCGCCGGCGAGGGCGAGCAGGCGGTCCGCGAGGAGGCACCCAGCGACCAGCTGCAGCTCGGCTTCGCCGCCTGACCCCGGCACTCTCGATTCTTCACAGCGCTGCCGCTTCCCTGTGCGAAGATTTCAGCCGTGAGCGGCGATCGTCTCAGCGGCCTCGACGCCTCGTTCCTGCACATGGAGCGGGCCGGTGCCCACATGCACGTCGCCTCGGTCAGCGTCTTCGAGGGCCCGCCGCCGAGCCACGCCGAGTTCCGCGACCACATCGAGTCGCGCCTGCACCTGGTACCGCGCTTCCGCCAGAAGCTGCGCTTCGTCCCCTTCGACCAGGGCCGGCCGGTCTGGGTCGACGATCCCTTCCTCAACCTCGACTACCACGTGCGCCAGACCGCGTTACCGGCGCCGGGCTCCGAGGAGCAGCTGCGCAACCTGGCGGCGCGGATCTTCTCCCAGCAGCTCGATCGCACCAAGCCGCTCTGGGAGCTGTGGCTGGTCGAGGGCCTCGACGACGGCCGCTTCGCGATCGTCGGCAAGAGCCACCACGCCTTGGTAGACGGGATCTCCGGGGTCGACATCACCACCGTCCTCTTCGACGTCGAGGCCGAGCCCGAGGCGCCGCCGGTGCGGCCGCCGAAGTGGGCGCCGCGCCCGGAACCGAGCGACCTCGACCTGCTGCGCGACGCGCTGCGCGAGCGGGCCACCAGCCCGACCGAGTTCGTCCGCGGGATCCGCGCCGCGCTGCGCGGCCCACGCCGGATGCTGCGCGGCCTCGGCGCCACCGGCCGGATGCTCGAGGTGGCGACGAAGGCCCCGCAGACGCCGTTCAACGTCGAAATCGGCCCCCACCGACGCCTCGCCTTCGTCCGCGCCGACCTCGACGACTTCAAGCGGGTGAAGAACGCCCACGGCGGTACCGTCAACGACGTCGTCCTCTCGGTCGTCGCCGGTGCGCTCGGCAACTACCTGCGCGCCCGCGGCCGCGACACCGAGGAGCTCGAACTGCGGGCGATGGTGCCGGTCAGTGTTCGCGCCACCGAGGAGCGTGGCGTGCTCGGCAACCGCATCTCGGCGATGATGGCGCCGCTGCCGGTCTGGTGCGAAGACCCGCTCGAGCGCCTGCGGCTGGTCTCGGAGACGATGGGCGACCTGAAGGGTTCCGGCCAGGCGGTCGGGGCCGAGATCCTCACCCGCCTCACCGACTTCGCGCCGACGACGATCGCCTCGCAGGCCGCCCGCCTGCAGCCCGCCCAGCGTTTCTTCAACCTCGTCGTCACCAACGTGCCGGGCCCGCAGTTCCCCCTCTACGTCCTTGGCAGGCGGATGGAATCGATCTTCCCGCTCGTGCCGCTGGCCCGCCGCCAGGCGCTCTGCATCGGGATCATGTCCTATGACGGCCAGATCGACTTCGGTCTGGTCGGCGACCTCGACGCGATGGCCGACCTCGACAGCTTCGGGCTCGACCTGGAGGGGGCGGTGCGCGAAGTCGTCGCGACGGCGCCTCCGCGTGAGGGCGAGCGGCAGCCGGGATCGGCGCGGGCGCGGAACGGCGCCGTCTCGGTCAACTGACCGGCCGGTCGGCGGCCGCGACGGCGATACTTCGACGGGTGACCCGGCTGAGACAGCCATGCGGGTAGCGCTGGCGCAGATCGACCCCACGGTCGGCGACCTCGACGGCAACGCCGCCAAGATCGCCGAGTGGATCGGGCGCGCAGAAGCGGAGGGCGCCGAGCTGGCGATCTTCCCCGAGCTCTGCCTGCCCGGCTATCCGGCCGAGGACCTCTACCTGAAGCGGCACTTCGTCGAGGCCAACCGGCGAGCGGTCGAGGAGCTGGCCCGCGGGGTCTCCGGCACCGCCGCGCTGGTCGGCTTCGCCGAGCCCGTTCCCGGCGGCGGCGACCACCGCCACGCCCACAACTCTCTCGCCCTGCTCGCTGGCGGCGAGGTGCGCGCCGTCTACCGCAAGAACCGCCTGCCCAACTACTCGGTCTTCGACGAGCAGCGCTACTTCGTCCCCGGCGAGAAGTCGCTGAGCGCCGAGGTCGCCGGGGAGAAGGTCGGGCTGACCGTTTGCGAGGACCTCTGGGTCGAGGGCCCGCCGGCCTCGCTGGAGGTGGCCGAAGGCGCCGGCCTGATCGCCAACCCGTCCGGCTCCCCCTATCACCGGGGCAAGGGCCGCGAGCGCGAGAATATGTTTGCCGCCCGGGCGCGTGCCTACGGCGCCCACATCGCCTTCTGCAACCTCGTCGGCGGCCAGGACGAGCTTGTCTTCGACGGCCAGAGCTTCGTCGTCGCGCCGGGTGGCGAGACGATCGCCCGCGCGGCGCAGTTCGAGGAGGAGCTGCTGATCTGCGAGATCCCCTCCAGGGACGCGGGCCGGCTCGCCGAGCCGCTCCCCGACCTGGCCGAGGTCTACGCGGCGCTGACGCTCGGCCTACGCGACTACGTGCGCAAGAACGGCTTCCGCCACGTCGGCGTAGCCCTTTCCGGTGGCATCGACTCGGCCCTGGTCGCGCTGCTCGCTGTTGACGCGCTCGGCGCTGAGAGCGTCACCTGCGTCGTCATGCCCTCGCCCCACTCGAGCGAGGGGACGCAGGCGGACGCGCGGGCGATCGCCGCCAACCTCGGTGTCGAGGAGCTGGAGTTGCCGATCGCCGCGACGATGGACGCCTACGAGGCGGCGCTGTCGGCTGCCTTCGATCGCCGCGACGGCACCGGCGGGGGCGAGCCGCTACCGCGCGATCCCAGCCGGCCCTCGGAGCCTGACCTCGCCGCCGAGAACATCCAGGCGCGCATCCGCGGCAACCTGATGATGGCGCTCTCCAACAAGCACGGCTGGCTCGTCCTCACGACCGGCAATAAGAGCGAGATGTCGGTCGGCTACGCCACCCTCTACGGCGACATGGCGGGCGGCTTTGCCGCGATCAAGGACGTGCCGAAGACGCTCGTCTACGACCTCGTCCGCCACCGCAATGAGGTCGCCGGGCGCGAGCTTGTCCCCGCCTCGGCGATTGAGCGCGCCCCGTCGGCCGAGCTGCGCCCCGACCAACGCGACAGCGACTCGCTGCCGCCGTATGAGCTGCTCGACCGGGTGCTCGAGGCCTACGTCGAGCGCGATGAGGGCCGCGAGGAGATGATCGCGGCGGGAATGCCGGCGGAGGTGGTCGATGAGGTCGTGCGGATGGTCGACCGCTCCGAGTACAAGCGCCGCCAGGCGGCCCCCGGCATCCGCATCACGCCCAAGGCCTTCGGTCGCGACCGAAGGCTGCCGATCACCAACCGCTTCGGTGGCTAGCGGCCCTGTGGGATCGGCCTGACGGCGATCGTCATCTGCGCCAGGGCACAGAGGCGCTCCTCAGCGTCGAGGACCTCGGCCTCCCAGACCCAGGTGGTGCGGCCGCGATGGCGCGCGCGCGCCCGCACTTCGGCGTGGCCCTCGGTGATCGGGCGGATGAAGCTGACCGAGATCGACTGTCCCATCGCCGCCATCCCGTCGTCGAGGACGGCGAGGGCGGTGGCGCGCGAGCAGACGCTCTCGACCAGCGAGGACATCACGCCCCCGTGCAGCAGCCCGACCGGCTGGCGCAGCTCGTCGCGCATCGCCACTCGCACGCGGGCTCGGTCCGGGTCGTCGTCGAGCCACTCGGTGCCGAGCAGAACGTCGAAATGGGAGCGCAGGCCATGAGGGTCGTCCGCCATCGAGGCCGCACCCTACCCCGTGCCTGCCGTCCCGTAGGCTTCCCGAGCCGTGGGGCTGACCGATGACCAGAGGGCGATGCTGCGCCTGCTCGCCGAACGGGGCGAGGACGGCTACGCGGACATCGCCGCCCTGAAGGGCGTGAGCGTGGACCGGGTCAGGGCCGAGATGAGGGAGGCCCTGGCGGCCGCGGCGGCCGAGCAGGAGGCCGAGGCGCCGGCTGCCGAGGAGCCCGAGAAGGCGCCGCCTCCCCCGCCCCCTCCAGCGCCGGCGCCGGCGAAGCCGGCCCCAGCGCCGGCCGCGGACAAGCCCCGCCGCCGGCCGGGCGCCTCGCTGCCGCCGGAGCGACGCCGGTTCGTGCTGATCGCGGGCGGCGCGCTCGCCGCGGTCGCCATCGTCCTGACCCTGGTCGCCGTGATCGGCGGCTCAGACTCGGATGGCGACGGGAGCACGGTCGCCGCCGGCGAAGCGGCGAGCGCCGAAAGCGACAAGCTGACGCAGGCGGTCCTCGCGCCCATCGACGGCGAGAGCGGCGAAGGGCGGGCGATCTTCGGCCGGGTCGGGAAAAAGGAAATCGTCCTCCAGGTTGCCGCCCGGGACCTGGAGCCGACCGCCCAAGGCGAGTCCTACACCGTCTGGCTCTACCGCAACCCAAAGCTGGCGCTGCGGGTCGGCGCGGTCAGGGTCGGCGACTCGGGCCGCCTCGGGGTGCAGCTTCCGATCCCGACCGAACTGCTCGCCTACGTCGCTGCGGGCGCCTTCAAGCAGATCTACCTCTCGCGCACCGAAGACGCCGCCTACAAAGCCAGCGTGGCAAAGGCAAAGACGCAGAAATCCCTCCCTCCCTACAGCGGCGAAACCGTGCTCACCGGTGAAATCACCGGGCCGATCCTCAAAGCCGCCTCACGTCAAGGGGGCTAGCCCGGCGGAAGTAGCTTGCCCGGGTTCATGATCCCGGCCGGGTCGAGGCGTTCCTTGAGCGCCCGCATGGCCTCGAGGCCGGTGCTGCCGACCTCGGCCTCCATGTAGGGGGCGTGATCGCGGCCGACGGCATGGTGGTGGGTGATCGTGCCCCCGTGGGCGACGATCGCCTCCGAGGCGGCGCGCTTGACCGCCGCCCACTGCTCCAGCTCGGCGCCGACGCGGGCCCTGGAGATGAAAGTGAAATAGAGGGAGGCGCCGTCGGCGTAGGCGTGCGAGAGGTGGCAGAAGGCGAGGCCGGGCGTGCCCTGGGCGGCGAGCGCTTCGCGGATTGCCGCGGCGACGGCCGAGCGCAGCTCTTCCAGCCGGCTCCAGGTGTGCGAGGTCTCGAGCGTCTCGACCATCGCCCCCATGTCCATCAGCGTGTCGCGGAGGTAGGGGCCTTGGAAGCGGCCGTGCTCCCAGGAGCGCCCGGCCCCCTGCCCCAGGTAGGCGGCGCCGCCGCGGCGCAGCTCGCGCACGGCGAGCGCTCGACGCCGCGCGACCGACTCCTCGTCGCCCTCGACGCCGACGATAACCAGGCAGCCGCCGCGCCGCCGGCGCAGGCCAAGGTAGCCGTGCAAGAGGGAGCCGGCGACGCCGCCCGGGCCGGAAAGCGCGAGTGAGACCTCGGTCTCCTCCTCGTCGGAGACGCGGATCACGTCGGGCAGGCCCGATCCCTGTGCGAGGGCGCGGACGATCTCGGCGCCGGCCTCGAAGTTCTCGACCATCCAGGCCTCGTAGCGGCGCACGCCGGGGGCCGGCCTGACCCGCACGGTCACCTCGGGGATGACCCCGAAGACTCCCTCCGAGCCAAGGGCCAGCTCGCGTAGCGAGGGGCCGGCGGCCGTGTGCGGGGTCTCCAGCGTACGCAGCTCGCCGACGGGGGCGAGCAAGCGCACGGCGCTGACCAGCTCGTCGAAGCGGCCGTATCCGCTCGAGGCCTGGCCGGCGGAGCGGGTGGCGGCAAAGCCGCCGATCGTCGCGTACTCGAAGGACTGCGGGAAGTGGCCGAGGACGACGCCCTCCGCGCTCAGCGCCACTTCGGCCTCCGGCCCGCGCAGGCCGGCGCCGAGGCGGGCGGTGAGCGAGCGCCGGTCAACCTCGACGTTGCGCAGGCGGGCGAGGTCGAGGCTGACGAGACGTGCGTGGGCGCCGCGCAGCGGCTCGATGCCGCCGACGACGCTGGTGCCGCCGCCATAGGGGACGACGGCGACGCCCTCGGCCGCGCCGACCTCGAGAACCCGTCGTACGGCCTCGGGGTCGGCTGGCAGCAGAACGGCGTCCGGCGTCGCCTCCAGGCGCCCCCCGCGCAGTCTCACCAGATCGGCGTAGCCGCAACCGGTTGCGTGTCGCACCCGGTCCTCGACCGAGGCGAAGACGCCGTCCTCGCCCACCGCGTCGACCAGCGCCTGTGGCAACTGCTCAGCCGCCGGCAACTCGACGTCCGCGACGTCCCGCGCGCGCGAGGACGGCGTCAGCTCGCCGATCCGCTCGCGCAGCGTCGCCAGCGCCTCGCCGTCGAGCTCCGGCGCGATCGCCGGATCGCCCCATCCCCACCACTTCGAGTCGCGCCGCAGCTTCACCCTGGCACCTTATGAGTCGTATAGACACAAAAAGCGCCAGGCACGTTTCAGCCGTTCCTTCCCAGTGCCTGCTCCAGCCCGTCGAGGGCCTCGTCGAGGATCTTGCCCTGGCCGCCGCGCATCATCGGCGAGCCGAGGCGGGACATGCCGCGCAGCTTCTGTTCGGAGGAGAGGCTGACCTCGGTCGCCTCACCCTCGGGCCGCAGCGCCACCTCGACCGTCGAGCTGCGCAGGTGACGCTCGAACGGCGTCCCCTCCAGCTGCTGCTCCCAGACGTAGCGCTCTCCCTCGGCGGCGCTGAGGCAACGGAAGTCCGCGCGCACGCCGCGACCCTCCGCCGTCGTCAGCACCTTGGTCCACTGGCTCCGACGCCCGCCCGGCTTGAGGTCGACGCTCTCCACCCGCGAGGTGCGCGGCCACCAGCGGGGCAGGCTGTAGGGATCGGAGACGAGCGTCCAGACCTCGCTCGGCGAGGCGGAGATGGTCTTGCGGCGGGTCACGCGGGGCACAGCGCGCGCTGCGTCACTCGCCCGCCAGGCGGCGCAGGTCCCTGACCAGCAGCAGATGCTTGAGGTGGCTGACGGTCGCCGCCAGGCTCTCCAGGCTCTCCAGCGCCTCCTTGCGGCGCTCCGGGTTGCGCGAGCGCAGGGAGGGGCCGAGCAGCGCTTCCAGCAGGTTCGCCTCGCGGTCGGCCGAGGAGCGGAAGACGCGCAGGTTGCGCGCGCCGACCCCGACCCGCGAGAGCTCGTTCGCCGCCCGCACGATCTCGCGGTCGGTCTCGTCGTAGACGCTGTGCCCGTCCCGTTTCTCGGGCTGGATGATGCCGAAGTTCTCCAGCTCGGCGACCAGCTCGGCGCGGGCGCCGGTCTCCTCGACCACCTCGTCGAGCGTCAGGTAGGCGCTCGAGGTGTTGACCAGGATCGCCCGCCGAACCGGGCCGGCGCCGGGCCGGCGCTCACCGCCTCCGCCGAGGTCGACATCGCCGCCGGCAGCCAGCTCCTGGCGGATTACCCGAAGCGGTAGGAACTCGTCGCGCTGAAGGCGCAGGATCGTCCGCAGCCGCTCGACGTCGGACTGGCTGTAGAGGCGGTAGCCGCCCGGGGTCCGCCGCGGCGTCAGCAGCTTCTGGTCCTCGAGGTAGCGGATCTTCGAGATCGAGATGTCGTCGAACTCGTTCTCGAGGATCTTGCAGACGGCGCCTATCGTCAGCGCCTTGCGGGGCCGCGAGTCGCGCTGGCGGGACTGCTGCTCGGAGACTGCCATCGCCCTCGCCTACTTCTCCAGGTAGCTGAGCTTGTACTTGCCGACCTGGATCTCGTCGCCGTCGGCAAGCAGGTGGGACTCGATCCGGCGGCGGTTGACGTAGGTGCCGTTGAGCGAGCCGAGGTCGTCGATGTAGAAGCCCTCGCGGCGGCGGACCAGCAGGGCGTGGTTGCGGGAGACGGTGACGTCATCGAGGAAGACGCCGGCGTCGGGGCTGCGGCCGATGCTGACTCGGTCATTGGTGACCGTGAAGCTCTCCCCCGCGCGGCCTCCGCCGGCGCGGATCACCAGCGCCGCGCCGCTCTCCTTGAGCACCTCGTCGATGTCGACCGGCTCCATCTCGCCGGTTTCGCCGACCCGGTAGGTCATCGTCGTCGGTTCGTCGCCGCCGTCTTTGGGGCCACCCAGGTAGGCGCCGCACTTCTGGCAGTAGTTGGCGCCCTCGGGGTTGACGAATCCGCACTCGGGGCAGTGGACGGCCATCGCTGCTCCCGGCTATGCGGCCGGTTCGTCCTCCGGCGGAGCCTGCTGCGCCTTGCCGGCGAGGATGTCGGTCAGCTGAGCGACGTCGTCGCCGGAGATCAGCGAGTCGCCGCTTTCGCGTTTCTGCCGCAGCCGGTTGACCAGCTCGGCCCGCAGGATGTCGATCTTGCCGTGCAGGACCCGGCGTTTGTAGGAGATCTCGTTCTCCTCTTTGGTGAGCTCGTCGATCAGGTCCTTCAGCTCTTCGTCGCTGAGCGAACCGAGATCGGGAAAGGTGTCCTCCATCTCGCTCCTTGATCGGGAGGCGACTTCGCCTCCGTTTGGCCGCGTCAAGCGATTATAGGTCGCTCGGCCAAAGGTTCAACTCTAGGTTGAAGGTTATGGAGCCTGGGCGGTCGCTTGCGCCTGGCGGGCGCGGACGGCGCGCCGGCCCTCGCGCGCGTAGAGCGCGGTGGCGACGATCGCCAGGGCGAGGCCGACGATCAGCAGCGCCACCGGCACCCAGCCGGCGAAGGCGAGGGCGAAGAAGATGCCGCCCATGATCGGGAAGACCGAGATCCGCCCCGGCCAGTTGACGGCGATCTGCACGCCGTGGCGCAGCCCGTACTGGGCGAGGCCCAGCATCGCCAGCTCGCGGGCGACCAGCAGCGCCAGCGCCCAGCGCGGCAGCAGTTCGAAGTGCCAGCAGACAGCGGCGCCGCTGAGGATCGTCAGGCGGTCGATCAGCGGGTCTAGCAGCGCGCCGAGGCGGCTGTACTGGCCGGTGACGCGGGCGAGGAAGCCGTCGACGTAGTCGCCGGCTGCGATCAGCCAGAAGGCGGTCGCCGAAGCGACGCTGCGGCCGTCGCCGGATTCAAAGGCGAGCCAGAGGAAGGCCGGCAGGCCGGCCAGGCGCAGGTAGCCGACCAGGTTGGGCAGGGTCCAGGGGTTGAGCGGTTCCCCCTCCCCGGTCTGGCGTGGCGGCGGGCCGCTGCGGTCGAGGCCGAAGAGGCGGCGGATGCGGCCGCGCCCGAACGGCGCACTCTCAGCCATCGCGGCCCGCGAGCAGGCCAAGCGCCAGTTCGGCCGCGGCCTCGACCGGCAGCTCGTGCTCGCCACCAGCCCGCTCGCCGGCCTCGACGACCCCCTTTGCCAGGCCGCGCCGGCCGGCGACGAGGCGCAGCGGGCAGCCGAGCAGCTCGGCATCGGTCAGCTTCTCCCCGGGGCCGGCGTCGCGGTCGTCGTAGAGGACCTCGGCGCCCTGCTCGCGCAGCTCCTCGTAGAGGCGCTCGGCCGCATCGCGCTCGGGCTCGCCCTGCTTGGCGAGTGAGACCAGGTGGACCTGCCAGGGGGCGAGCGCCGGCGGCCAGACGATGCCCCGCTCGTCGGCGCCCTGCTCGATCGCCGCGGCGACGATCCGCGCCGGCCCGATCCCGTAGCTGCCCATCACGATCGGCTTTTCGCCACCGTCCTCGTCGAGGTAGGTGGCGCCGAGCGGCGCCGAGTAGCGAGTGCCGAGCTTGAAGATGTTGCCGATCTCTATCGCCGGCTCGATCTCGATAGTGCCGCCGCCCGGGGCGGCGTCGCCGGCCTCGACCGTGCGCACGTCCATCTCGTAGGACTCGAAGTCGCGCGAGGGATCGATGCCGCGCAGGTGGGTGTTCGGCTTGTTGGCGCCCGAGACGTAGGAGCTGCCGGTCAGCGCCGCGTCCTTGATGATCGGCAGGCCGCTGCCGACCGGGCCGAGGTAGCCGACCGGGCCGAGCTGGGATTCGATCTCCTCGGCGCTCGCCTGGCGGAAGCCGGTCTTCATGCCATTGCGCAGCTTGATCTCGTTCAGCCGGTGGTCGCCGCGCAGCAGGACGAGGACCATCCCCCGCCCCTCGACCACGATCGGCAACGTCTTGATGAAGGCGCCGCGCGGCAAGCCGAGGTGCTCGGATACCTCCTCGACCCTGGCCAGGCCGGGCGTGTCGACCTCCTCCGGCACGTCGAGCGACGCCGGCAGCTCGACCGGCTGCGGCTCGGCTGAGGCGATCTCGACATTGGCGGCGTAGCCGGGGGCCAGCGCGACCTCGTTCTCGCCCGCGGCACAGGGCGCCATGTACTCGTGGGCACCCGAGCCGCCCATCATCCCGACGTCCGATTCGACCCGGTACCAGCGCAGCCCGCAACGGTCGAAGATGCGCGCGTAGGCGTCGCTCTGTAGCTCGTAGGAGCGCGCCAGCCCTTCCCCGTCGCGGTCGAAGGAGTAGGCGTCCTTCATCGTGAACTCGCGCGTGCGCAGCACCCCCGCCCGCGGACGCGGCTCGTCGCGCTCCTTGGTCTGGATGTGGAAGAGCATCAGCGGCAGGTCACGGTAAGAGCGCACCTCCCGCGCCACGTGGTAGGTGACGCACTCCTCGTGCGTCATCGCCAGCACCATCTCGGCGCCCCTGCGGTCCTCGAGCTTGAACAGCTCGTCGATCGCGTAGCGCCCCGTCTTCTTCCACGGCTCGGCCGGCTGAAGCACCGGCATCAGCATCTCCTGCGCGCCGATCGCCTCCATCTCCTCCCGCACGATCGCCTCGACCTTCCGAATCGACCGCCATCCGGCTGGCAGATACGTCCACAGCCCAGCCCCCAACTGCCGAATCAACCCCGCCCGCACCATCAGCTTGTGCGACAGAGCCTCGGCGTCGGCGGGGGCGTCCTTCAGGGTGGGCAAGAAGGCCTGGCTCAGGCGGGTCATACTTGGAAACCTATCCACTGCTCGGGGCGCAGCCGCCCCCGGCAGTGTGGCTCAGCGGCCGAAGATGTCGAAGCGCTCTAGCTGCTCGAGGAAGGTCGGCTCGCCCTGCCGTGCAGGGTCGTGCTCGAGGCAGTTGTAGAAGACGCCCTCGTTCTCGCCCTTGACGCAGATCTCGTAGACGTCGTGGGCCGCGTGATACTGCTCTTCCGGGGCGCGATCGGTGTCCAGGTTGCAGGTCGTGCAGAGCACTTCGACGCGTGAGCTGCCGAGCTCGTCGGAGGCGACGCAGGCGTGCAGCCCGATGTCGGCGGTCAGCGCATAGGGGAAGCCGAACGGCGCGGAGATGCTCGAGTCCCGCTCGTCATGTCGTCTCCGGCGGGTCCCGGCGTCGAAGACGCGGTGATTGAGTCGGGTCGCAATCTTGCCCCGCATCGTCCCCAGCTCCTCGCTCAGCTCTCCCACGATGAAGAGGCCCTGCGGTTCGTCGGCCTCCCCGGCCCGACGGCTGTTGGCGCGCAGGTCCGGCCAGCGCTTGCGGTACTCCCGCGCCCACCGCAACAGCCCCGCCAGGTAGTTGTGTTCGGGCGGCGGCAGCCATTCGTCCTCCACCGGGCCGACGAGCTTCGCGGTCTTCACTGAGTTGGCCCTGCGGGGCACATGGGAGCGCAGCCACTGGGCGTACTCGATCTGTCCTTGCAGGCGCGGGTTAGCCGTCTCGAGCAGCTCCTGCAGGTCGAGCAGCTCTGCCGTCTCGGCCTCGATCCGGCCGCGGTCCTCCTTCTCGGCACCGGCCCCCATTCGGCTCTGGCCGATCGCGTCCATCCGCCGCAGCTCGGTAAGCGGCACCGAGCCGAGATGAACCACCAGGACGTCGGCGCTCAGTGCCGGCTCCCAGACCCGGCGCCACCTCTCGAGGCGCCGCTTCACACTGGCCGGCGGCGGCGCCGGCGTGTTGCTGGTGATCGCCACGCTCGGCCCGGGCTGGTCGACAACGCGGAAGCAGACCCCGTGGGACGGCTGGTCGCTGAGGTCCCGGTGCCCGCCCGTTTTCTCATCGACCGCACCGGCGGCCGAGGACATCGTGACGATCTCGAAACCGGGAGGGAACTCGGCGAAGAACTCGGCATCGCGCAGGACGCCGTTACGGTCCATCAGATCCTCGAAGCACCGGAACTCGAACTCGGGCGATTCCTTCGACAGGCGATCGACCTGCTTGTAGCGCGCGTCGACCGAGCGGCTGGTCAGCACCTTCACCCTGCCGGGTTCGACCGGCGCCCCGGCCCAGTCCGGCTCCTGCTTGGAGAGGACCTGGGAGCGAACGTGAAGTAGGGAGAGCAGCGGGTCCAGGGCGCCGAGGTGGTCGACGTGGTCGTGGGTGACGACGATCATGTCGATGTCGCCCAGCGAGTAGCCCGTGCGGTAGAGGTTCTCGACGAAGTCGACTCCCGGGTCGACCACGATGCCATAGGCGCCCTTCCCCTCGGGGCAGGCGGGCTCCGAGTGCAGCCGGACGAAGTAGCCGCCACCCAGGGCGCGGAAGGCAGATGGGCGCGGCAGCAGGGGGAACGGCGAGCTGAAGCGCCGCATGCAGATGAACTCGATTGCCGGCGTGCGGTGCTCCTGGGGCAGACTCTCACGCCGCTTCCTCTTCATTAGGAAGCGGTGGATCTGGGACTTCCTGACATTGATGCTGTCGGTGCTCATGAAGAGGTCCAGCAGCAGGTCACGAGCCACCGCCGCCTCCTCGCCCTCCCCGTCTCCCGGGTCCGGCAGCCGGGTTCCGTTGACCGAACCGCCCGCCGGCTGCGGCGCGCCCGGTTTCAGCCTTTGTGCCTGCGCCTTCAGCGTCAGGTACTCGGCGATCCGCGTGATTCGCTCATAGTCGTCGCCGCCGTGCGGCCACTGCTCGGCAATCGGCTTCAGGGGGCGGGGGTCGAGGAGATCGCAGTACTCGGCCGGCAGCTCACCCTCCCACCAGCTGTTGAACCGGAAGCGGGTCTTCAGCAGATCGGCTCCAACCAGGGTGCTATAGGGATCGCACTCGCTCGCCTTGTCGAGACAGGCGAAGGCGAGCGTTCCCCGGATGCGTTCTTCGGCGACCCGCCTGCGGGCCGGCGCCTCGGTCGGTTCGCTGCCCGGACGCACGTAGCCGACGTTGAGGACGAACAGGAGGTGGCCGAGCCGCAGCAGAATCTCCGCTGCCAGCGCCCCGACCCTGCCCACCATCGTTATCCGGTCGAGCTGGTCGACCACCGGACGCAACCGGGCGGTGATCTCCGACTTGCGCAGCTCCGGCTCGAACTTGACGCTCTCGAGCCATTCGATCGCCGCTTCGATGTATTCGGTGTTGGTCTCGGTCCGGGTTTCGCTGGAGAGCAGTTCGAGGAACGCTTGCCAGGCGCGCAGGTGCCAGTAGAGGGCCTCCTTGTGCCGGCCCATCTCGTAACAGGCCTTGCCGTGGCTGATCTGCAACTGCACGTACCAGCGCGAGTTCGTCAGCGCTTCGTTTCCGGTGTCCTCTTCGCGCAGCAGCTCGAGCCGGTGCGAAGCCGCTTTGAAGTGCTCGAGGGCGGGCTTGTGCGCGTGTTCGGCGCGGTACAGCTCGCCGATGTGATGGTGGGCCTCGGCGTTCAACCCCGAGAGGAACTCCAGCGCGCCGTCGACGTGTAGCGGCGCGGCCCGCACCCTTCGTTTCGTGTCGCGGATCAGGTACTGAAGCTTGTGGTAGTCGTTGTAAGCCCCCTGTGGGTCGGACTTCAGCGCTCGGGCGTAGGCCCGCCGGTGCAGGGAGAGCAGGCTGATCTGGCTCGCAATCCACATGCAGCGCGTCGGCACCACGTTCTCCCAGGCGACCGAGACGTCGCGGATTACGCTCAGTCTCTCCTCCTCGCTTTTGGCAAAGATCCACGGTGCCGTCCGGCTGACACAGAAGGCGAAGGTCGAGAGCGCGATGCTGCGCTCGAGCTCGTCGTTCAGCCAGGCCCGCTCATCATCGCCGGCGGCGTTCGCGTGCTCGCCGATGCACATCGACCGCCAGGCCTCGACGGCGTGCATGCTGAGGTGTGCCTCGGCGTGAATCCTCAGGACGAAGACCGGCAGCGAGTCGTCGCCGTCGGTCAGGTCGTCGTTGATGATCTTCTCGAGGAACTCCTCGTCGCGACCCATCTCCTCGCACATGCGGGCAAGGCGCCTCTCGCGGGACTCCCCGGGCGAGAGGTCCGCGCCGATGTTTTCGATCGCCCTTTCCCGCCGGTGCCTATAACGGTGCAGGCGACGGTCGAGGCGGTCTTTAGCCGCGCGGATCTTCTTCCACTCGGTGTCGCCCTCCCGCTTCCAGTCCGTCGCTCCGTCCCGTGGGGCGATCAGGCTCCTCGCGAAGTTCTTCTGGTTCGCCAGGTCGTCGTCACCGTCCGTGTACTTGTCTTCGACCGAGTCGACGATCGGCACGTACTGCTCGAGGGCGGCGATTGCCTCGCTGTAGAAGCGGGGAATCCGGTTCCACTCCTCGTCGCTCGCCCACGGGGAGGTGCGGCTCGTGGTGACGCTCTGCCCTCGGGAGCCGATGGTGAATCGCTTGATGTCGGTCAGCGGCAGTTCGTGTGGCAGCGGCTCGCGAGCCGGCCAGGTGCGCGGAACGTCGTTGCCGTTGCGCGCCGGGTTGGCTCGTTCCGGTGGATTGGTCGCGTACCGGTGCCAGCCGAGCTGCCGGTTGTGCAGTTTCGCCATCTCGACCAGGTCCGTGAGAACCGCCGAGCCGGTCCGCGCCCCCATGGATTCGGCGTCGACGTCGTGGTGGTCGCCGCCTTCGTCGCGTATCCGTTCTGCGAGGGCGCCGAGGCGCTGCTCGGATACGCCGTATGCGCCCAGCAGGTGGTACAGCTCACACTGTAGGTACTCGCTCAGCTGGCGCTGAATGGCGGTCTCCCGCGCTCTGGTCTCCCCATGCACCACCACCATGGTCGGGCGACACTACCGAAGAAATACTGATTGATAGAACCCGAGGCATATCTGAATACTGCATCCCATGTACCGCGCTCACGCAGTGCGGGCAGCGACGCTGGCGCGGGAGGCGCTCAGCCGGTGCGGGTGAAGCGCCGGCCGGCCGTCGGCGATGCCTCCTCATCCAGGAGGACCCGGTCCGACTCGCCCTTTGCCGCCGCCTCGTGCTCCATCTGCGCGATCTTCTCGGGAGTCAGCTCACCCGCGTTTTCCTCCTCGATCTTGGCCAGCCACTTGGCGCCCTCGCGTGACTCGGCCTCGTCGAATTCGACCTCGCCGCGGTCGAGGGATTTGTCGATCTCCTCGAAGAGGGTGTCGACGAGCTTCGCCTGTGGAACCTTCCGCAGCGGCTTGCCGTGGGCGTAGATCAGGCCCTCGTTCTTGGCTCCGGCGATGCCGAAGTCGGCGTGCGAGGCCTCGCCGATGCCGTTGACTGCGCAGCCGAGGACGGCGACCTCGATCGGCTCCTCGTAGCCCTCCAGCCGCTGCTCGATTTCCGCCACGACCGAGTCCATGTCGAATTGCAGGCGGCCGCAGGTCGGGCAGGCGATCAGCACCGGGCCGCGCTCGCGCAACTGCAGCGCCTTGAGGATCTCCCAGGCGACCTTGACCTCCTCCTCGGCGTGGAAGGTCGAGAGGCTGATCCTGATCGTGTCGCCGATCCCGTCAGCCAGCAGGGTCCCGAGGCCGACTGAGGACTTCAGCGAGCCGGACCATTTCGTCCCCGCCTCGGTGATCCCCAGATGCAGCGGGTAGGGGATCTTCTCCGACAACAGGCGGTTGGCGGCGATCGTGTTGGGCACGTTGGTCGACTTGATCGAGACCTTGAAGTCCTCGAAGTCGAGGCTCTCCATCAGCTCGACGAACTCAACAGCGGCGGCGACCAGGGCCTCGACGGGCGCGGTGCGCTCCAGCTCGTGCAGGTGCTTGGGCAGCGAACCGGAGTTGACGCCGATCCGCATCGGCACCCCGGCGGCGGTCGCCCGCTCGGCGACCTCGGCAACTTTCTCGCGGCCGCCGATGTTGCCTGGGTTGAGGCGGATGCAGTGGGCGCCGGCGTCGATCGCTTTCAGCGCCAGCGTGTGGTTGAAGTGGATGTCGGCGATCACCGGGATCGGCGATTCCTTGACGATCGTCTTCAGCGCCTCGGCGTCCTCCTCGCGTGGCACCGCGCAGCGCACCAGGTCCGCCCCGGCGTCGGCGACCTTGCCGATCTGCTCCATCGTCGCCGCCAGGTTGGCGGTCTCGGTCTTGGTCATCGTCTGCACCGCGACCGGCGCGCCGCCGCCGATCGGCACCCCGCCGACGAATATCTGCCGCTTCGAAGCCATGCCTACAGGCTATCTGGGCGGATCAGCGTTCTTCGCGCTTGCGCAGCTCGCGGGCGTAAAACTTGTGGCGCAGGAAGACCGCGCAAAATATCCCCACGAAGACGAGTATTCGCTTGGCCTGCGGATCGTCCCGAAGGAGGAATAGGCCGATTGCCCCGATGGGCACGGTGATCGCCAGGCTGAGCCAGATGTCCCGATTGCCGATGTCGTCGTTCATATCGATGTAGCGTAAACGATGCATTGGTCGAGGATCCAAAGGCAGAGAGCAAGGGTCGCTCCGATGTGCCCATCCCGAAACGCATCGCGCTCGACCTGCTTGCGGGACCAACCCTTGAGGGCGCCGGCGCTTGCTCCGTAGAATCCTCCGAGGAGGATTCCCGAGCCGATGGCGGAGGCTGCCGCCTCGATGATTGGCGTGAATATTTCGCCGGTGCCGAAGAAGAGGGCCATGCACCGGAGCCTTCCGGTATCTGGCTCACCTGTGGCGCGCACAACATCACAAGAGTGCAAATTCTTCCGCGCGGACTCGCCGGATACGGGGCCGGCAAGCGGCGCGTCTAACGGACGTTGAAGCCTTCGCCGGTGAGGCGGCCGATGTCGTTGCTCAGGCCGAGGAAGAAGAGCATGATCACCAAAACGAAGCCGACCGCGCCGGCGCGTTCCATGACCCTGTAGGGGACCGGCCGGCCGCGCACTTTCTCGACCAGGCTCCAGAAGATGTGGCCGCCGTCGAGCGGCAGGAAGGGGAAGAGGTTGATCAGCCCCAGCGAGAGGCTGACGACGGCGAGCAGGACCAGGGCCTCGGCGGCGCCGAGCCTCTCGATGACCTGGTGGCCTACCTCGCTGGTCCCGACCACGCCCGAGACTTCCTTGCGCTGTTCGGCGTCGAGCAGGTTGGCGAAGACGGTGAGCGTCTTGTGGGTGACCAGCCACATGAAGCCGGTCGAGCGGTCGAGCGCGCCGCCGGCGGAGAGGTTGGCGGGCTCGGTCCCGTAGGAGAAGCCCAGCCGCGTCCGGCCGACCGCGGGGTCGTACTCCGGTCGAACCACGACCGTCTCCACCTCGCCGCCGCGCGCCACGCGCATGACGACAGGCGTCTTAGCCTGGCAGCCGTCCACCTGTTTGCCGTCGCATTTGTGCGCGGCGACCTCCTCGCCAAAGTTTTCGAGGCGCGTTTTCAGGTCCGCCTTCGGGTAGGCCTTGCCGTCGATCGAGACGATCCTGTCGCCCGGCCTCAGGGCGGCCGCGGCGGGGCTGTCGGGGACGATCTCCCCGACGGTCTGGGTGGTGTCGGTCGCGCTGAACGAGAGCGCGAAGAGGATCAGGAAGGCGAGCACGATGTTTACGGCCGGACCGGCGCCGATCACCACGATCCGCTTCCAGACGGGCATTTCGTAATAGCCACGGTGCTCTTCGCCCGGCGGCAGCTCGTCTTCGGGGTGCATGCCGCTGATCTTCACGTAGCCCCCCGCCGGGATCGCGGCGACGCCGTACTCGGTCTCCCCCCGTTTGACCGAGAACAGCTTGGGGCCGAAGAAGAGAAAGAACTTCTCGACCCGCATCCCCGTCGCCTTTGCGGCGAAGAAATGACCGGCCTCGTGCAAGATGATCAGCAGCGAGAAGCCGAGAAAGACCAGCAGCCAGCTCATACTGCCGTCAGCCCCCCGACCTGTTCTTCGGTCCGGCGGCGGGCCTCCTCGTCGACGGCAAAGAGGTCCTCGAAGTGGGTGAGGGGTTGGGCCGGCATCTCCTCCAGCACGCGCTCGATCGCCGCCGGGATCGCGGTGAAGGGGATGCGGCCGTCGAGGAAGGCGGCGACCGCGACCTCGTCGGCGGCGTTGAGGGCACAGGGTGCGGTCCCCCCCGCCCTGCCGGCCTCGAGCGCCAGCCGCAGGCAGGCGAAGGTCTCGAGGTCGGGCGGCTCGAAGCTCAGCTCGCCGACCGTGGCCAGGTCGAGCCGCGGCACCTCGACGTCGGCTCGCTCGGGGTAGTGCAGCGCGTAGGAGATCGGCACCCGCATGTCGGGATGTCCGAGGTGGGCCAGGGTGGCGCCGTCGTTGAGGTCGATCAGCGAGTGGACGATCGACTGCGGGTGGACGACGACCTCGATCCGCTCGTAGGGGACGCCGAAGAGATGGTGGGCCTCGATCGCCTCGAAGCCCTTGTTCATCAGCGTCGCCGAGTCGATCGTGATTCGCCCGCCCATCCGCCAGGTCGGGTGCGCGAGGGCGTCCTCGACGCCGACCCCGGCCAGGTCGGTGCGGCCGCGGAAGGGGCCACCGGAGGCGGTGAGGACGAGGCGCTCGACCGTGCCGGGTGCCTCGCCGCCGATCAGCTGGAAGAGGGCCGAGTGCTCGGAATCGACCGGCAGCAGGCGCGAGCCGCTCGCCTCGGCCAGGGCGGTGGTCAGCTCGCCGCCGATCACCAGGCTCTCCTTGTTGGCGAGCGCCAGGTCGATGCCCTCGCTGAGGGCGACGACCGTGGGCCCCAGCCCGGCGGCGCCGACCATGCCGTTGAGGACGAGGTCGGCGCCCGAGGTGGCGATCAGCTCGCGCACGCCCGCCTCACCGGCGAGGACGCGCCCGTCGCAGGCGGCGCTCGCCTTGGCGGCGGCTTCGGCGTGCGACAGGGCGATGGCCCCGACGCCGTGACGCCGCGCCTGGTCGATGAGTGGCTCCCAGCTGGACCCGGCGGCCAAGCCGACGACTTCCAGCTCTTGCGAGCCGGCGACGATCTCCAGCGCCTGCGTCCCGATCGACCCCGTGGAGCCGAGTATCACCAGCTTCTTCATTCGCGACAGAGCATAGGGACGGCGGGTGCCGCTCTAGTAGACGAGCTGGACGGCGAGGTAATAGCCGACGACGATCGTGAAGAGGACGGCGTCGAGGCGATCGAGCAGGCCCCCGTGGGCGCCGAAGAGCTTGCCGGTGTCCTTCTTGTCGAGGTCGCGCTTGACCATCGAGGCGAAGAGGTCGCCAAGCGGCGCGACTGCGGCGACTGCGGCGCCGATGATCAGCGCGTCGACGCCGGACAACCAGTCCTGGTACAGGCCGGCGAACCAGAAGGCCATGGTGCCGATCAGGAAGCCGCCGACCAGGCCCTCCAGCGTCTTGTTCGGCGAGAGGTCGGGAGCGATCCGGTGCGAGCCGAACATGCGCCCGGTCGCGTAAGCGCCGGTGTCGGCGGCGAAGGTGCCGACGAGGACGTCGATCAGCAGCGCCGCGCCGTGGTTCGGCAGGTCGCGCAGCAGCACCGCGTGGACCATCGGCAGGCCGATCCAGATAGCGCCGAGGACGGTGACCCCCATCGCCGCGACGATCCCGTCGCGGGGGTCGCGGCGGGTGCCGAAGAGGAAGAGCAGCGGGAAGCTGGCGGTGCCGACAAGCAGGACGTTGAAGGCGGTGCCGAAGTGGGCGGCGGCGACCATCGCCGTCAGTGCCACGTAGGCGGCGAGCTGGACCGGGCGGAAGGCCGCCGTCATCACGAAGTACTCGCGCAGGCAGAGCAGCCCGACGCCGACGATCGCCGCGGCGAAGACGATGCCGCCGAGGACGGTGATCGCGATCGCGAAGGCGATCCAGGGGAGTGCGACGAGGACCCGCCGCGCCGTCTCGCCGCGCAGCGACGCCCCGTTCCGCCGCCGCGGGCGCTGCCGCGGTGGCTCCGGCTCGGGCGCGTCCCCGAAGATCTCGTCGTCGAACAGCTCGCGGACCATCAGGTCCTCCCCCCGAAGCGCCGCCGGCGCTCCTCGAACTCGCGCAGCGAGGCCTCGAAGGCCTCGCGGCCGAAGTCGGGCCAGAGCTCCTCGCGGAAGACCAGCTCCGAGTAGGCGCACTGCCAGAGCAGGTAGTTGGAGACCCGCTGCTCGCCGCTGGTCCGTATCAGGAGGTCGGGATCGTGCATCTCGGGCGCGTAGAGGTGGCGGCGGAACTCCTCTTCGGAGCTCCCCTCGAATCTTCGCGCCGCGTCGACGATCTCCGCCCTGCCGCCGTAGTTGAAGGCGACAAATAGGGTGATGCGCTCGTTGCCGGCGGTCGTCTCCTCCGCCCACTGCATGCGCTCGACCAGCTCCGGCGCAACGCCCTCGCGGCGGCCAACGAAGCGCATCCTCACCCCTTCGGCGTCGAGCTCCGGCGTCTCGGCGTCGATCCGCTCGCCGAACATCCGCATCAGCGCGTCGACCTCCTCACGTGGGCGCGCCCAGTTCTCGGTCGAGAAAGAGAAGACGGTCAGCTCCTCGACCCCCAGCTCGGCGGCGTCGCGCAGCCGTTCCTTGACGACGTCGGCGCCGGCCCGGTGCCCCTCGACGACCGGCAGGCCCCGCTGTTGCGCCCAGCGCCCGTTGCCGTCGGTGATGATCGCGACGTACCGCGCGGAGGCGCTCACACCTCCAGGATCTCCTCTTCCTTTCCCTTCAGCAGCGCGTCGATCTCGGCGACCGCCTCGTCCGTCTGCTTCTGCAGGTCGGCCTCGGCGCGGCGCTCGTCGTCCTCGCCCGCTTCACCTTCCTTCTTCAGCTCGCGCAGGTCGCTCATCACGTCACGGCGGATGTTGCGCACGGCGACCCGGCCCTCCTCGGCGACGCCGTGGACGACCTTGACCATCTCGCGGCGGCGCTCCTCGGTCAGCTCCGGTACCTGCAGTCGGATCACATTGCCGTCATTGCTCGGGGCGAGGCCGACGTCGGACTCCTGGATCGCTTTCTCGATCGCCCCGATCGATCCCTTGTCGAAGGGGGTGACGGTGAGCAGGCGGGCGTCCGCCGTTGCCACGTTGGCGAGCTGCTTGAGTGGGGTCTGGGCGCCGTAGTAGTCGACCGAGATGCGGTCGAGCAGATGCGGCGAGGCGCGGCCGGTGCGGACCGTGGCCAGCTCGCCACGGCTCGACTCGACCGACTTCCGCATGCGGTCCTGCGCGTCCTTGAGCAGCTCGTCGATCAGCTCCACTGGGTCCTCTCCGGTCAGGAGGCGGGTGCGCCGGAGACCAGCGTTCCCACCTGCTCGCCGCGGACGATCCTATCTATGTTGCCTTCGGTCCCCATGTTGAAGACGTAGATCGGCAGGTCGTTGTCCATGCAGAGCGAGAGCGCGGTCGAGTCCATCACCTTGAGGCCGCGCTCGATCGCCTCGCGGTGGCTGAGCGCCGGGATGAACTTGGCCTTGGGGTTGACCGCGGGATCGGCGTCGTAGACCCCCTCCACCCCGTTCTTGGCCATCAGGATCGCCTGCGCGTGGATCTCCAGGGCGCGCAGCGCCGCGGCGGTGTCGGTGGTGAAGAACGGGTTGCCCGTGCCGGCGGCGAAGATCACCACGCGGCCCTTCTCGAGGTGGCGCATCGCGCGGCGGCGGATGTAGGGCTCGGCGATCTCCTTGACATCTATCGCCGAGAGCACCCGCGTGTGCTCGCCGATCTTCTCCAGCGCGTCCTGCAGGGTGAGCGCGTTCAGCACCGTCGCCAGCATCCCCATGTAGTCGCCGGTGGCGCGGTCCATGCCGGCGGCCGCTCCGGCCAGGCCGCGGTAGATGTTGCCGGCGCCGACGACGATCGCCACCTGGACGCTCTGGCCACGCACCTCGGCGACCTGGCGGGCGATGCGCTCCACCTCCTCGGGGTCGGTGCCGTGCTGGCGCTCCCCCATCAGCGCCTCGCCGGACAGCTTCAGCAGGATGCGGCTGAACTTAGGCTCGATGGCTCATTCCCCGACGCGGAAATAGGCGAAGCGGGCGACGCGGACGTTCTCGCCGGTCTTGGCGGCAAGCTCCTGGCGCAGCTCCTCGATCGACTTCGACTCGTGCTTGTCGGCGTTGACGTGCGCCTGGTTGAGCAGGGCGACCTCGCGCGCCCACTTGGCGAGCTGGCCCTCGACGATCTTCTCGACGACGTCGTCCGGTTTGCCGTCCTCGCGCGCCTTCTCCTCGAAGACCCGCTTCTCCGCCTCGCGCTCCTCCGCCGGGATCTCCTCGGCGGAGACATAGCGCGGCGCGGTGGCGGCGACGTGCAGCGCGACCTCGTAGGCGAACGCCTTGAAGTCCTCGTTGCGGGCGACGAAGTCGGTCTCGCACTGCACTTCCACCATCGCCCCGACCTTGTCGTTGGCGTGGATGTAGGAGGCGACGACCCCCTCGCTGGTCCCCCGCCCTTCGCGCTTGGCGGCCGAGGCCTGCCCCTTCACCCTGAGGATCTCGATAGCGCGATCGACGTCACCCTCGGACTCGGCGAGAGCGGCTTTGCAGTCCATCATCGCCGCCCCGGTCCGATCCCTGAGAGCCTTGACGTCCGCCGCGGTGACGCTCATTTGCTCTCGCCTTTCTCAGCTTTCGCGGCGGCCTCGGGGGGAGCGGCCTCATCTGCGGCTTGCTCGGAAGGGGTGGCCGGGGCGGTGCTGGGTTCCCCTCCCGATGAGGGAGGGGTGCCCTGCCCCGCGACAGGACCCGCAGCCGGAGACGCCTGAGCCTGAGCTTTTTGTTCGGCCACCTGTTTCTCCTCGGCCGCTTTTTTCGCCGCTTCCTCAGCCTCGACCCGCGCCTTCTCCTCTTCCTCCCGCTTCTTGCGCTCTTCCTCCTCGCGTTTGCGCCGTTCCATCTCCTCCGCCAGGCGCCGCTCCTCCTGCACGCGCCAGGCGCCGGCGCCCTCGTCGATCGCGGCGCCGATCGTGCCGATCACGAGCTGGCAGGAGCGGATCGCGTCGTCGTTGCCGGGGATCACGTAGTCGATCGGGGTCGGGTCGCAGTTGGTGTCGACCAGGCCGATGATCGGAATCCGCAGGCGGGCGGCCTCCCGCACCGCGATCTCCTCGGTTTTCAGGTCGGTGACGAAGACCGCGTCGGGGAGGCGATCCATGTCGCGGACGCCGCCGAGGTTGTACTCGAGCTTGGCCAGCTCGGCCTGCATCCTCATCCGCTCCTTGGTCGGCAGCAGGTCGAGTTTGCCCTCCTCCTGCCAGGAGGTCAGCTCGTGCAGGCGCGAGATCCGTGCCGAGATCGTGTTGAAGTTGGTCAGCAGGCCGCCCAGCCAGCGTTGGTTGACGTAGGGCATCTTGCAGCGGTCGGCCCAATCCTTGACGGCGCTGCGCGCCTGCTTCTTGGTGCCGACGAAGAGGACGGTGCCGCCGCCGCTGGCAAGCTCGCCGGCGAAGCGGCGCGCATTCTCCAGTAGCGCCTCGGTTTGGACGAGGTCGATGATGTGGATCCCATCGAGCTCGCCGAAGATGTAGCGGCGCATGTTGGGGTTCCAGCGCCGGGTCTGGTGGCCGAAATGGACTCCGGCCTCCAACAGGTCTCTGAGTCCCGCCTCTGCCATATCGGTGTTCTCCTTGGTCGTTGCGGTGAAGCCCGTCGTCATGGTCGGGGACCGTGCGTGGGCGCGCGGTCAGGATCCGGGTCAGATCGACGGGGGTAGTTTTGGACCGAGGGATTGTAGTGGGGCACGGCGCCTCGGGCCGCCCGCCCGGCCGACTTTCGCGCTACCCCGACCTGGCCGCAGCCAACGCCGCGGCCAGGTCGGCGGGGAGCTCCGAGCGGAACTCGAGTGCCTCGCCAGTCGCGGGGTGGACGAAGGCAAGCCGGTGGGCGTGGAGGAACTGGCGCCGGAGGCCGTAGCGTTGCTCACCGCCGTAGGTGACGTCGCCCACCAGCGGGTGGCCGATCGCGGCGAAGTGGGCGCGGATCTGATGCGTGCGGCCGGTCTCCAGGCGGGCCTCGAGGTAGGTCTCGACTGCGAGAAGCTCGAGCGCGGTGAAGTGCGTGCGGGCCTGGCGAGAAGCGGCGCCGGAGACGGCCATGCGGTGGCGCCGCTTGGCGGCGCGGCCGATCGGGGCGTCGATAGTTCCGGTGCGCGAGCCGAGCCGCCCCTGGGCCAGCGCCAGGTAAGCGCGCTCCACCTCCCGCCGGCGCACCGCCGCCTGCAGCGCCGCGTGGGTCTCCTCGTCGCGGGCGACCACGAGGAGGCCGCTGGTGTCCTTGTCGAGGCGGTGGACGATTCCCGGCCGCTCCGGGTCGGCACCGCCGCCGAGGATCTCGCCCAGCGCGTCGACCAGGGTCGGGCCGCGATGCGAGGGCGCCGGGTGGACAACCAGGCCGGCGGGCTTCTCGACCACCGCCAACCACTCGTCGAGGTGGGCGACCCGTAGCCCGGCCGGCTCCGCGCCGCCGCCGCTCACGAGGTGGGCTCGCGCAAATAGCTCAGCGCCAGCCCGACGACGCCCAGGGTGACGGCGACGTCTGCAAGGTTGAAAGGGGGCCAGGAGAGGAAGTCGACGTAGTCGGTGACGGCGTCGGCGCGCACGCGGTCGACCAGGTTGCCGAGGGCGCCGCCGGCGAGCAGGCCGAAGGCCACCCACATGCCGGGCCTACCCGGGTTGCGGGCGAAGAGCACGCCGACGAAGGCCAGCGCGGCAACGGTGAGGCCGATCAGAACCGCGCCGCCGCCACTCGCCAGGCCGAAGGCGACCCCTTCGTTGTGGGCCAGCGTCAGGCCGAGCGGCCCGGCGAGGTCGACGTGCTCGCCCGGGACCAGGCGGTCCTCGACCAGCGCCTTGGTTGCCTGGTCGAGGAGGACGATGACGGTGGCGAGCCCGCCTGCCAGGAGCCAGGGACGAGAGCTCGAGCGGCTCACCCTGCGATCAGGCCGACCACGATCGCCCGGACGACGAAGAGCACGACGATGCCGATCATCGGGCTGAGGTCGAGCGCGAAGCCGCCTCCCCCGAGCGGTGGGATCAGCCGCCGGAAGAGATTGAGGTAGGGGTTGGTCGTCTCGGTGACGAAGTCGAGTACCGCGCGCAGCCAGCGGTTGTAGGGCATTCGCGGGATCCATGAGATCAGCACGTTGAGGAAGATCAGGATGATGTAGACGAGGAAGAGCGCATCGACGTAGGTGGCGACGTCCTCGCGCGTCAGCGCCGCGATCATCCCCGCATCCTCTCCAGCGAGGCGCGGACGGCGGCTTCGAAGGCCTCGCGGGCCCCCTCCCGGTCCAGTGCTTCCAGCCCGGCCTCGGTGCTGCCCCCCGGTGAGGCGACTGCCCTGCGCAGGTCGGCGGGATGGCGCTCTGCGAGCAGCTCCGCCGTCCCGGCGGTGGTCTCGACCACCAGCTCGCGCGCCAGCTCCGCGTCGAGGCCGGCCGCCGCCCCGGCATCCGCCAGCGCCTCCACCGCCAGCGCCAGATAGGCCGGTGCACAGCCCATCACCGCGGTCGCGGCGTCGAACTGGTCGTCCGGCAGCTCGACGACGTGGCCGAGCCGGTTGAGCAGCCCCCGCACCTCTGGCGACTCATGTCCGGCAACACAGAGAACTCCCCGATGAACCTCGACTGCGACGTTGGGCATGACCCGCACGACGTCCGCTTGCGGGAACGCGTCTTCCAGAGCGTCCAACGAGGTCGCCCCCAGCAGGGAGACCACGGTCTTGGTGCCGGCCAGCTCTCCCGCGACCTCCGCGAGCCGCGCCGGCTTCACTGCCAGCACGACCACATCGGCCCGCTCGGCGAGCTCAGCATTAGAGGCTGCGACCTCGCCCCCCAGCTCCCGCGCCAGCTCCGCCGCCCGCCCGGACCCCGAATCCGTGAACAGCAACGCCTTGACCTCGCCGACCAGGCCCCGGGCCATCGCAGCAGCCATATTGCCGGACCCGCAGAAGCCAACGATCATGCGTCGCAGCCTAGTTGCGGCTGGATTGGGAAGGTCGGGTGCCTCTCTAAGCGGCTTGTACTTTTTCGGCAACCCGCCCGCGGACGACCGCCCGCGCAGCACCGAAAAAGTTGAGCGTGAGAGGCACCCGACCTTCCCGGCGACCACCCCGGGGAAGGGCGATGCACCCTCCCCCGGGGCTGTGGCTCCGTCAGCCGCCCAGCACGTCGAACAGGTCCGTGTGGTCGTTGGTGCCGAGGATGTCCAGCGCCCCCGGCCCGCTGCCCCAGACGGGCACGACCGCGCCGGTGTGCTGCTGGCTCGGCGGGACCGCCACCGGTGCGCTGCCCGGCGCGCCGCCGTAGCCGGCGGTGCCGTAGGTCAGGCTGAGCGTCTGCCCGTCCTTGGTCGTCAGGTTGGTCGAGTAGCCGGTCGGGATGCCGCTGCCGCTGGCGTCCTCGCTGACGATCTGGCTGGTGTGCGAGTGGTCGGCGGTGACGACAACCAGCGTGTCTGGATGATGGTGCTGGTAATCAAGCGCCACGCCGATCGCCTGGTCGAAGGCGACGGTCTCGCCGATCTGGCCGCAGGCGTTAGTCGCGTGCTCCTGCTTATCGATCGAGGCGCCCTCGACCTGCAGGAAGAACCCGTTGCGGTTGTCGAGCAGTTCGATCGCCTTCTGGGTCATCGCGGCGAGGCTCGGCTCGTTGGCCGGGCGCTGGTTTTCTTTGCACGCCGCCGGCGCGTTGCCCTTGCCGGTCGACGCCGCTGGGCCGCTCCACTCAAGCGACATGTTGCCGCTGTTGAACAGCCCGAGGACCGGTTTTTTGGCACTCGATACGGCGCCGAGGCCGGCCGCGTCGGTGACGTACTGGTAGCCCTTCGCCTGGGCGGATTCGATCACCGTTTTGCCCGTATCGGCCCCGCCGGTGATTTTCTGCTCGAAGCGGCCACGGCCGCCTCCCAGCAGCACGTCGACTTTGTGGTCGACCTCCTGCTCGGCGATCGAGCCGAGGCCCCCGGCTGCCTTGGTCTCTTTCGGGCAGGCGGCCATGTTGGCCGGACCCTGGCAGCCGCGCAGCGAGATGTGCGAGGCGAGCACCGCTGGCGTCGCGTCGGTGATCTCCGCGGTGGAGACGTCGCCGACCTTCATGCCCCGTTTCTGGGCGATCTCCAGCACGGTTTTGAGGTTGGTCCCGGGCACGTTTTCGGCGCTGCTCGGGCCCTGTGAGATGCGCTCGTCGATCGTCTTGTAGCCGGTCGCCCACATCGTCCCGGTCGAGGCGGAGTCAGGGACGTAGTCGGGCAGGTAGGACGGCCCCGCGCCGGGCTTCAGCGACCAGGTCGTATCGAAGCCGGTGAACGGCATCCGGTCGACGTTGAGGCTGTTGTTGACGCCCTGGTAGTAGCGGGCGGCGGTGATCTCCTGGGTGCCCATGCCGTCGCCGAGCAGGAAGATCACGTTCTGGGGATGGTGGTCGTGCAGCGCCAGGTGGAAGGCGCGGCGGGTGCTGTCGCCATGCTGGTCGAAGCCCCCGGTCGCGGCTGCGGTGCCGACGCCGATCGCCGCGACGGACAGCGCCGCGGCGAGACCTGCGACGAGACGTCTGTGCTTCATCTTGTCTCCTTGGTTGCGATGGAACGAATCCGCCGCAACGTAAGAGCGGGCTTATGCCGCGATGTGGAGAAGCGGTTGAGCCGCGGTGACGATTCCGTGAACTACCAGCCGGCTAGGACTGGTTGAAGAAGCCTTTGTCGAGGAGTCGGGCCTTCTCCTCGGCCGAGACCTCGACGTTGCGCGGGGTCAGCAGGAAGATCTTCTCGGCGATCCGCTGCATGCCACCGTCCATCGCGTAGGTGAGGCCGGAGCAGAAGTCGATCATCCGCTTCGATAGCTCGTGGTCGGTGGTCTGGAGGTTGAGGATCACCGGCACCGAGCGCTTGAATTGGTCGGCGACCTGCTGGGCATCGTTGAAGTTGCGCGGGATGACGAGGTGGACTTTGACGTCGGAGTCCTCGCCCACCGGGCGCAGCGTGCGCGTGCGCGAGGCCGAGATCGGCTCGTCGTCGGCGAAGATGTCGTCGATCTCGTCGCGGCGCGAGCGGCGCGAGGTCGGCAGGCGCCGCACCTGGCCGGATTCGCGGCGGGCTTCGATCTCCTCTTCCTCGGGGCCGAAGTCTTCCTCGAACTCGGGGCCATGGTCGTGCTCTTCGGCAAGGCCGAAGTAGACCAGAGCTCTATGCCAAGAATCGCGAAAAGCCATGCTTACGGGCGTGTTTTCGGGCCACAGTGGCCGATTCCTCTCTGATTATGGCTCAGATGTAGAGCGCCGTCCCGAGGCGCACGATCGTCGCACCCTCTTCGACCGCGACCGGCCAGTCCTGTGAGGTGCCCATCGAGAGCCGTTCGAGGCCGTGCGCGGCGGCCAGCTCGGCGAGGCGGGCGAAATGCGGGCGCGAGGCCTCGGGGTCGGTGCTGAAGGGCGGCATCGTCATCAGGCCGCCGACCCGCACGGGGCAGCGCCCAAGGAACCCGGGGAGATCGGCCGGCGTGACGCCCGCCTTGCCCTCCTCACCGGCGACGTTTACCTCGACCAGCACTTCGGTGCCGGCGTCGCCATGGCGACCGAGCTGCTCCAGAGCGGAATCGCTGGCGACGGAGTGGATCAGGCGGCAGTCCGGCAGCAGCCGCTTCACCTTGCGGCTCTGTAGGGCACCGATGAAGTCCCACTCGAAGGCGTCCCCCCAGCGCGCGTGTTTAGCCGTCAGATCCTGCTGGCGGTTCTCGCCGACCAGGCGCACGCCGGCTTCGGCCAGGGCGCCCATCTCCTCCAGGGGGACGTACTTGATGGCGGCGAGGATCTCGACTTCCTCGCCGGCCCGTTCCCGCACCCGCTTCAGGTTGGCGGCGATCTTCGCCGGGTCGAGACCGTGGATCAGGCCCGGCACGCTCAGCCCCCCTCGATCCAGGCGAGGCCGGCTTGACGGCCGCTGCGTCCCCCGTCGCGCCGGTGCGAGAAGAAGCGCTCGGTCTCGCAGCTCGTGCAGAGGCCGGCGCTCTCGATTCGCTCGACGCCGGCCTCGTGCAGTAGCCGCCGCGCAACCTCGGCGAGGTCGAGCATGCGGCCGGCGGCGATCCCGTCGCCGAGGCCGGCGAAGGCGCCGAGCACCTCGTCGCCGACCTCATAGCAGCAGGCGCCTATGCCGGGCCCGATCACGGCGTCGGTGGCGGCGACCGCGGCGGCGCCGCGGGTGACGATCCCGGCTGCCAGCCCGCGCCAGCCGCAGTGCAGCATCGCCACCCCGCCGGGGCCGGCGAGGGCGATCGGCAGGCAGTCGGCGACGAAGACAAGCGCCGCCTGGCCGGGCTGCGAGATCACATGGCCGTCCGCCTCGGAGGGCGAGCCACCGTCGCCGGGAACCGCCAGCTCGGCGCCGTGGACCTGGCGGGCGAAGGCGATGCGCTCGGGGTCGATGCCGAGGGCGGCGGCGAGCAGGCCGCGGTTCTCGCCCACTCGACCGGGGTCGTCCTTGGTGAGAAGGCCGAGGTTGAGGCTGTCGTAGGGGGCCTCGCTGGTGCCGCCGTTGCGGGTCGAGAAGGCCACGGCGGCGCCTCCGGGCAGGCAGGCCTGGAGCCACTCCACCCCCTCGCGCCGGCGCCACTCCATCAGCCGTCCTCGCGGGCGACGGCGAGGGCGACTTCCAGCTCGGCCTCCCGTCCGTCGATCTCACCGTCGAGCTTGCGCCGCAGCGCCGCGGCGAGGCCGCGGCCGAGCGCCGGTCCCTGCGGCACGCCGGCCGCGACCAGGTCCCCGCCGTCGATCTCGAGCTTTACCGCGCGCCATTCCAGCAGGTAGCGGTCGAGCCAATCGGCTCCAAGGGCCCTGGCGATGGCCAGTTCGGCCGGATCGTGGCCGCGCGCCAACTCGACGGCCTGCGACGGCAGCTCGGGCTGCGCTGCGACCAGCTCTTCCTCGCCTCCGGCCGGACCGAGCGCCGCGGTGAGGACCGTGGTGTCGCGCGGGGCCAGCTCCCGCCAGGTGGCGAATCCGAACAGCTCCGAGACCTTGCCGGCCAGCTCGACCCCCCCGGGCCTGAGATCAACCAAGCCCCACTTGGAAACCAGTTCGAAGCCATGCGCCGCCGCCGATTCGGCGGCGAGGCGGCGCAGCTCGGCTATCCGGCGGTCCTCGGATACAGCGTCCAGGTCAGCTTGGCGCAGCAACGGCTCGGTCTGCTGCTCCAGCTCGAAGCCGAAGCGGGCGGCGTAGCGGGCGGCGCGCAGGGCGCGGGTCGGGTCGTCGACGAACGAGCCGGGGTGCAGTACCCGCAGCTGGCCCGCTTCGAGATCGGACTGGCCGCCGTGGGGGTCGATCAGCCGTGGCTCCCCTTGCAGCGGGATCGCCATCGCGTTGATCGTGAAATCGCGCCGGCGCAGGTCGGTCTCGATGTCGGCCGCCGGCTCGACCTCCGGGAGCGCTCCGGGGTGGGGGTAGCGCTCGGCCCGCGCGGTCGCGACGTCGAGCTCATGGCCGTCGAGCCTGGCCTTGGCGGTGGCGAAGCGCTCGTGCGCGAGCACCTCGGCGCCGAGCTTGGCGGCCAGCGCGGCGGCGTCGCCGACGACGACCAGGTCGACATCGGACCGCCCTTGTCCCAGCAGCAGGTCGCGCACGGCGCCGCCGACCAGGTAGGTGGGAGCGTCGGTGGCCGAACGCACGGCATCCAGCTCGGGATAGGTCCGCTCCACCGCCTCCCCGATCCGTTGAGGTCGTATTTGTTCTCGCATACCGATAAGAGCTACGACATGAACTTAGAGGCGAACGGGGATGCCCGCCTCGGCCATGCGCTGCTTGGCCTCGCGCACCCTGTATGAGCCGTAGTGGAAGATCGAGGCGCAGAGGACGGCGTCGGCGCCGCCCTCGTCGATCGCCTGGCTCAGGTGGTCGAGAGTGCCGGCGCCGCCGGAGGCGATCACCGGCACCGGAACCGCCTCGGCGACGGCGCGGGTCAGCTCGAGGTCGTAGCCGTCGCTGGTGCCGTCGCGGTCCATGCTCGTCAACAGCACCTCGCCTGCCCCGCGCTCGACCGCCTCCCTCGCCCAGGAGACGGCGTCGCGGTTATCGATCCGCCTGCGGCCGCCGTTGACGTAGACGCCCCAGTCCTCGCCGTCGCGCTTGGCGTCGATCGCGATCACGACGCACTGCGCCCCGAACTGGTCGGCCAGCTCGGTCAGCAACTCCGGCCGGGCAAGGGCAGAGGAGTTGACCGAGACCTTGTCGGCGCCGGCGTCGAGCACGGCCTGGGCGTCCTCCACCGAGCGGATGCCGCCGCCGATCGTGAAGGGGATGAAAACGTTGTCGGCGGTCCGCCGCGCCAGCTCGACGATCGTCTCGCGCCTCTCGTGCGAGGCGGTAATGTCGAGGAAGACCAGCTCGTCGGCGCCCTCGGCGTCGTAGCGCTCGGCCAGCTCGACCGGGTCGCCGGCGTCGCGCAGGCCGACGAAGTTGGTGCCCTTGACGACGCGGCCGGCGTCGACGTCGAGGCAGGGGATGACGCGCTTCAGGACCATGGGGCAAGCGTAGTGGTAGAGGTCGGGTGCCCCTCTCCATGAGGCCGTCGCGCAGCTGATTTCGAGCTCGAATTTGGCAGGTGGTCCCTGAGCCTCCTGGAGAGGGGCACCCGACCTCTATAGACCAAGCGCGGCGATGGCCTCAGCGACGGTGAACCTTTGCTCGTAAAGGGCGCGGCCCACGATCGCGCCTTCGACGTTCGGCGGCGTATCGCGGGCGAGGGATTCGAGGTGGGGCAACGTGCCGACGCCGCCGGAGGCGATCACTTGAGCATCGGTAGCGGCGGCGATGCGGGTCAGCTCACCCAGGGCGGGACCCTCCATCGTGCCGTCAACCTCGATCGCGGTGCAGAGGAAGCGGGCCACGCCGCGGTCGCTCAGCTCGCTCACCGCGTCGGCGACGTCGAGGTCGCTGCTCTCTAGCCAGCCAGCCAGGGCTACCTTGCCGTCGCGGGCGTCGACGGAGACGACCACGCGGTCGCCGTGGGCGGCGAGCGTCGCGTCGAGGAACTCCGGGTCGCGCAGCGCCGCCGTCCCGATCACGACCCGCTCTGCCCCGGCGTCCAGAACGGCGGCGACAGACTTGGCGTCGCGCAGCCCCCCGCCGACCTGGATCGGGCACTCGACCGCCGCCGCGATCCGCGCCACCGCGTCGAGGTCGCGCGGCTCGCCGGCCTTCGCCCCATCGAGGTCCACCACGTGCAGGAACTCAGCCCCTTCGCCGGCCCAGCGCCGGGCGGCGTCGGCCGGGTCGGCGTCATATGCCGTCTCGCGCTCGTAGTCGCCCTGGGTCAGGCGCACGGCTTTGCCGCCGCGGATGTCGATCGCCGGGTAGAGGATCACGGCGGTTGCGGGCTACGCCGGTACCGAGGCGCAGATCCCGGCGAAGTTCGACAGCAGTCGCAACCCCGCCGCGCTCGACTTCTCCGGGTGAAACTGGACGCCGTAGACGTTCTCGCGCTCCGCCGCGCAGGCGAAGCGGGCGCCGTAGGTGGCGCTGCCAAGCAGGTCCTCCGGTGCCGGCCGCGGGGCGAAGGAGTGGACGAAATAGAAGGGCGTCTCGCTCTTGATTCCCTCGGTCAGCCGCGACTCGCGCTGCCAGTGGACGGGCGACCAGCCGATGTGAGGCACCTTCAGCCCCTCGGCGTCCAGCTCTGAGACCGGTCCTGGCAGCAAACCCAAGCCCTCGGCGCCGCCGAGCTCGGTGGTCGCGTCGAAGAGCAGCTGCAAGCCTAGGCAGATGCCGAGGATCGGCACGCCCACCTCGCGGCGCTCGGCGACCAGCTCGTCGAGCCCCCGCTCGCGCACCCGTTCCATCGCCCGCGGGAAGGCGCCGACGCCGGGCAGGATCACGCCATCGGCCTCGCGCACCGCGCCGGAGTCGGCGGTGATCGTCGCCGTCGAGCCGACGTGCTCCAGCGCCTTCTCGACCGAGCGCAGGTTGCCCATCCCGTAGTCGAGGATCGCGATCCGCGCGCTCACAGGTTGAGCGTCCCCTTGGTGGAGGGCACGCCGCTCTCCTCGGGGTCGATCGAGACCGCGACCCGCAGCGCCCGTGCAAACGCCTTGAAGGCCGCCTCGATCATGTGGTGGGCGTTGCCGCCCGAGCGGACCGAGACGTGCAGGGTCAACTTGGCGCTGTTGGCGACGGCGCGGAAGAACTCCTCGGCCAGCTCGGTGTCGAAGCCGGCGATCGAGGTGGGCGGCAACTCCGCCTCGAAGACGCAAAGAGGCCGGCCGGAGATATCGATCGCGCACTCGGCCAGCGACTCGTCCATCGGCACCAGCGCCGAGCCGTAGCGGCGGATGCCGGCCCGGTCGCCGAGCGCTTCGTCGAGCGCCTGGCCGAGGACGATGCCGACATCCTCGACGGTGTGGTGGGCGCCGGTCTCGAGGTCGCCGCTCGCCTCGACCCGCAAGCCGAGCCGGCCGTGACGGGCCAGCAGGTCGAGCATGTGGTCGAGGAAGCCGACGCCGGTCGCGGCGCTCGACTCGCCGCCGTCGAGGCTCAGCTCGAGCCGGATCTTCGTCTCGGCGGTACTGCGCTCTTTCGTCGCGGTTCGGGTCATCCTCGATCTTCCGTTTCCGGGCCCTCGACCCTAATCATCGCCGACTCGCCGTGGACGGGGAATCCCTCGGCCTCGGCCAGCGCTTTGACGTGCGGGGCGAGTTTCGCCGCCGCCTCGGCGGGCACCTCCACGACCGAGACCTTGCGCCGGAAGACGTCCGGCCCAAGCGGGCCGGAGAAGCGACCGGCGCCACCGGTGGGCAGGACATGATTGGAACCGGCGACGTAATCGCCGAAGGCGGTGGCGCCGTAGGGCCCGACGAAGACGCAACCGGCCGTTCGCACGAGCTCCACGCAGGCCACCGAGGCCTCGGCGAGCAGCTCGAGGTGCTCGGGGGCGAAGGCGTTCGCGAACTCGATCGCCGCGGCGGCGTCGTCCGGCGTGAGGACCAGCGCGAGGGGCGCGTCCTCCGCGACGCCAGGTCGCGAGGCAGCGGCCCGCTCGGTGGCCATGCGCACCGCTTCCAGCACGCCCTCTTCCGCGGCAACCGCGACGAGCGAGCCACCGATCCCGTGCTCGGCCTGGGCGCAGAGATCGAGTGCCGCCCAGTCCGGATCGACATCGCGATCGACGACGACCATCAGCTCCGAGGGGCCCGCGAGGGAGTCGATCCCGACGGTTCCGTACACAGCCCGCTTTGCTGCGGTGACCCAGGCGTTGCCGGGGCCGGCGATCAGATCGACGGGGCCGACGGTCTCGGTGCCGTGGGCAAGCGCGAAGATCGCCTGCGCTCCCCCCATTGCGTAGATCTCGTCGACCTCGCAGAGGGCCGCCGCGGCAAGCACCAGCGGGTGGAGTCGCCCGTCGGGCCCCGGTGGCGAGGCAAGGGCGAGGCGGCCGACCCCGGCCACCCGAGCGGGGATGCAGCCCATCAGCACGCTTGAGGGATACGCCGCGGCGCCTCCGGGGGCGTAGACCCCGGCTGCCCCGACCGGGCGGTCCCAGGTGGTCACTACCTGACCCTGGGCGAGCGCCATGCCCGCAAGGCTCGGTCCGAGCTGTGCTTCGGCGACCGCCCGGATGTTGCCGGCGGCGAGCTCCAGCGAGGCGCGCAGATCGCCGTCGAGATTCGCCAGCGCGACCGAAGCGACCTCCAGCGGCACCCGCAGCGACTCGGGGGCGTGGTCGGTCGCATCGAAGCGCGCCGTCAGGCGCAGGACCGCTGCGTCCCCGCCCTCTCGAACTTCGCGCTCAATTGGCCCGACGTCCACGGCGGCTACGGACGCGTCGGCCCACGCACGCACGGCGGCGGCCGTCGCGACCGCGCCCTCCCATTCGAACCGGCGGACTTTCATCGGCCAGTTCCTCGCTTGCCGATTCGCCGTATTTTCACCGCGCTGCCGCCTCTCTCAGCCGCTCGGTCAACTCGTCGATCTCAGCCGCTCGCAGCTTGTGGGCGACGCGGTTGGCGACGAAGCGGGCGGTGCACTCGACGATCTCCTCGCGCACCTCGAGTTCGTTCTCCTCCAGGGTGCGGCCGGTGGCGACCAGGTCGACGATGCCGTCGGCGAGGCCGATCAGCGGCGCCAGCTCGACCGAGCCCTTGACCTCGATCGCCTCGATCTGTCGCCCGCTCGCCTCGAAGTGGCGTTCGGCGACGCGCGGGTACTTGGTCGCGATCCTCATCATCCCCAGCCGCCTCTGCGCCTCGCCCAGCCGTTCATCGCCCTTGCGGCCGGCGAGGACCATGCGGCAGCGTCCGTAGCCGAGGTCGAGCAGCTCGTAGACCATGCGGTCGGATTGCTCGAGCAGCACGTCCTTGCCGGTGATGCCGACGTCGGCGGCGCCGGCCTCGACATAGGTCGGCACGTCGGAGGGGCGCATCGTCACCAGCGAGATCCGCTCGCCCGGGAAGATCAGCGCCCGCGAGGGGCCGCGCACCTCAGCGGTGTCGATGCCGGCGGCGTCGAGCAGGTCCAGGGTGCCGTCGAGCAGGGCGCCGCGCGGCACCGCCAGCTTCAGCGGCCCGCCGGCCTTGGCCCGCCCGGGTGCGGCGACTTCGACGTTCACCGTCCTCCCTCCCTGCGCGACTCCTCCTCCATCTGGGCGACGTGGAGCCGCTCCAGGTAGAGGGCGAAGCCGGCCGCCGGCAGGTCGACGCCGAAGCGCTTTAGCAGGCCGTCGTAGCGGCCGCCGCCCCCGAGCACGTGGCCGAGGGCGGGGTCGTAGACCTCAAGGATCGCGCCGCTGTAGTAGCCGAGGTCGCGCAGCAGGCCAAGGTCGATCTGCACCCGGCCGCCGGCGCCGCGTTGCGCGAGCGCCTCCAGGGTCTCCCCCAGCCGCGCCGTCGCCCGCTCGACCGCGTCGCCGCCGAGGGCGCTCGCTTGCTCCAGTACCTCGGGGCCGCCACGGAGCTGTGAGAGGGCGACACAGGTGGCGACCCGCTCCTCGCCGATCCCGGCTCGCGAGAGCTCCTGCTCGAGCCCGACCAGGTCGTGCATCGCGAGGCTTGCCAGGGCCGAGTTGCGGGCCTCGCCCTCGACGCCGTACTCGGCCAGAAGCTGGCGGAAGAGGTCGGCGTCGCCGAGGCCGATCACGGCCCGGTCAAGGCCGACCGCGTCGAGGGCGGCGGCGAGGACCTCGATCACCTCGGCGGTGCCGGCGGGCGCCGCTGTGCCGATCAGCTCCACCCCGGCCTGGGCGAACTCGCGCATCTGGCCGCGCTGTGGACGCACCGCGCGGTAGGCGTTCGCCAGGTAGCAGAGCCGCAGCGGCGACTCGGCGTCGGCGAAGCGCGAGGCGACCAGGCGGGCGATCGGCACGGTCATGTCGGAGCGCAGGGCGAGCAGGTCGCCGCGCTCGTCGAAGAAGCGGTAGGCGGAGTCGGCCGTGCGCCCGTCGCCACGGCCCAGCACCTCGTCGTACTCGATCGCCGGCGTCGCCACCTCACCGAAGCCGTGCCCTTCGAAGACCTCGAGCAGGGCGGCGCGCAGGCGGCGCAGCTCGCGCATCTCCTCGGGCAGGATGTCCCGGGTGCCTGGCGGAATCGGGTGGATCATCCGCCGGACCTTACGAGAGCCGGTGCCGAAGCCGTGCTAAGCCGGGATCTCCGCAGAGACCCGTTCAATGCGGGCGCCGAGGCCGCGCAGCCGCTCGTCGATCGCCTCATAGCCGCGGTCGATCTGACGGATGTTGCCGATCTCCGAGACGCCGTCGGCGGCGAGGGCGGCGATGAGCATCGCCATACCGGCGCGGATGTCGGGGCTCTCGACGCGTTCGCCGTGAAGACGGCTCGGACCGCTGACAATCGCCCGGTGGGGGTCGCACAGCGTGATCCGAGCACCCATCGCGACCAGCTTGTCGACGAAAAAGAGCCGGTTCTCGAACATCTTCTCGAAGATCAGCACCTCGCCGTCGGCCTGGGTGGCCAGCGCCAGGGCGATCGAGGTGAGGTCAGCGGGAAAGGCCGGCCAGGGGCCGTCCTCGATCTTGGGGATCGCGTCGCCGACGTCGGCCTTGACCCGCAGGCGCTGCTCGGGGGGCACGATCACGTCCTCGCCGTCGGTCTCGGACTCGAGGCCGAGGCGGCCGAACTGGCGGCGGACCATCAGCAGGTCGGCGGGCGCGGCGCCGCGGATGCGCAGCTCACCACCGGTCGCCGCTGCCAGCGCCATGAAGCTACCGACCTCGATGTGGTCGGGTGAGATCGTGTGCTCGGCGCCACCCAGCTTGTTCTGGCCGTTGACGGTCATCACGTTGGAGCCGATCCCGCTGACCTCGGCCCCCATCGTGTTCAGCAGCCGCGCCAAGTCCTGGACGTGTGGCTCACAGGCGGCGTTGGAGATCGTCGTCGGCCCGGACGTCAGCGCCGCCGCCATCAGCGCGTTCTCGGTGCCCATTACCGAGGGCTCGTCCATGAAGATCGCGCAGGGCCGCAGGCCACCGGGCGGGGCCGCGAGCTCGATCCAGCGATCCCCGGCGACGCGTGCGCCGAGATCGGCAAAGGCGTCGAGGTGGGCGTCGAGGCGCCGACGGCCGATGAAATCGCCGCCGGGGGGCGGCATCCGTGCCTCGCCGAAGCGCGCCAGCAGCGGCCCTGCGAGCAGGAAGGAGGCGCGGATCTTTTCGGAGAGGCCCTCGTCGACGGCCACCTCCGAGACGCCGGCGGCGCAGAGCCGCAGGCTGTTGTCGGCGACCCAGGCGGCTTCGACCCCGAGCCCCTCGAGTAGCGCGATTTGGGCCTCGGTGTCGCGGATCCGCGGTACCCGGTGCAGCAGCAGCTCCTCTTCGGTGAGCAGGCAGGCGGCAAGAATCGGCAGGGCCGCGTTCTTGTTGCCGGCGACCGTCAGCTCGCCTGAGAGCGGCACGCCCCCCTCTATGACGAATTTCTCCATCGGTTGCGGCTAGGGTAACGGCCGCATGCGACGAGGCTGGAAGATCCTGATCGGCGTCCTGGCGGCCCTGCTCGTCCTCGTGGCGATCAATTTCTTCGTCGTCGAGGGCGAAACCAAGTCGGCAAGCGTCAGCGAGCCCGGCGGCCGCATCCTCGCACTCCCGGGCGGCGAAATGCAGGTCGTCGAACTCGGCCCGCGCGGCGCCTCGCCGATCGTCCTCGTCCACTGCTTCACCTGCGCGATCAACTGGTGGGACGGGATGATGCCGCGGCTGGCGAGGAGTCACCGGGTGATAGCGGTGGACCTGCTCGGCCACGGCGGCTCGGAGAAGCCGGCCTCCGGCTACTCGATCCCCGCCCAGGCCGATCTCGTTGCCCAGGCGCTGGCGCGGCTCGGGGTGAGGGACGCCGCGGTCGTCGGTCACTCGCTTGGTGGAGCGGTCGTTACCGCGCTGGCCGAACGCTCGCCGCGGCTGGTCGAACGGGTGGTCATCGTCGACACTCCGCCCAACCACGAAAAGAGCGACCTCGGCCTGCTGGCAAGGCTGGTTTTCGTACCGGTCGTCGGTGAGGCGCTCTGGCGGGTCAAGACGGACTTCGCCACCCGCAAGGGCCTCGAGGTCGCCTTTGCGCCGGGCTTCGACGTCCCCGACGCTTTCGTCGAAGACGTCAACGAGATGACCTATAGCGCCTACAACCGTTCCGCCCGGGACTCGGAGGACTACTCCAAGGAAGAGGGCCTGGACAGCCGGATGAAGAAAAGCGGCAAGCCCCTGATGGTGATCATGGGCGCCGAAGAGCAGATCATCGACCAGCCGGCTGACCGGCTCGCCGAATACCGCAGCACCTACCCCGGCACGCAGACGCACCTGATCCAGGACGCCGGGCACTCGCCCAACGTCGAGAAGCCGGCGGAGACCGCCGCCCTGGTGCTTTCCTTCGACGCGCAAGATCGCGTGCAGAAACGGGAAGCCGTCCGAGGGGATTCCTAGAGTCGAACCCATGTTCGATACGAGAAAGACCATCGGCACCCGGGCGGCAGACGCCGTCGACCTGGCGATCGACTTCGCGACCCTCGGCGAGTACGGGCTGGAGCCCGTTGGCCAGCCAAAGCCCTGCGAGGGGCGGCGGCGAGGGGGCGCGGCGCGCAGCACCGGCGCCTGGAACGCCGCGGTCGCCCGCTTTGCAGCCCAGTCGTAGGGGGGCGAAAATCGCGGTCGCGGCGTTCGTCGCGCTTGCGGCCCTGCTCGGCCTCAACGCGTACGTGACCGGGCGCGAGACGAAGGGCGCCGAGGTGACGGTCACCGGCGGCCGCATCCTCGAGCTGCCTGGCGGCGCAATGCAGGTCGTCGAACGCGGGCCTCGCCAGGCCTCGCCGATCGTCCTGATCCATTGCTTCACCTGCGCGATCGACTGGTGGGACGGGATGATGCCGCGCCTGGCCCGGGACCACCGGGTGATCGCCGTCGACCTGCTCGGCCACGGAGGCTCGGAGAAGCCGACTTCCGGGTATGGGATGGAGGATCAGGCGGAGCTGGTGGCGGGCGCCTTGGCCCGCCTTGGCGTTCGCCGGGCGACGGTGGTGGGTCACTCGCTGGGCGGGATCGTCGCGACGGCACTAGCGGAGATCGCGCCCGAGCTGGTCGGTCGGCTGGTGATCGTCGACGAGGCGCCCGTCAACGACGGCTATGGCGCTCACCTACCGCTGACCGCCACCCTGACCTTCACGCCGGTGGTCGGCGAGGCGCTCTGGCGGGTCATGCCCGACTCGGCGATCAGCGACGGGCTGGGCGTCGCCTTTGCCTCGGGCTATGACGTGCCTGACTCCTTCGTTGACGATTTCCGTCGCCTCACCTACAGCTCCTACGACTCCTCGCCCGAGGCCGAAGACGCCTACACCGACGCCATGCCGCTCGACGCGCGCCTGCGCCGGACCGGCACGCCGCTGCTGGTCATCTTCGGCGCCGAGGAGCAGATCTACGACCCCGAGGAAGCCCTCGCCGCCTATTCCCGGATGGGCGCTGAGACCAGGCTGGTGGCCGGCGCCGGGCACTCGCCCAACGTCGAGAGGCCGGCGCTGACCGCCGCCCTCGTCGAGCGCTTTGCCCGCTCTCCGGGCGATGGGTCCAACATACGCCCAAAGGGCCGATAAAAAAGGGCCGCCCCTAGGGGCGGCCCTTGAGAAGAACCGGCGGCGACCTACTCTCCCAGGAGGTTGCCCTCCAAGTACCATCGGCGCTGAGGGGCTTAACTGCTCTGTTCGGAATGGGAAGAGGTGTTTCCCCCTCGCTATGCGCCACCGGAAATTTGCGAGACGGCCCCGGTGGAGCTTGAAAACTGCACAAAGCCAAGAAGGGTAAGAAATATCCGTCAAGCCCTCGACCCATTAGTACCGGTCGGCTGAGCGCATCACTGCACTTGCACCGCCGGCCTATCAACCTGGTGGTCTACCAGGGGTCTTACTCCCTTAAAGGGATGGGAGAGCTCATCTCGAGGACGGCTTCCCGCTTAGATGCCTTCAGCGGTTATCCGTTCCGTGCGTAGCTAACCTGCAGTGCCCTTGGCAGGACAACAGATACACCAGCGGCACGTTCATCCCGGTCCTCTCGTACTAGGGATGACTCCTCTCAACTCTCCAACGCCCACGGCAGATAGGGACCGAACTGTCTCACGACGTT
>Ga0207669_10000007_pt1 | contig 169904 bp, 164 predicted proteins | sample KBSM33metaG_FD_184329 | JGI IMG/M metagenome (GOLD analysis project Ga0207669, IMG submission 184329) | Miscanthus rhizosphere microbial communities from Kellogg Biological Station, Michigan, USA - KBS M3-3 metaG (SPAdes) (version 2) | ecosystem: Host-associated > Plants > Roots > Rhizosphere...
ACGGCTGAGCTCCCCGCCTGCTCCGCTCCGCCCTACGGGCTTCGCTGCGCAGGCGGGCCTTTTCGTGCCTGCAGGGGGGTGACATTTCAACCGGCGAAGGGGGGTGACTTTTCGACCGGCCTTGACATAGCGACCTCGTTTCATACACCACCTCATTCGCAACCATTGAGGACGATGGACTGGCTTATGAAGATGCGGGCCGTAGCTATACGCCTTGATCGGTCAAACGAGCAGCATAGGCTCGGGATTAGTCCAGCTGAAGCGTCAACTCCTGCATCTTCTCCGAGACGCTGACCGTGAACGTCATCATCAAGTCAGCACGGCCCCAAAGAGCGTTGAGGCTGGCGACGAATAGCGGGGCGATTTCGAATTCGATCTCAGGAATGCCGTCCACGATTGCCCCGCAGGGCTTTTGGGCCATCCAGGCTGATGCGGAGCCCTCCACCTGGCCGACCTCAACAGGGGCGAGGTCATCGACCGTGTAGCCAAGCTCCTCTGCGTAGTCGATTGGAAGCACGGACCTGTCGGCGCCTGTGTCAACGAGGCCGGAGATCATGATCTCTTGTTTGAACCCGATCAACGTGAGCAAGAGATATGGCCGCAGCTGTCCATCAGGCCCTGGTCTGTACGGAGCGGTGAAGCTCCCCGGACGCTCCACGGGACTCAGGCGATGAAGTAGCCGGGGCGGGAACGAGGAACGGGGACGATCGCGTCCGTAGGTCTGACCTCGGGTTGGCTTCGCAAACCCTTTGCGCTGAGATCGCTGGCGACGACCTTGCCGTTGCGGAGCGCGACCCACTTGCCCATGTAGGGCGCCAGATCCTCCTTCGGTTCCAGCTCGGCCTGAGCTCGGCGAAAGCTGTCTTGATCTTGGACCGCCATCAGCTCCTCATTTCCGGCGACTTCGCCATGTTCCTCCAATCACGATAGCGATGCAACCGGGAACGTCGGACGGAACATTCCATTGGGCAGCGAGGATCTTCGCTGCCCAAATCCACATCAATCGTGCGTAATCGAAGTGGATTCGCGATCGTGCGCCACGGGGCGCGTTCCGTGCTAGAGAGCCAAGAACCTCGACTCCTCCACGTCGCTTAGGAGGGAGTCGCTCTATCCAGCTGAGCTATCGGGGCTGGATCTGACAAAGCGTAGTAGCTACGGGCCGGCCTCCGTGATCAGCCCGCGGCACCAATCGACGGCAAATTCAGCAAGCACCACGGCTCGGTCACGGTCGAGCGTTTCGAGTGGCGCGTCGTCGTACCTGAACTCGGCGGCCCAAGGCGTCAGCCAGCCGGCGTTTGCCATCTCGGCGGGCAGCTCGATCTCATTTTTGCCGGCGAGTCCCGCTAGGAAGTCAAGATCATGCGTCTTTGGGTAGTCCACTCCGCGCAGCGTGAGGGCTACCTTCAAGGCCTTCTCAACCGCTTGCTGAGCATGGAAGCCGACTGGGTCGTCGTTGACCTCTGGGTCGTGGGCCAGCTTCTGCGTGACCAATAAGTCGCCTGCCGACTTGCCGGCTAGTAGCTCGGCAACCTCAATTTGCTCAGGAATGGGCAAAGACTTGGCCATCGCGAAGTGCGTGGTAGACCGTCGTGCCCGGAACCCTCGCCCTTCGTTCCGCCAATGCCTGGTCGAGGACAATGATGTCGAGGGGGAGAAGGATGTCGTTGACCGAGCGACGAAGACGCGCCCACTCCTCAAGGCGATCCTTGACCTCCGGCTCGATCACGAGGAAGTCAACGTCGCTGTCGGGTCTCTCCTCGCCACGAGCGTGCGAGCCAAACAGGATCACCTTGGAGTCAGCGCCGGCTGCCTCGGCCAACGCCTCTCCTGCGCGCTGAATCAGATCGCGTGAAGCCATGCAGACAAGGTAGCCGAGCCGATGGCGGTCAGCTGGAAGTCATTGGGCAGCGGCTGCCCAAATCCACGTGGATCTCGCACGATCGAATCGCATCGAAGCCGCTGGATGACTCAGCCGATTCGGCTCTGTGGCTGTGAAAGAAGCGATTCCTCGACCTCGCTTAGGAGGGAGTCGCTCTATCCAGCTGAGCTATCGGGGCTGGAAGATTCATCGTAGAAGCTAGATTGTCTACAGGCCGGCCTCTACGTCGGCGAGGCTGGCGCGATTCTGTCTGCATAGCATTGCGGGCCGTGGAGCCGGATGCAGTCGAGATACGGGTGGTGGGGTGCCTGCTGGAGAAGCAGCGGACGACGCCGGATGCCTATCCGCTTTCGCTGAACGCGCTGCGGCTGGCCTGCAACCAGGCGACGAACCGCGACCCGGTCGTCTCCTACGAGGAGGAGACGGTGGTCGAGGCGTTGCGGCGGCTGGCGCTGCGCGGCTGGACGAGGCTCGCGAGCGGCGCCGGCAGCCGGGCCCGCAAGTATCGGCACCTGCTCGACGAGGCGCTCGAGCTCGACGACGCGGAGCTATCGCTGCTCGCCGTACTGATGTTGAGGGGTGTACAGACGCCGGGCGAGTTGAAGCAGCGGACCGAGCGCATGCACCGCTTCGCGGACCTTGGCGCGGTGGACGAGACGCTCGAACGGCTGGTCGAGCGGGGCCATGTCGAGCGGCTCGCGCGCCGTCCGGGCCAGAAGGAGGAGCGCTATAGGCAGCTGCTCGGTGGCGAGGAGAACAACGGCACGGAGGCGCCACCGGCGAGCGCAGCGCCACCGGCTCCCGTCTCTGCGCAGCGCCCCGCCGCTAGCTCAACCGGCACGGTGCCCGAGCGGCTGGATCGGCTCGAGCGCGATCTGGCCGAGCTGCGGCGCCAAGTCGGCGACCTGCGCGAGGCGCTGGGAGAGCCAACCTCGCCGACCGAGCCTCAGGCGTAGAGGCTCTCCGACGCCAGCTCCTGGGCGCGGCGGCTCCAGAGCCTGACCTGCATGAAGACGTCGTCGCCGTAACCCTCGAGGGCGTCGAGGGCGATCAGCGTGAAGCGTTCCTGGGAGACGACTTCCTGGTCGACCGTCTCCAGGTCGAGCTCGGCGGTGGCGGCGATGGCGCCGCGGACGAGGGGGCGACCCCAGACGAGGGTGACGTTGCCGGCGCGCCCGTTCTCGCCGCGCCAGCGGCCGATTACCTCGTCGTTGAGGTCGATCTGCCAGTCGGGGTTGTCCTCGGCGAGGACGTCGGTGAAGTCGGCCTGCGCCCGGAAGCCCTCCGGCTCGCCTCCCTCCGGCAAGACGTAGGAGACGAAGCCGAACAGCTCCAGCATGCCGTCGGGTCCCTCGACCCGTGCCATCGCCGGCACCCAGACCCGACCGCCCCAGGCCCGCTCCGGAAACCACTCCCACCCGGCATCGGTCGGCAGCTCGACGCCCTCGGGCAGCTCCGCGATCGCCTTGCAGGCCTTGCGGAACTCCTCCCCGAGGCGCTCGGCGAAGCGCCCGTGGGGAATCCCCTCCTGGGTTGAGTCGGCGATAAATCTGGGAATCGGCCTCGGGTTGGGTGCCACGGCAGGCCAGCCTATTGGGGCGGAGCTGCGGGCCTCAGCCCAGCGCCTCGCGCAGATCCGAGGCCGCTCGCTCCGGCGGGTAGATGTTGATGTCGACGCCCGTCCCCAGCTCGAAGCCGGCCTTGACGGTCAGCCGCGGCGCGATGTCGACGTGCCAGTGGAACTGCTCGGCGCCGCGCGGCGCCGTCACCACCCAGAGGTTCAGCTCGGGCGGGTCGTCGAAGCGCTCGGCGAGGGCACGCATCGCGGTGCGGATCATCGCCGCGCCGCCCGCGCTCTCGGCGAAGCTCGCCTCGGCCGCCCGCGGCACCACCCGTAGCTCGTAGGGCGAGCGCGAGGCCCAGGGGCAGATCAGCGCCGCCTCCTCGTCGATCGCGACCAGCCGCTCGCGTCGCCGCACCTCCTCGGCCAGCACGTCGCTGAGCAGGCTGCCGCCCGCGGTCCGTTCGCCGTAGGCACCTGCCCGCTCGCGCTCGCGCGCGATCGCCGGGGGCACGAAGGGCAGGGCGTAGAGCTGGGCGTGGGTGTGGGGGAGGGACGCCCCCGCGGTCGAGCCCTCGTTGACGACCACCTGCACGTAGGCGGCGTCGGCGTGTGCCCGCATCCGCTCGCGCCAGGTGGCGATCGCGCCGGCGAAGCGCTCCTCGCCCAGCTCGGCCATCGCGGTGACGTGCTCGGGCGCGTTGACGACCACCTCGTGGCCGCCGACCGCCGACCGCGAGACGAACATGTCCGGCTCGCCTGCCCGTCGCGACTCGAGTAACGGGTCGCCGGCGCTGGCAAAGGCGCCCGCCTCGCCGCCGGTCCCCGCCCGCGCCTCGCCGCCCGCCGCGCCCCCAGCCGGCCCGCCGCCGTTCGCGACTGCGCTCGCCAGCGCCGGGTAGAGGTTCGGCACCACGCGACTCGTCCAGCCGGGCGTATCCGCCTCGGCGCCCCCCGGCCGCACCGCGTACACCTCGGGCGGCGTCTTCTCCTCGCGCCCCTCGCAGAACGGGCAGTCCTCGGCGCCCTTCTCCTCGTTGCGCGGTCGCTTGAATCCCTCCGGCCGCTCGGCCCGACCGGGCGCGAGGATGGTCCGCAGCCCGGTCAGCTGGTCGATGCGGAACTCGGGCGCGCTCAGGATTCGTGTTTGTCGAGGAACGGTTTGAGCACGTCCATCGGCAGCGGGAAGACGACCGTCGTGTTCTGGTTGCTGCCGATTTCAAGCAGCGTCTGCAGGTAGCGCAGCTGCAGCGAGGCCGGATTGGTGCTGATGATGTCGGCCGCGTCGGTGAGCTTCTGCGCCGCTTGGTACTCGCCCTCGGAATTGATGATCTTGGCCCGCCGCTCGCGCTCGGCCTCGGCCTGGCGGGCGATCGCCCGCTGCATCTGCTCCGGGATCTCGACGTCCTTGATCTCGACTGCGGTCACCTTTACGCCCCAGGGCTCGGTCGACTCGTCGATGATCTTCTGCAGCTCCTCGTTGAGCCGCTCGCGCTCGGATAGCAGCTGGTCGAACTCGGCCTTGCCGAGCACCGAGCGCAACGCCGTCTGGGCAATCTGCGAGGTGGCCAGCAAATAGTTTTCGACCTCGACGATCGCTTTCTGCGAGTCGATCACGCGGAAGTAAGCGACCGCGTTGACCCCGGCCGGCACGTTGTCGCGGGTGATCACCTCCTGCGGCGGGATGTTCAGGGTCACCGTCCGCAGGTCAACCTTGACCATGCGGTCGATCAGCGGGATCAGCAGGATCAGGCCCGGTCCCTTCTGGGCGATTAGCCGGCCGAGGCGGAAGATCACCCCGCGCTCGTACTCGCGTAGCACCCGCACCGAGGCGCCCAGCACGATCGCCACGAAGATGACCAGTACCGCGAGGACGACGAGCGCTGCCATTCAGCCTGCTCCTTCCTCGGAGCCTCGTTTTGGGCTTCCGGTCGGGGACTTCGAGGCCGCCTCGGGTTGGACCACGAGGGTCAGCCCGTCGATCGCCTCGATCGTGACTCTATCTCCCGGCTGCGCCCGCCCGCCCTCGCTGCCCGCCAGGCGCGCCCCCCAGATCGCCCCGGCGACGGCGACCTGGCCGCTCGGGTCAAGCGGCGTCCGCACCTCGGCCGTCGCGCCGACCAGCTCCTCGCTGCCGCTTCGCACCGGTTGCTCACGGTGGGCTGCCAGCACCTTGCGGGTGACGACGTAGAAGCTGACGATCGAGAGCACGCCGAGGGTGATCAGCGCCGGCCCGGCCCAATCGCTGGCGCTCGAGTCGGCGTCGGCGGTGAGGGCGAGCACGCCGCCCGCGATCAGCGCCCCGGCGCCGAGCGCCGCCAGTACGCCACCGGTCGAGAGCAGCAGCTCGGCGAGCAGCAGCGCCACCCCGATCAGCGCGACGACGACGAAGACGTCCATGCCCCGATTATCCGCCTTCGGCTTCGCCGCGCACGGCGTAGCGGGCGACGTCGGCCCGCAGCTCGGCGAGATCGTGGTAGGGACCCTGCTTAAGGTAGACCAGCTCGCCGCGCCTGTCGTAGAAGGCGGTGTCCGGCAGGCCGAGGCTGGCCCCGAGGCTGTCGGAGATCGCTTTGTCGGGGTCGGTGTAGCTGGGGTAGGGGACGGGCGCCTCTTCGAGGAAGGTCGCCGCCGCGTCGTCGGAGTCCTCGACGTCGATGCCGAGAAAGGCGACCCGCTTGCCTTCGGCCGCAGCCGCCCGCTGGAAGTGCGGGAACTCAAAGCGGCAGGGCCCGCACCAGGAGGCCCAGAGGTTGACCACGATCGGGTAGCCGCGCAGCCCCACGATCCGCGTCTCGTAGGCGTCCTGCCCGCCGCCTAGCAGCTCGTCGGCCTGCCGGTGCAGGGCCGCCAGCGGCGGCGGCGATCCGGCGAGCGCTTGCTCATAGTCGGGATGCGCGCCGCCGTAGTCGCCGCCGGTCGGGGAGCCGCAGCCGACCGCGATCAGCGCGACCGCGATCGTGCAGGCGCAGACGGCCATCGCTCGATTTCCTGGTGTCCCTGACAATTTCACCGCGCCGGGGTCATTCTGGGAGAGGCTCTACTACAATAGTTTCCGTTCGGTTCGCCGTATGCGAGCCGCTTCGAGAGCGCTGGGGGGAGGAGAAGCCGACTCCCGGCATCCTCGTCAAGTCCTTCCCGGTGGCCGTCACCGCCGCCGCGGAAAAGAACCGGAAGCCTTCATGGCCAAGACCAGCGAAGTTGCCGCGCCGGCGGCAGTTCCCTCAGGCGCCGACATCGAGCGGGCGTCGGCCTTTGCCCGCGAGCCGTTGCTGCTCGACGGCGAGGGGCCGGAGGCGCTCGCCCCCGGCACCGCCCGCCGCCACGCCCTCGACCTGGCGCTAAAGGAGCTGGACGAAGGGGCGGAGGAGCCCTCCATCCAGTGGCGCCGCGACTTCTCGCTGCTGCTCGGGCTGGAGCGGCTGCTGGCCGAGGAGCCGCCGAAGCTGCGCGACGGCGCCGAGCTCAACCCGCACCAGGTCGACGCTCTCTCGGGCACCCTGACCGAGCTGATCGCCGAGCAGCAGACGGCGGCCGAAAACGGCGCCGGGCCGTCCGGCGACGTCGGCGCCGAGTCGACCTCCGCGGCGCCGACGGACGGCAGCGAGCTCGACGGCGACGGGACGGGAGAGGACGACGAGTCCGAGTCCGAGGAGCTGGCACCCGACGAGGAGCCGCAGGACTGGGAGGAAGAGCCCTCCGCCGAAGACGAGGACGAGGAGCTGCCCGAGGGCGAGGCTGCCGAGGACCCCGGCGCCGCCCGCCGCTTCTGGTTCGAGCACGCGACCGGCGCCGGCAAGACCGTCGCCGCGGTCGGCTTCATCGACGCCTCCCGCACCGGCGGCGTCCTCATCCTCACCCACCGCCGCAACCTGGTCGAACAGTTCATCGGCGAGATCTCCGACCGCGGCTACAAGGAGCGCCTGCGGCCGCCGCTGCTGGACGGCCGCGACGACGCCGAAGGCCCGGTCACGGTCGAGACCTACCAGTGGTTCGTCCGCAACCACAAGAAAGTCTCCGACGCCTACTCGATCGTCATCTGCGACGAGGCGCACACCGCGCTCGGCGAGAAAACCAGCGCCTGCATCCGCGCCTGGACCGGGCCGGTATTCATCGGCATGACCGCGACCGGGGCGTTGATCGCCCGCCACGTCGCCGACCTCTTCCCGACCCAGACCTCGCGCTTCGACCTCGCCCAGGCGGCGCGCCGCGGCGTGATCGCGCCGCTGCGCTGCATCCGCATCCCGCCCGGCCCGGGCGTGCGCACGATCGCCAAGGTGCCGCTGCGCAAAGGCGAGGTCGACCAGGACTTCGACCAGGAGGAGCTGGCCGCCCTGCTCGATCAGGAGCCCTTCAACGTCGCCATCGCCGACCTCTACAAGACGCGCTTCTCGAAGACGCCGGGCGTCCTCTACACCGCCGGCGTCCAGCACGCGAAGAACGTCGCCAAGGCGTTCCAGGACACGGGGATCGTCGCCCGCGCCGTCTCCGGCGAGACGCCGAAGCGCGAACTGGCAGAGATCCTCGCCGCCTTCGAGCGCGGTGAGGTCGACGTGCTCTGCAACGCGATGTTGCTGGCCGAGGGCTGGAACTCGCCGCGGGCGACGATCTGCATGCACCTGGCGCCGACCGCCTCGCGGCGGATCTACCAGCAGCGGGTCGGCCGCGTTACCCGGCGGGCACCCGGCAAGGAGGCCGGCCTGGTGATCGACTTCGTCCACCCGGCGACGACCCACGACGAGACGATCGTCACCCTGCACAGCCTGCTCGACCGCGACGTCTACCGCGGCGGCGCGATCGTCGTCGGGCCGGTGCGCCGCGGCCGCGGCCGGCGGGTGCGGGTCGAGCGGCGCATCGTCCCCGTCTCCGAGGAGGCCGAACGCCGCACCCAGGTGCTGGAACGCGAGCTCTGGCGGATCGCGGTCGAGAACCTCGACTACCCCGAGCAGCACGCCTGGGCGGCGCTCGCCGGGGCGCGGGTCAACCCGCAGAACTGGCGCCGCGCCCGCTCGATGCTGCAGAACGACCGCACCAAGGAGCTGCGCCGCCGCTTCCTGCTGACCTGCGTGCAGCGCAATCGCAACTCGCAGCTGCGGCTGAAAGCGCTGGCCGAGATCGCCGACCTGCGCGACGCCGAGGCCTTCGACGATGCGATCGAAATCGTCGGTACCTGGGCGCGCGAGGACAAACGGGCGGGGACGAGGACGCTGCTGCAGGCGCTGGTCGACAAACGGATCGGCCGCCGCGACCAGGCGCAGGCCTGGGTCTGGCGGCTCGCCTCCTACACCCCCGAGCTGCACGAAGAGTACGCCGTGCAGCGCTGGCCGGAGACCAAGCGGCTGCTCGGCCTGCTGGTCAACTCCTCGGGCCGGGCGCACGGTCGCAACGCCCGCCGGCTGGTCCACGCGGCGCGCAAACAGGATCGTCGCCTGGCGGTGGCGCTGCTGGCCGGCGCCGTTTCCCACACGCCCGAAGGCGAGGAGGTGCTACGCGGGGCGCGGATGCGGATGGCCCGCAAACCCTCGGCGACGGCACGCGAACTGCTGCGCAACTTCCCCAAGAGCGGCAAACGCCGCCGCAAGCGGAAAAAGCCGAATGGCGGCAAGCCCGAGAACGGCGCCAAGGCGAGCGGCAAGCCCGAGCAGAACGGCTCAGAGCCGCAGGTGGACCTCGCCGGCGCCGAGGGCGACACGGTCGCCGCCGGCGAGAGCGACGACTAGGTCGCCCGAATCCTCGATCCCGTCGGCGACGCCGGAGCCGCCGTTCCAGGCGACCTCGCGGCCGAGCAGCGCGTCGCGGGCACGCCAGGCGGCGAGGGTCTCCTCGCGGTCAGCCTCGACCCAGCGGCCAAGGTGACGGCTTAGGACTGCGGCCGTTGTGAAGGGAGTCGACGGGACCTCTTCCCGACTCCCTTCGCTCCGGTCAAAGAGCGAGATAGCCGTCTCTCTCAAGTCGGGGGGGAACTCGTCGGGGGAGATGGTCAGGTTGAGGCCGACGCCGATTACCGCCCAGCCGTCCTGCGGCTTGGCCTCTATGAGGACGCCGGCGAGCTTGCGTCCCTCGACCCAGACGTCGTTGGGCCACTTGATCGCGCACTCGATCCCCGGCGCGAGCTCCTCGGCCGCCCCGCAGACCGCCAGCGGCACGGCCAGCGGCAACAGCAGGTGCCGCTCGTCGAGCGGTCGCAGCATCGCCGAGTAGAGCAGCGCCTTGCCGGCCGGCGCCGTCCAGGAGCGGCCCTGCCGCCCCCGCCCGGCGGTCTGCTCGGCGGCGGTGACGATGGTCCCATGCGGCGCTCCCGCCTCGACCAGCTCGCGGGCACGGGCGTTGGTCGAATCGGTGACCTGGAAATGCCGGTGGGGGAAGCCGAACGTCATCGCCATAATCGACCGCCCCTGGCGACTTTGTTCCGCATAGCGACACAAAGTCGCCAGGCGGATTAGCTCGCGTCCTTCAGCAGCGCATCGACCAGGCCGTCGACGTCGTGGCGCTCGGCCTCGACGGCGACCTCGAGGCCGGCAGCGCGGGCTGCCTCGCTGGTGATTGGGCCGATCGAGACGACGCGGGCGCGGCGCGGAAAGCGCTCGCCGAGCGCCTCGGTCAGGTTGCGCACGGTCGAGGAGGAGGTGAAGGTGACGTAGTCGGCGCCCTGCGCCGCCTCGATCGCCTCAGCCGCCGGGGCCTCGCGGACCGTCTCGTAGAAGGCGACTACATCGACCTCGGCGCCGCGCTCGCGAAGGGCGTCGGGGAGGACGTCACGCGCCTCCGCCGCGCGGGCCACCAGCACCCGGTGTCCCTCAACCTCGACCGGCGCCAGCGCCTCGACAAGCGCCTCTGCGACGAACCGCTCAGGCACGATGTCGGCGGCAATCCCATGCTCGGAGAGTGCGTACGCAGTGCCGGGACCAATCGCGGCAATGGTCGTGCCGGGCCGCAGCTCGGCCCTCGTCCCACCCAGCGCCCGCGCATCGAGGCCCGCAGCGCCGAGCGCATCGAACAGCAGATGCGCCCCGTTAGCGCTCGTCACGCAGACCAGCGCGTACTCGCCGATCCGCTCGACCGCGCGCCGCACCTCCTCGCTCTCGATCTGCGGCTCGATCCGGATCGCCGGCAGCTCGACCACTTCGGCCCCGAGCCCGCGCAGCGTTGCGGCAAGCCCACTCGCCTGCGCGCGAGCGCGGGTGACGACGACACGCTTGCCGTGCAGCGGCCGCCGCTCGAGCCACGCGAGCGACTCGCGCCGCTCGACAACCGGCCCGACGACGATCAGCGCCGGCGCACCGATCCCCTCGCGCTCGACCGTCTCCGCCAGCGTGCCGAGCGTCGCGACCACCGTCCGCTGGCCGGCCATCGTGCCGCGCTCGATCGCCGCCGCCGGCTCCTCGGCAGCGCGTCCCGCCGCGATCAGCGCCGCGGCGTTCCGGGCCAGGCGTTTGACGCCCATGTAGAAGACAAGCGTGCCGGGAAAGCGGGCGAGCGCCTCCCAGTCGAGGGCGGTCTCCGCCTTCTCGGGGCCCTCGTGGCCGGTGACGAAGGCGACTGCGGAGGCCTCGTCGCGGTGGGTCACGGGGATGCCGGCGTAGGCGCTGGCAGCGACGCCGGCGGTCACGCCCGGGACGACCTCGAACTCGACCCCCGCGTCGCGCAGCGCTTCCCCCTCCTCGCCGCCGCGCCCGAAGACGAACGGGTCGCCGCCCTTGAGCCGGACGACGCTCTTGCCGGTGAGTGCCGCCTCGATCAACCCTGCGTTCGTCTCCTCCTGGGGGACGGTCCGTCGGGGGGAGGGGAAGCTGTCGCCGCCCCGCCCCGCCGCCCCGCCGTCGGCGTGCTTGCCGACGTAGACCAGCTCGGCGTCCTCGCGGGCGCTGTCGAGCGCGCCGGGAGGGATCAACCGGTCATAGAAGATCGCGTCGGCGTCAGCGATCAGCTCTAACGAGCGTGCCGTCATCAGCCCCGGGTCGCCAGGGCCGGCGCCGACCAGGTAGACGACTCCCGGCCGCGCGCTCACCGGCCGCCTCCGCCCGGCGCATCCGACTTTGACCACACCAGGGTGGGGTGAATGTCGGATGCGTTCATGCCAGGTGCACAGCGCGGTCGAGGATGTTGCGGGCGCCGGCGCCGAGGAGGCGCTCGGCGAGGAGAGCACCGGCCGCCCCCGGCTCGGACGCTTGGCCCTGCACCCGGTCGCGGATCCACTCGCTGCCGTCGGGCAAGCCGACGAAGGCCTCGATCTCCAGCCGCTCGCCGGCGACCCGAGCGTAGACGCCGATCGGCGTCGTGCAGTCCGCCTCCAGCAAGGCGACGACGGCCCGCTCGGCGGTCAGCTCGCGCAGGGCGGTCTCGTCGCCCACCACGGCTGCGGCCGCGGTTGACTCGCCGTCGTCCGCTCGCGTCTGGAGCACCAGTGCGCCCTGCCCAGCCGCCGGCGTCATCGCCTCGGCCGGCAGGGCGAAGCTCGCCTCGTCCTCGCGTCCCAGCCGCCGCAGGCCGGCGGCGGCGAGGACGATCGCCTCGACCTCCCCCTCGGCCAGCTTGCGCAGGCGGGTGTCGACGTTGCCGTGCAGCTCACCAACGCGCAGGTCCGGTCGGGCGGCAAGCAGCTGCGCCCGCCGCCGCAGGCTGGCGGTGCCGACCCGCCCCCCCTCTGGCACATCGTCGAGCGAAGCACCTGCCCCGATCCAGACGTCGGCCGGATCCTCGCGTGCCGGCACGGCTGCGATCGTCAGCCCCTCCGCCATCTCGGCCGGCACATCCTTCGCCGAGTGCACCCCGATCTCCGCCTCCCCCGCCAGCAGCGCCCGCTCGACCCCTCGCACGAAGCGCCCCTTGTCGCCCGGCTCCCCGTCGGACGAGCACTCGACCAGCGCGGCCCCGCCCAGCAACTCGGCGACCTGACTCGCTTGAGCCTTGGCAAGCTCGCTGCTTCGGGTAGCGATCCGGATCAAGTGCTCTTGCGGTGGCGCAGCTCCCTGACCTCGCCGCCCGCTTCGCCCTCCGGCTCGGTCTCGACATCCAGCCCGAACAGCTCGCGCAGCGCGCTGACATAGAGATAGGCGCTGTCGCTGCCGGCCGAGCGCTTCATCCGCAGGGTCGGCTCGTGCAGCAACCGCCCGGCGATCGCCTTCGCCATCGTCGCCAGCCGCTCGCGGTCGGCCTCGCTCAGATCCTCCCAGCGACCCTCGTTCTCGGCCAGCACCCTCCGCACGACCTCGTCGGCGCGCTCGCGCAGCGACGCGATCGTCGGCACGACCTCGAGCGAGGCCAGCCAGCGCTCGAAGCGCTCGAGCTCGGCGTCGATGATCTTCTCCGCTCCCCGTGCCTCCGCCTCGCGGCCGCTGGCGTTGCGCTCGACGATCTGCTGCACGTCGTCGATGTCGTGCAGGCTGACCCCGGCGATCTCGCGGCACTCGGGCTCGATGTCGCGCGGCACCGCGATATCGACCAAAAGCAGGGGCCGTCCGCCACGGCTCGCCATCACCTGCTCCAACCCGTCGCGCTCGACGATGTGGTGCGGCGAGTTGGTCGCCGAGACGACGATGTCGGCTGCCTCGAGCTGCTCGGGCAGCTCCTCGAAACGCACCGCACCGCCGCCGAAGCGCTCAGCCAGGCCGATCGCCCGGTCGTAGTGGCGGTTGGCGACGAAGACGGTGGCGACGCCGCGGGCGGTCAGCGCCCTGGCGACCAGTTCGGCCGTCTCGCCGGCGCCGATCACCAGCACCCGGCGATCGCCGAGGTCGCCGAGCGTGCGCCGCGCCAGCTCGACCGCGACCGAGGGGATCGAGACTCCCTTCTCGCCGACCGCGGTCTCCTCGCGCACGCGGCCGCCGGCGGCGAGGGCGCCGCGGAAGAGGCGGTTGAGGATCGGCCCGGTCGCGTTCTCGACCAGCGCCAGCTCGTAGGCGCGTTTTACCTGGCCCTGGATCTCGGCCTCACCGAGGATCATCGAGTCCAGCCCGGCGGTGACGCGGAAGAGGTGGCGGGCGGCCTCGCCAGCGCGCAGCGAGTAGAGGTGGCCTAGCAGCTCGGTCGGACGGATCTCCGCCTGGCGGGTAAGGACGCCGAGCGCTGTCGACTCGGCTTCGACCGGGTCGGAGACGATCAGGTAGAGCTCGGTGCGGTTGCAGGTCGAGATCGCCGCCGCCTCGTGGATGCCTTCGGCCGCGGTCAGCTCGCGCAGCGCGCCGGCGGCGCTTCCCTCGGTCAGCGAGAGCCGCTCGCGCAGGTCAAGCGGCGCCGTCTTGTGGGAGACCCCCAGGGCCAAAAGCTCAGACATCGACCGTCACCCTCTCGCGCTCCTTGCCGTTGCGCTGCTCGGCGAAGCCCGCCAGCTCGCGCAACTCGCGCTCGATCCGCTGAAGTTTGGTCGCCATGATCCCAACGTAGACCACCAGCAGCAGGACGAAGACGACGTAGGCACCGGCGACGTACTTGCCGGCCTCGTCCAGCGGCAGGGCGGGGGCGGCGGCTAGCAGGGCGAGCATCAGCTCACCTCCGGCGCGACCCGCGAGGCGCCGCCCGGCGCCGGCGCGTCGAGCGCCCGGCGCAGCCGCTTGAGCTGTCCGGAGGCGCTCTTCGCCGTCAGCTCGAACTTGACCAGCGTTACCCAGAGCAGGCCGATCGCCAGCAGCGAGGCGAGGAAGGTCAGCATCATCGAGCCGGGCAGCCCACCTTCGCTGGTGGCGAAGACGCGCGGGTGGACGAGCGTTTGCGCCATCCGCACCGCCATGAAGTTGAGCGGCACGAAGGCGCCGGCGACGATCGCGAAGACCGAGGCGTAGCGGGCTTGCCGCCCGCGGTCCTCGATCGCGTAGCGGAAGGGGTAATAGGTCGCGTACATCAGGAAGACGATCAGGAAGCTGACCAGGGTCGGCTCGTCCCAGACCCACCAGTGCCCCCACGACGCCTTCGCCCAGATCGAGCCGGTGATCAAAACGGCGACGCCGAAGATCACCGACATATGGATCGAGACGTAGGAGTAGGCGTCCCAGCGCGAATCGCCGCTGCGCAGGTGGAGGATCGCGAAGACGCCGCCGACGACGAAGCCGACCAGCGCCGTGATCGCCAGCGGCACGTGCAGGTAGAAAATCTTCTGGATGAAGCCCTGGTCGGCGTCGAGCGGGGCGTAGAAGAAGACCAGCGAGAGCGACACGGCAAGTGCCGCGACGGTCGCGATCGAAAGGGGTCTCAGGCCTTTGCCGTACATGCGCTTGGCGTGGAAGAGGCGGCCGGCGCCTCAGTCCTCCAGCAGGAAGTCGAATACCGCGTAGCCGACGAGGAGGAAGATCGAATCGTATAAGGCGAGCACCGCCAGCCAGGTGCCGAAGCGGTGGTAACCGGGACCGCCCACGGCCAGCAGCGGCTCGAGGGCGCCGGTGGCGGCGATCGAGAGCGGCACCGCCAGCGGCAGCAGGACCAGCGGCGCCAGCAGGTCGCGGGCGCGCGAGTTGACCGCCATCGAGGAGATCAGCGTGCCGGTCGCCGCGAGGCCGAGGTCGGCGAGGAGGAGGGCGGCGGCGAGCGGCGGCAGCGCCGCGGCCGAGTCGAGGAAGAAGATCGCGAAGACCGGGACGACGACCAGCTCCAGCGCCAGCAGGTAGACGAGCAGCGCCGCCGCCTTGGCGGCAAACAGCGCGGTGCGGTCGATCGGCGCCAGGCGGATCGCGTCGAAGCCGCCCTCCTCGCGCTCGGTGACGAAGAGGCGGTTGATGCCGAGGATCGCGGCGAAGAGCAGCGTCGCCCAGAGGACGCCGGCGCCGAGGCTGCCGGAGAGGCTGGTGCGGTCGAGGCCGAAGCGGAAGATGACGAAGGTGGTGACGGCGAAGAGCGCCATCGCCGGCAGTGACTGGAGGGTCCGCAGCTCGGCCCGCAGGTCCTTGCCGAGGATCGCCGCGAAGACGGCGCGCGAGGGGGTCACGCGACCGCCATCCTGCCGCCCTGGCCCAGCTCGAGCACCTGGTCGGCTTCGGGAGTGAAGCGCTCGGGGTCGTGGGTGACGATCACCCGGGTGCGGCCGTCGGCGGGGCCGATCAGCTCACGGGCCAGCTCGCGCCCATCGGTGTCGAGATTCGAGTCCGGCTCGTCGAGCAGCAACAGCTCGGGCTCGTGCAGGAGGCAGCGGCAGATCGCCAGTCGCTGCCGCATCCCGGCCGAGAGCTCGTCGACGCGCTGGGCCCCGCGGCGCTCCATGCCGATCGCGGCGAGCAGCGAGCCGATCCGTCCCTCGGCTGCCTCTCCGCCCAGCCCGTGCAGACGGGCATGGAAGCGCAGGTTCTCGCGGCCACTGAGGTCGCGGTAGAGCAGCGGCTCGTGGCCGAGAAAGCCGATCCGCCCGCGCGCCTTCCAGGCCTCGCCGGGCAGCCCGGCCCCGAGCACTCGCACTTCGCCGTCGCTCGGTCGCAATAACGTCGCCAGGACCCGCAGCAGGGTCGTCTTGCCGGCCCCGTTCGGCCCCAGCACGACCAGCGTCTCACCCGCCGCCAGGGTCAGGTCGACCCCTGCGAGGACCGGCTCTTCGCCGAAGTCGCGGCGCAGGCCGCGCAGCTCGATCGCCGGTCGGGTCAGCGGCGCTTCTTCTTCAGCGTGCGGCGGCCGACCTTCAGCAGCGGCCCCGCGCCTTCCTTCAGCGCCTGCGTCCGGATCGCCCCTTTGCCGTAGAGCAGCTTCGCCGAGGCGCGCACCGCTTCGCCCAGGGTGCGATCGTAGGGGTGCCACCAGAAGTCGCGCGCCAGCCCCGGCTCCCAGGCGTTCATCTTGACGTTGACGCACTCGTAGAAGCCGAATTTGGAGTGCGAGCGGCCGACGCCGGAATCCTTGACGCCGCCCCAGGCGCACTGGCAGGCGCCGTGGCTGAAGGAGTGGTCGTTGATCCAGACCATGCCCGACTCGATCCGCCGCGCGATCCGCTCGCCCTTCTGCCGGTCCTTGGTCCAGACCGATGCGCCGAGGCCGAACTCGGAGTCGTTGGCGAGGTCGATTGCCTCCTGCTCGGAGTCGACGACGACGATCGGCACGACCGGGCCGAAGACCTCCTCCCTCATGATCCGCATCTCGTGCGTCACCCCGGTCAGCACCGTGGGCGCGACGAACTTGCCGGGGAGGCCGGCGACCTCGGTCGGGCCGCCGCAGAGCTTGGTCGCCCCGGCGGCGACCGCGTCCTCGATCAACTCGACGACGATCTCGTACTGGCCGTCGGAGGTCATCGGGCCGATCTCGGTCTCCCACTCCATCGGGTCGCCGAGCCGCAGCTTCTGCGCCTCGCGGGCGACGCCCTCGACGAAGCTGTCGGCGATCTCGCGCATGACGTAGACGCGCTCGATCCCCGAGCAGGTCTGGCCGGCGTTGGCGAAGCCGCCCCAGACGGCGCCGCTGATCGCGTTGTCGAGGTCGGCGTCGGCGCAGACGATCATCGGGTCCTTGCCGCCCAGCTCCAGGACCGAGCCCTTGAGTCGCTCAGAGCAGACGGTGCCGACCTTGCGGCCGACCTCGACCGAGCCGGTGAAGAAGACCTTGCCGACGCTGGAGCGGGCGAGGGCGTCGCCGACCGCACCGCCGCCGTGGACGACGCGGACCAGGCCCTCGGGCAGGCCGCCCTTCTCGAAGATGCGGCGGATCGCCTCACCGAGCAGCGGCGTCAGGCTGGCCGGCTTCAGCACGACGCCGTTGCCGGCCATCAGCGCGATCGCGACCTCGCCGAAGGGGATCGACCAGGGGTAGTTCCAGGGCGCGATCACGCCGACGACGCCGATCGGCTCATAGGAGAAGTGCGCTTTCTTGCTCAGCGTGAAGGCCTGTGACATGCGGACCTTCTCGTCGGCGAGGATCTTCGGGCCGGCCTTGGCGCACCAGTGCAGCGCGTCGACGGTCGGCAGCAGCTCCATCGTGTAGGCCTCGGCGCGGGGCTTGCCCTGCTCGTTGACCAGCAGCGCGGCGATCTCGTCGATCTCGTCCAGCAGGGCGTCGGCGCTGCGGCGCAGGTAGCGGGCGCGGTCCTGCGCGCTCAGCGCGGCCCAGGCGGGCTGGATGCGGGCGACGTCGTCGACTACTGCTTGGACCTGGTCGGGGGTGATGGTTGCGACGGAGCCGACCAGGTCGTTGGTGGCGGGGTTGAAGGACTCGAGGGTGGACTGGGCGGGGGGTGCTCCTGCGGTGGTAGCCATGACGGCGATTGTAGGTGGTGTGGGGGGACTCCCTCATACTCAGCTGCAATGGCTGAACGGCTATTCGACGAAGACGCCCCACCGCGTCTTGACGAGATAGCTGCTGACGCACCCTTGGCCGTCCGGATGCGCCCGCGGTCGCTCGATGAGTTGGTGGGGCAGGAGCACATCCTGGGAGAAGGGTCCGCTCTCAGGACCGCTATCGAAAGCGGACATCCTCATAGCTCGATCCTCTATGGGCCGCCGGGGTCGGGGAAGACGACGCTTGCTCGGATTGCCGCTGCCGGTGCCAATGGGGCGTTTGAGGAGGAGTCGGCGGTCAATGCGGGGAAAGCCGAGATTCGGGGGGTGATCGAGCGGGCTCGGGAGCGGCGCCGCGCCGGCGGGCGGCTGACGATCCTCTTCCTCGACGAGATCCACCGCTTCAACAAGGCGCAGCAAGACGCACTGCTGCCAGCGGTCGAGGAGGGGCTGCTGACGCTGATCGGGGCGACCACCGAGAACCCCTACTTCGAGGTCAACTCGGCGCTCTTGTCGCGCTGTCAGATATACGAGCTGCGGCCGCTCGCTGCCGGGCAGGTGGAAGAGATCCTGCGCCGGGCGCTTGCCGACCCCGAGCGTGGGCTTGCCGATCCGCCACCGGTCGAGGACGCGGCGCTGGAGATGCTGGCGCACCGCTCCGGCGGCGACGCCCGCGTCGCGCTCTCGGCCCTCGAGCGCGCGGTCACGCGCGCATCCGACTTTGACCCCGCTAGAGGTGGGTCAAAGTCGGATGCGATCGACGTTGCCGCGGTCGAGGACGCGCTGCAGCGCAAGGCGCTCGAATACGACCGGCAGGGCGACCGCCACTACGACTTCGTCTCGGCCTGGATCAAGGCCACGCGCGGCTCTGACGTCGATGCCTCGCTCTACTACCTTGCGGTGATGCTGGAGGGCGGCGAGGACCCGCGCTTCATAGCCCGCCGGATGGTCATCCTCGCCTCCGAGGACGTCGGCAACGCCGACCCGCAGGCGCTGCTCGTCGCCGACGCCGCCGCCCGCGCCGTCGACCGGGTTGGCCTGCCCGAGTGCGCGCTCAACCTCGCCCAGGCCGCCGTTTACCTCGCCCTCGCCCCTAAGTCCAACGCCTCCTACAAAGCGCTCGGCGCCGCCCGCGCCGAGGTCCGCCGCAACGGCGCCCAAACGCCCCCTGACTACCTGCGCGACGCCCACTACCCCGGCGCCGCCGAGCTCGGCCGCGGCGAGGGATACCGCTACGCCCACGACGAGCCCGGCGGGGTCGCCGACCAGCCGCTGATGCCGCCGGGGCTCGAGAACCAGCGCTTCTACAGCCCCACCGATCGCGGCTTCGAGGCCGAGCTGGGGCGGCGCCTGGAGGCATTGCGCAAGAGACTTCGCGGTGGTTAGCCGCAGGCGCAACTTCTCTATAGACGGCGTGTTTCAGAAGGCGGCTTTCCAAGCTAGAGCCAGGGAGAGCCGCAACACCGGCCGGAGGCCTGGACTGGGGGTCTCCGGCCGGGACAAAATGGGAAGGCAGGGGGGAACTCGACGACCGCGCGTGCGCCGCGCGGTCGTCGGGCGTTGGGCAGAAAAGTCGCCTCCTCTAAGGTCTGGCGATGGCTTCCGAAAAGCTGCGGCTCGGCGGGATGGCGCTGCGCAACGGCCTGCTGATCCACGGGCCCACCCACTGGGCGGCTGCGGTGCGCGGCCCGGACGGCGAGGTTCTCGTCGCCTCCGAGCGCAAGCCGGAGCTGGCGCCGCGGCTCGCCGCCCGCCTGCCGGGGTTGCGGGGGCCGCTGAAACTTGCCGAGGCGATGGCGGTGCTGCCGCTGGTGCGGCGACGGCTGCCGGCGGCGCGGCTGCCGTTCGAGGACTGGCGGACGATCGCGGCGATCGTGGGCACGCTGGTGGCGACCGCGGCGCTGCGCCGCCGCCTGCGCACCTCGGCCGTGCGCGAGGGTGTGGTGCAAGCGCTCGGCGTCGTCCCGGCGGCGGTGGCGCTGAGCGACCGCGACCTCGCCGCCTACCACGGCGTCGAGCACAAGGCGATCGCTGCCTATGAGGGGGGGATCGACGACCCGGCGGTCGTGCCCAAGGAGCACGACCGCTGCGGCTCCAACCTGGTCGTGCCGATGATGTTGCTCTCAGCCGGCGGCACCGTCGCGCTCGAGCGCTTGGTGGAGCGGCCGACCCCGCTGGCGCGCGCCCTCGTCGGCCTCGCCGGCGCCTCGCTGGCGGTCGAGATGTTCGCCTGGAGCGACCGCCACCACGGCGATCCCCTGGCCGAGGCGTTCCACACCCCGGGCCGCGAGATCCAGCGCCACCTGGCGACCAAGGAGCCCACCCCGGAGCAGCTACAGGTCGGCGTCGCCGCGCTGGCCGAGATCCTGCGGGTCGAGCGACCGGTCGACGCCACCGACGAGCCGCCGCCAGCGACGTAGACTGCGGCGGCATGTTCGGAAGGATCGACCATGTCGGCGTCGCCGTCGAGGACATCGAGGCGGCGATCGGCCTCTACGAGAAGAGCTTCGAGATGGAGCTGGCGCACCGCGAGACGGTCTCCTCGCAAGGTGTCGAGGCGGTCCTGCTCGATGTCGGCGACGGGCACGTCGAGCTGCTGCGGCCGCTCGGCCCTGAGACCGCGGTGGGCAAGTTCCTCGCCCGAAAGGGGCCCGGGCTGCACCACGTCGCCTACGCCGTCGAGGACATCGACGCGACGCTCGCGAAGCTCGCCGCCGCCGGCCTCGAGCTGATCGACAGCGAGGCGCGCGTCGGCATCCGCGCGAGCCGCGTCGCCTTCCTGCACCCGCGCTCGACCGGCGGCGTGCTGACCGAGATCGTCGAACCCGCAGGAGGACACTGATGGCGGACGCGCAGAGGGTGGAGATCGGCTTCGAGGGCGGGCAGGTGATCTCGGTGCGGCTCCGCGACGACGAGCTGAAGGACCTGCGCAAGCAGGTTGAGAAGGGCGGCTGGTATGACGTCAAGACCGAGGACGGCGTCCTCGCTGTCTACCTCGGCAAGGTCTCCTTCCTGCGGATCGACTCCGGCGAGCACCGCGTCGGCTTCTCGCTCAGTCCCACCGGATGAGGGACTGAGTGCGGTTTCGGACGGCACTCGGTCTAGGGGCAGCCGCGATCACCGGCGCGGCGCTCTGGTGGCGCAAGAACCCATCCGCCTGCCCATACGGACAGAGATTCTGGGTTGAAGCGCCCCATCCGATCATCACTCGGGACAGGCTCCGAGAGGTACTCGACCCGAAGCCCGACGATCGGGTGCTCGAGATCGGTCCCGGGACTGGTTACTACACGCTCGATATGGCCGGGTGGGTGGACACCGTCGAGATCTTTGACCTACAGCAGGAGTTCCTCGACCACGTGATGGCGCGAGCGGCCGAGCGCGGCCTGGCCAACGTTGTCCCCACGCAGGGCGACGCGACGGCGCTCCCCTTCGAGGGGGACTCGATCGATGCCGTGGTGCTGACCGCCGTCCTCGGCGAGATCCCCGACCCGGTCGCCGCTCTGCGCGAAATCGCCCGCGTGCTAAAGCCCGACGGCCGCCTGATCGTCGGCGAGCTCTTCGGCGACCCCCACTTCACCACCCAGGCCTCGCTCGAGCGGCAGGCCGCCGGAGCGGACCTCGCAGTGGAGGCCCGCTCCGGCAACTGGTTCGCCTACTTCGCCCGGCTCACGCCGACCTCGGCCTAGCGCCCGCTCGCCGGGCAGCTGCCCGGCGAGCTGCGGGACGCCGGGGGTGCCGGGGCAAGTGGGAGGTCTCGCCCCGGCATGTCCCCCGTCGTCAGCGGTTGTTGTTCTTGCCGCCCCCGCAGGCCGGGATCTCCAGCCGGAGGTTGTTCCTCTTCAGCCGGCGGCTGTTCTGGGCTCTGATGTTGAGGAAGCCGTTGGTCGGCCGCGAGCAGAGGTTCCTGGAGTTGACCAGGAGACCCTTGTTGCCGCCCTTCATCGTCAGTTCGAACTTCTTCACCGCGACGTCGGGCGTGTTGTTGAACACCGTCTTCAGGCGCCCGTGCTCGGAGCTGATCACCCCGCGCAGCCGGATGTCGATCTGACCCTTCAGGTCGACCAGCAGGTCCGGCAACTGGTGGGTGGACGAGGTCAGGTAGACCGGTCCTTTGAGGGCTTTCGCCAATAGCGGCGAGGTCGCTTTGGCGTTCCCGTAGATCGAGTTCTTCGGGCATTTGTTTTCGGACAGCTGCACTTTGGTGCAGATGGTTTTGATGTGCGCCTGGTCGAGGATCGTCGCCCGCGGCAGGATGAACGCCGCCCGGCGCACGTTGGCGTCGCCGTTGCGGGCTTCGAGCGTCGCCCGGAACTTCGGGTTCTTAGCCCGCTTCATCTGGTTTTTGCCGCCCAGGATGCGGGCGTGGAACTTGGGCTTGAATTTGAGCGCCCTGCATTCGGTTGCCCGGAACGGGGTGCTCTGTTTCGCCTCGAACCAGCTCGCCGAGTTGGCGGGGTTGCCGCCGCCGCCGAAGATCCCGGCGGCCACCGCGAACGGTTCGCGGCAGGTGGTCGGGTTGAGGGTGAAGTTCTTGCGGTTGATCGCGACATCGATCGATCGGATGTCGAGCTTCACGCCCCCGAAGACGTAGGGGATCGGATCCGAGACGGCGTGGACTTCGGCCGTTTCGGGATTGACGTTCAGCGCCGCCCTGACGACGACGTTGCCGAGGTCATACGGCCCGGCGACCGCCGGGGTCACGAACACCATGCTGATCGGCGCGCCTTTGTAGGGGCCGGCGAGGTAGACCTTGCCAGTCGTGTTGAACGGGGCAGGGCCGGAGCCGGCGGCGATCCCGGTCGTGCCGACCAGGCTCTTGGCCGGGCAGCTCGGCGTTGCCAGCTCCGTTTTGCCGGAGGTCGCCGCAGCCGCGGCGATGCTCGCCTCCGGGCAGTATTCGGTGCCCTTCAGCTTGGCGACCATCCCCGGCGGCAGGTCGACGTTGACCTGGCGGATCTCCTGTTCTCCGTCGCCGCGCGTGATGTGCAGGTTGAAGGGGCTGAAGGCCCCCGCTTTGGTGCCCTGCGGCCCGGCGCCATAGCCCGGGCTGAACGGACGCTCGGCCAGGGTTTTCGGGCAGGGCCCGCCGCCGGGGATGGCGGTCAGCTCGAAGCTGTCCTCCGGCGGCGGGGTGGCGAGCGTCCCCGGACGCGCCCACGGTTCCATCGCTGCGCTGGTCGTGTGCGAGCCGCAGGTCGGCGGGCTGGTCAGCGTCGCTTTCGAGCCCTCGAGATGCATTTTCACCGACTCGAAGGGAACCTGCGGCAGCCCGTCGGGCAGCGTGCCGGCGAACTGGCCGACGATTTTGTCGGTGAGGACCGCCGTCAAATCCCCGGTTGCGGGGTCCGCTTTCACGTTGCCCACCAGGCGAGCGAAGATGCCCTCGTGCGCGCTCTTCGCTTCGATCAGGACGCGGAACATCTCGCCGGATTGGGGATTCTGGCTCTGCTGTTCGCCTACGTAGACATTGCCCTCGAGTGGCTCAGCCAGCGGCGGTGAGACAACCTCGACCGTGCCGATGACGGACCCGGGTGGGCATTCGTTCGTCTCCACCCGCTGTCCCTTCTTGAACTGAGCGTCGGTGCACGCCACGAGGCCGTTGGCCCCTGAGGGGTTAAGCCCCATCCCCTCAGGCAGGGAAACTTCGGCCCGGCGCAGGTGGGACTGCGAGATACCTTCGGTCTCACCTTCGTTGACCCTAACTTCCCCACCTTCCTTCGCTGGGACGAACGGGAGCTTCGCAGTCACAGTCGCGGGCGCTGGAGAGTCGATGCTCTGGGTCCCGGCGTCTGCTTCGATCGACGGGTCGAACGGCACTTTCTCGCACCCGGTCGGCATCACACCCGGCGGCAGCTTGGCCTCCCATGGAGTCGACCCTTCGGGGAAGGTCGGGTTTGGTTCGCCCCATGACTCTCCGCGGAACCAGGTCGAGTAGAGGTGCGGCAATTCATTCGGGTTGAAGCAGGTAGTCGGGGTCGTGAGGTGAGTGCCGTCACCAGACTGGCCGAAGCCCACTAGGCGGCTTCTCAGCGTCGAGAACCCAACGGACGGTTCGGGCAGATGGATCGTGAAGTACTCGTGGAAGTCACTCTCCCAGGCAACCGCGCCATGGAGTTCGATGAGCCTGCTGAAGGCGATGACGAAGCCGAGGCGGGCCGGTTCGCCCGCGTTCGGCTCGAGGTTGTAGACAGGGACCCTGGTCCCTTTTGCCGCTTCCGGCGGGATGACGAACCCTTTGGGGAGGAAGGTGCCGGGCGGAGCCGGAGGAGGCGCCGGCACAGCGTTTGCCGTGTTGACCACGAGCCAGACTTCCTCGCGACCGACGATCATGCTCGGGTCGCACGCCGGAATGCGCCGGGGTTGCCCTTCGATGATGACAATGTTTTCGAAGTCTTCTTGTGAGCACTTCGGACTGCTCTGCGGGTTCTCGGTGAGTCCCGGCGGAAGGTCCACTCGCTCAGTTTTCAGCACCCGGTCTTCGAACGGAAGCGGGTCCGAGGGATCCTCGATCAGGGGTTCAATCACTCCAGGAACGACAGTTTCGTGCCTGACGATGTACTGGTCGAACCCGAACGGCGGGTGACCTCCAGCCTGGGTGAAGAAGAGCCCCGGCGTCTCCGGCGAGCAGAACGGTTTCGTCAGATCCGTTTTCGTCGGATCTTCTTCCACCTGGTTTTCGTAGCAGGTTCCCGCCTGCCAGCCATCTTTGGACGTCGGGGGTTCGTGCTGCGGTTCGATTACGTCGCCGGTGTCGGCCCGTGCGACGGCGCCGAAAGCGAGAACGAGGAATGCAGAGACGACCGCGAGCAGCCCTAGTGGGCGTGCCAAACCTCTCATGTGCTTCTCCTCCAAGACGGGTTCAAAAAATCCTTACCCGCCTCCCGCAGTTAAAAACGGTACACCATAGAGTCCAAGAACTCCAGCGGGGACAACTACGGAGCGGCTAAAGCGACCCAGAGCCGCTCCTCCGTTTCGGCAACATGATTGGCCGCCGTGTCTATCCGACGCCACAGGCCGGGGTCCGGCTCGTCACGCTCGCTGGCCGCACGGAACGCCTCCGCCAGCGCCGTCCAGGCGGCGGCTGCTTCGGCCGCCAGTGGCGCCTCGGGCCGCCCCGCCTCTTCGAGGAAGCGCGAGTACATGAGGCGGAAGGCACCGCCGCCAGTGCCGCGACGCTCGATCACCTGGTAGCCGAAGCGGGCGCACCACTGCCAGTCCTCGACCGCCTCCGGCCAGGAGCCCGCCTCGGCGGCGAGGCGGCGGACGGCGTCGATCCCGGAGAAGTCGCGGAACTCCGGCTCCAGCATCGCCCGCGCCGCCCGCTCGATCGCCGCGGGGATCGCCTCGCGCAGGCGCTGCGGCGAGACCGCACCGGTCGCGGTGAACATGTGGCCGGAGAGGGGATAGGCCGGGTGGGCGCTGTGGCGCGCCTTGGCCAGGTTCTCCAGCCGCGTCGTCTGTAGCTCCGCGAAGCCGGTGTCGGAGAGGTGCGCCACCTCCTCGTCGTAGCCGGCGAGGACGACCGCGTGGCCCGGGAAGTGGGCCGAGTTGCCGTAGTGGTCCAGGTAGTAGAGGTCGGTCAGCAGCAGCACCGGGTTTCCGTGGTCGACCTCGGCCCGCGCCGCCTGCCACGCTTCGCCGTCCCCCTGCTCGAAGGTTCGCATCCGCAGCGCCGCCCCGGTCAGCTCGTCGAAGGTCTCCTCCAGCCGCGCGGTGCGGCCGTTGAACCAGCGGCTGGGCGAGGTGCCCTCGATCGCCACGTAGTAGAAGCAGGCACCGGCGCCGAGGCCGAAGGCCATCTCCTCGCTGATCTCGACCCCGTGGAAGGCGAGCAGGTTGCGCAGCGCGGTCGAGCCACAGTGGTGGCCGGGCGTGTGCTCGTAGTCGGGGACGAACGGCATCGCTGCATCTTGACCTAGCGGCTTATCCTGCGCCGCCGATGGGCGAACTCGACCTCAAGCTATTGCGCCTGATGCGGACCCGCGGGCACTCGCCCGGGATGGAGAGCGCCGCGAAAGCGCTGGGGAAGGCGGGCAACAACGCCGCGGTCTGGGTCGTGCTCGGAGTGGCGCTTGCCGTGCTCGACTCTTCGCAGCGCGAGGCCTGGCTGATTTGCGCCGCGCTTGGGCCGATCGCGATCGCCCTCAACTACGGGATCAAGCTGTTGGTGCGGCGGCCGCGCCCGGTGCTCGAGGGGCTGCCGCCGCTGGGTGGCGCCCCGAGCTCGCTCAGCTTCCCCTCCGCCCACGCCCTCTCCTCGTTCGCGGTGGCGACGGCGATGTTCAGGGTCGACCCGGCCACCGCCGGCGCCCTCCTCGTCGCCCTCGCCCTCTCGCTCGGTCGCCCCTACCTGGGCATGCACTACCCCTCCGACGTCCTCGCCGGCGCCCTGCTCGGGGTCGCCCTCGGCCTGATCGTGCCGCTCTCGTTGTGAAAGGCGAGAAAGCCGCCCCCGGACGCGGAAGTGGGGGGCCATCCATATCTGATTCCCTGGCCCCCCACGGGAGCAGAGGAGGCGGCGTTTTATGAAGGTCGGGATCGTCGGCCTGCCCAATGCCGGCAAGTCGACTCTTTTCAACGCGCTGACCAAGGGCGGCGCCCAGACGGGCGACTACCCGTTCACGACGATCGAGCCCAATGTGGCGATCGCGCAGGTGCCCGACGAGCGGCTGGAGCAGGTGGCGACGACGGTCGGCGCCTCCGAGCTGGTCCCGGCGACCATTTCCTTCCATGACATCGCCGGCCTGGTCAAGGGCGCCTCCGAAGGCGAGGGGCTCGGCAACCGCTTCCTCGCCTCGATCCGCGAGACCGACGCGATCTGCCATGTCGTCCGCTGCCACGCCGACTCCGGTGTGCCCCACCCCGACGGCCGGGTCGACCCGCTGGCCGACATCGAGACGATCGAGACCGAGCTGACCCTCGCCGACTACGAGCAGGTTGAGCGGCGCTTACAGCGCGTCGGCAAGCAGGCCAAGTCGGGCGACGCCGAGGCGATCGCCGAGCGCGACTGGCTGGAGGCGGTACGCGAAGAGCTGGCTGCCGGTCGCCCCGCCCGCTCGATCGCGGTGCCCGAGGCCGCGCCGGAAGCGTCGCGCAACCTGCAGGCGCTGACGACCAAGCCGATCCTCTACGTCGCCAACGTCGACGAGGGCGACGCCGAGGCGCCCGCCGCGGTGGCTGCGCACGCCGTCGCGATCGGCGCCGGCGTGGTCGCCGTCAGCGCCCGCATCGAGGGCGAGCTGGCCGATCTCGACCCCGCCGAAGCGGCCGAGATGCGGGAGTCCTACGGGGTCGAAGGCTCCGGCCTCGACCGCCTCGTCCGCGCCGCCTACGAGCTGCTCGAGCTGCTCGTCTTCTTCACCGCCGGCGAGGGCAAGGAAGCGGTGGCGCGACCGCTGCGCCGCGGTGCCACCGCCTGGGAGGCGGCGGGGACGATCCACACCGAGATCCAGGAGGCGTTCGTCAAAGCGGAGGCGATCGGCTGGCATGAGCTGGTCGAGTGCGGCGGCTACGCCGCGGCACGCGACCGTGGCCTGCTGCGCGTCGAGGGCCGCGACTACGTCGTCGCCGACGGCGACGTGATCACGATTAAGGTCTAGGCATGGCGCTGGATCAGGGAGCGCGGTTCCCGCGATTGGCCCCCAGGGCGGGCCACTACGAGAGCTTCTACATCAAGGCCTGCCGGCCGGGGGGCGGGCGGGGGATCTGGATTCGCCACACCGTCCACAAGCGGCCCGGCGAGGAGTGCACGGCCTCGATCTGGTTCACCTTCTTCGACCGCGAGGCGACCGCGCCGAGGGCGACGAAGATCACCGTGCCGGCCGCGCGGCTCTCGGCTCCGGTCGGCTCCTGGATCAGGGTTGAGGAGGCCGAGATAGGGCCGGGCCGGGCAAGCGGTTCGATTAAGACCGACGCCCTGGCGGCGTCCTGGGAGCTGGACTTCGCCGGCGACGCCCCGCCCTGTCGATACCTGCCGGCGGACTGGCTCTACTCGGCGCCGCTGCCGCGCACCAAGTTCGTCGCGCCCTTCCCCGACGCCCGCTTCGACGGCCGCCTCGAGCTCGACGGCGAGGAGGTCGAGATCGCCGGCTGGCCGGGGATGATCGGCCACAACTGGGGCAGCGAGCACGCCGAGCGCTGGGTCTGGCTGGAGGGCACCGGTTTCGACGGTGCTACCGAGACCTACTTCGACGCCGGCGCCGCCCGGATCAAGATCGGCCCCTGGACGACCTCCTGGATCCCCTCCGGGATGCTGCTGCTCGACGGCGAGGCGCACCGCCTTGGCGGCTTCGGCAAGGTCGGCGCCGCTTCGATCGACGCCAGGCCAGGCGAGTGCAACTTCGTCCTTCCCGGCGATGGGATCACCGTGCGCGGCAAGGTTTCTGCTCCCGAGAAGGACTTCGTCGGCTGGGTCTACGCCGACCCCAAGGGCCCGGAGCACAACACGATCAACTGCTCGGTTTCGGACCTCGAGCTGACGGTCGAGCAGCCCGGCCGCGCCGATCGCCACCTATTCCTCACGGCCGGCGCCGCCTACGAGTTCGGCATGCGCGAGACCGACCACGGCATCCCGATCCAGCCCTACCCGGACGGCTGAGAGAGGAGTGGAGGGGCGGGTCGTCTTACCCCGTGACGCCGCCGGCGGGGCCGGGTGGGTTGTCGCCACCACCCGCCGCCGGCTTGCCATTGACGACCTTGCGAAAGCTCATCCAGCGGTCGTAGGCGCCGAGGGCGGAGGCGAGCTGGTCGCCGCGGATTTTCGTGATGCCGCCGCTGCCGACGAGCCTTGCCCAGACGATCCGGGGCGAGACGCCGTGCTGCGTCACCACGACGCGTTGCAGCCCGCCGTCGAGATTGCTGCCCAGCTTGGCGTTGATCTCGCCCTGGCTGAACTTGAGTTGCCAGGTGTGGAGCGGGCAGGCGCCGTCGTATGGGTCCGGGACGCCGACGAGGTAGGGGACCGGGGGGCCGAAGAAGACGTTCTGGACGCTCTCGGTATGGCCGCCGGAGCAGGCGGAGAAGTAGGTCTGGGCGATCGCGCCCCCGTACATCACGACCTGGCCCCGGGTCAGTTCGACCGCGCGGTTGCTGCTCGGCTCCTCGCTGGCGATGCCCTCGTAGACCTGGCTGCGGGTGTCGGCGTAGAGGTCGAAGCCGTTGCCGTCGACCTGGGTCGAGAGGGCGTAGGAGCGGGCCGCCACCGCCTGCGCCTCGAGCGCGGCCAGCGGCCAGGAGGCGGGTGACTCGTTGGGCACGACGCCCTTGACGTACTGGTCGACCGGCACGGCGTTGATCGCGTTGAGCGAGCCGCCGGCGCTCTCGGTCGGCACTATCTCCAGGGCGCCCCGGTAGGCCGAGCCGCCGATCGCCACGTCGCCGCCCCCGGCGGCGCGCAGCCGGTGTCCGCAGTTGGCGAGCGGCTTGCCGGCGGCGCTGCGCAACAGGACGCTGCGGGCCACCCGGTGCGCCTCGTAGGCGCGAGCAGGGTCGAGGCTGTGGCCGCAGGCGCCGCTGGCGCCGCTGAACTCGACGTCGCCGCTGTCGATCGCGATCAAGACGCGGACCACCTGCGGCCCGGTGTTGCCGATGCTCGTCCCGGAGTAGTAGTGGCCGAGGATGAAACGGTAGTCCTTGCCGTGGCTGGCGTAGCCGTAGGCGCCGTACTGGCTCATGCCGACGCCGTGCCCGTAGCCGTGCCCGGTGACGACCCACTGGACCCCCGCTCGTGCGGCGGGGGCGAAAAACAGCGCCGCGCAGATAGTTGACAAAGCAAGTGTGGCGACTTGGTTCCGCATAGCGACACCAAGTCGCCACGGCGGCTGAGTTGTCGACCGGAGGCGCATCTTTCGCTCAACCACTTCGCGCTGGGCGAGTAGCGGCCTGCTCTAGTCTGAAATCAACCGACCAGGAGGAGTCCGACATGGCGACGCAGACTGTCAAAGTGGCCGATCACCAGCTCTTGGTCGCCGGCGAGTGGGTCGCGACCGGTGAGTGGGACGAGGTCGCCAGTCCCTACGACAGCAGCCCCGTCGGGCGGGTCGCCCGCGGCGACGCCGCCCTCGTCGACCGCGCCGCAATCGCAGCCCGCGCCGCCTTCGAGTCCGGCGACTTCGCCCAGTATGAGCGCGCCGCGGTTCTCGACCGGGCGGCCGAGTTGGTCGGCGAACGGCTCGACGAGCTGGCGCTGACGATCGCCGCCGAGGCCGGCAAGCCGCTGAAGACGGCGCAGGCCGAGGCCGGCCGCTGCGTCGACACGCTCACCTTCTCCGCCGTCGAGGCGCGCAAGCTGAGTGGCGGCACCGTGCCGATGGACGCGTCGGCCGCGGGCGCCGGCAAGCTCGGCGTGATGCTGCGCGTCCCCTACGGGGTCGTCGGCGCGATCAGCCCCTTCAACTTCCCCCTCAACCTGGTCGCCCACAAGCTCGGGCCGGCGCTCGCAGCCGGCAATGCCGTCGTCCTCAAGCCGGCTGGCCAGACGCCGATCTCGGCCCTGAAGTTGGCCGCGATCCTGGTCGAGGCGGGCCTGCCCGAGGGTTGGCTCAGCGTCGTCCCCGGCCCCGGTTCGGAGGTCGGCAACGCGATCGTCGAGCACGAGTTGACCGGCGCCCTCAGCTTCACCGGCTCCGCCGTGGTCGGCTGGGGGATCCGCAGCCGCGTCCCCCACAAGAAGGTCAACCTCGAGCTCGGCTCGAACGCGCCGTTGATCGTCAACGACGACGGCGACTGGGAGATGGCGGCCGACAAAGCGAAGATCCACGCCTTCTCGCACGCCGGCCAGAGCTGCATCTCGATCCAGCGAATCCTCGTCCACGAGGCGGTCGCCGACCGCTTCGTCGAGCGGCTGGTCGGCAATGTCGAGGAGCTGCGGGTGGGCGACCCGCTCGATCCCGAGACCGACGTCGGCCCGCTGATCTCGCCCGGGGACCGTGACCGCGTCATGGAGTGGGTCGGGGAGGCGGTGGCCGGCGGCGCCAGGCTGCTGACCGGCGGCGAGCTGGTCGACGAGGGCCGCTGCATGGCGCCGACCCTGCTCGAAGCGCCGCCGCGCGAGGCCAAGGTCTGGTGCGAGGAGGTCTTCGGCCCGGTGGCGACGATCGACCGCTTCGCCGACTTCGGCGAGGCGTTGCGGATGGCCAACGACTCAAAGTTCGGCCTCCAGGCCGGCGTCTTCACCCGCGACATGGGCCGCGGCCTCGAGGCCGCCCGCAGCCTCGAGTTCGGCGGCGTCCTGATCAACGAGGTTCCGACCTTCCGCGCCGACCAGCAGCCCTACGGCGGCGTCAAGGACTCAGGCAACACCCGCGAGGGCCCCGCCTTCGCCGTCCTCGAGCTGACCGAGGAGCGCTTCATCACCCTGCAGGGGTAGCCCCCAAGATCTTATCGATCTTATGCGGTAGCTCCATAAGAACGATAAGTCTTGGTAAGTTAAGGTAAGCTCCGTTGAGATGGATCCTCTCGAAAATCCATTCTCTCCGGGTGCTGGAACGTCTCCGCCGGCCCTCGTCGGTCGCGATGACCTCCTAAAGAGCTACCAGGTCGCCCTGCGTCGAACCCTCTCGGGGCGTCCCGGGAAGAGCGTCATGCCGATCGGCTTGAGAGGGGTCGGTAAGACGGTGCTGCTCAACAGATTCGATCAGACAGCGCAGGAGGAGGCCCTGGTCAGCGCCTTCATCGAGGCTCCTGAGACGGGCGACTTTGAGCTTCTACTCGCCGCCCGCCTACGCTCGATCCTCTTGGAGCTGGACCGAGGTTCTGTGTCGAGCGCTGTCAAGCGAGCCTTGGGGACGCTCAAATCCTTTTCCTACAACCTCCCCGACGGTACTTCCATCGCCCTAGATGTCGATGCAATCGCTGGCCGCGCCGACTCAGGGATGCTCGCCGAGGACATCACCGATCTACTGGTGGCCGTCGGAGAAGCAGCAAAAGATCGAGGCCGGGGCCTGCTGATAGCCATCGATGGGGTGCAGTATTTGGCTGCCGACGAGCTCGCTGCATTGATCAGCGCCATCCATCGGACGGTCCAGCTCAGCCTTCCAGTCATCCTGGTCGGGGCGGGCTTGCCTCAGCTCCCGGGCCTAGCCGGGAATGCGAAGTCCTACGCCGAGAGGCTTTTTGACTTTCCGGAGATCGGGTCGCTAAGCGACGATGACGCTCGTGCCGTCCTTGCTACTCCCGCGAACGAGCAAGGGGTCGAATTTTCAGACGATGCGCTTGACGCATTGTTGGACTTCACTCAGGGCTATCCGTATTTCTTGCAGGAGTGGGGCTATCACGTCTGGAACACGGCCCCTGAATCTCCGATCTCGATCGAGGATGTGAGGCTCGCGGCCCTCGACGTTCAACGGAGGCTGGATGAGAACTTCTTTCGAGTACGGATGGATCGTTTAACGCCGGCCGAGAGGCAATACCTCGTTGCGATGGCCGAGTTGGGACCGGGGCCGCATCGATCGGGCGACATCGCCACGAGGCTAGGAGTCAAGGTGGAGAGTGTGGCTCCGCGGCGTTCCGTCCTCATACAAAAGGGAATGGTGTACAGCCCGGCCCATGGGGATACCGCTTTCACCGTGCCGATGTTCGACGACTTTCTTCGTCGATCTCAGACCTAATCGCGCTACTCGTGCGGGTGGGCCATTCGGCGGTGGTCTAGCGCCTCCTCGAGGACCGACGGCTCGACGCCCTGCTCGAGCGCGACCTCGCGCAGCGAGCGCCCCGACTCGGCGGCCGCCTTGACGATGTCGGCGGCGCGGTCGTAGCCGATGTGGGGGTTGAGCGCGGTGGCGGTGGCGAGGGTCGCCTCGGCGTGGCGCTCGGTCATCTCTTCGTTGGCCTCCAGGCCGGCGACGCATTTCTCGTTCAGCAGGCGCGAGGCGGAGGCGAGCAGCTTGATCGAGTCGAGCAGGTTGCGCGCCATCAGCGGCACCCGCACGTTCAGCTCGAACTGCCCCTGGCTGCCGGCCATCGCGATCGCGGCGTCGTTGCCGATCACCTGGGCTGCGACCTGGATCACCACCTCGGGGATCACCGGGTTGACCTTGCCGGGCATGATCGAGGAGCCCTTCTGCAGCTCCGGTAGGCGTAGCTCGGCCAGCCCGGCGCGCGGCCCGGAGCCCATCAGCGCCAGGTCGTTGGCGATCTTGTTGAGCGAGACGGCGTAGACCTTGAGCGCCCCCGAGAGCTCGACCAGGGCGTCGCGGTTGCCCTGCGCCTCGAAGGGGTCGAGTGGCTCGGAGATCGCCAGGCCGGTGTCGGCGGCGAGCTTCTCCCGCACCTTGGCGGCGAACTCCGGGTGGGTGTTGAGGCCGGTTCCGGTGGCGGTGCCACCGAGCGGGATCTGGCCGGCCCGCCGCAGCGTCCCCTCGACCCGCTGGATGCCGAGCCGTACCTGCGCCGCGTAGCCGCCGAACTCCTGTCCGAGCGTCACCGGAACGGCGTCCATCAGGTGGGTGCGCCCGGCCTTGACGACGTCTGCGAAGCGCTCCGCCTTCGCCGCCAGCGCCTCCTGCAGGGCCTCCATCGCAGGCAGCAGGTCGTGGCTCGTCTCGTCCAGCGCCGCCAGGTGGACGGCAGAGGGGAAGACGTCGTTGGAGGACTGGCCCATGTTGACGTGGTCGTTGGGATGGGCGGCGTCGCCGGCCAGCTTGGCGATCACCTCGTTCGCGTTCATGTTCGAGGAGGTGCCGGAGCCGGTCTGGAAGACGTCGATCGGGAACTGGTCGTCGTGTTCGCCGGCCGCCACCGCGTCGCCGGCGTCGGCGATCGCGGCGGCGAGGTCGGCGTCGAGCACGCCCAGCTCGCCGTTGGCCCGCGCCGCGGCGGCCTTCAGCCGGCCGAGCCAGTGGACGACCGGCACCGGCACGCGCTGTCCCGATACGGGGAAGTTGTCTACGGCCTTGGTGGTCTCGCTACCCCAGAGCTGCTCGGTCAAGTCGGCGCCTCCGTCGAAGTCGTTGTCCTTGCAGCGTATTCAGCCGCCGCTCACCCCGCCGCCAAGCGGAGCAATTTCACTTTGGCGGTCAGGCCCAGCAGCGCCTGGGCGGTCGTCCAGGCCGGAGTCGGCGAGCTGCCGGGGCGGTAGGCGATCGAGCCGTCGCGGCGGGCCAGCGAGGCGAGGTAGTCGAGGGGGGTCGGGCCCGCCGGAGCGGCCGCGGTGCGGGGGCCGAGGCCGGTGACGCGCAGCGCGACCAGGGCGACGCCGGTGCTCTGGGCGTTCGAGGCGCCGCCGGGCATGGTCGGGAAGCCGCCGTCGGTCGCCTGGGCCGAACGCACGTAGGCGGCGAGCTTGCGCGCCTTCGCGTGGCGGCCGCGCGCGGCAAGCGCCCAGGCGACGAGCGCCACCGAGTCGACGTCGCGCCCGATCGGCCTTTCGCCGGGCAAGGCCAGCAAGCGCTCGCCGAGCCGCCGGGCTGCGGCCGAAGGGTCGCGCCCGGACCGCAGCGCCAGCGCCAGCCCGGCCCAGTCGCCGCCGATTCCTTTGTGGCTCCGCAGGAACCGCGTCGCCCGGCGGGCGAGACGCCCGGCGGCGGCCCGTCGGCTCCCGTCAGGGGCCGCCCGTCCCGGCCCCGGACGCCCCCCGTCGGCTGCGGGCGCTTTCGGTTTCGCCGGGTTTTCCGGCGGCGCTCCGAACAGCGGGCCGTAGAAGAACCGGATCGCGTCGCCGTCCTCGACGGTCGCCAGGCAGCCGCCGGAAGAGAACTCGCCGTTGACGGAGAGCGACCAGTAGCGATCGGGCGGGGCCGAGGCGTAGGGGCCGATGCGGTCGACGAAGAAGTCGTCGAAGCTCGGGTCCCACTTGCCGCGCCAGGAGATCCCGCTCGCCCGCATCGCGTCATCCAGCGCGCCGGTCGCGCTCGCCGCCGGCGGCCTCCCCGGCGGCCCCCAGCAGGGGTGGGGGCCGCTGCCGTCGCCGCCGTCGACCTGGTGAGGCCCGGTCTCAACCGAGCCGTCGAACAACGGCGCGGTGGCGGTCGAGCTCTCGACCGTGAGGTCGACGACGGCGGCGTGGGCGGGTTCGCCGCCGGCCGCCGTCACGGCCGCGAGCGCGACCGTGACGGCTAGTCCTGGCAGCAGCTTCCTCATCGCGGGCGTTCCCTTACCCCCGCAGGAACCGCCGCGCGCGGGTGAGCCGGATGCTGCCGTCCTCGGCGCGGGTGGCGGCGACGATCCGCAGCCTCACCCTCGGCGCGTCGTCCAGCGCCCGGCGCAGCGCCGCGCTGGGCGAGACCGCGACGCCGCGGGTCGCCCCCGAGGCCAGCTCGAAGCCCGCCGAGCCACCGGCGAGTGACCTGCCCCCGGGGTGCTTGCGGAAGCGGATGCTCAACACCCCGCGGCAGCCCGCGCCGCCGTTGCCACGTGGGCAGTGCAGCCGCAGGCTCACCTTGCCGTCGTTCAGGTCGGCCTTGCGCAGGATCAGCACGCGGGGCCCGTGTGCCCGCGAGCGTTTCCGCGCTTTTAGCGGCGGGACGGTCACCTGTGGTGCCGGCGCCGGCGCGGCAACGTCGGTCCCGAACTCGAGGAAGACGAGGTCGCCGAAGCCGATCGCTGCGGTCGCCTCGGCGCTTGGTGCGGCACCGTCGACCCCCACGCGCCAGCGGTAGTCGCCGCCGTTGTCGACTCCGTCGAGCGAGGTCACTCGAACCCCGCCGCCGCTCGGCTCGGTGGCGTGGCTGACGACGCAGCCGGCCGGCGTCGATGCGGCCTCGGCCGCATCGAGCACCGCCTCGAGGCCGGAGCCGGAGGCGACGTCGACCCGGCACATCCGCACGTCGTCGGCGCCGGGACCGTGGTCGATCGCCAGGGTGATCGGCACCGTCGTGCCGTCGGCGACGACGGCCGCCGGGCGCACCGCGGGGCTGACGCCGTCGAGCCGCGCGGGGGGCGCCGAGGAGAAGCCGATGCGGCCGAGCGCCCTGACGGCGCTGTGGGTTTCGAAGGCACCGCCGGCGAATTCGTCGGTCCAGTCGAAGTGGCCGTCGGGTCGCTGAAGTGAGACCAGGTAGTCGAGCGGCGTCTTGCCCTCGGCGGTGGTCCATTCCGGTCCCTGCGGGTCGATCCCGCACTGGATCAGGCCGCTCGTCACCCAGGAGGTGGTGTCGGTGTTGACGCCGATCCCAAACGACTCCGGCGGCGCGATGAAGCCGCCGGTCTCGGGGTCCTGGAGGCCATGAAGCAGGGCGAGTGCCTGCTCGAGGTCGGGGTCGGCGGGGCCGACGCCGGCGGCGCAGAAGGCGGCAACGACCGATCCGGTCATGTCGGTGTCGGCGGGTGCCCCAGGCGAGTTGTTCCAGGTCCAGCCGCCGTCGGCGAGCTGCTTGGTGCGCAGGTAGTCGACCAGCTCACGCAGGATCGGCTGCGGCGCCCCCGCCTGGTGCAGCGCCAGCACGCCGAAGATGTCGTCGTTGAGCAGCCCCGGTTCGCCGATCTGGGTGCCGTCGAACAGTTCGGCGATGCGGGCGACGAGGTTGCTCTTCGTCGCGTCGGCCGCGGTCCCCAGCCGTGAGGGCTGGATCCCGCCGGCGACGCCGGTAAGGATCCCCCGGGCGGCGTCGGTACCGGCCCCGCCCGGGCCTTCGGCCTGCCATTCGCCCAGGTAGAAGTCCTGGGCGCTGGGGTCGACCAGCGAGGTGCTGACGTCGGCGGCGTTGACCCCGGCGGCGGCGAGGGCGGTCATCGCCCAGTCGGTGCCGAGGCTGCCGCTCGTTTCCTGGTTGGCGCGAAACCAGTTGGCGCCGCGGTCGGCCGCGTCTTCGGCTCGTGCCGGGGACACGTAGGCGCCGGCGTCGGCCGCCAGGCCTGCCATCGCCATCAGGGTGAGGGCCAGCGCGCAAAGGACGCGCAGGAACGATCGGGGGGAAATGCTGTGTGGCGTGTTCATCGCCATCTCCTTTTTCAAGGGCGGCGACGCACGCGCACAAACGTGTGAGTGAGCCGGCCGCCTAGTCGCGAGGCGAAACCTCCTTACGACTCTCGGCCGGATATTCGGGCTCGGGATCGTCCTCCTGACCACCCTTCCCGGGCCATATATGGGGCCCAGTGGGACTGCCGGTCAGTCGTCACCCATACCGCTGCGCGTCAGCCCCGGATTCGCACCGGAGTTCCCCGCGCCGTGAGTTGGCGCCACCCTAACACGGTCGAACGCCGCAGAGCGGACGCTGTTCCCGGCCTGTGGGGCGCGCTCAGCCGTGCTCGCGACCGGCTTGCAGGCCGTCCTCGTAAGCGCTGAGGAAGGTCGCCGGTAGGGGGCGGTCGCCGGGGCTGTAACGGGCGGCGGCGGTGAGGCGTCGAAGCAGGTCAGCGTGGATGCCTTCGGTGTCCTCGGTGCCGCGTTCGGCGGCGCCGAGCAGGTAGCCGAGCTGCAGGTTGGCATCGCCACCCGGGTCGGCCCGCGCCTCGGCGTTCAGGCGGGTCGCTGCGGTGACCATCGCCGCGCCGACCGTCGCCAGGTCGCCACCGGTCTGGTTCTCTGCCAGGCACGCCGAAATCGGCGTCTTGCCGTCGAGGCGCACCTCACCCGGGGCTCGTTCGAGCGCCCGCAGATAGGCCTGCCTCCCTTCGAGGCAGGCCACAGGGGTCGAGTCGCCGGCGGCCCCGCAGCCGGCGACAAACAGGAGCAGCGTCACGAAAAACGGTGGGGCGAGGGCGGTCGAGGGAGCCGGGGGGCGCACCGGCCGCATCCTACGCGCCGATGTTTGGACGCCGGTATGTGTCAGCTGCGGGCGCGCCGCTCAGTCGCCGGCGCCGATGCCGCCGGCCTGCACGGTCGAGACGCCGCCCACGGGCGCGGCGGGGGGCGCGGGCGGTGGGGCTGCCGGTTCGGGTTGGGCGCCGCCGCGGGGCCCGATCGATTCGGGCTCGGCGCCGCCGCGCGGGCCGGTCGGCTGGGATGGCGCCGCCACGTCGTGGGCGCCCACCGGGAAGACCTCGACCCATTCGGCGAGCTGGAACATCGGCGCGATCGCGTGTTCCCAGGAGAGGTGCAGGTGGTTGCCGCAGCCGTGGCCGGCGTCGCCGTCGTAGCCGACCCAGCGGAAGGGGGAGCGGGGACGGCTCTGCACCGGCTCGGCCCAGCGGGCGAGGCGGGTGATCGGCCGCCAGGCGGCGTCGCATTTGGAGCTGCCCTCGAGCGGCACGATGTCGACCGCGAGGCCGTTGTAGTGGTCGGAGTGGCGCACGTGGCAGCCGTTGCAGCCGACCCGGGCGCCGCTGGGCAGCGGCCCTGAGTAGCCGTCGGTGACGTAGATCGGGAAGCGGGCGGCGATCCAGCGCAGGTCGGGGACGATGCGGCGGTCGACCATGTCGCCTTCCTCGTGCGGGACCGAAGCGGGGAGGGGGACGATGCGCCCGGTCGCGTAGACCGTGCGCGTCGGGATCGGCGCCGCGCCGGCGGCCGGGGACAGCGCCGCGAGCAGGATCGCCACCGCGACGCAGGCGGCTGCGGCGGTGCGGGCGATCGTGTTTTCCCTCCCGCGCGGCAGCCTGTCCGTCGTCCCGGCCATCCCGGCGCTTATCGACCGACCCGGGGGTTCGCCTTGAGCGCCGCAAAGATAGTGTTGCGTTCCTCATGCCAACCCGCACGGTCCGCGAGGCCGCTTTCGACCTCTTCCGTGCGCATGGCATGACCACCGTCTTCGGCAACCCCGGCTCGACCGAGCTGCCGATGCTCGCCGAGTTCCCCGGCGACTTCCGCTACGTCCTCGGCCTGCAGGAGGCCGTCGTTATCGGGATGGCCGACGGCTTCGCCCAGGCCTCGCACCGTGCGGCGATCGCCAACCTGCACACCGCGCCCGGCGTCGGCAACGCGATGGGGGCGATCTTCAACGCCCAGGCCAACCACACGCCCCTGCTCATCACCGCCGGCCAGCAGGTGCGGCCGCAGATGACCATGCAGGCCAACCTCACCAACCGCGACGCGACCCGCCTGCCACACCCGCTGGTCAAGTGGGCCTACGAGCCGCCCCGCGCCGAGGACGTGCCGCCCTCCCTTGCCCGCGGCATTCACCTCGCCTCGCTACCGCCGCAGGGACCCGTCTTCGTCTCACTGCCGATGGACGACTGGGACGTCGAGGTCGAGGAGGACGCCACCCGCGCGGCGATCGGCCGCAAGGTCAGCGGTCGCACCGTTGCCGATCCGGAGGCGGTGCGGGCGCTAGCCGCCCGCCTCGACGCCGCCGCCAACCCGGTCTTCGTCGCCGGCCCCGACATCGAAGCCGGCGGCTGGGACACCGCCGTCGCCCTGGCCGAGCGCCAGCGCCTGCCGGTCTGGGCGACCCCCGCCACGGGTGGCGGCAAGCTCGGCTTTCCCGAGGGGCATCCCAACTTCCGCGGCGTCCTGCCGCCGGCGATCGGCCCGGTCGCGCAGACCCTGGAGGAGCACGACTTCATCCTCGTCGCCGGCAGCTCGGTCTTCCCCTACTACCCCCACATCCCCGGCCCGCTGCTGCCCGACGGCGCCGAGCTGGTGGCGATCACCTGCGACCCAGACGAGGCGGCGCGGGCGCCGATGGGCGACGCGATCGTCGCTGGCGTGACGCTGACCCTCGCGGCGCTGCTCGAGGCTGTGCCCGAGTCCACCCGTCCGCTGCCGGAGCCGAACCCCGGCCCGACCGAGATCCCCGCCGCCGACCCGCTCAACTCCTCGACCGTCCACTCGGCCCTGGCCGAGGTCTTCCCCGAGGACGGCATCGTCGTGCTCGAGTCGCCGGCCAGCACGCTGGCGCTGCGCAACCAGCTCCGCCTCTCGCGCCCCGGCAGCTACTACTTCAGCGCCGGCGGCGGCCTCGGCTTCGGCCTCGCCGCCTCGGTCGGGGTCCAGCTCGCCGAGCCGGACCGGCCGGTCGTCTGCGTGATCGGCGAGGGCTCGGTCCAGTACGCGGTCACCGCCTTCTGGACCGCCGCTGCCTACGAGGTGCCGGTCACCTTCCTCGTCCTGCGCAACGAGGAGTACGCGATCCTCAAGTGGTTCGCCGAAGTGGAGTCGGTGCAGGGTGCGCCCGGCCTCGACCTGCCGAAGCTCGAAGCCGCCGCGGTCGCACGGGGGTACGGGGTCGAGTCGCGGGTCGTCAAGGAGCGCGACGAGGTGCGCGACGCGCTCGCCGCCGCGCTTGCCTCGTCCAAACCGCAGCTGGTCGAAGTCCCGGTCGCGCCGGGCATGTCGCTGTTCTGAGGCTGGCTGCCTGGCGCTTTATGCGTCGTATAGACGCATAAGGCGCCAGCCCGTCTAACGTTCGCCGCCCGATGACCGTCGCCGCTCCCGACCGCGCGCCAGAGTCGCTGGCAACCGGCACGCCGCAGCCGCTGCGCGGCGAGCTGGAGGCGCTGCTCGGCGCCGACCGCGTTCTCGCCCGCGCCAGCGACCTCGTCCGCTACGCCTCCGACGCCAGCCCCTACCGATTGCTGCCGCGGGCGGTGGTGATGGCGCGCGACGCCGGCGACATCGCCAAGACGCTCGCCTACGGCCGCGCCAACGGCGTCCCGGTCGTCTTTCGCGCCGGCGGCACCAGCCTCAACGGCCAGGGACAGGGCGACGGCATCCTGGTCGACGTGCGCCGCCACTTCGGCGGCGTCGCGGTCGAGGACGGCGGCGCGCTGGCTCGGGTCAAGCCGGGCACCGTGCTCGGCCACGCCAACCGCGTCCTCGCGCCCTACGGGCGCAAGCTCGGGCCAGACCCGGCCAGTACCGACATCGCCACCGTCGGCGGCGTGATCGCCAACAACTCCGGCGGCATGCGCTGCGGCACCACCCGCGACTCCTACTCGACCGTCCGCTCGCTGACCTTCGTCCTGCCCTCGGGGACGACGATCGACACCGCCGCTCCGGGCGCGGCCGGGCGCTTTGCCGCCGAGGAGCCCGAGCTGACCGCAGGCCTCGAAGCGATCCGCGACGAGATCCGCGCCGACGCCGAGCTGAGTGGGCGCATCCGCCGCAAGTTCGCGATCAAGAACACGACCGGCTACCGGCTCTGCGCCTTCCTCGACGCCGAGGAGCCGCTGGAGATCTTCCGCCGCCTCCTGGTCGGTTCCGAGGGGACGCTCGGCTTCGTCGCCGAGGCGGTCTTCGAGACGGTGCCGTTGCCGGCCCGCACCACCACCGCCTGGATCCACTTCCCCGGCGTCGAGGAGGCGATCGCGCCGGTCCGCGACCTGGTCGGCTGCGGCGCCAGCGCGGTCGAGCTGATGGTCGCGCCGGCGCTGATCACCGCCGCCTGGAACATGGTCGGCGCGCCGGAGGAGTGGAAAGAGCTGCCACCGGAGTCGGCTGTGCTGCTGGTCGAGTTCGGCGGCGCGAGCGACGAGGAGATCGACGCCCACGTCGCTCGCGCCAGCGAAGTGCTGGCCGGCCACGAGACGATCCGCCCGATCGCCTTCACCCGCGACGCCGAGGAGATCGAGCTGGCCTGGCGCGTGCGCGAGGGCCTGCACGGGCTGGTCGGGCGGCTGCGCCTTCCCGGCACGGCGCTGATCGTCGAGGACGTCTGCGTGCCGCCGGAGCGGATCGCCGAGGGCGCCCGCGACCTGCAGGCGCTGCTCGGCGAGCACGGCTTCCTCCCCGGCGTCGCCGGGCACGCCTCGGCCGGCAACCTGCACTTCATGCTGACGCCGGACTTCGGCAAGCAGGAGGACCTCGACCGCTACGAGGCCTTCATGTCGAAGTTGGTCGAGCTGGTGGTCGACAAGTACGACGGCTCGCTCAAGGCCGAGCACGGCACCGGCATCAACATGGCCCCCTACGTCGAGCGCGAGTGGGGGGAGCGCGCAACCGAGCTGATGTGGCGGGCCAAGCGGCTCGCCGACCCCGACGGGGTGCTCGCCCCCGGCGTCGTCCTCAACCGCGACTCCGGCGTCCACCTGCGCAACCTGAAAACGACGCCGGACGTTGAGGAGTCGGTCACCGCCTGCGTCGAGTGCGGCTTCTGCGAGCCGGTCTGCCCGAGCCGGGAGCTGACGACGACGCCGCGCCAGCGGATCGTCCTGCGCCGCGAGATCGCCCGCCAGCCCGAGGGCTCGGCGCTGCGGCGGGCGCTGCTCGAGGAGTTCGCCTACGACGGCGAGGAGACCTGCGCTGCCGACGGCTCCTGCCGCCTCGCCTGCCCGCTGGGCATCGACACCGGCGAGCTGGTCAAGGAGCTGCGGCGCGAGTCGCACGGCGAACGGGCCGAACGGCTGGCGCTGGGAACTGCGAAGCGCTGGGGGGCGGTGGAGAAGGCGTCGCGGGCCGCCCTGCGAATCGGCGGCCCCCTGGCGCGCCAGACGAAGCGCGGCGCCGGCCTGCCTCCGGCGGCTTCGGCCAAGCTCCCGGGAACCGAGCGCGAGGGTGCGGCCGCCGTCTACGTCCCCTCCTGCACCAACCGGATCTTCGGCGACTCTCCCGCCACCGCCCTGGTCGCGGTCTCGGCCCGGGCCGGCCTGCCGCTGTGGGTTCCCGAGGACGTTGGCGGGAGCTGCTGTGGCCTGCCCTGGAGCTCGAAGGGCTTCGCCGCAGCCCACAGCCACAAGGCCGGTGAGTTCGTCGAGCGGCTGTGGGAGTGGAGCGGCGAAGGAGAGCTGCCGGTCGTGATTGACGCTGCCTCCTGCAGCCACGCGATCCTCGATCCCGGGGAGGGGGTATTGAGCGAGGAGAACGCGCCGCGCCACGCGGCGCTGACTGTCCTCGACTCGGTCGCCTGGGCGCACGACCGCCTGCTGCCGCAGCTCAAGGTCACCCGCAAAGTCGGCTCGGCGACCGTCCACCCGACCTGCTCGACCCGCCAGCTCGGCCTCGCCCCGCGCCTGCGCCGCCTTGCCGCCGCGCTGGCCGAGGACGTCTACGTCGCTCCCTCGGCGACCTGCTGTGGCTTCGCCGGCGACCGCGGCATCTCCCACCCCGAGCTGACTGCCGCCGCGACCCGTCCCCAGGCCGCCGAGCTGGCCGGCCGCCACTTCGACGCCCACCTTTCCTGCAACCGGACCTGCGAGATCGGCCTCGCCCGCGCCACCGGCGAGCCGTATGAGTCCTTCGTCTTCCTACTGGAGCGTCTGACCCGCTGAGGCAACCGCGGCGGCGCCCTGTTCGTCGGCCTCGGCCTCGACGGCGCGGATCGTCTCGATCATTTTCGGGTCGCGGTCGAAGCGACGGTCGAGGATCGGGTTGAGAATGCCGCGCAGTGCCGAGACGTAGCGCCACCACTTCGGGGCGAAGATCCGCGGCGCCCGTTCCTCGATGCCGCGGACGACCGCCGCCGCCGCCTCGTCCGGCTGGATCCGCTTGAACAGCCAGGCGGGGGCGTTTTCCTGCAGGCGGTCGGAGTGCGGCCGGGCGAAGCCGTCCTGGACCAGGCGGGTGTCGACCCAGCCGAAGTAAGCGACGCTCGCGCTGGCGCCGAGCGGCACCAGCTCGGTCCGCAGGCCGCGGCCGAGTGCCTCGACGCCGGCCTTGGCGACCGCGTAGGGGCTGTTGAGGACGCCGTTGGCGAAGGAGTAGACCGAGCCGGTGACGACGACGTGCCCCTTGCGCTCGACGACCTGCGGCAACGCCGCGCGCACGGTGCGCCAGACCCCGAGCAGGTCGACCTCGAAGACGCGCTCCCACTCCTCGGCGCCGATCGCGCGCACGGTCGCCACCTGTGATTGGGCGATGCCGGCGTTGGCGACGGCCACGTCGAGGCCGCCGAAGCGCTCGACCGTCTCCGAGACGGCGCGCATGATCGCCGCCCCGTCGGTGACGTCGGCGCCGATCCCGATCGCCCGCTCGCCGATCCGCTCGGCCGCCTCGCGCGCCTGCTCGGGGTCGAGGTCGACGACCGCCACCGAGGCGCCGCGCATCTGCATCTGGCGCGCCGTCTCGAAGCCGATGCCGCGCGCCGCGCCGGTCACCAGCGCGACCTTGCCGTTGAGGTTGAAGACGGGCATCCGGCGCGGAGCCTAGAGCGATCGTGGGCCGCCTGCCGAGCCGCTCCTAGAATCACGCCTTCATGCCCGGCTTCCGGCCCGTCGACACCCGGCAGTCCTTCCCCGCGCTGGAGGAGCGGGTGCTCGAGCGCTGGCGCGAGCGCGACGTCTTCCGCCGCTCGCTCGCCGCCCGCGAGGGGGCCGAGGTGTGGAGCTTCTACGAGGGGCCGCCGACGGCCAACGGCAAGCCCGGCTCCCACCACGTCCTCGCCCGCGTCTTCAAGGACGTCTACCCGCGCTACCGCTCGATGTGCGGCTACCGGGTGCCGCGCAAGGCCGGCTGGGACTGCCACGGCCTGCCGGTCGAGATCGAGGTCGAAAAACAGCTCGGCATCTCCTCCAAGCACGAGATCGAGGAGTACGGGATCGCCGAGTTCAACGCCCGCTGCCGCGAGTCGGTCTTCGAGTACGTCGAGGAGTGGAACCGGCTGACCGAGCGGATCGGCTTCTGGATCGACCTCGATGACCCCTACGTGACGCTCGAGGACGAGTACATCGAGTCGGTCTGGTGGTCGCTCAGCGAGCTGTGGAAGAAGGACCTGCTCTACGAGGGGCACAAGGTGGTGCCCTACTGCCCGCGTTGCGGCACCGCCCTCTCCTCGCACGAGGTCGCGCTCGGCTACGAGGACGTCAGCGATCCCTCCATATATGTGCGCTTCCCACTCTCGCGATCGGAGACGAGCGGGTCGCCGGAGTACTTGCTCGTCTGGACCACCACGCCGTGGACCCTGCCCGGCAACGTCGCGGTCGCGGTCGCGCCCGACGTCACCTACGTCAAGGCGAGGGTCGAGGGCGAGGTCCTGATCCTCGCCGAGCCGCTGCTGGAGCGGGTGCTGGGAGAGGGGGCCGAGATCGTCGATCGCCTCGCCGGCAGCGAGCTGGTCGGCCGCAGCTACGCCGGTCCGGTCTTCGCCCTCGCCGACCGTGAGCCGGCCGCCTTCCCGGTCCTCGCCGGCGAGTTCGTCACCACCGAGGACGGCACCGGCCTGGTCCACATCGCCCCCGCTTTCGGCGAGGACGACTACGCGGTCGCCGCCGCGAACGGCATCTTCGACCCGACCGTCCACGGCACCCTCTACAACCCGGTCAAGCCTGACGGCACCTTCGACGACCGGGTCCTCGGCTACGAGGGCCGCTTCGTCAAGGACCCGGAGGTCACCGCGGCGCTGATCGCCGACCTGCGCGAGCGCGGCCTGCTCTTCCGCGAGCAGGTCTACGAGCACGCCTACCCGCACTGCTGGCGCTGCGGCACGCCGCTCCTCTACTACGCCAAGTCGAGCTGGTACGTCGGCACCTCGCGTGCCCGCGAGGAGATGCTCGCCAACAACGAGGCGATCGGCTGGCACCCCGAGCACATCAAGCACGGCCGCTTCGGCAAGTGGCTGGAGAACAACGTCGACTGGGCGCTCTCGCGCGACCGCTACTGGGGCACGCCGCTGCCGATCTGGGAGTGCACGGAGGAGGGCTGCGAGGGCCGCTTCTGCGCCGGCTCGGTCGCCGAGCTGCGCGAGCGGGCGAAGGGCGAGGTCCCCGACGACCTCCACCGCCCCTACATCGACGAGGTGAGGCTCGATTGCGAGCGCTGCGGCGGCGAGATGCGCCGGGTCGAGTCGGTGATCGACACCTGGTACGACAGCGGCGCGATGCCCTTCGCCCAGTTCCACTACCCGTTCGAGAACGAGGCCGAGTTCGAGGAGCGCTTCCCCGCCGACTTCATCTGCGAGGCGATCGACCAGACCCGCGGCTGGTTCTACACCCTGCTGGCCGAGTCGACCCTTCTCTTCGACACCTCCAGCTACCGCAACTGCGTCTGCCTCGGGCTGATCCTCGACCCCGAGGGACAGAAGATGTCGAAGAGCAAGGGCAACGTGGTCGAGCCCTGGGACGTGATCTCCGCCCACGGCGCCGACGCCTTCCGCTGGTACTATCTGACGTCGCAGCAGCCCTGGTCCGGCTACCGCTTCTCGGTCGCGACCGTCGGCGAAGCGGTGCGCCAGTTCCTGCTCACCCTCTGGAACACCTACTCGTTCTGGGTGCTCTACGCGAACGCCGAGGACCTGACGCCGGCGGACTTCGCCGAAACGCCGGAGCCGGTTGAGGATCTGGATCGCTGGATGCTTTCGCGACTCCAGGGCACCGTCGCGACGGTGCGCGAGCGCATGGACGCCTTCGATTGCACCGCCGCCGGGCGGGAGATCGCCGGGTTCGTCGAGCAGCTCTCCAACTGGTACGTGCGGCTCTCGCGCCGCCGCTTCTGGGAGGGCGACCGCGCCGCCTTCGCGACCCTGCGCCACTGCCTCTTGGAGACCGCGGCCCTGCTCGCCCCCTTCACCCCTTTCCTCGCCGACGAGATCCACCTCAACCTCGCCGGCGGCGAGAAAGAGGACTTCGGCGTCCAGGCCGACTCGGTCCATCTGCGCGACTTCCCGGTACCGGACACCACCCTCTCCGACCCCGAGCTGGAGGCGGCGATGGAGGCCGTCCGCCTCACCGTCGAGCTCGGCCGCGCCGCCCGCGCCCAGGCGAAGGCGAAGATGCGCCAGCCGCTGCGCCGGGCGGTGATCGTCGCCAACGACGCCGAGCGCGAGGCGATCTCCGCCCGCGCCGAGCTCGTCCGCGCCGAGCTGAACGTCAAGGAGCTCGACTTCGTCGAGGAGGAGTCGGAGCTGGTCCGCTACGCGGTGAAGCCGAACTACCGCTCGCTCGGCCCCCGCTTCGGCAAGCGCATGCCGCAGGTCGCCGCCGCCGTCGCGGCGCTCGACCCGGCCCACGTCGCCCGGGTGATGGCCGACGGTGGCGAGGTCGGGATCAGCATCGACGGCGACGAGCACACGATCGGCGTCGACGAGGTGACGCTTGCCCTGCAGCCGCTGGAGGGCTACGAGGTCGAGGCCGAGGCGGGCCACGCGGTCGCCCTGCAGCTCGAGCTCGACGACGAGCTGCGCCGCGAGGGCCTCGCCCGCGAGATCGTCCACGCCATCCAGAACGCCCGCAAAGCGGCCGGCCTGGAGATAACCGACCGGATCGAGCTGGAGCTGGGTGGCGACGAGGCGTTAATTGAAGCTGCGCAGGCTCACGAGCCCTACTTGGCGGGCGAGGTTCTCGCCACCACGGTCGCCTATGAAGCAGGCCACGGTGCCGAGGCCAAAATCGACGGCCGCGACCTCCGAATCAATATCGCTCGCGCCTAGGCCCCTACTCGGGCTTGGGTTCACCAATGATGAAGTCGCTCTTGGCCGAGTCGTCGAACTTGACCCAGCAGTGCTCGGGGGCGGCGCCGGCGACCTCGACCAGCGCCGCTTCGATTCGCTTCGCGATCTCCGCCTTCTGCTCGTCGCTGCGGCCCTCGAACCAGTGGATGTGGACGAACGGCATCGCGTGCGTCGCTAACGGGTTGCGCTCTAGGCGAGCGCCGGCTCCAGCTCGGCCTCGAGCCGCCGCTTCGGCATCGCGCCCACGACTTTCTTGGCGATCGCGCCGTCCTTGAAGAGCAGCAGCGTCGGGATCGAGAGGACTTCGTACTGGACGGCCGTCTCCTGGTTGTCGTCGACGTTGAGGCTGACGATCTTGAGGTCGTCGCGCTCGGCGTCGATCTCCTCGAGGACCGGGTGGACGACCCGGCAGGGACCGCACCACGGGGCCCAGAAGTCGACGAGCACGGGGCCCTCGGCCTCCAGCACGTCCGCTTTGAAGGTGGCGTCGGTCACGTCGGTGAGCTTGCCGGTCACTGGTATCGCTCTCCCAATAGTCGAGGTTCAGCTCTCAATACTTCAAAAAGTATAGCGAGGGCTTCCAGGCCGCGCCGGCGAGCTCTCCGCCCCAGCTTGGAAGAGGCTAGCTTGCGGGGATGACCAACGCCGAGATCGCCGCCGCGCTCGAAGAGCTGGGCGTCCTCTACGAGCTGGACGGCGCGGTCAAATACCGCGTCCTCGCCTACTCCGCCGCGGCCAAGGCGATTCGCGAAAGCCCGCTCTCGGTCGCCGAGCTGGCGGCGCAGGGGCGGGCGACCGAGGTGCCAGGGGTGGGCAAGACGCTGGCCGAGAAGATCGACGCGCTGATCGAGACCGGCGAGATCCCCGCCGCGGTCAAGCTGAAGGCGAAGTTCCCGCCGACCCTGATCGAGGTGACGCGCGTGCCCGGCGTCGGCGCCAAGACCGCGCGGCGGCTCTTCGACGAGCTCGGGGTCTCCTCGCTGGAGGAGCTGAGGGCCGCGGCGCAGGCGGAACAGGTGCGCGATGTGAAGGGGCTGGGGCCGAAGGCCGAGGAGAACGTGCTGGCGGCACTGGAGCGGCTGGGCGAGCCGGGCGACGGGCCCGGGCGGCTGCTGCTCTCGACGGTGCGGCCGATCGCCGCCGAGCTGGCGGCGGCCCTGCGCGAGCATCCTGCCGCCAACCGGGTCGAGGTCGCCGGCTCGGTGCGGCGCTGGGGCGAGACCTGCAAGGACATCGACCTGATCGCCACCGCCGAGGAGCCCGCCGCGCTGGCCGAGCACCTCGCCGCCCACCCGCTGATCTCGGCCGCCGGCACGCCCGGCCCGAACGGGCTGCGGGCGCAGACCCACAACGGCATCTCGGTCGACTTGCGGATCGTCCCCCCGGCCGCGTTCGGCAACCTGCTCCAGCACTTCACCGGCTCCCAGGCCCACAACGTGCAGCTGCGCGAAGAGGCGGTGGCGCGCGGGCTCTCGGTCTCCGAGCACGGCATCACCGAGAGCGAGAGCGGCGAGGTGACGCTCTGCGCCGAGGAGGCCGAGGTCTACGAGCGGCTCGGCTACGCCTACATCGAGCCCGAGCTGCGCGAGGGCCGCGGCGAGCTGAAGGCTGCGCGCGAGGGGAAGCTGCCCGACCTCGTCTCGCTCGACGACGTCCGCGGCGACCTGCACTCGCACACGACCCTCTCCGACGGGCGCAACAGCCTCGAGGAGATGGCCGCGGCGGCGCGCGAGCGCGGCTACGCCTACCTGGCGATCACTGACCACTCGGCCAGCCACGGCTTCGGCGACCACGTCACCGACGAGCGTCTCTGGCAGCGGATCGAGGAGGTGCGCGCTTGGAACAAGGGGAAACGCGGCTTTCGCCTGCTCGCTGGCTCGGAGATCAACATCGGCCTCGACGGCACGCTCGACTACCCCGACGACCTGGTCGCCGGGCTCGACTGGGTGGTGGCCAGCGTCCACACCTCCTTCTCGGTCTCCGAAGCGGCGATGACCGAGCGCGTCCTGACCGCGATCGAGAACCCGAATGTCAACTGCATCGGCCACCTCAGCGGCCGTCTGATCGGCCGTCGCGAGCCCTATGGCGTCGACGTCGAGGCCGTGGTCGAGGCCGCCGCCCGCACCGGCACCCTGCTGGAGATCAACGGCAACCCCAACCGCCGCGACCTCAACGAGCACCATGCCCGCCTCGCCGCCGAGGCGGGCGCGACGATCGTCCTCAACACCGACGCCCACGGCGTCGACACGCTCGACAACATGGCCTACGCCGTGGCCACCGCCCGGCGCGCCTGGCTGACCCCGAAGGACATCGCCAACACCCGCCCCTGGACCGAGTTCAAGAAGCTGTTGAAGTAGCGCAAACGCCTACAGACAGAAAAGTGCGTTTGGATCGTGAACCCAGAGTGCGATACCGAGGGACAAGCAGTTCACTAGCGGGTTTGGCAGGCGGCTCGTTCAGAAAATCTAGGCGAGTCGTCTGCCAGACGTTTGTCTACAAAGACTGTAAGCTGGAGTTACCGCGCGAGCGGTGGAGCCCCCGCCGATGGACGTCGGCCCCTGATGTCGCAATTGGGGAAGAGAGGGTTCGATTCCCTCCGGGGGCGCTATCATGCGGGTCGCGACATCAGGGGCCAATGGCAGCTATTGGCTTCCCCAGATTTCACAGACGGCCCGCTTCGGCGGGTCGTCTGCTTTCAGCCTTGGTGCGCGTGTAGGTGGTCGCTGCGCAGGCCGGGGGTGCGGACGAGCTGGATCGGGCGCAGGGCGGAGTTGGGGACGACGTAGAACTTGACGCCGTCGCGGTGCTCGATGCCGAGCACGGCGGCCTCGCGGGTGCGCATCGCGAGGGCGACGAGGAGGGCGTAGCCGGCGCCGATTGCGGCAACGCCGGGGTAGATGACCCCGAGGACGCCGGCGGCGATCGCGGTGGCGGCGATCGGCCAGAGGCGGACGAGGGTGATCCGCGCCGGCGTCTCCTCCGGCAGCGCCGTCGCCGTGCGAGCGCGGGCGAGCGCGTCGCGGACGCCGTCGGCGGCGCGCGAGGGCCGGCCGAGGTAGAGGCCGAGGACGAGGGAGATCAGCCACCAGGCCGCCGCCACGGCAACGGTGCGGCTGTCGCCGTCGCGCCCCGCGGCGAGCGCCGTGATCGTCCCCAGGGCGGTCGCCTCGGCGCCGGCGAGGAAGATGGTGACGCGCAGCAGGTCGGTGTAGGGCACGGCGAGGAGTCTCGCTCAACTGCGCGCCGGCGGCGCGCTCACCCCGCCAGCCACTCGAGGATCTCCAGCCAGCCCCCGGGGCCGTCGACGATCAAGTCGGCGCCCTCGGCCAGCCCCGGCGGTGCCTCGGCGGAGGCGACGGCGACGCAGACGGCGGCCTCCAGCGCGCCCGTCTCGCGCAGCTCTCGCAACCGGCGGAAGGCGTCGAGGTCGGTGCGGTCGTCGCCGGCATAGGCGGCGGCGCCGAAATCGCCGCCGGCCAGCAGCGCCCCCACCGCCGAGTCCTTGCCGATCCGGACCGCCGGCCGCAGCTCGAGGACCTTGCGGCCCCAGTGGGTGACGAGACCGGCGCGCTCGGCGGCATCGGCGACGTCGTGCGCCCGTGCCTCTGCGGCCGCCTCCTCGTCGCTCCCGCCGCCGGCTCCCTTCCCGCCCGCTGCTTCCCCGGAGCTACGCCAGTGCAGCGCCTGGATCGGCCCCTTGTCCTCGACTCGCAGGCCGGCCTCGCCTGGCGCCCCGGCGCCGAGCGCGGCGAGGAAGTCCACCGCGGCGCTCTCGTGCCCGGCCAGGGCCAGCGAAAGGCGGGGCTCGGCCTCTCCCGGCAGCAGCAGTTCCAACCCGTGGTTGCCGGCGTAGGCGATGCCCTCGACGCCGACCAGCCGCCGCGCCTCCTCCGCCCGCCGCCCGGAGATGCAGCCGACCAGCGCGTAGCGCTCGCTCAATCGCAGCAGCGCTTCACGCGCGCGTGGTGGCACCGCCGCCCGCTCGGGCCGGGCGACGATCGGCGCCAGCGTCCCGTCGACGTCGGTCAGCACCGCCGCCCGCTCGGGTGCCCCCCGCAGCGCCGCCAGCGGCCCCGGCGCGGGCCGGCGCTCCCCTGTCCCGGGTTCGGTCGGCACGGCATCTAGTATCGCCCGGGTGACGGGCACGTTGCCGCGCGGAAGCGCACCGAGCGCCTGATGGCGGTGGACGCTCGCCTGCTCAAACTGGCCGCGATCGGTTCCCTGGCCGGCGTCTTCAGCGGCCTCTTCGGCGTCGGCGGCGGCACCGTGATCGTGCCCCTGCTGATCTTCTGGTTCGGCTACGGCGAGCGCGTCGCCACCGGCACCAGCCTCGGCGCGATCGTCCTCATCGGCCTGCTCGGGGCGCTCGCCCAGGGCGGCATCTACGGCAACGTCCACGTCGCCACCGGCCTGCTGCTCTCGGTCCCCGCCGTCCTCGGCGTGGTCATGGGGACGGCGATCCAGCAGCGGATCCCGCAGCGCGCCGTCTCCCTGCTGTTCGCGGCGCTGCTGGTCGCGATCGCGATCGAGCTGGTGGTGAAGTGAGAGCACCCCGTGGATGAGCTGCTGGCAGCCCTGATCGCCGTCGCCGGCGGCCTCGCCGGCGGCCTCGTCGGGGTCGGCGGCGGCGTCCTCTTCGTGCCCGCCTTGACGGTCTTCCTCGGCCTCAGCCAGGTGGAGGGGGAGTCGACCTCGCTGCTGATGATCGTCATCGTCGCCCTGGTCGGGGCGATCCGCCAGAACGCCTACGGCAACCTGCGGTTGCGCGAGGCGATCGTGATCGGCCTGCTCTCGCCGCTCGGCGTGCTGGTCGGCGTCGTCGTCGCCAACGAGATCCCCCAGCGCGCGCTCGAACTCTCCTTTGCCGCCCTGGCCCTCTTCATCGCCTACGGCCTGGTGCGCCGCGCCTGGCGGTCGCCGGACCAAGCGGGGCAAGGACGCAGGAAGGCCGAATAGCAGCGCTATTTGGCCGACCGAGGACGCCGCCCCGAGCCGGTCCGCCGCCGCCAGGCATCGTCTACGCTCAGTACGTGGATTCGCTCACCTGGCACAGCGATGTGCCGCAGCTTCGCTCCCCCGTTCTCGTCTGCTCCTTCCGCGGTTGGAACGACGCCGCCTCGGCCGCCTCGGCGGCGCTTGCCGCCGTCGCCGACTCCTTCGACGCCGAGCGGATCGCCGAGGTGGACCCGGAGGATTACTTCGACTTCCAGTCGACCCGGCCGACGATCATCCTCAGCGAAGGGCAGACCCGTCAGATCGAGTGGCCGCGCAACGACCTGATCGCCGTCCGCGTCCCGGGCGCCGAGCGCGACCTGGTCCTCTTCGACGGCACCGAGCCCAACCTGCGCTGGCGCACCTTCTCGGAGACGATCGCCACCGCCGCCGACGCGCTGGGGGTCGAGATGGTGATCACCCTCGGGGCGCTGGTCGCCGAGGTCTCCCACACGCTGCCGGTGCCGATCACCGGTCTCGCCTCGGACGAGCAGTTGGTCGAGGAGCTCGACCTACAGCGCTCCAACTACGAGGGGCCGACCGGCATCGTCGGCATCGTCCACGACTGCTGCCGCAGCCTCGGTATCACCTCGGCCTCGCTGTGGGCCGCCGTCCCCCACTACGTCGCCGCCGTCCCCAACCCGAAGGCGGCGCTGGCGCTGCTGCGCCGGCTCGAGGGGTTGACCGGGATCGCCGTCGACGCCACCGCCCTGGAGGAGGAAGCGGCGAGCTACGAAGAGCAGATCGGCCGCGCCGTCGCCGCCAACCCGGAGATCTCCGACCTGGTCGAGCGGATCGAGGCCGAGCAGGTCGAGCAGCTCGGCGAGGACTCCACCGACCTTCCCTCGGCGGACACGATCGCGCGCGAGTTCCAGCACTTCCTACAGCAGCGCCGCGGCGAGCAGAACTAGCCGCTCAGCCCTCCGCCGCCGGGCAGACGAGGCGGTAGTCGCACCAGCCGCAGACGCTGGGCGAGGGCCGTGGCTCGAAGTCCTGGCCGAGGACGCCCTCGCCGACCTGCAGCACCGTCCGCTCGACCCGCTCGGCGTCGTCGGCGCGGACCGGCGCGGCGACCTTGTCGCCGTCGAGCACGTAGTAGTAGCTGCCGGCCTCGGCCTCGATCCCCCATGCCTCGCGGGCGGCGATCCGGTACAGCGCCAGCTGCAGGTCGTTCTCCAGATCGGCCTCGCTCTTGCGCTCGCCGGTCTTGTAGTCGATCAGCTCGTGGCCGCCGCCCGGCAGGCGGTCGACCCGGTCGACCCGGCCGCGCACGTGGTGCTCGCCGATCCGCATGTCGAACTTGCGCTCCAGCCAAACCGGCTCGCCCTCGGAATCGCGCTCGCGCTCCCAGTAGAGCCGCATCGCCTCGCGCGCCCGGTCGCGGAACTGCAGCTCGTCGTCGCTGGAACCAAAGCCGGTGCGCCGCCAGCCCGCCTCGAAGAGATCCATCAGCCGCTCCAGCGTGTCTTCCTCGCCGGCCGCCGCCTCCTTGTGGAAGCGCTCCAGCACGTTGTGGATCAGGATCCCGAAGCGCTGGTTGATCGTCGGCTCCTGCGGGATGCCGAAGACGCGGGCGAACTTGTACTTCAGCGGGCAGGTCAGGTAGAGGTCGAGGTCGGATGCCGAGAGGCTGAGGCCGCCGTCGCCGCGGCGTGGCAGGAAGGCCGCCAACGAGGGCTCGCGCCGGGCGGCGATCAGGCGGCGGCGGGCCTCCCCCTCGCGCTCGGAGTCGAGCAGGTAGGAGTCGAGCGCCGAGGCGTCCAGCTCGGCCTGCTGCTCGGGGGTCGCGACCTGGCGCAGCAGCCCGTTGACCGCCTCGATCGCCTCGTCGGTTGACTCCTCGCCCGGGCGCTGCGCGAGCGCCGCCAGCTTCAGCAGCTCGAGATAGCGGGCGATCGCCCGGTTGACGTCGACCGCGGTGTCGAGCCGCGGCTCGGAGAGCTCGCGGCCGGCCCGCCAGGAGGCCTCGAGCACCTCCTCGCGCAGCATCCGGTAGGTGGCGTGCAGCCCCTCGGCCGGGCCGAACAGCTCCTCCTCGTGTCCCTCCTCCTCGCCCCCCGCCGAGGCCAGGGCCTCGGCGAAAAAGCGCGAGGGCGCGCCCTCCTCGCGGCCGCGCCCGACCCGGGAGAGGACGAGGCCCGCCCGCGCCGGCCGGCCGATCCGCTCGATACCGGCGTCGCGCTCAAGCCCGAGGACGAAGACGTGCTCGAACTCCTCCCCCTTTACCGCTCCGCGGGCGAGGACGCGCACCGCCCCCGGCGCCGGTGGGTCGGCGACGCCGGCCGGCTCGACGCCGGCGTCGGCGACGGCGCTGAGGTGGCGGATGAAGTCGCGGGTCGAGCCATGCGGCTGGCGGCGGGCCCAGGCGGCGGCCAGCTCGGCCAGCCGCGCCAGGCCGAGCAGGCGCTCGGCGACCTCCGGCTGGGCGGCGAAGAGGCGCTGGCGGCGCAGCCCGACCGCCTCGATCAGACGGCGGACGAAGACGTCGGCGCGGCGCTCCTCGAGCGCCGCCGAGGCGGCGCCGTAGAGCTTGAGGAAGGCCTGGATCCGCTCGCGCGCCTCGGGCGATATCTGCGGGCTCTCCAGCGCCGCCTCGCAGGCCGAGACCATGTCCAGCTTGCGGCGGCGGGAGATCGTCGCCAGCCGCGCCAGGTCGGCGGAGCGCAGCTCGACCGGCGGCCGGGTCAGCGCCCGTGCCGCGGCGGCGGAGTCGGCCGGGTCGGCGAGGACCCGCAGCCAGGCGATCGCGTCGCGTACCTCGGGGCGTTGGAAGAGGGCGGCCGGGCCGGAGACGTGGAAGGGGACGCCGCGCTCCTCCATCGCCGCGGCGACCGCGCCGCCGCCGGCGCTCGGGTCTTCGACCAGGATGCAGATCGACTCCGGCTCGCTGCCCGTCGCGAGCAGGTGCTCGGCCTCGCGCGCGACGGCCTGCGCCTGCGCACGCTCGTTGGCGCAGCGCCAAAAGCGAACCGGCGGGTCGCGGAACTGGCGCTCCAGCTCCACCAGCTCGGCGTCCGCATGGGTCGAGAGCGCCCAGGCCTTGATCTCCGGCTCGGGCTCGAAGGCGAAGAGATGGTTCTGGTGCTCCTGCGCGAGAGACGCGAGGATTGCCCTTTGAGCTGGGGTGGTGTCCTCGAGTTCGTCGACCATCAGGTGCTTGAAGCGACTCGCTATCGCCGCGCGCACGTCGGGGCGGTCGTGGAGGAGGCGGTTGAGGGTGAGGAAGACGTCGCCGCGGTCGAGCGAGCAGCTCTCGGCGAGGATCCGGTCGTGGGCGGCCACCAGCTCGGCGAGGTCCTCTTCGGCCGGCTCCGAGCCGGCCTTCAGCTCGTCGATCTGTTCGAGCAGGCGCGCAAGGAGGCCGGCCGGGTTGCCGCGGATGTCGTGGTGGCGCAGGGGGAGGTCATCGAGCTGGTCGAGCAACATCGCCAGCCGCTCGGCCGGCCCGAGCACGTCGAAGAAGGGATCCAGCCCGGCCGCCGTCGCGTGCTCTCGCAAGAGCCGCTCGCAGAGCGCGTCCCAAGTGCCGATCCAGAGCTCCTCGTAAGGGCGGTCGAGCAGCGCGTCGGCGCGCTCGTGCAGGCGCCGGGCGGTCGGCGGCGCGGCGGCGAGCAGCAGCACCCCCTGCGGCTCGGTGCCCGCGGCAGCGAGCCAAGCGAGGCGGCGGGCCAGCGCCTCGGTCTTGCCGGTGCCCGCCTCACCGGCGACGAGCAGCGCGCCGTCGCCGTGCCGGACTACGCGTTCCTGCGGCTCGGCGAGGGCAAGCATGGTCCAACGCTACCGACTGGCGGGCGTCCATAGGATGGCCTCGATGGACGTCTTCTCCGCAGACTGGCCGGTGATCTGCCGGCGCATCGTCGCGGCGCAGGAGGAGATCTTCCGCCGCACCCCCGGGCGAGGGGAGCGGACCGTCTATGAGGGCGTGGGCGAGGGCGGCGACCGCACGCTGGTCATCGACCGCGAGTGCGAGGACGCCGTCTTCGCCGAGCTGGAGGAGTTGGCGGCTGCGGGCGCCTCTTTCGTCGCGATATCCGAGGAGCGCGGAGAGGTCTCCTTCGGCGAGGGCGGCGATGCGCGCGTGGTGATCGACCCGATCGACGGCTCGCTCAACGCCCGCCGCACGCTTCCCTCCCACAGCCTCAGCCTCGCCGTCGCTTCCGGTCCCTCGATGGGGGACGTCGAGTTCGGCTACGTCTACGACTTCGGCGCCGGCGAGGAGTTCGCCGCCGCCAGAGGTGGGGGAGCGACCCTCGACGGGGAGCCGATCGAGGTCGGCGAGGACGGCGAGAAGCTCGAGCTGCTGGGCCTTGAGGCGGCCGAGCCCGGTCGCCTTCGGCCTTTGATGGAGGCCCTCGACGGCCGCGTCTATCGCATCCGCGTCGTCGGCTCGATCGCGATAACCGCCGCCTACGTCGCCGCCGGACGGCTCGACGCGATGACCAGCCCCCGGCCCTGCCGCTCGGTCGACGCCGCCGCCGCCCAGCTGATCGTCCGCGAGGCGGGCGGCCTCGTCGCCTTCGCCGGGCTCGAACTGGCCGAAGCCGGCCTCGGCCTCGACGCGCGCTACGCGCTGGCGGCCGCGGCCGGCCCACTGGGCCTATCGACCGCTCGCGCGGTGTGAGGGCGTAACGTTTTCCGAGAACAGGTGTTCGGAGGAACATATGTTCGCTACACTCGAACTTCCCCTGCCCCAAACCACTTCGAAGGGATCAGAAACGAATGCCCACTCAGAGCAAAGCAAGCAGCAACAAAGCCAAAACCTCGGCAAAGAACAGCACGACGTCGAGCCGCGCCGAGCAGGCGCGCTCGGTCGCCGAAAGCGCCGTCGACCTTCCGGTCGGCGCCGTGCTCGAGGTCTCTGACCGCGTCGCCGAGCTGGTCGAGCCGTTCAACGGCCGCACCGCCGCCGAGCGCCAGATCACGTCCTACGGCACCCGCTTGCGACGTACCGTCAAGCGGACCGAGCGGCGCGGCGCCAGCGCCCGGCGCAAAGCCACCGTGGAAGCGCGCAAGACGCGCAACCGGGTCGAGCGCGAGGCCCGCAAACGCCAGAAGCAATTCGTCACCCAGGTCGGCGATCAGCTCGCCGCCCTCAAACCGGTCTGAGCCGCCGCGCTACCGCCCGCGCACGACGATTGGCCGGGAGCTACCAGGCTCGTACGGCCAGGCGTCCTGCGCGGGCGCGTAGGCGCGGAACTGGAACCTCACCCCGCGGCTGTCGTCGTCGCTGAAGCGGTAGGCGTAGCGAAAGCGCCCACGGGCGTCGGTCCGGATTGTGCGGAACTGCCGCCAGGGCAGGCTCGGCAGGCGGAATTGGAGCTCGACCGACTTCCCCTCGGGCGGAACCATCCCTGCTGGGGCCGCGACCCGACCGGAGAAGACCAGCGGCGGGCCGCCGATCCGCGCCGTGCCGGCCGAGGCGCGCAGCATCACTCTGCTTCGCACCGCCAGCTGAAGCGCGTGGCTGCTCGCCCTGCTCAACACGGGAGACCCGTCGAAGAAGGCGAGGGCTTCCCGGCTCGGCCCGGGAGCGAGGCGTGCCCCAAACCCGCCGTCGGCATCGGTCGCGACGGTGAATTCACGCACGCCGCCGCCCTCGAAGCGCTCGACGATCCGCACCGGCATGCCGCCGGGCGGGCCTCCGCGTCCGGTGCTGAGCTGGCCTTCGATCGAGGCACCGCCCCCGTAGGGAGCGCGCCGGGAGAGAGCGCCGCCGGCGAAGGACACGGCCAGCGCCGTCGTCAGCTTCAGCGGATTCGCCAGGGCCATCGCGCTGCCGTCCGCGCGCCTCGTGGTCGTCGTTCGGTTGCCGGCGACGTCGCGCACCGTGGCCCGGAATTCGTACTCGCCGGTCGGGTAGGCGTCGGAGTCCCAGCGGGCGCGCAGCTCTCCCCGTGGCGCCGGCGCCGGCGGCAGGGCCGCGAAGGCGTCGCCCGAGCCGGCGCGCCGGACGCCGATCCAGCCCGAGGCGGGGTCGAGGCCGGACGCGGCGTCGCTTGCCGTGGCGCGGATCGACTCCGGGTCGAACGGCTCCTGGGCATTGTCGAAGGCAAGGCTCGGGGCGGTGCGGTCGATCCGCACCGTCGCCGTCGCCGGGTCGGGGTTCCGCACGCCGTTGCTGGTGGCGCCGTCGTCGAGGTTGCCGGCTAGGTCGCGGGCGTAGGAGGCGACCGTGTGGGCGCCCTCGCCGAAGACCTGCGCAGAGACCGAGTCCCCGACGGCGACGATCGGCGTGCCGCCGTCGATTCGCAACGCCGTGAAGGGCGTCGGCCCCTCGCCGCCGGGCGCCATCCCCGAGCCGGCATCGGCGGCCGTGGCGGTCAGCTCGACCGGATGGTCGACCCAGCCCGCGGGGACTCCGTGCAGACGCATAGCCGGCGCGGTCTCGTCGACCCGCAGCATCGCCCTGCCGACGGCCGGCGAGCACATGCCGGAGCCGGCGACGGCGACCGCTTCGACGTAGCTCACTCCCTCCGGCAGCTCGGGAATTGAGAACGAGTCGTTCGCCGCCCCGCCGCTGAGGTCGGTCTCGGCGGCGGTGCAGCTGTCGGCGGCGGCACACGGCCCGTCGCCGGGCGCCGAGCCGATCGAGACCGCGTATCCGCGGATCCCCGACACCGGCGCCTGGCCCTCGGGGCGGCCGATGCGGACGGTGTACGGGAACGCCGCCCGCCCGATCCAGCCGTCGTCGACGAGGAGCCGCACGGCGCCCGGCCGCCTGTCGTCGAAACGAAGCTGGACGAGGGCGGGCGCCCCGGCCCTGCCGAGCAGCTCCTCGTACCAGACTTCAGCCGTGTAGGCGCCGGGCTGCGGAGGGAGCGAAAGCGACTTGATTTCGAGCGTCGGCCAATCCAGCGTACGCTCGTCCATCGCAACGGCGCCGAAGGGATCGCGGACGCGGTAGTTGACGGTCTCGATCGAGGTCGCGACGTCGGCCGGTGGCAGGTGCCAGCGCAATGAGAACTCGTTGCGCACGTGCCACGTCTCCTCGCCCCCTTCGACCCAGAGGCCCGCGGGCGGCGGCAGCGCCGCGGTCGCGACCGAGGGAACCGCGCACGCGGCTGCCACCGCCAGCAGCGCCACCACTCGACGGCACGCCGCCCGCCGGCACATTCCCGAGCCTGGCGCCTTGTTCACCCATAGCGTGAGAAAGGCGCCACTCACGGCCCGAACTCCCCGGCGGCGCTGTCGGCCGCGGCTGGCGCTTCGGCCGGAGGAGAGGGCGCGGGCGCTTCGGCGGGCGGGGAGGGGGCGGACGTTTCGACCGGCGGCGCCGATGACGACGGCGTGTATTCGCCTCTACCACCACCCGCTTCTTCCGCCGCCGGGATAGCTTCCGTTGCGGCTTCCGGCGCGTGTTCTCTCACATGCTTCTGTTCGCGCCTCGGCTGCGGCTCGGGTTTGGGCACAGGCTCGTCCTCCGCCGCCGGCGAAGTGATCTGCCCGAGCGCCTTTTGGGAGACCCGCTCCACCTTCGGCGCTTGCACCTGATCAGCTCCGAGGTCGAGCGGCGCTGGCACGACCCCGGTCGCTACGCAGGCCGCGGCGCCGCCGACCGTCCCCGCGCACACCGCCAGCGTCTTCGCAAGCGCCGCCATCCCGGCGCTCCCGATACCGCCCCCTGCGCTGCCGGCTGCCGTCGCCTGGGCGACCGAGGAATCCGCCGCGCGGCCGGCCCCCGGCAGGCGCGACTGCAGGTTCAAGAGCAGCTCCTGCGCCCGCTGCAACAGCGAGGGCGGGGCCTGCCCTCCGCCCGCCAGCGCCGCGAACCCGGCCGGCGCCAGCGCCGCGACCGTCGCCGGCGTCGAGCGGAAGGCGCGCATCGCCGCCCGGCAGCCGGCGCAGGCTCTGAGGTGCTCGCGGACCCGCGCCGCCTCCACCGCGCTCGTCTCGCCGTCGCAATGGGCCGAAAGCAAGGGCAGCATCGCCTCGCAGCGGCTGCCATCTTCGCTCTGCGCCATCACCCGGCGGAAGCGCTCGCGGCCCTCGGCAAGGGAGCGATTGACCTTCGTCCGGCTGAATCCGGTCAGCTCGCCGATCTCGGCGTAGCTGTAGCCGGCGGCGAGCAGGGTCAGCGCTCGCAGCTCGGCCGGCTTCAGCGTCCGCAACGCCTCGCGGCTGCGGGCAACTCCCTCGCGCCGCTCGGTCCGCGCGGCGGGGTCGTCGCCGGGCGAGGGGATCGCCGCCACCGGGTCGACCGCCTTGCCCTCGCCGCCCGGCGGCGACCCCAGCATCCGCTCGCGGTAGGCGCGGATCGCCAGCGCCTCGTGCTTGACCACCGTCTGCATCCAGCGGGCGAGCTCGCGGGGCCGGTCGGTGGGGGCTTTGGTCAGCAGGATCTCCAGCGCCCGCTGGACGGCATCCTCGGCGTCGTCGGCGCAGAGCGAGTAGCGCTGGGCCGTTCGCAGCAGCGCCCTCTCCTCGCGTGCGACCAGCTCGACCGCGGCGCGCTTGCGCCGTGCCGCGTCCTCCCTAGTCAACCCCAGCAACCCGCTGCACCTCCCTTGCACCGGTTAGCACTGCCATCCCCGCCGCGACCGACTCCGGCCGAGGCCCGACCATGCCGGGAAGAGCTCGGGACGGCGACGATCTCTCCCCCCTTCTGGACGGGTGGACGGTGTCGAAGGCCGCAAATTGCAGAGTCAGCGCGAAGGGGCGAGCCGGAATCTCGCACCTGTAGCATCGCCGCGATGGGTACCTGCGTCGTCACCGGCGGAGCCGGCTTCCTCGGCTCCCATCTCTGTGAGCACCTCCTCGGGCAGGGCCACAGGGTGATCTGCGTCGACAACCTGGAGACCGGCTCGCTGCAGAACATCGAGCACATCCGCGAGGACGCCTTCGAGTTCCGCAACATCGACATCACCGAGCGCGTCGAGATCGACGAGCGGGTCGACTTCGTCTATCACCTCGCCTCGCCGGCGAGCCCGATCGACTACCTGCGGCTGCCCCTGCACACGCTCAAGGTCGGTTCGCACGGGACCCACCACATGCTCGGCCTGGCCAAGTTCAAGCGGGCCCGCTTCCTGCTCGCCTCGACCAGCGAGGTTTACGGCGACCCGAAAGTCCATCCGCAGACGGAGGACTACTGGGGCCACGTGAACCCGATCGGCCCGCGCGGCGTCTACGACGAGGCCAAGCGCTACGCCGAGGCGCTGACGATGGCCTACCACCGCCAGCAGGGCCTCGACACCTCGATCGTGCGGATCTTCAACACCTACGGGCCGCGGATGCGCGCCCACGACGGCCGCGCGATTCCCACCTTCCTCCGCCAGGCGCTGCAGGACAGCCCGATCACCGTCTTCGGCGAGGGGGACCAGACCCGCAGCTTCTGCTACGTCGACGACCTGATCCGCGGCATCGTCGCCCTCGCCGAGTCTGGCGCGCACGCGCCGGTCAACATCGGCAACCCGAATGAGTTCACGCTGCTTGAACTGGCCAAGCAGGTGATCGCTGTGACCGAGTCCCGTTCGGAGATCGTCTTCGAGCCGCTACCCGTTGACGACCCGCAGCAGCGCCAGCCCGACATTGGCAAGGCCCGCGACCTGCTCGGCTGGGAGCCGCAGGTGGAGCTGCGTGACGGCCTCCAGCGGACGATCGAGCAGTCCGGCGTCGAACGCCTCGTCGGCGCCTCGGACTGAGCCATCCTCGATATGTTCGGCAGCGATGGCCGACCCTGTTCGCGCCCGCCCGCGCTCTTGGGCTCCACCGCCGATGGACGGGTATCGCTCGATGGTGGTCAACGTCGCCCTCACCGGAGCGGTCCCGCGTAAATCCGACAACCATCGCCTGCCGCTCTCGCCCGAGGAGATCGCCGCCGACGCGGTCGCCTGCGCCGAGGCGGGCGCCTCGGTCGTTCATATCCATGTCCGCGACGAGGCCGGTGCGCCAACCCACCGACGCGATCTCTACGAGCGGGCGATCGCATCGATTCGCGAGCGCGCGCCCGAGCTGATCGTCTGCGTGACGACGAGCAGCAGGGTCGACCCCGACCCGGCGGCGCGGATGACCGGGCTCGAGCTCGACCCTGCGATCCGTCCCGAGATGGCGAGCCTCACGCTGGGCTCCTTCAACTTCCCGAAGACGGTTAGCGCCAACCCACCGGCGACGATCGTTGCCCTGCTCGAGCGGATGGCGGAGCTAGGGGTCCGGCCCGAGTTCGAGGTCTTCGAGCTAGGCATGGTCAACACCCTCCATTTGCTCGCCGAGCGCGGCTTGGTTCCCGACCCCCCGGTGGTCAACGTCCTGCTCGGGTCGCTGGGATCTGCACCGGCCTTCGTCGGCGACCTCGCCCGGATCGTCGAGCGCTTGCCGGCGGGCGCCGAGTGGGCCGCCGCCGGCATCGGCATCTACCAGCGGCCAATGACGATCGCCGCGGCGATCATGGACGGCAACGTCCGCACCGGGCTCGAGGACGACCCGAGGGGCGACGGGACGCTGGCGTGGGGCAACGTCGAGGCGGTCCGCCTGGCGCGGACCGCCGCCGAGTTGGTCGGCAGGGAAATCGCCTCGCCGGCCGAGGCGCGCGCCCGGTTTGGGCTTGCGCCGGCGCGGCGAGCGCTGGACGCCTCCCTTACACGGTGACGCCGGCCATGACGGGCTGGCTCCTCTTCGCCTGCCGGACCTCGTACGCGCTCGAGGTCGCCGAGGTGATCTGGCGGCGCGGCGAGGAGGTGGCGCTGCTGGTCGACAACCTCGGTCGTGGCGGCGATCCCGATCCGAGCGGCGAGATCGGCGCCCCCGTCGTAGCCCCCGGCGAGCTCTCGCCGGCGCAGCGACGCCTCGATGCCGCGGTGCCGCTGATCACGCCGGGCCACCGCTTCGCCGTGGAGGCGGAGGCCCGCGCCCTCGGGCTGGCCTCGTTCCCGACTCTCGTCGATCCGACCGCGACCGTGGCTCGCACCGCGACCCTCGGCGAGGGTTCCGTGGTCAACGCGGCCGCGGTCCTCGGGGCCGCCACCAGCGCCGGTCGCTTCGTGCACGTCAACCGCAGCGCCTCCGTGGGCCATCACAACCAGATCGGCGACTACGCCACGCTCGGGCCTGGCTGCCTGCTCGCGGGCAGGGTGCGCATCGGCCGCGGGGCGTTTGTCGGCGCCGGCGCAGTCTGCGCGCCCGAAGTTTCGATCGGCGCCAACGCCGTGGTCGGCGCCGGCGCGGTCGTCGTCGCGGACGTGCCGCCGGGTGCGGTCGTGGTGGGCAACCCGGCCAGGGTCATCCGCGAGGGCGGCCCGGGGTACGGCGGCGTCGCGGTGCCGGAGGCTGAGACCGGAGCGGCGCGGGAGGGGTCCCCCTGACTCCCGGCGCCCCGCTCGCGGCGATCCTGGTCCCCACCCACGACCATGCGGCGACACTCGACCTCGCGGTCCGCTCGGCGCTGGAGCAGACCGTGGCCGAGATCGAGGTCGTCGTGATCGGGGACGGGGTCGGTGACGACACGCGCCAAGTCGTGGCCGGGCTGCGCCGGGAGGATCCCCGGGTTCGTTTCCTCGACCTGCCCAAGGGGCCCAATCACGGCGAGGTCCACCGTGGCGCCGCAATCGAGGCGACCGGCGCCGAGATCGTCTGCTACCTCTGCGACGACGACCTCCTCCTTCCCGATCACGTCGAGAGCATGGCGGGCCTACTTGCCGAGGCCGATCTGGCCCATTGCCAGAGTGGCCATATGGAACTGGACGGCTCCTTCCACCCCTATCTCGCCGACCTCGAGCTGCAGCGCTGCCGCGAGTGGGTGCTGCGACCGGACCGCAACGCCGTCTCGTTGACCGGGACCGCGCACACCGTCACTGCCTACCGGCGGCTCCCCCACGGTTGGAGGACGACCCCGCCAGGGCGCGCGCCCGACCACTACATGTGGCAGCAGTTCCTCGCCGAGCCGTGGGTGCGGGCGGTCACGGGGACCCGCGCCACCGCCCTGCAGCTGCCCTCCCACCTGGAGGGCCGGGCGGATTGGCCTGCCGGGAAGAGGCGGGCCGAGCTGGAGAGGTGGCGGGACGAGCTCGCCACCGCAGTGGGGCGGGCCCGCTTCGAGCAGGCCGTCCATCGCGGCGTCATGGTCAGGGCGACCGGCGAGCAGCTTCGGCGCGACGAGGTCGAAGAGCTTCTCGCGGCGGAGAAGGAGCGTTCCGCCGCCGAGGCCGCGGACCTCCGGGCTCGCACGGCCACTGCCGAGGGAGCCCTCGCGGCGATCGAGTCGACGAGGACGTGGCGCCTGCGCACCTGGCTGCGCCGGATCGGGCCGCTGCGCGCGCTCGCCCGGGCGACCGCGCGCCGCCATCCTGGCTGAAGTCGTTCCGACCGCCGCGGCCCAGCCGAAAAGCCGCCCCAATATCCTTCTCGCAATGGCCGGCGAGAAGGATAAGACGGGCACCGCCGAAGCAGCGCGCACGATCGCCCCCCTCGTCGGACCCGATGACGAGCGCGTCTTCACCGACTCAGGGATCGAGATCGAGCGCCTCTACACCGAGGACGACGTTGGCCCCGGCCTGGAGGAGCGCCTCGGCGAGCCGGGCGAGCCCCCCTTCACCCGCGGCATCCACGAGGGCATGTACCGCGATCGGCTCTGGACGATGCGCCAGTACGCCGGCTTCGCCACGCCGGAAGACACCAACGAGCGCTACCGTTACCTGATCGAGCACGGCTCGACCGGCCTCTCGATGGCCTTCGACCTGCCGACCCAGCTCGGCCGCGACTCCGACGACCCGCTCTGCAACGGCGAGGTCGGCCGCACCGGCGTCCCGATCGACACGATCGAGGACATGCGGATCTGCTTCGAGCAGATTCCCCTCGACCAGGTCTCGACCTCGATGACGATCAACGCCCCGGCGGCGATCCTGCTGCTGCTCTACGAGCTGGTCGGCGAGGAGCAAGGCGTCCCCTCAGAGAAGCTGCGCGGCACCGTCCAGAACGACGTGCTGAAGGAGTACATGGCGCGCGGCAACTACATCTACCCGCCCGAGCCGACGATGCGGCTGACCACCGACATCTTCGAGTACTGCCGCGAAAACGTGCCGAAATGGAACACGATCTCGATCTCCGGCTACCACATCCGCGAGAAGGGCTGCTCGGCCGTGCAGGAGGTGGCGTTCACCCTCTCCAACGCGATCGCCTACGTCGAAGCGGCGCTCGAGCGGGGCCTCAAGATCGACGAGTTCGCGCCCCGCCTGGCCTTCTTCTTCAACGGCCACAACAACGTCTTCCAGGAGGTCGCCAAGTTCCGCGCTGTGCGGCGGATGTGGGCCGAGATCGTCAAGGAGCGCTTCGGCGCGGAGAACCCCAACTCGATGAAGATCCGCTTCCACACGCAGACCGGCGGGGTCACGCTGCAGGCCCAGCAGCCCGAGGTCAACATCATCCGCGTCGCCCTGCAGGGCTTCGCCGCGGTCGCCGGCGGCACGCAGTCGCTGCACACCAACGGCTTCGATGAGGCGCTCGCCCTGCCGACCGAGCGCTCGGCCCGGATCGCCCTGCGCACGCAGCAGGTGCTGGCCCACGAGTCCGGCGTCGCCGACACCGTCGACCCCTTTGCCGGCTCCTATTTCGTCGAGTCGCTGACCGACGAGATCGAACTGCGCGCCAAGGAGCTGATGGCGAAGGTCGAGGAGCTGGGCGGCTCGGTCGAGGCGCTGGAGTTCATGCAGAAGGAGATCGAGGAGTCGGCGCTCTCCTACCACGAGCGCTACAAGTCGGGCCAGGACATCGTCGTCGGCGTCAACAAATACGTCACCGACCAGGTGGACGACGTCGACATCCTCCGCGTCGACCCCGAGTCCGAGCAGCGCCAGCTCGCCCGCTTGAAGGCCTTCAAGGAGCGGCGCGACCAGGCCGCGGTCGAGCAAAAGCTCGAGGCGCTACGCGACGTCGCCCGCGGCGAGGGCAACCTGCTGGTGCCGATCCGCGCCGCCCTCGCCACGGACGCCTCGATCGGCGAGGTCTGCGGCGCCATGCGCGACGTCTTCGGCGAGTACAAGGGCGGCGCTTTCTTCTGAGGCGGGGTGGGGTGTCCCTCCCGCTTGCTGGGTTTTTCGCCTCTGACTTTGCGGCCATCCGAGGTCGCGGTTGGGGCGAAAAACAGGACGCCGCTGCGCGAGAGGGACACCCCACCCCGCCTTAAGAGCGCGGCTTGCCCGGAAGCGCCGCGGCTCGGGCAAGCTCCTTGCGGACCTGGCCGGGCTCGTACTTGACCTCGTAGTGAGTGAAGCGGAGCGGGGTCATTCCGGCGAGCGCATGGGCACGGTCGCGGCGGGCGTCTCGGGTTTGGGTCGAGGCCGTGCGGTGGTATTGCAGGCCGTCGGTCTCGACTACGAGGCCCAGGTCTGGCCAGTAGAAGTCGACTTCCCAGCCGTTGACCACTTGTTTGCTGAGTGGGACGGGGAGCCCGGCTTCGACTGCGATCGGGCGAAAGAGGATCTCCAGGTCGGAGTCGGAGAGACGGAAGGTTCGCTTGTCGAGAAGGGCACGTAGTGGCTTGGCCCCCGGCTCACCTGCGTAGCGCTCGACTGCCGCGCGCAATGTCTCCGGATCGATGAGGTCGCGCTTGTCGGCCTCGTTGACCGCCCGCTCGAGCCGGATCGGGCTTAGCTCGGTTCCCAGATCGATCAGCGTGCGGACGACGCCGGTTACCGGGATGCGGTCGCGGTGGACGATGTCCTTGGGCCGCAGTGTCGGACGTCGGTGGACGCACAGGCCCTGTCGCCGCACTCGCGTGGTGCGTCTCACGCTCAGGTCGATACGTCCAGGCGCCTCGGCTCCGATTCCCCACAGCGCCGCGGCACTGCGGTGGCTCAGCGCCCCATCGAGTCCGCAGGCGAGTACGGCTGCCATCCAGCGTCTTTTCCGGCTCAGCTGTGGCCAGCCGACCGCGTAGACGCCGGGCATGATGGGGTGAAGCCTCCCTTGGCGGAAGCGATGCTCGATCGCCCGCGCGCCGAATCCCAGCGCCAGCAGCTGCCGTCGCGCCACCACTCCGTGCTGCCTTCGCGCCAATTCCCAGGCACGTTTGCTCCGCGCTTGGTCATTTGACCCCATCCCGGTGGGGTAAATAGACCGAGCGCAACGTCTCTCCCCCTGGGCGGCCTCTTCCAACCGCAAAGTGGAGGAGGAACCGGGGGGGCCGGGTTGAAGCGGCCCTCATGATCGAGGTCTCGCGGACGCTGATGAAGTCCGAGCCGGAGCTGAGCGAGCTGCTGCGCGAGGTCGAGGGCGTCGAGGTGACGATGGCCGAGAAAGGCTTTGGCACCCGGGTAGAGGTGCGGGCAGACGAGCGCTCCGGCCTCGGCGAGGACGACCTCGAACGGTTCCTCGACCGTCTGGCCGAGCCGCAAAAACAGCCCTTCGGCAGCGCCTGAGGGGGGCACATCCGAGGACTTTTGGCCCGCGTCGCCGGGCCCGGAAGGAGGATGAAGTGAACCATCTGACCAAGCACCTGTCCGTCGCCAACGTTCTTTCGTGTATTGCGCTCTTCGTCGCCCTCGGCGGCGCCGCCTACGCGGCGACGACGGCCGGCAAGAACTCGGTCAAGGCGACGAGCATCGCCAAGGGCGCGGTGACGACGCCGAAACTGCGCAACGGCGCGGTGACCAACGCCAAGCTGCGCAACGGTGCCGTAACCGGCGCCAAGATCGCCAACGCGACGATCGGCTCGACCCAGCTCGCCAACGGCGCGGTTCGCTCCAACCAGCTCGGCGGCGGCGTCGTGACCGAAAGCAAGCTGAAGAACGCTGCGGTCGCCGCCAGCAAGATCGCCAACAACGCCGTCGGCAGCAACCAGCTGAGCGCCAACGCTGTCTCCACCGGCAAGATCCAGGACGGCGCCGTGAGCAACTCGAAGCTCTCCGCCGGCCTGCTGGCGAGCCTCGTCCGGAGCGTCTCCTACCTGAGCAAAACGAGCCTCAGCAACAGCAGCGAAGAAACGAAGTCGGTAACCGCTGAGTGCCCGAGTGGCAAGCAGGCGATCGGTGGTGGGGCACGCATCGTCGGCAGTACGACGACGGTCGCGATCACCGAATCGGCCGCCATCGTCAGCGGCGAAAAACGGACCGGCTGGTCGGCCGCGGCGCGGGCGATCGCGGTCGAGGGGAATGCCTGGGCGGTTGAAGCATCCGCCGTTTGCGCCGAACTCTGACCCGGCGACGGGGGCCGGCCGTGTGACGGCACGGCCCGCCCCCGTCGAAATAGACTCCCGCGCCCCGATGCGCGAGAGGAACCCCGTCACCCACGAGGAGAAGCTTTCCTACCTGCGCGAGCTGCGCTCCGAAGCGGTCCACTCCGCCTCCGAGGAGGCGGTGGAGAAGCAGCACGCGAAGGGCAAGATGACCGCCCGCGAGCGGATCGAGAAGCTGCTCGACCCCGGCTCCTTCGAGGAGCTCGACACCTTCGTCCGCCACCGCACCTACGACTTCGAGATGCAGAAACGGCGCCCCTGGGGTGACGCCGTCGTCACCGGCCACGGCATGATCGACGGCCGCACCGTCTTCGTCTTCTCGCAGGACTTCACGGTCTTCGGCGGCAGCCTCGGCGAGGTGATGGCGGAGAAGATGTGCAAGGTGATGGACCTCGCCGCCCAGGTCGGCGCGCCCGTCATCGGAATCAACGACTCCGGCGGCGCCCGCATCCAGGAGGGCGTCGTCTCGCTCGGCGCCTACGGCGACGTCTTCGTCCGCAACGTCCAGTGCTCCGGCGTGATCCCGCAGATCAGCCTGATCATGGGGCCCTGCGCCGGCGGCGCCGTCTACTCGCCGGCGATGACCGACTTCATCTTCATGGTCAAAGAGACCAGCCACATGTTCATCACCGGCCCCGAAGTGATCAAGACGGTGACCGGCGAGGAGGTCGAGTTCGAGGAGCTGGGCGGGGCGATGAGCCACAACTCGAAGTCGGGCGTCGCCCACTTCGCCGCCGAGGACGAGGAGAGCTGCCTCGAGGACGTCCGCTACCTGCTCGGCTTCCTGCCCTCGAACAACCTCGAGGCGCCGCCACGCTTCGCTCCTGAGGACGACCCCGAGCGCGAAGACGTCGAGCTCGACACGATCGTCCCCGACGATCCCTCGAAGCCCTACGACATGCGCGACGTGATCGCCCGCATCGTCGACGACGAGGAGTTCTTCGAGGTCCACGAGCACTTCGCCCGCAACATCGTCTGCGGCTTCTCCCGCCTCGACGGCTTCCCGATCGGCGTCGTCGGCAACCAGCCCGCGCACCTGGCCGGCGTGCTCGACATCGAGGCCTCCGAGAAGGCGGCGCGCTTCGTCCGCACCTGCGACGCCTACAACGTCCCGATCGTCACCTTCACCGACGTGCCCGGCTTCCTGCCCGGCACCGACCAGGAGTGGAACGGGATCATCCGCCACGGCGCCAAGCTGCTCTACGCCTTCACCGAGGCGACCGTGCCGAAGCTCACCGTCGTCACCCGCAAGGCCTACGGCGGCGCCTACGACGTGATGAACTCGAAGCACATGCTGGCCGACTTCAACGTCGCCTGGCCGACGGCGGAGGTGGCGGTAATGGGCCCGGAGGGCGCCGTCAACATCATCTACCGCAAAGACATCGCCTCCTCGCCGACCCCCGACGAGCGCCGCCAGAAGCTGATCGACGACTACAAAGCCCACTTCGCCAACCCCTACTCGGCGGCCGAGCGCGGCTACATCGACGACGTGATCGAGCCCCGCCAGACCCGCCCGAAGCTGGTCAGAGCACTGCGCATGCTGCAGTCCAAGCGGGTCGACCAGCCGAAGCGCAAGCACGGCAACATCCCGCTCTAGCGCGCGAAAGGGTCGTGCCTAGCGCTCTCGGGGAACATCCGCTGCGCGTTCCCTTCGAGCGTTCCACTGGGCGAGGGGGGCTGCCGCCATCTCCTCCCAGGCGGCGGCCTCGCCGAAGTACTGCATGACGACGAAGTAGAGCAGTCCCGGCAGCATCTCCGGGGCGTGCTCGGCATCGCCGTCCATCAGCTTCGCCGACACGAGCGAGTCGATTGCGCCTACTATGAAAGAGGACGTAACCGGAGGTGGAGCTTGGCGAGAAGGAATCTCGCGGCGCGCGCCGTCAAGCGCGTGGGAGAGGCGCTCCATCAACTCACGGCGCTGGGCCATCGCCCGCGGGCCGGCGGCGTGCGACTCGACCAGCAGGGCGCGCGCGATCTGCGGCTGGTTGGCGCAGAACTCGAGCAGCTCCGCCATCGCCGCACGCAGGCCCTCGCGCCAACTCACCTGGCGCCGCGCCGCTCCGGTCAGCCGGCGGCCGAGCCACTCGCAGGCGTCGCGGTGGGCCTGGGCGAAGCAGTCCTCGCGGTCCTCGAAGTGCTTGTAGAAGGTGGCGCGGCTGGTCTTCGCCCGCTCGATCACGTGGCGGACGGCGACCTGCTCGTAGCCGAGCTCGCCGCTGACGGTCAGCATCGCCTCCAGCAGCCGCTCTCGGGCGGGCCTTCTGCGCAGGCCCGGGAAGGGAATCACCGAAACTGCCCCGGCGTCGTGGGGGCTTTCCACCATCGCTCGCCCTTTCGAGAAACAAACTCCTTTTGTCTAGATATAGCAGCTTTCAGAAACCCTGGAGGTCAAAAAGAGCTAATTTCTGTGGAAAAGGCGGGTAGACATCAGATGCACGTTTTGGTACCATTCCGGAATGGCCGACTCTCGGTCGATCTCGGAGCGTCTCGCCAAGCTCCCCCCGGGCCGCCACCTGATCCCGCGCGACTTCGTCTCCCAGAACCAGCGCGAGCGGATGCTGCTGGCGACCGCCGAGCTGGTCGCCGAGCGCGGCTACCAGAAGACGACGATCGAGCTGATCGCGAAGACCGCGCGGGTTGCCCTGGTCACTTTCTACGAGCAGTTCGCGAGCAAGGAGGAGTGCTTCCTCGCCGCCTTCGACGAGAGCGTCGAGGCGGCGGGCACGGTCTTCTCCGAACTGATCGACCCCGAGCAGCCCTGGGTCGATCAGGTCTCCTCAGGGCTGGAGGTCTTCCTCGAGATGATCGCCACCGAGCCGGCGCGGGCGAAGCTCTGCCTGGTCGAGTCCCAGGCAGCCGGCAGCGCGGCGCTTGCCCGCTACCAGGGCATGCTGGAGAAGGTGGCGCCGAAGCTGCGCGAGGGACGCGAGTTCAACCCGCGGGCGAGCCGCCTGCCGGACGGACTGGAGGTGGCGATCGCCGGCGGCCTCGCCTGGCTCGTCCACCAACGGCTTGTCGCCGGGCGCGCCGACGAGCTGAAGGGGCTGCTGCCGGAGATGCTTCAGGTGACCCTCACCCCGTACGTCGGAGAGGTCGAGGCGGCACGCGCCGCCGAGGCCGCCGAGGCGCGGGCCGCCGCCTAGCGGGAGCGAGGGCAAGCGCGGGGAGCCGGGCCGGGATGGCATGAGCGCGCACCGCGTCGGCCACGACCTACAGGCGGAGGCGGAGGAGCTGTGCGGCCTCGTCGAAGCGGCCTTCGACGGGCCGCGAAGCTGGCACGACCGGATCTGGGCCGGCGGCCTGGCGGCGATGCGCTGGTTCCGCCAGGACCCGGCGCGGGCGCGGCTGATGATGGCCGAGACCAACCGCGGCGACGGCGAGTCGGTGCAGCTCCGCGACGAGGTGGTGCGGCGAATCGCCGACCTGCTCGACGGCGGCCGCGGTGAGCACGAGGGGCCGCGGCCGATGTCGCGCTGCACCGCCGAAATCGCCGCCGGCGCCGTCTACAACACGATCCTCGCCAAAATCGAGACGGACTCGATCGAGCGCGGCGATGAATTCCTCCCGGAGTTGATCTACATGGCGACGATGCCCTATCTCGGCGCCCGCGCCGCCGAGGACGAGCTGGCGGTGCAGCCGCTGCGCTAGCCGCGCTCGTCGCGGCCGCGCCGCTGCGGCCGGCGCTATGGTCGCCCCGTGGCCTCCTCACGACTACCGGCCGGTCGTCACGGCCTTCCCCGCGAGTTCATCGCGCAGAACCAGCGCGAGCGGATCATCACGGCGCTGGTCGACACCGTCGCCGAGCGCGGTTACAACGCGACCACGGTGGCCAACATCACCAAGGCGGCCTCGGTCTCGCGCCGCACCTTCTACGAGCACTTCGCCGACAAGGAAGCCTGCTTCCTCGCCGCCTACGAGATGGTCACCGAGCACATCGCGGCGGCCATGCAAGCGGCGGCCGAGTCCTTCGAGGACTGGCCGGAGAAGGTCCGCGCGGCCCTGGCGACGATGCTCAGCTTCCTCGCCGGCGAGCCCGAGCTGGCCCGCCTCTGCATGATCGAGCCGGTCGCCGCCGGAGGCGAGATCGCCGCCCGCCACCGGGCCTCGATGCAGGGCCTGGTCGAGATCCTCAAGGCCGGCCGGCCCGAGCACGGCGGCCGTCGGCCGCTGCCGGAGGCGACCGAGGAGACCCTGGTCGGCGGCATCATCTCGTTGATCGTGCGCGAACTCAGCGCCGACCGCGCCGACAGACTGGAGGATCTCCTCCCCGACCTCGTAGAGCTGACGCTCGCCCCCTACGTCGGCCCCGAGGAGGCAGAGCGCCTGGCGCGAGAGTAGGCCACCCCTACCGGGATGGCCTACGGCACCGCCGTCGCCTCGGTCTCGACGCCGCCGCCCTCGACGCGGCCGCCGCCGCGGGCGGCCGCGGCGCCGCCCTCCTCACGGGTCAGCCGGTGGGCGAGGTAGACGGGGACGATCGAGATCAGTACGACGATCACAGCGACGGCGTTGACGATCGGCAGCTGGTTGGGCCGGAAGAGATTGCGGAAGATCCAGATCGGCAGCGTTTCTTCGCCGGCGCCGATCGTGAACGTGGTGACGATGATCTCGTCGAAGGAGAGGCCGAAGGCGAGCAGGGCGCCGGCCCCCAGCGCGGTTTTGAGGCTGGGCAGGGTGACGAAGCGGAAGGTCTGCCAGGTGTGGGCGCCGAGGTCGGCCGAGGCTTCCTCGAAGGAGGTCGAGACCCGCCGCAGGCGGGCGATCGTGTTGTTGTAGACGACGACGATGCAGAAGGTCGCGTGGCCGACGATCACGGTGAAGAGGCTGAGGTCGATGCCGAGCACCTGGGTGAAGGTGTTGCTGAGCGCAACGCCGGTGACGATCCCCGGCAGGGCGATCGGCAGGATCACCAGGAAGGAGATCGTCTCGCGGCCGAAGAAGCGGTGGCGGGCGACGGCGAGCGAGGCGAGCGTGCCGAGGGCGATCGCGATCGCCGTCGCCGCCAGCCCCGCTTTGATCGAGGTGACGAACGCTTCGCGGGCGAATTCTTCTTCGATCGCCTTCGGGAACCAGTCGAGGGTCAGTCCGGGAGGCGGCCATTCGAGGATGTTGCTCGAGTTGAAGGCGTAGATCGCCAGCACGATCAGCGGGATGTATATGAAGGCAAGGCCGACCGCCACCGCGGCCCGCAGCAGCAGCGCCGAGCGTCGCGAGAGCCTCATCGCGCCTGCTCGCTTGTCGTAGCGCGGGCCATCAGATGTGCTCGAAGGCGCCGAGCTTGCGGGCGACCAGCAGGTAGCCGACCATCACCACGATCGGCACGAGCGCGAGGGCCGAGGCCAGGGGCAGGTTGTTGGAGATGTTGTTGAAGATGACGTTGCCGATGAACTGGTCGTTGGAGACCAGTCTGGGAGTGATGTAGTCGCCCAGCGTCAGGGCGAAGGTGAAGATCGAGCCGGCGACGACGGCGGGGAAGGCAAGCGGCAGGACCACCCGGCGGAAGGTGGTGAAAGGCGAGGCGCCGAGGTCCTCAGAGGCGCTGATCAGCGAGTCCGGGATCCGCTCGAGGCCGGCGTAGATCGGCAACACCATGTACGGCAGCCAGAGGTAGCTCATAACCAGCCAGACCGCCGTCTCGCCAAAGCCGGGCCCGTGCAGGCCGAGCGGCTCCAGCACCCAGTTGACCACCCCGCCACTGGAGAGCATCGTCCGCCAGGAGAGGACCTTGACCAGGTAGCTCGACCAGAGCGGCACCAGGATCGCAACGACGAGCAGCGCCTTGCCGCGGCGGCTCGCCAGCTTCGCCATGTAGAAGGCGATCGGGAAAGCGAGCAGGGCGTCGGTGAGGGTGACCAGGGCGGCGATCAGGACCGTCCGCCCGACGATGCTGCGGTAGACCGGTTCGTTCACCAAGGTTTCGAAGTTTTCGAGGCTGAAGCCCTGGACGACTTCGCCGCTGAGCGGGTCGACGGTCCAGAAGCCGGCGATCAGCAGGATCGCCAGTGAGCCGAGGTAGCCGAAGACCAGCCAGCCGACCGGGCCTGCAAGCAACCCCCCGACCTGCAGGCCCGGACGGCCGTGGAAGAGGTCGGCGAGCCTGTGGCCCACCGACCTCCTCTGTGCGGCCGCCTCGGTCGCCATCCCTCAGCGCCGGGCGCTCAGCCCTTGATCGAGGTCCAGGCCTGGACCCAGTCGTTGTAGTCCTTGCAGTCGTTGGACCCGTTGCCGCAGTCCGTGACCGGGGTCTCCCAGTAGTAGACGCGTTTCCAGAAGCCCGGGTTTTCGGCGTGGTATTTGGCGCAGAAATTCTTCTCGGCCGTCTGTTCGCAGGCCAGGCTCTGCGCCGGCGCCTCGCCGAAGAATTCGGCCACTTCGGCATTCACTTTCGGCGAGACGATCCAGTCCATCCACATGTACATGCAGTTGGGATGTTTTGCCTGCGAGCTGATCATCCAGGTGTCCGACCAGCCCGTCGCCCCCTCGGAAGGCAGGAAGCCCTGGCTTGCCGGGCTGGCAGCGATCGGCTTGCCTTCGCCCAGCAGTTCGAAGTACTGGTACTGCCAGGTGGTGCCAACCTGGTTGTCGCCGTTGGCGAAGGCCGAGATCTGCTTGGCGGCTTCGGACCAGTATTCGCCGACCAGCGGCCGCTGTTCCTTCAGCAGGCTGACCGCCGCTTCGAACTGCTCTTCGTTCAGCTCGTAGGGATTTTCGATCCCCAGGTCGGGCTCGTGCGCCTTCAGGTAGACGGCGGCGTCGGCGATGTAGATCGGGTCGTCGTAGGCGCTGATCTTGCCCTTGTACTTGGCCGCTTCCTTCGGGTCGAGGATCACGCTCCAGGAGGTGGGGGCCGGCTTGACGTCGTTCGGGTTCCACATCAGCAGGTTCGCCCCGCGGCCGTGCGGGATGCCGTAGTGGGTGCCGTCGAACGTGTTGTAGGGCTGGTTCTTCAGATCGCTGAAGATCGTTTCGTAGTTGGGGACGAGGCTGACGTTGACCGGATCGACGTCGCCCCCGTCGACCAGCCGCGCCGAGGCGTTTCCAGACGCCGAGACGCCGTCGTACTGGCCGGTGCGCATCAGCTGCACCATTTCGTCGGAGGTGCCGGCGATCTTGTCGCTGACCTTGCAGCCGGTCTTCTGTTCGAACGGCTTCGCCCATTCGGGTTCGACGTAGCCGGCCCAGGAGATCAGGCTAAGCGCGCCCTCTCCTTTGCCGACCTTGGTCAATTCCTTGCCGGTGCTGCTGCTGTCGCTGGAGCCGCAGCCGGCCAGCAAGAGCATGAAGGCGAGCAGGCCGGCGACGACGATCCACGCCGTCCGCACCGGGTTCGCATCCTGAGTCCTCATGATGGTTCCTCCTCTGGTTTCGATTTCCCACGGACGGCGACCGTGTGCTCTGGGCGCCAGCCCACCATGACCTCCCTCCCCTGTTCGGAGGATGCGTCGGGTGACGTTCCCTCCACGTTTTGACGTACGAGTTGAAGCTCTCCGCCGCCGTCGAGGGCGACCGTGTAACGGGTGACCATCCCCGCGTAGGCGACCTCGGCGACCCTGCCGCGCTCGGTCCGCAGGCCGTTGGGCGTTTGTGCCGGGTCCAGCAGCTGGATCTTCTCCGGGCGGATCGTGAAGCGCTCGCCGTCGCGCTCGAGCAGGTTGGAGACGCCGACGAAGCCGGCGACGAACTCGCTTGCCGGCCGCTCGTAGAGCTCGACCGGCGGGCTCACCTGCTCGATCCGGCCGCCGTTGAAGACGGCGATCCGGTTGCTCATCGTCAGCGCCTCGTCCTGGTCGTGGGTGACGTAGACGAAGGTGATCCCGACCTCGCCCTGGATCGCCTTCAGCTCGCTCTGCATCTGCTCGCGCAGCTTCAGGTCGAGTGCGCCGAGCGGCTCGTCGAGCAGCAGCACCCGTGGCCGGTTGACGATCGCCCGCGCCAGCGCGACCCGCTGCCGCTGGCCGCCGGAGAGCTCCGCCGGCCGCCGCTCGCCGTAGCCCGGCAGGCGCACCATCTCCAGCGCTTCATCGCGCCGCCGCGCCCGCTCCTGCTTGGCGATTCCCGCCACCCGCATCCCGTAGGCGACGTTCTCGCCGACGGTCATGTGCGGGAACAGGGCGTAGTCCTGAAAGACGGTGTTGACCGCCCGCTCGTACGGCGGCACCCCGGCCACGTCGCGCCCGGCGAGCTCTATCGCGCCGGAAGTCGGGTCCTCGAAACCGGCGATCATCCGCAGCGTCGTCGTCTTGCCGGAGCCCGACGGCCCCAGCAGAGTGAAGAACTCGCCGGCGCCGATTTCGAGGTCGATGCCCGCAACCGCCTCCACCTCGCCGTATCGCTTGGCCAGGTTGGACAGGCGGATGTCGGGTGGAGCAGCTACATGGAGAAGTTAGCCGAGGAGTTCAGGAAAGCAAGCACAAAACCACCCCGACCAATTGGCCGGGGTGGAGTGCGCTTCTACTCGTCGCCGGCCGGCTAGAAGCCGGCCGGATGGCGGGCGACGAAGCCGACGTTGTCGCGCAGGTCTTCGTGCCAGCGAGGACCGGTTTTCCCTTCGGTGTCACCGGAGGTGTCCCAGCGATAGCCGGCGATCTCCGCGTAGGCGTGGCCGGCGTTGGCGTAGACGGTGATCCAGCGGCCTTCGCCCGCCAGGCCCCAGCGTTCCATCGGGCCCGAGGGAAGGGGGCTTTCGAGGAATTCGCCCCCGTGCAGGGCGTAGCTGACCGAGCCCGAGCAGTCATAGCCCTTGTCCCACCAGCGGCCGTGGCCGCCGCCCCAGACGTAGGGCTTGGTGCGGATCCGGTTGGCGGCCGCGATCACGGCCTTGACGCGTGGTGGCGCCGAGGCGGGCGGGACCAGCATCCCGTTGCTTAGCAGCCGCGCTTTCGGGGTAGGGGTGCAGATATCCACTTCGGCTGGGGTGACGCCGCCACCGCTGCACTGGGCGGACGCCCCGGCCGGAGCCAGGAGGGCCAGCGAGGCAAGCGCTACAAGCGCCGCAAGCCCGGCCCTGAACTTGAATTGGTTCGTAAGCAAACCGATCTCCTTCGTCTGCCTACGGGGTTAGCTGTCGGGCTAGCGCGAAAGGAGCTTGCGCCCCCGCCCTATATGGGCGGGTTAGCCCCGAAAACGTGGTTCCCCCGTTCCCGCGGCGCCTCCAGCGGGCGGGATTCGGCGTTTCGGTTGTTCGGAACGGCGGGCAGTGTAGACGATCGCCCGGCCAGATGCTCATGAAAAACAAACATTTTGTGGCCTTTCGCACGTTCATGCCAAATTCCTTTCGACCGTGCGGGTGCTAGCTTGCGCGCCGGGATGGAACTTGCGGGCCACTCAGCACTGCTCACGGGCGCCACCGGCGGCCTGGGCCGGGCGATCGCCGCGGCCCTGGCCGGGCGCGGAGCGAAGCTCGTGCTCAGCGGGCGCAAGGCCGAGGCGCTCGAGGCGCTGGCGGCCGAGCTGCCGGGCGAGGAACACCGCGTGCTTCCAGCCGACCTAGCCGAGCCCGGCGCCGCCGAGAAGCTCGCCGCCAATGCCGGCGAGGTCGATGTCCTGGTCGCCAACGCCGGCCTGCCGGGGGCCGGCCTGCTGACCGATTTCACGCCCGAGGAGGTGACGCGGGTGCTGCGGGTCAACCTCGAGGCGCCGATGCTGATGGCCCGCGCCCTCCACCCGGCGATGCTCGAGCGCGGCTCCGGCCACCTCGTCTTCGTCTCCTCGCTCTCCGGCAAGGCGGCCAGCCCCCGTACCTCTATCTACAACGCAACCAAGTTCGGTCTGCGCGGCTTTGCCTTCGGCTTGCGCAGCGATCTAGGCTCAAAGGGGGTCGGCGTGTCCGTGGTATCTCCCGGCTTCGTGAGAGAAGCCGGGATGTTCTCCGACTCCGGCGCCAAGCCGCCGCCCGGCATGGGCACGACCACGCCGCGGCGTGTCGGAGCGGCTGTGGTCAAGGCGATCGAGCACGACAAAGTCGAGATCGCCGTGGCGCCACTCTCAGTGCGTGCCCTGTCCCACTTCGCGCTGGCGACGCCAGCTATCTCCGTTCGTGCCCAGAGCGGCTCCGCCGGCCAGAAGGCCGCCAAAGCCGTCGCCGACGGCCATCCTCCGGACAAGCGCTAAGCGCTGAACGAGGGGCGGGTGGGGGCCTCTCGAACGGGCGGATACTCAAAGTGTCGGCCTAATTAGGCCGACACTTGTCCGGGCGAGAGGCCCCCACCCGCCCCCAACCCCGCCGCTTCGTAGGATGGAGTCATGAGCCATCCCGACTCCTTCGGCGCGCGGTCAGAGCTCAACGTGGGCGGGCGAGCTTACGAGGTGTTTCGTCTCGACGCACTCCAAACGCGGTTCGACGTGTCTCGGCTGCCCTACTCCCTCAAAGTTCTGCTGGAGAACGTCTTGCGGTTGGAGGACGGCAGTTCCGTAAGGAGTGACGACGTCGAGGCGATCGCCTCCTGGGACGCCGGCGCTGAGCCCAGCGCCGAGATCCCCTACCAGCCGGCCCGGGTCCTGATGCAGGACTTCACCGGCGTCCCCGCTGTCGTCGACCTGGCGGCGATGCGCGACGCGATGGCCGAGATCGGCGGCGACCCGGAGCGGATCAACCCGCTGGTCGACGTCGACCTGGTGATCGACCACTCGGTCCAGGTGGACGCCTTCGGCAACGCGCGCGCCTTTGCCCTCAACGCCGAGCGCGAGTTTGAGCGCAATCGCGAGCGCTATTCGTTTCTCAAGTGGGGCCGCGAGGCGTTCGACAACTTCAGCGTCGTCCCGCCCGCCACCGGCATCTGCCACCAGGTCAACCTCGAGCACATCTCCCAGGTCGTCTACAGCCGCGAGCGCAACGGCGCCCTCCAGGCCTACCCCGACACGCTGGTTGGCACCGACTCCCACACGACGATGGTCAACGGCCTCGGCGTGCTCGGCTGGGGGGTGGGCGGGATCGAGGCCGAGGCGGCGATGCTCGGCCAGCCGGTCTCGATGCTGCTGCCGCAGGTGGTCGGCTTCAGGCTCGACGGCGAGCTGCCGGCCGGGGGAACCGCCACCGACTTGGTCCTGACCGTGACCGAGATGCTGCGCGAGCACGGCGTCGTCTCCAAGTTCGTCGAGTTCTACGGTCCCGGCCTGCGCACGCTCGGCCTCGCCGACCGGGCGACGATCGGCAACATGTCGCCCGAGTTCGGTTCGACCTGTGCAATCTTCCCGGTCGACGCCGAGACGCTTCGCTACCTGGAGCTGACCGGGCGGCCGACCGAGACGATCGAGCTGGTCGACGCCTACGCGCGCGCGCAGGGGATGTTCCACGACGAGAGCTCCGAAGACCCGGTCTTCTCGGCGACGCTGGAGCTCGATCTGGGCGAGGTCGAGCCGAGCATCGCCGGGCCGAAGCGCCCGCAGGACCGGGTGCCGCTCGCCCAGGCCAAGGAGGCATTCCTCGAGGCGATGCAGGAGTTCGACCCGGCGGCCGCGGAGCGGATGGGCAACGGCGTCGACGAGGCCGGAGAAGAGTCCTTCCCGGCCTCCGACCCCCCCGCCGAGGACCACGACGGCGACGCCGGCAAGCCGCGCCCCGCTATCGCCGGCACGGCGACGCTCGAGCACGCGCCCAGCGGCGACGAGATCGAGGTGACGCTCGAGGACGGCACCAGCTTCCAACTCGACCACGGCCGCGTCGTGATCGCCGCGATCACCAGCTGCACCAACACCTCCAACCCCTCGGTGATGATCGGCGCCGGCCTGCTCGCCCGCAACGCGGTCGAAAGGGGGCTGACGCGCAAGCCGTGGGTGAAGACCTCACTGGCACCGGGCTCGACCGTCGTCACCGATTACCTCCAGCACGCCGGCCTGACCGAGCATCTCGACGCCCTCCAGTTCAACCTCGTCGGCTACGGCTGCACGACCTGCATCGGCAACTCGGGGCCGCTGCCGGCGGAGATCTCCGCCGCGGTTGAGGAGAAAGACCTCACCGTCTGTGCTGTGCTCTCGGGCAACCGCAACTTCGAGGGCCGCATCAACCAGGACGTCAAGGCCAACTACCTCGCCAGCCCGCCGCTGGTCGTCGCCTATGCGCTGGCCGGGCGGATGGACCTCGACCTGACGAGCGAGCCGCTGGGGGAGGGGTCCGACGGCGAGCCGGTCTACCTGCGCGACGTCTGGCCCGACCCGGCCGAGGTGAAGGAGATGATCAGCCGCTCGATTGCCTCGGAGATGTTCACCCGCAACTACGGCGAGGTGATGAAAGGGGACGAGAACTGGAACGCAGTCGAGGTTCCCGGCGGCGACCGCTACACCTGGCCCGACTCGACCTACGTCCGCAAGCCGACCTTCTTCGAGGGGATGCCGCTGGAGCCGGCGCCGCTGGAGCCGATCCACGGCGCCCGCGTGCTGGCCCTGCTCGGCGACTCGATCACCACCGATCACATCTCACCCGCCGGGGCGATCAAAAAGGAAAGCCCAGCCGGGAAGTGGCTGATCGAGCACGGCGTCGAGCCGCGCGACTTCAACTCCTACGGCGCGCGCCGCGGCAACCACGAGGTGATGATCCGCGGCACCTTCGCCAACATCCGCCTGCGCAACCGCCTGGTCGAGCGCGCCGGCGGCTTCACCCGCCGCTTTCCCGGCGGCGAAGAGACGACGATCTTCGAGGCGGCGACAGCCTACGCCGGCGAAGGCGTGCCGCTGGTCGTCCTCGCCGGCAAGGAGTACGGCTCCGGCTCCTCGCGCGACTGGGCTGCGAAGGGGACCAAGCTGCTCGGCGTCCGCGCGGTTATCGCCGAGAGCTTCGAGCGCATCCACCGCTCCAACCTGATCGGCATGGGCGTCCTCCCCCTCCAGTTCCCGGCGGGAGAGTCGATCGACTCCCTCGGCCTCAGCGGCGAAGAGGTCGTGGACGTCGGCGACCTCGAAGACGGCCGGGCCAAAACGGTCACGGTGAAGGCCGGCGAGGTGGAGTTCGAGGCGACGGTCAGGCTCGACACCCCCAACGAGATCGCGTATTTCCAAAACGGGGGCATCCTGCAGACGGTGCTGCGAGGCCTGCGGGCCTGATCGCGGGCAAGGCGGCGCAGGAGGGCCGCGGGAGGCAGGGGGTCCGCGCGACCCTCGCTGCACCTGCGTCGGTAGCCAGGGAGGGATGCCGACGCGCCTGTTCCCCCAGGCTGGGACTGCCCGAATGGAACAGTCAGTATCTACTAATAGCCGCTGATGGCGCTGGGGTCAAGGCGTTTTTAGCGGATCTGCGGGGTTTCCACCACACTTTGCGGCCGCTCGGCGACGCCCCAGCCGCGCCGCTCGATCAGTTCGATCCCGATCACGCTGCCGAGCGGCCCGACCGGCGTGAGGGTGGCGGCGAGCAGGGTGTAAGGGGCCTCTCGCCTCACACACGCCACCCAGATGACGACGCAGAGGGCGATGAATCCCAGCCCGTGCGCCCAGCCGAAGAGCATCGTCTCGGTCTCGAAGCCGGGCAGCAGCCAGAAGGCGATCAGCGCCGCGAAGATCGCCAGCTCGACGTAGGAGAAGCGCTTCACCCAGACGAACAGCTCGCCGGGTACCGGCTTGCGCATCAGGCACCAGGCGTCAGCGCGGTGAGGACGATCCGCTCCTGCTCGCGCGCGTGGGCCGCGGAGTAGCCCTCGCCCGGGCTGGCCCGGGTCTGGCGGCCGACGTAGCCGAGCTCGACGCCCTCCGGCAGGATGTCGGGCAGGCGCCGCGACATCACCTTCCAGGCGCCCATGTTGCGCGGCTCCTCCTGCGTCCACACCAGCTCCTTCAGGTTCGGGTAGGAGGCGATCAGCTCGCTCAGCTGTTCCTTGGCGAACGGGTAGAGCAGCTCGACGCGGGCGATCGCGACGTTCTCGGCCGCCGCGCGGCGCTCGCTGGCGTCGATGTCCCAGAAGACCTTGCCGGTGCAGAGGACCAGGCGCTCGACCTTCTCGCGCCGCTCCGCCGCCGCCGGGTCGTCGAGGATGAAATGGAAATGGCCCTTGGTCAGTTCCTCCGGGGTGGCGGTGGCGCGGTCGAGGCGCAAAAGGCCCTTCGGCGTGAAGACGATCAGCGGCCGCGGCTTGCGGATCAGCGCCTGGCGGCGCAGCAGGTGGAAGTACTGGGCGGCGGTGCTGGGGTTGGCGATGCGGATGTTGCCCTCGGCGGCGAGCGCCAGGAAGCGCTCGATGCGGGCGCTCGAGTGCTCTGGCCCGGAGCCCTCGTAGCCGTGCGGCAGCAGCAGCGTCAGGCGGCTGGTCTGCCCCCACTTAGCCTCGCCGGAGACGATGAAGCTGTCGACGATCACCTGGCCGGCGTTGGCGAAGTCGCCGAACTGCGCCTCCCAGAGGACCAGCGCGTTCGGCGTCGCCGCCGAGTAGCCGTACTCGAAGCCGAGGCAGGCGATCTCCGAGAGCGGGCTGTTGTAGAGCTCGAAGGGGGCCGTGGCGTCGGCCAGGTTCTGCATCGGGCAGTAAGCCAGGCCGGTCTTCTCATCGTGCAGGACGAGGTGGCGGTGCGAGAAGGTGCCGCGCTCGGTGTCCTGGCCGGTGAGGCGGATGTGCACCCCTTCGGTCAGCAGCGAGGCGAAGGCAAGCGCCTCCGCCTGGCCGAACTCGATGCCGCCGTTCTCGAGGGTGTCGTCGCGCTTGGCGAGCGGGTTGCGCAGCTTGCGGTGGACGGTGAAGCTCTCCGGCACCTCGACCAGCGCCTGGTTTAGCTCGCGCAGCCGCTCGGCCGGCACCGCGGTCTCCACCGGTGGGCTGGCGCTGCGGTCGAGTTCGCCGGTGCTGGAGGTGGTGACGGTCGGGTCTTCGTACTCGCCCAGCGCCATCTTCTTGCGCAGGTCCTCGAGCGCCGCCCGCATCTCGTCGTGGCGCTTCTTGTGGGCCACCTCGATTTCCTCGCGGTCGATCACACCCTCGCCGACCAACCTCTCGGCGTAGATCTCTGAGACCGGCGGGTGGGCCTTGATCTTGGCGGCGATCGCCGGCTGCGTGTAGGCGGGCTCGTCGGTCTCGTTGTGGCCGTAGCGCCGGTAGCCGATCACGTCGATGACGATGTCGCGCCCCCAGCGCTCGCGGTAGGCCATCGCCAGCCGGATCGCCGCCGAGCAAGCCTCGACGTCGTCGGCGTTGACGTGGACGATCGGCACGTTGAACCCCTTCGCCATGTCGGCCGCGTAGGGGGTCGAGCGGGCGTCCTCGGGATCGGTGGTGAAGCCGACCTGGTTGTTCTGGATGATGTGGACCGTGCCGCCGGTCCGGTAACCGTGCAGGCTCTGGAGGTTGAGCGTCTCGGCGACGACCCCCTGGCCGGGAAAGGCGGCGTCGCCGTGCAGCAGCACCGGCACCGCGTGCTTCGGGCGGTGTTCGATCTTCGCGCCGTCGAGCTTCGACTGCAGGAAGCGGGTCGCGCCCTCGACCACCGGGTCGACGAACTCGAGGTGGCTCGGGTTCGGGTAGAGGCGCACCGAGATCTTCTCGCCCTCACTGGTTTCGTAGGTGCCCTGGTGGCCGTAGTGGTACTTGACGTCGCCGGTGCCGCCGTGGGGGATCGCCGCGACCGCCTTCACCTGCTCGATCTGCTTCGACCCCTCGAACTCGGCCAGGATCGACTCGACCGAGCGGCCGAGGTTGTGGGCGAGGACGCTGAGCCGGCCGCGGTGGGCCATGCCGAAGACGACCTCCTTGGCGCCGGCGCGATGGGCGAGGGTGACGAGCTCGTCGAGCATCGGCACAACCACGTCGAGGCCCTCGATCGTGAAGATCTTCTGCCCCAAATAGGCTTTCTCGACGAAGCGCTCGAACTCGAAGACGTCGATCAGCCGCTCCAGCAGCCGCCCTTTCTCGTCCTCGGCGAGCGGCTGGCGGTGGGCGCCGGTCTCGACCATCTCGCGCAGCCAGGTGCGCTGCTGGTGCGAGGAGAGGTGCTCGAATTGGTAGGCGATCGTGCCGCAGTAGGCCTCGCGCATCCGCGGCAGGACGTCGAGCAGGGTCTCGCCGGGGACGCCGATGCGCAGGATCGAGGCCGGGATCCGCGCCATCAGCTCCGGCGTCAGGTTGAGGCTCTCCGGCTGGATCGCCGGGTCGCCCTGCGGCTCGCGACCGAGCGGGTCGAGGCGGGCGGCGAGGTGGCCGTGGGTGCGGTAGCCCTTGAGCAGCGAGGTCGCGGCCTGGACAGCACCGAGCAGCTCTTCGTCGGGCTGGCCCGGCGCCGGCGGTGCGGCCGGGGCGCCGAGCGGCGGCGCCGAGGCGGCGGCGGGGTGGGCGGCGGCGAGCGGCGCCGGGTCGACGCCGAGGTCGGCGGCGACCGACTCGTAGAAGCCATCCTCGCCCTCGAGCAGCTGTTCGATGCGACGCAGGAAGGCGCCCGACTCGGCGCCCTGAATCACGCGGTGGTCGTAGGTCGAGGTCAGCGTCATCGTCTTCGCGACGCCGAGCTGGCGCAGCCGCTCGGGCGAGGCGTGGGCCCACTCGGGCGGGTAGGCGATCGCGCCGGCGGCGACGATCGCGCTCTGGCCCTTCATCAGCCGCGGCACCGAGGCGACGGTGCCGATTCCGCCGGGATTGGTCAGCGAGATGTTCGTCCCCTGGAAGTCATCGGCGGTCAGCTTGTTCTCGCGCGTCTTGGTGATCAGGTCCTCGTAGTAGGTGTGGAAGGCGGCGAAGGCGAGGCCCTCGGCGCCCTTGATCGCCGGCACCATCAGGCTGCGCGAGCCGTCTTTGCGCGCGACGTCGACGGCGATGCCGAGGTTGACCGGGCCGTTCTCGATCGCAAACGGCTTACCTTCGCGCTCGACGTAGCTGCGCGTCATCACCGGCCACTCCTTCGCCGCCTGCACGATCGCCCAGGCGATCAGGTGGGTGAAGGAGATCTTCAGCGCCCGCTCCTTCAGCGCCCCGTTCAGCGCCTTGCGCTTCGCGTCCAGCGTGTCCACGGCAACCGTCCGGAACGACGTCGCGGTCGGCACCTCCCGGCTCTCGCCCATCGCCTGAGCCAACATCGCCGCTGGCCCCCGCAACAACTTCTCTTCGCCGGCCGCAGCGGGCGCCGTGCCTGCGGGCGCGCTCGCGCCGCCGCCGTTCCCGCTTGCCGCAGCAAGGACGTCGTCTTTGGTCACCTTGCTCCCGGGCCCACTCCCAGCTACCGAGCCAAGGTCGACGCCATTCTCCGCAGCTACCCGTCGGGCTACGGGGGTCGCCCGCACTCCGTCGCCTCCGTTGGATGGAGCAGCCGAGTCTTTAGACGCCTCTTCCGCGACAGGACCCGCGGCCGAGCCGTTTGAACTCTCACCGGGTTCCATCTCGGCCAACGGAGCCCCCACCGGGACCTCCTCGTCCACCTGCGCCACGAGCTTCGTGATGACGCCGTCCGCCGGCGCCGGCACCTCGGCGTCCACCTTGTCCGTCGATACCTCGACCACCGTGTCGCCCTCGCTGACGAAGTCGCCCTCGGCGACGTGCCACTCGAGCACGATTCCCTCGGTGACCGACTCGCCCATCTCGGGCATCTGGATCTGGACGGTCGCCGTCTCTGCCATCTCTCCTTCGCAGTCTATGAAACCCGCCATCTGAGCTTTCCGCTGTTCCTTTGCACCGCGATATCGGGCCAAGGAGCATCGGAGCGGTGTGGAGGCGGCAGGTAACCTGGACGGCGATGAACTACTTCGTCACCGGCGCGACCGGCTTCATCGGCCGCAACCTGATCCAGCGCCTGCTGAAACGCGAGGGGACGGTCTACGCGCTGGTCCGCGCCGGCTCGCGCGGCCGGCTCGAGGAGCTGCGCACGGCCCTGGGGCCCGACGGGGCACGGGTGGTGCCCGTCGCCGGCGACCTCGCCCAGCCCGGCCTCGGCGTCTCTGAGGAGGACCTGCTTGTCCTGCGCGGCAAGGTCGACCATTTCTTCCACCTGGCCGCGATCTACGACTTGGCCGCCGGTGCCGACGCGCAGGAGATAGCCAACGTCGAGGGCAGCCGCCACGCGGTCGAACTGGCGGGCGCGATCGAGGTCGGCTGCTTCCACCAGGTCAGCTCGATCGCCGCCGCCGGCCTCTACAAGGGCACCTGGACCGAGGACATGTTCGAGGAGGCCGAAGACCTCGATACCCACCCCTACTTCCGCACCAAGCACGAGTCCGAGCGGGTCGTGCGCGAGGAGTGCACCCGCCTTTGGCGGGTCTACCGCCCCGGCATCGTCGTCGGTGACTCGCGCAGCGGCGAGATCGACAAGATCGACGGCCCCTACTACTTCTTCAAGCTGCTTCAGCAGGCGCGGCGGGTGCTGCCCGCTTGGCTGCCGGCGGTCGGCGTCGAGGGCGGTGAGATCAACATCGTCCCCGTCGACTTCGTCGCCGACGCGATCGACCACATCGCCCACCAGCCCGGCCTCGACGGTCAGGCCTTCCACCTGACCGACCCCAACCCGAAGACGGCGGGGGAGGCGATCAACCTCTTCGCCCGCGCCGCCGACGCGCCGCAGGCGGCGCTGCGGCTCAACCACGGGGTGACCGAGCCGGCAACCAGCCTGGTCCGCACCGGGATGCGCTTCTTCCCGCCCGCCCGCCAGGCGGCAAAGGCGGCTCTGAGCCAGGTTGGCATCCCGCCCGGCGTCCTCAACTACGTCAGCTACCCGACCCATTTCGACTCCTCCAGGGCGCAGGCGGCGTTGGCCGGCTCCGGCATCGAGGTGCCACCGCTGGAGAGCTACGCCGACCGCGTCTGGGACTACTGGGAGCGCAACCTCGATCCCGGCCTGTTCAAGGACCGCTCGCTTTCCGCCGCCGTGCGGGGCAAGGTCGTGCTGATCACTGGCGCCTCCTCGGGGATCGGCAAGGCGACCGCGGTCAAGGTGGCCGACGCCGGCGCGACGGTGCTGCTGGTCGCCCGCTCGCTCGAGAAGCTGGAGGAGACGAAGCGCGAGATCGAGACAGGGGGCGGGGTCGCCCACATCCACCGCTGCGACATGTCGGACATGGAGGACGTCGAGCGGATGGCGGATGAGGTCCTCGCCTACCACGGCCGCGTCGACGTGCTCGTCAACAACGCCGGCCGCTCGATCCGCCGCTCGGTCGGTCTCTCCTACGACCGCTTCCACGACTACGAGCGGACGATGCAGATCAACTACTTCGGCGCCCTGCGGCTGATCCTGGCGCTCCTGCCCTCGATGCGGACCCATAAGACGGGCCACATCGTCAACGTCAGCTCGATCGGGACGCAGACCAACCCGCCGCGCTTCTCCGCCTACGTCGCCTCGAAGTCGGCGCTCGACGCCTTCAGCCGGGTGATCGCCTCCGAGGTGGTCGGGGACGGGGTCGACATCACGACGGTCTATATGCCGCTGGTGCGGACGCCGATGATCGCGCCGACGCGGATGTACGACATGTTCCCGGCGATCACGCCCGAGGAGGCAGCGGAGATGATCGCCAAGGCGATGGTCGAGCGGCCGAAGAAGGTGGCGACGCGCCTCGGCACCTTCGGCGAGCTGCTCTACGCCGTCGCGCCCAAGGCCAGCGACAAAATCCTCGCTACCGCCTACAAACTGTTTCCCGAGTCGCAGGCGGCCAAGGGGAAAGGCGAGGAGGCCCCGGACCGGGCACCGACCACCGAGGCAGTCGCCTTCGCCCACCTGATGAAAGGCGTGCACTGGTAAGTGTCAGTGCAGCGCAGCCCGGTAGCGCGTCCCCCGTCGCTCGCCGGTTTGAACCAGGCGGCCCTCTTTGACGAGCTTGGAGAGCAAGGAGCGAACCTCCTGGCGGTCCAGGCCAGTCGCACTGCGGACATCCGCGTTGCTGATCGGGCCGTCGCCGGCCAGGTCCATCACGAGGTCAGCTAGCTCATCCGGCCCCAGATGCAACCCGGCGGGGGGTTTCAGCGATTTGCTCAGACGATAGGTCACACCTCCACGCTGCCCATGCTGCGTGAGAAAGCCATCGTCGCGCAAGCGTTGCAGCATGACTCGAGCCGTATGCCTGTCTGTTTGCAAGATCTCTCGGGCCTTTGCGTTGGTCAGCATCCCTCTCCGCGCGGCGTGAACGAGCAACAGGCGATCCGAGCCCTCCAGGTGGCCCCGGCGCTCCAGCTCCTGGATCCAGGCCCGCTCTTCTGGGGCAACCGCGCTGCGTGCGGGCAACGTTACGACGACACGATGTCCATGATCCTCGATTCGCGGCAGATCGAGCATCTCCTCGAGCATCGTGTCCTCCATGACGTCGATTCCCCGACCGGCGTCCTCCGCAAGGCCGAATCGTCGGAGCGCGGTGATCACCGCGATGTTGCGAGGAGCGGTGGTTTCGCGAATGTTCTCGACAGTCACCGGCTCGGGGAGGCCGCCGGGGGACAAGATGGAGACCGACGAAGGCCGAACCTCGATTCGGACGGGCGTCCCGCTCAGCTCATAGGAACGATGTGCCAGTGCGTTGGCAATGGTCTCCCGGATGACGACCATTGGCACCCGTGGCAGGTCAAAACGCCGGGCCCCAAGCACGACAAGCTCAGTACCTAGCTCGTCCATCACTCGACGTAGGGCTTGACGCAGCTGGGTCGGCAGAGGCCCCTTTATCTCGACCCGTAGGTCGTAGTCGACCGAGTCGTCGCGATAGCGGAAGAACTCGATGTGCGTCTTGCCCAATACCTTCCCCGGGTCCTCTGTCAGGAAAAGGGCGCCGGCGACGGTCAAGTGGGCCTCGACTGCATATCCGCATTCGACAAGGCGGGCCTCTGCGTCGCCATCTCTCCAGCCAAACGCTTCGGCGAACGTCGCCAGTAGGTCGGGGTCGGCTGATCCGAGTGGAAGGTCGGTAGCGGTCAGCTCGTAGCCGGTTGACGATCTCCCATTGACGAGTCTCTGAAGCTCAGAGCCGAACAGCGGTTCGTCCCGCGTTCCTTTTCTCATTCGCACGACCCCGCTAGCCGTCTGCGCGAAATCCTCCCGGCGGCGCGCAACCGAGATTGCGACAATCTCCCGGCCGTCAACCGAAACGCGGCGAATCGAATAGCGGCCCGGATTTCGAACGTCCCGCATGACTTGATGGATCTTGTCCGCGGTACCGGTGTCAAGTGCTCGGCCGACAATCGCTCCGTCGTCGGAGACACCAGCCAGGATCACCCCGCCGTCTGCGTTGGAGAAGGCGACAACGGTCTCTTGCAGTGGATCTCGCCCGATGCCTTTCTTGAACTCGACGAGCTGGCTCTCGGAGGGGAACTCGCGGCGGAACTCTTCTGCGTCGAGCGACGACGGAGCCTCGTTCCGCTCGGGGTGGAACAAGGGGTATGACATACTTGTTTTGAAATCTTTCGTCACGGGACAAGTGTGTCATAGCCAGGGGCGGCCGCGGCGGTTGCCGCCGAGGAGCGGTTTAGGGGTCGATCAAGACGCCAGGGTTGAGGATTGCCGCGGGGTCGAGTTCGCGCTTGGCGGCTCGCAGGGCTGCGGCGAAGGGGGCGGGGCGTTGTTGGTCGTACCAGGGGCGGTGGTCGCGGCCTACGGCGTGGTGGTGGGTGATGGTGCCGCCGTTCTCTATTACGGCCTCCGCGGCGGCTGACTTGATCTCGTCCCATTGCTCGACCTCGCCGCCGCGCTTTGCCGGGGCCATGACGGTGAAGTAGGGGGCTGGGCCGTCGGGGTAGACGTGGGTGAAGCGGCAGGTGACTCGCGGCGCTCCTAGGCCGTCCGCCGGGGCGTCGCAGACTTCGGCGACCTTCTCGCGGACGGTCTCCATCGTCGTCGCGTGGAAGTCCTCGAAGCGGTCCCACGTGATCGCCGTCTCAAACGTCTCCGAGAGGACGCCGCAAGCGACGAACGTGTCGCGCAGGTAGGGCGCGAAGAGGAAGGCGTTGCGCCAGGCGCCCACAGCATCGCCGTCGCCACCTCTTCCCTTCGTGCCCTCGTCTTTCCCGCCGAAGCTGCCCTTCACCTCGCCCGGCACGCCCCCGTGCTCGCGGGCGATTCCCACGGCCAGCTCCATCGGGCCGTCGACAGAGTGGTGGGCGGACTCGAAGCCGAGGACCAGCAGGCTCTTCTCGCCCGAGCCGGCGCCGGTGGTGCCCGCCTCCAGGGCGTCGAGCAGGCGGCAGTTCGCCGGGAACAGGCCGGACTGGGAGATCTCGCGCACGGCGCCCGCGGCGGCGAAGAACTCGTCGAACGCGACCCCGCAGGAGAGCTTGAACTCGGGTCGCGGCCGCACCCGCACCCAGGCCTCGGCGATCACGCCGAGGATGCCCTCCGAGCCGATCAGCAGCCGGTCGGGCGAGGGCCCGGCGCCCGAGCCCGGCAGCCGCCGGCTCTCCCAGGTGCCGCGCGGGGTGATCGCCCGCACCGACTCGACCAGGTCGTCGATGTGGGTATGGAGGGTCGCGAAGTGGCCGCCAGCCCGAGTCGCGATCCAGCCGCCGAGGGTGGAGTACTCAAACGATTGGGGGAAGTGGCGCAGGGTCAACCCCTGCTCCCGAAGCTGCTCCTCCAACCTCGGCCCGGTCGCGCCGGCCTGGATCCGCGCCGCCAGCGAGGTGGCGTCGACCTCGAGCACGCGGTCGAGCCGGCGCAGGTCGAGCGAGACCACCGGTCGCTCGCCGAGCCGCGCCTCGACCCCGCCGACCACGCTGGTCCCGCCGCCGAAGGGGATCACCGCCGCCCCCTCCGACTCGGCCCAGCTCAGCACCGCCTCGATCTCGGACTCGTCGCGCGGTAGCGCCACCAGATCGGGCGGGTTCTCGAATTCCCCGCGGAAGCCCCGCACGACGTCGCGGTAGGCCTTGCCCAGCGCCCGCGAGACCCGCTCGTGCTTGTCGTCGCTGAAGAGGTCGCCGAGGCCGGCGGGCGCCTTCAGCCGCGGCGGCCGCACCTCGACCCGGTCCAGCGGCGCCGGCACCTCGACCTTGCCGCCGAAGCCGAGCCGCTCGCGGATGCCGGCGGCAGCAGCCTCCAGCTCAGCTGGGGATGGGGCCTGGTCCTCGAAGCCCCACCCCCAGTGCTTCAGCCTTCGTCCGCTCACCGCGGAGAAGCTAGCGGGCTAACCGCAGTGGGCGGCCCGCGCCGTTCACGGTCAGCAGAAGATGCGCTTGTGGTGGACGTGGATTTCGAAGGACTGCGAAGGAACCCGGGCGATCGTCACCCAGGCGCAGGAGCCGCCCTCGCCGTTGGTCACCCGCGAGACGCAGTCGACCCGGTGCAGGGATTTCCGCTGGCATGGCCCGACGCTCCAGTTTCTGCAGCCTTCGAGTTCGTTGCACACGGCGGCGGTTTCCTGCTTGATGGCGTTTTTCGCGGCGCCGACCGGCAGCTTGTGCGCCTCCGCCACGCCGACCGCCAGCAGGACCCCGAGCAGTGCGACTATCGCGACCTTTACCCTCATAAACCCTCCTCCTGGTTGACGAGACGCGCCTTATCGTAGAGGCAACCTGAGTGGTACTCAAATTGCCCGGAGCTGCCGTGCGGCCTTAGTTTTCCGGGGCAGCCGCTACGCTGTCGCAGCGGTGAAGGCCGGATGGCTTCGCCGATCTCGAGATGGAAACGATCACCTCGGAACAGCCGACGGTACCCGCCGCGGCCGGGCCTGCCACTCCCTCGCTGGAGGAGCCGGTCGTGCCGAAACGCTCACCCCTGCGGGCGGCGATCAAGACCGGGCGGCCGCACGAGTGGATCAAGAACCTCTTCGTCTTCGCCGGCCTGCTTTTCTCGGGCAAGTTCAACCAGCCGCACGAGGTTTTGGAGGCGGTGCTCACCTTCGTCGCCTTCTGCTGGATCTCCAGCGCCGGCTACTTCGTCAACGACCTGGTCGACGTCGAGCTCGACCGCAAGCACCCGAAGAAGCGCTTCCGCCCGCTGGCGGCCGGCGAGCTCTCCGAGAGCGCCGCGAAGACGATCGCGCCGCTGCTGGCGCTGGCCGCGATCGCGCTCGCCTTCGCCGCGGTCAACTGGGAAGTCGGCCTGATGGTGATCGGCTACGGCGTCGCCCAGCTCGCCTACAGCCTCGGCCTCAAGCAGGTGGTGATCGTCGACGTGATGACCCTCGCCGGCCTCTTCATCCTCCGCGTCGCCGCCGGCGCCAGCGCCGTCGACGCGCACGCCTCCGAATGGCTGCTCCTCTGCACCGGCATGCTGGCCCTCTTCCTCGGCGTCACCAAGCGCCGCCAGGAGGCGGTCTCCGAGCTGCACCAGGGGACCAGCAGCCGGCCGGTCCTCGAGCATTACTCGCTGCCCTTCCTCGACCAGATGGTCGCCATGGTCACCACCGGGACCGTGATCAGCTACTCGATCTACGCCGTCAACTCGCCGCTGATCGGCAACCAGATGATGTGGACGATCCCGCCCGCCCTCTACTGCATCTTCCGCTACCTCTACCTGATCTACGACCGCGCCGACGACCGCTCAACCGCCGCGATCGTCGCCGAGGACAAGGGCATGATCCTCGGCGGCGCCAGCTTCGTCGTCGTCGCCTTCCTGCTGCTCTACGTCTTCAACTGAGCCAGCCGAGAGCGACCGGGCGCTCACTCGACCGGCAGGTCGGAGCGCAGCTCGGTTTTGCCGCTGCGCTGGAACTGGAGGTCGATCGTCTCGTTCTTGCGGTAGGTGCCGAACAGCCCCAGGTACATCGCCAGCCAGCGGCCGGTGCCGACTTTCTCCTTGACGATCTCGCGGCGAAAGACGATCTCGCCGGCGCGCACGTCGTAGTCGGCGCCCTCGCGTTGCTCGACGCCGTTGACGAAGACCACGTACGGCGCTTCCGCTCCAGCCGGCAACTTCACCCGGCGGCCCGCCGCGTAGCTGCCCTTCGGTATCTCGCTCTCGCTCATCGCATTCACCGGGCTGGCGCCTTATTCACCCATGTCGTGAAGAAGGCGCCAGGTCATCGTCCTTCGAGAGTCTCGCGCACTAGATCGAAGGGCGTGTCGTGCTCGCTCGGGTCGAGCTCCTCGCGCATCACGCTGCCCCGGAACGGCATGAAGGTGCCGTCGCCGCGCACGTCGACCCCGGCGACCGGCTTTCGCAGCACTCCCTTGCCGCTGAGCTGTAGCCGCGCGTGGACCTGCTGCCCCGGCTCGAAGTCGCGCAGCGCCGCGACGGCCTTCACCGGCCCCTCCGCCCGGATCGCCAACGCCCGCTCCCGCATCGCCGCCACCGCCTCACCCAACTCCTCAAAGCTCTGATGCGAAACGTCAGCTCCGTGTCTGATCGTCAGCTTCCACCTTGGACGACCCACGCCCAAACCCTAAAGCTCTCCGGAATAGCGGGGCTTGGGCGGCGCTTGGAGGGGCACCGGACCCTCCCCCCCGCGGTCTACGCTCCGCGGCGCGGCCGTTTCGGCCGCCGCGCCGGCGGGCCGACGATTTTCTCCGGCCCCTCTCGATCGCCGATCGGCACGTAGTCCAGCTCGCGCTTGCCGGTGTAGATCTGACGCGGCCGGGCGATTTTCTTCTCCGGGTCTTCCTGCATCTCCATCCACTGCGCGACCCAGCCGGCGGTGCGGGGGATGGCGAAGATCACGGTGAACATCTCGGTCGGAATCTCCAGCGCCTCGTAGATGATCCCCGAGTAGTAGTCGACGTTGGGGTAGAGCTTGCGCGAGGTGAAGTACTCGTCCTCGAGCGCCCGCTTCTCCAGCTCCCGGGCGATCTCGACCAGCGGGTTGTACTCGGTCGCCTCGAAAACCTCGTCCATGTGTTGCTGGATGATCCGCGCCCGTGGGTCGTAGTTTTTGTACACCCGGTGGCCGAAGCCCATCAGTTTCTCCTCGCGCTCCTTCACCCGGGCGAGGAAGTCGGGGATGTTGTCGACCGAGCCGATCCGCCGCAGCATGCGCAGCACCGCCTCGTTGGCGCCGCCGTGCAGCGGGCCGTAAAGCGCCGCCACGCCGGCGGCGACCGCCGAGTAGGGGTCGACGCCGGAGGAGCCGACGCCGCGCACGGCGCTGGTCGAGCAGTTCTGTTCGTGGTCGGCATGGAGGATGAAGAGCACGTCCAGCGCCTTCGAGAGTGCCGGCTTGGGCACGTGCTTCACTTCGGTCTTCTTGAACATCATCGAGAGGAAGTTCTCGGCGAAGTTGAGGTCGTTTTCGGGGTAGACGTAGGGCAGCCCCATGTTGTGGCGGTAGGAAAAGGCCGCCAGGGTCGGCACCTTGGCGATCAGCCGCACCGCGGCCATGTAGCGCTCTTCGGGGTCGTCGATGTGCTTGGCGGCGGGATAGAAGGTGGAAAGCGCGCCGACGCCGGAGAGGAGCATCCCCATCGGGTGGGCGTCGTAGCGGAAGCCCTCGAAGAAGTGCTTGAGGTCCTCGTGGACGAAGGTGTGGTGGGTGATGTCATACACCCAGCGGTCGAGCTGCGGCTGGGTCGGCAGCTCGCCGAAGATCAACAGGTATGCCACCTCGAGGAAGGTCGAACGCTTGCAGAGCTGCTCGATCGAGTAGCCGCGGTGTTCCAGGATCCCCGCCGCGCCGTCGATGTAGGTGATCGCCGAGCGGCAGGCAGCGGTGTTGGTGAAGGCCGGGTCGTAGGCCATCATCCCGAATTCGTCCTCGGACACTTTGATCTGGCGCAGGTCCATCGCCCGCACCGTGCCGTCCGAGACCGGCACCTCGTAGGACTGTCCGGTGCGGTTGTCGGTGATCGTCAGCGAGTCGGCAGCCATGGCGCGGCGGCCATTCTCGCAGCTTGCGAGCTTCGGCTCGTTAACGCACCGGCAACGGCTCGAAGCGGGTCATCGCCACCAGATCGGCGAAGCGCTCGTCGATCTCCTCGCGGCTCAGCCGGGCGACCCGTTCGCAGCCGAACTCCTCGACGTTGAAGGAGGCGAGCACGGTGCCGTAGCCCATCGCCCGCCTCAAATCGGCCTCGTCGAGGTCGCCCTCCTGGCCGTCGAGGTAGCCGAGGAAACCGCCGGCGAAGCTGTCGCCGGCGCCGGTCGGGTCGCGCACGTCCTCCAGCGGAAAGCCGGGCAGGGCGAAGAAGCCGTCCGCGGTGAAGAGCGCCGCGCCGTACTCCCCTTGCTTGGCGACGATCGCCCGCGGGCCCAGGTCCATCACCGTCCGCGCGGCCCGCGCCAGGTTCGACTCCCCGGTGAGCTGGCGGATCTCCGCATCGTTGACGATCAAGCAGTCGACCTCGGCGATCGCCGCCAGTAACGAGTCCTTCGCCGTGTCGATCCAGAGGTTCATCGAGTCCAGGGCGGAGAAGCGCGCGCCCCGGCACTGGGCGCGCACCTGGCGCTGCAGGTCGGGCTGGATGTTGGCGAGGAAGAGCATGTCGGCGTCCTTCGAGAGCTGAGAGAGCTTCGGCTCGAAATCGCCGAAGACGCCGAGCTGGGTGTCCTCGGTGTGGGCGACGTTGAGGTCGTACTCGTAGCGGCCACGCCAGAAGAAGGAGCGGCCGCCGGCAACCCGCTCGATGTCGTCGACGACGACGCCGCGCTCGGTGAGGACGGCGAACTCGGCCTCGCCGAAGTCCTCGCCGACCGGGCCGACCGGGCGTACTTCGGTGAAGAAGCTGGCGGCGAGCGAGAAGTGGACGGCGGCGCCGCCGAGCATGCGCTCGCGCTCTCCGAAGGGGGTCTTGACGGAGTCGAACGCGATCGAGCCGACGACGGTAAGCGACATGGGTCGCAGCGTATAGGCCCCAGGCGACTATGGTTCGCCGCCGTGAAAGCGATCCAGATCGATGAATTCGGCGGCCCCGAGGCTCTTCAGTACCGTGACCTACCCGACCCCGAGCCCGGCGAGGGGGAGGTGCTGGTCGAGGTCGCGCGCAGTGGGATCAACTTCGCCGACACGCACGCGACCCGCAATGACTACCTGGCCGAGCAGTCGCTGCCGCTGGTCCCGGGCGGGGAGGTGAGCGGGCGGACCGCCGACGGGACGCGCGTGGCGGCGCTCCTCGGCTCCGGCGGCTATGCCGAGAAGGTCGCCGTGCCCGAGGCCTTCCTGGTGCCGATCCCCGACGCGGTCGACGACGATCGCGCCGCCGCGCTGCTGCTCCAGGGGCTGACCGCGATGGCGCTGGTCCGCCGCTGCGCCCGGGTCGAGCCGGGGGAGACGTTGCTGGTCGAGGCGGCGGCCGGCGGCACCGGCTCGCTCGCCGTGCAGCTCGGCAAGCGGGCCGGGGCGAAGGTGATCGGCCTCGCCTCGAGCGAGGAGAAGCGCTCGCTGGTCGCGCGGCTCGGCGCCGACGCCACCGTCGACTCGCGCTCCGAGGACCTCAAGCAGGCGATCCTCGACGCCAACGGCGGCGAGCGGGTCGACGCGGTCCTGCACATGAGCGGCGGCGGCGCCTTCGATGCCGAGCTTTCCGCCCTGGCGCCGTTCGGCCGCATGGTCGTCTTCGGCATCGCCTCGCGCCAGCAGCGCGAGGTCTCGACCGCGGCGCTCCTGCGCGGCTCCAAGGCGGTGATCGGCTTCTGGCTCGTCCACCTCTTGCTGCGCCGCGAGATCGTCGCGCCGATGATCGCCGAGCTGCTCGAGGCGGTTGCCGGCGACGAGCTGGAGGTCACCGTCGGCGACGTCTACCCGCTCTCGGAGGCCGCTCGCGCCCACGAAGACCTGATCGCCCGCCGCACCGCCGGCAAGCTCCTGCTGGACCCGTCCAAGTGAGCGCGTTCAAGGACCTTGGGCTGGCGCCGGAGATCCAGCAGGCGCTGGACGAGCTCGGCTACGCCGAGCCGACGCCGATTCAGGAGAAAGCGATCCCCGAGCTGCTCGCCGGCCACGACGTGATCGGCCAGGCCCAGACCGGCACCGGCAAGACCGCCGCCTTCGGGCTGCCGCTGTTGCAGTACCTCGACCCGGCGAGCGACGAGGTGCAGGCGGTCGTGCTGACGCCGACGCGCGAGCTCTGCATCCAGGTGACGCAGGCGCTGCGCGCTTACGCCGAGCACCTCGACGTCGAGATCGTCGCCGTCTTCGGCGGCGCCCCGATCCGCAGCCAACAGTCGCAGCTGCGAGCCGGCGCCCACGTCGTCGTCGCCACCGTCGGCCGCATGATGGACCTGATGTCGCGCCGCTCGCTGGTCCTTACCGCGGCCCGCTACATCGTCCTCGACGAGGCCGACGAGATGCTCGACCTCGGCTTCATCGAGGACGTCGAGAAGATCCTGCGGATGTGCCCGAGCGGGCGCCAGACGGCGCTCTTCTCGGCGACGATGCCGCCGCCGATCAAGCGCCTCGCTGAGAGCTACATGTACGACCCGACGACGATCAAAATCACGCCGAAGAAGCTGACCGTCGACGCGATCGAGCAGGCCTTCGTCGAGATACCCGGCAAGGAGAAGGCCTCGCGCCTGGTCGAGCTGCTGCGCACCGAGGACCCGGAGCAGGCGATCATCTTCTGCCGCACCAAAATCGGCGCCTCGAAGCTGGAGAAGACGCTGAAGGACCGCGGGCTCGACGTCAAGGCGCTGCACGGCGACATGAGCCAGGGCTCGCGCGACGGGGTGATGATCGCTTTCAAGGACCACCGCGTGAGGCTGTTGGTCGCCACCGACATCGCCGCCCGCGGGCTCGACATCGAGCACGTCACCCACGTCATCAACTACGACGTCCCCGCCTCCTCGGAGGTCTACGTGCACCGCATCGGCCGCACCGGTCGGGTTGGCCGCACCGGTCGCGCGATCACCCTGGTGACGCCCGACCAGCGCGACGAGATCGGCCGCATCGAGCGTGACGTCAAGACCTCGATCGGCGAGTGGGAGAGTCCCGAGGAGCGGCTTGAGCACGCGCCGCCGCCGCGCCGCCGCGAGCGCCGTCGCCCGGCCGAGGTGGGCAACGGGGCATCGCCGACGGACGCGAAGCGGGCAGCCGCCGACGGCGACTGGACCAAGCTCTTCGTCAATCGCGGCGAACGCAGCGGCATCAGCGAGGAGGACCTGCGCTGGGCGCTGCGCGAGGGCGCCGTGCTGGGTGAGGAGGCGATTCACGAGATCCGCGTCCTGCACCGTTTCTCCTTCGTCGAGGTGGCCTCCAGCGAGGCTGGCCGCACGGTCGAATTCCTCGACGGCACCAAGCTGAAAGGCAAAGAGATCCGCCTCGAGATCGCCAAGGGCTGACCGGTCACATAGGGTTCTGGTTCGGGGCAGGTCAAACCGAACTCGCTGCCCGGCAACCGGATCAAGCCGAAGACGGTCACGGCGAACCGGATCAAGCCGAAGGCGCTGACCGGCAAGCAGTTCAAGGCGCACTCGATCAAGGGCGCGCAGATCGACCAGGCGACGCTTACCGGCGTCTCCGCGGCCAGCCTCGCCGGCGTCCAATACGCCATGCGCGCACCGCCTGGACGGCGACCGGCGCGGGTTGGTCTCTCGCTGGGGACGCGGTGCCCACGATGACGATCACCGCGGTCTGCATCACCCTGAAGACCGCCGCCGGGCCCGGCCCGAGCACCAACCCGGCCTACACGGATCCGCTCTACCACCCGGCGGGCTAGCCGCTCGTCAGCTCGGCGATCTGTTCGAAGAGGGCCTCGAAGTCGATCGGCTTCGTCACGTAGCCGGCGATTCCGAGGCCCTCGTCGTCCTCGCCGCCGGCTTCGCGGTGGGCGCTGACGATCAGCGCCGGGGTCTCGACCCCGGCGGCGCGCAGCTCGCGCAGCGCGTCGATCCCGGACTTGCGCGGCATCATCGCGTCGAGCAGGAGCAGGTCGGGCCCCGTTCCGTCCTCGCGGGCGAGCGCGTCGGTCACCTCTTGGCCGTCGCCCGCGGTCTCGACCTGGTGGCCCTCCATCTCGAGCCGCGTCCGGATCAGCAGCAGGATCGTCTCGGAGTCGTCGGCGACGAGGATCCTGGCCATCAGCGGGCTTTCGCCTGGAGGCGGTCGGTGGTCGTCTCGGCCTCCGCCGGCACGACGGGCAGGCGGAAGCGGAAGGTCGAGCCGCGTCCCTGCACAGACTCGGCGGCGATCGTGCCGCCGTGCAGCTCGACCAGCGACTTGGAGATCGCCAGGCCGAGCCCGGTGCCGGCAACCCGCTGGGTCATCCCTGCTTCGCCGCGCGAGAAGCGGTCGAAGATGTGCTCGAGCTGATCGCTGGGTATGCCGGGGCCGTTGTCCTTCACCGAGATCTCCACCTGGTTGCCGGTTCGCTTTGCCCCCACCTGGATCGAGGCGCCCTCCGGGCAGTACTCGTTCGCGTTCGTCAACAGGTTCACCATTACCTGACGGATTCGATCACGGTCTGCGCTTACCCGCGGCAGCCTCGCCTCTACCTTCTCGCTCAACGTCTGCCGCCGGGCGTCGATCTGATTGCGCAGCGCCCGCTCGGCGTCTTCGATCAGGGTTGTGACCTCGGTCGGCTCGGGTTCGATTTGCAGGCGGCCGGCGTCGCTGCGGGCGAGGTCGAGCAGGTCGTTGAGCAGGTGGACCAGGTGACGGCTGTTGTCGAGGATGATCTCGACCGTCTCCCGTTGCTTTGGGGCCAGCTTCTCGCGCTCCAGCATCAGCAGCTCGGCGAAGCCCTGGACCGAGGTCAGCGGGCTGCGCAGCTCGTGCGATGCGGTCAGCACGAACTCGTCTTTCATCCGGTCGAGCTGGTCGCGTTCGCCGGCCCGTCGCTGCAGCTCGCCGGCCATCTCGTTGAAGGCCTGGCCAAGGGTCGCCGTCTCCGCCAGGCCACCGACTTTGACCCGTGCGTCGAGGTCGCCGCCGGCCAGCCGATCGGAGGCCGCGACCAGGTCCTCCAGCGGGCGCCGCATCGAGGAGATCAGGCCGCTGAAGAGCAGTGCGGCGCCGGTCAGGCCGGCGATCAGGCCGGCCCCGACGAGCAGGGCGGTGTCGCCGGTCTCGCCCGAGATGTCGTCGCGCAACGTCTGGCGTCGTTGCTGTTCGGCGAGGATCGTCGCCCGCGCCGCGGTCGGCCTGGTGCCTTCAGCCAGCCGCGTGCGGGCCGTGATCTCGCGCTGGTAGGAAAGGGCGGTCGCGTCCTCGAAGTCCTGGCGCTGCTGGATGAAGCGGGCGACGCCGATCACGGCGAGGCCGGTGAGCACGGCGAAGGCGATCGCAAAGCCGATCGTCAGCCGGTTCGCCAGCGAGGGGCTCAGCCGGAATCGTCGTCGGGAATATGCTTGCGCGGCGATGGGCGACGAGGCTACAGGCACGCCGGATGGGAGCGCCGGAGCGCCGGAGGGGATCGACGCCGCGGGCGTCGAGGGCTGGTTCGCCAAGCGCGTCGAGGCCGCCGAGTTGCCGCTTGCCTTCGAGCGGATCGCCGGCGGGCATTCGAACCTGACCTACCGCGTCGAGGACGCCGCCGGGCGCCGCTGGGCGCTGCGGCGACCGCCGCTCGGCAAGCGGCTCGGCTCGGCCCACGACATGGGGCGCGAGCACAGGGTCGTCTCGGCGCTGGGGCCGACCGACGTTCCGGTCGCGCCGGTGGTCGGCCTCTGCGAGGACGACGCGGTGAACGGTGCACCCTTCTACGTGATGGAGTTCGTCGAGGGGCCGATTCTGCGCGGCGTCGCCGAGGCCGAGGCCTTTCCGCAGGAGGCCGACCGGCGGGCGATCGGCGAGCGGGTCGCCGACACGCTGGTCGCGATCCACGCGGTCGACCCCGACGCGGCCGGGCTCGGCGACCTCGGCCGCAAGCAGGACTACGTCGCCCGCCAGCTGCACCGCTGGCAGGGACAGTGGGAGAAGTCGAAGACGCGCGAGCTGGCGGCGATCGACGCGGTTCACGAGCGGCTCGCGGCGCGCATCCCCGAGCAGGGCGCGGCGACGATCGTCCACGGCGACTACCGCCTCGACAACATGATCCTCACGCCCGCCGGCGAGGTCGCCGCCGTCGTCGATTGGGAGCTCTGCACGCTCGGTGACCCGCTCGCCGACGTCGGCCTGCTGATGGTCTACTGGCCCGAGCGCGGCGAGGAGACGATCGCCCTCGGCCAGCCGGCCAACCTGGCCCCAGGCTTTCCCACCCGCGAGGAGCTGCGGACGCGCTACGCCGAGCGCTCCGGGCGCGACCTCTCGCAGCTCGACTTCTTCGTCGCCCTCGGCTACTGGAAGCTGGCGATCATCCTCGAGGGCGTCTACGCTCGCTACGCAGCCGGCCAGTACGGAAAGGTCGACCCCGGCATCGAAACCTTTGCCCGCCTTGTCGAGCGCCTCGCCGAGGCCGCCGACCAAGCGGAGCGCCGGGACTGACCCGAACATGTCAACAGAAGGAGATCTCGTGAAGCAGATCCGCAAGCGCCTCACCTACGCGAACGTGATGTCGACCATCGCCGTGTTCCTCATGCTCGGCGGGGCCAGCGCCTTCGCCGCGGCCAAAATCGGCACCAACCAGCTCAAGGCCAACTCGGTCGTCACCGGCAAGATCGTCAAAGAAGCCGTGACCGCCGGCAAGATCAAGAACGGCGCGGTGATCGCCAGCAAGCTCGGCGCCGGCGCTGTCACCACCGGCAGCATCGCCAAAGAAGCTGTGACGAGCGAAAAGCTGGCCAAAAACGCCGTCACCACCGAAAAAATCAACAAAGAAGCTGTGACCAGCGAAAAAATCGCCAAAAACGCGGTCACCACGGAAAAAATCAACAACAACGCGGTGACGACTCCGAAAATCAACAACAACGCGGTGCAGACGGACAAAATCCTCAACAACGCCGTCACCACCGAAAAAATCAACAACAACGCCGTCACCACGACGAAAATCGGCCCCGGGCAGGTTCAGGCGAACAACCTTGCCAGCATCATCGAAGTGTCGAACACGGTCGAAATCGCCAACAACACGAACGGCACCGCCGACGTCACCTGCCCCGGGGGCACCCGGGTGATCAGCGGCGGCGGCTTCACCGGCTCGTTCACCGACATGGACCTGGTCACCACCGTCCGGGTCGGCAACGGCTGGCGGGTCCAGTCCCGCAACACCACCGGCGCGACGCAGCCGCTGACCGTCAGGGCCTACTGCCTGGCCTAGGCGTAGCGAAAGCGTTCGCAGTTGGAGAGGGCGGCCGGTGGCCGCCCTCTCTTTGGGGCAAGGGCCCGTCTGGCGGAAGGGATCGGCGCCGGTGGGTCGAAGCCCGCCGACGTGGAGCAGATCCGCCAGCGCCTCACCTACGCGAACGTGATGTCTTCGCTCGCCGTCTTCCTCGTGCTCGGCGGCGCCACCGCCTTCGCCGCGCACAAGCTGGCCAGGCACAGCGTCGGCACCAAGCAGCTGAAGGCCAACGCCGTTACCACCGCGAAACTGAAGAGGAACGCGGTGACGACGCGCAAGATCGCCAAAAACGCCGTCACCGCGGCGAAGGTCAGGGCCGGCGCGATCTCCACCGAAAAGCTGCTCAGGGGCGCGGTGACCGGTGAAAAGATCGCCGCCAACACGGTGACCGGCGCCAACATCGACGCCGCCAGCACCCCCTTCTCGCAGGTCGTCGCCAGGCTGCGCACGACCGCCACGCAGGCCTTTGCCGGCGAAGGGATCTACCCGATCGGCTCCTATATCCAGGCGGCAGGCGAGGACGACCAGTACCTGGGAGGGCTCGAAGTCGTCTTCGCGGCGAGTTGCGAACAGCCGCGCTCGGTCGAAGCGCTGCTGGTCGAAGTGACCAACGTGGAAGAAAAAATCCTCGGGATAGGCGTCGTCGACGACTTCTTCGCAGGCGCCTCCTCGCGGCGGATCGAATTCGCTCCCTTCGAACTTGGAGCGATGTCGCGACTGGCGCCCGCCGCCGCGAAAACTCGCCAGCTCTCGGTTTTGCTCGCCGACGAAAAATGCAACTCCGGCAGCGGCGTCACCGCGACCGCCGGCCTTGTCGACGTAATCGGCACCAAGTAGGCGCCGGGCTGCCGAGCCCGGCGGCCGGCGACCGCCCGCTCAGATCGGCCGTGGCGCGTGGCGTGGCTCTAGGCTGCCCTCGGCCTCCGCCTCGGCCCGCTTCGACCAGCGGTTCAGCTCGCGCCGGGCGAGGACCATTTTGTGGACCTCGTCGGGCCCGTCGGCGAGCCGCAGCATGCGGCTGAAGCGCCACAGCGCCGCCAGCGGCGTGTCGTCGGTCATGCCGAGCGAGCCGTGGATCTGGATCGCCCGGTCGAGCACCTCCATCACCATGTTGGCGGCGACGATCTTGATCGCCGAGATCGCCTGGCGGGCGGCGCGCTTGCCCTCGCTGTCCATCTTCCAGGCCGCGTACATCGTCAGCAGCCTCGCCTGGTCGATTTCCATCCGCGAGGTGGCGATCGCCTCCTGCACGAACTGCTTCTCGGCCAGCGGGCCGCCGAAGGCCTGGCGCTGGTTGGCGCGGCGGCACATCATCTCGTGCGCCCGCTCGGCGGTGCCGATTGCCCGCATGCAGTGGTGGATGCGGCCCGGCCCGAGCCGGTCCTGGGCGATCGCGAAGCCCATCGCCTCCTCGCCGAGCAGGTTGGCTGCAGGCACGCGACATTCTTCGTAGCGGATCTCGCAGTGGCCGGGGCCGGCGGCGTGGCCCATCACCGGGATCGGCCGCACCAGGTTGAAGCCCGGCGTGTCGGTCGGCACGCAGATCATCGAGGCGCGGGCGTAGGGGTGGGCGTCGGGATCGGTGACGACCATCGCGATCGCCAGCTCGGCGCCGACGGCGCCCGAGGTGAACCACTTGTGGCCGTCGATCACCCACTCCTCGCCGTCGCGCACCGCGCGGGCCTGTAGCAGGGTCGGGTCCGAGCCTGAGACGTCGGGCTCGGTCATCGAAAAGCAGGAGCGAATTCGTCCCTCGAGTAGGGGCTCCAGCCACTCTTCCTGCTGCTGATCGGTCCCGTGCTCGGCGAGGATCTCCATGTTGCCGGTGTCGGGGGCGGAGCAGTTGAACGCCATCGGCGCCGCCGCCGGGCTGCGGCCCATCTCCTCGCAGAGCAGCCCGTATTCCCAGTTGGCCAGCCCCGGGCCGTAGCGCTCGTCGGGCATGAACAGGTTCCACAGCCCCTCCGAGCGCGCCCGCTCACGGATCTCGACCAGGATCTTCGGGTAGGGCACGCCCGGCCCGACCTCGGCGTCGAGCGCCTCCATGATCTCCCGCTCCTGCGGGTAGATGTGCTCGTCCATGAAGTCGAGGATGCGCTCGCGCAGCGTCTCGACCTGCGGGCTGGGCTTGAAGTCCATCGGTGGGGCGTCCTCTCCTCGGGTCCGGTGGCGCTGAACGCTAGCTCAGGCGCGGCGGCGATAGCGGGCGAAGAGCTCGCCGTCCTGCTCGAGCAGCCAGGCCAGCTCGAGCGGCACCACGTCGTCCAGCTCGCCCTCGAGGATGCGCGGCGGCACCCCGCCGCCGCTCAGCTTCGGCGCGATCGTGAGGAAGAGCTCGTCGACGAGGCCCGCTGCCTGTAGCGAGCCGTGCAGGGTCGGCCCCCCCTCGCAGAGGAGCGCCCTGACCCCTTCCTCGCGCAGGGACCGCAGGAGCGCCGGCAGGTCTGCCCGCCCGTCGGGCCCGCTTTCGACCACGACCAGCCGTCGGCCGATGTCGCTGTAGCGCTCGACCCGCATCGTGCCGGCGCCGATCATCACCGCGTCGAAGCGGGTCCGCAGCCCGACCAGCATCGCCGTGTCCTCGTCGGAGCCGATCGGCCCCGACCGACCTTCGATCGTCGCCCGGCCGTCGACGGTGGCGGCAAAGTTCATCGCCACGAACGGGCGATCGTCACCTGCTCCCTCCCACGGCCGGTAGGGGTCGAGCTGCTCCTCGACGGTGGTCGGACCGGGTTCGGGAAGGAGGCGCCTCACCCGAGGCAGCCTACGCTCAGCTGTAGTCGTGCCAGCCGGCGAACTCGCGGCCGGCGAACTCGCTCAGGGCGGCGACGTCGGCGCCGAAGCGGCCCCGCAGCGTCTCGAACAGGTCGTCGGGCAGCTTCGGCTTCGGCGCCGGCGGCTTCTCCGGATCGTGCACGACCTTCTCGACGATCCAGCGCAGCGACTCCGGCAGGCGGTCGAAGTTGCGGTCGAAGGAGCGCAGGCCCGGCAGCTTCACCAGCTTCTCCATCACCTGGTATTTGTCGCCCTGCTTGGCGCTCGACTTCTCCCACTCGCGGTCGAACTGCTCCGAGGTGAAGCTCTCGTCGACGCCGGCGAAGGCAAAGGCCCGGCGCATCGTCGCCTCGCGTTCGCGCTGTAGTTCCTCCTGGGTGAAGATCGCGATCTGCTCGCGGTCGAACAGCTCCAGGTAAGGCTGTAGCTGCATCCAGTACAGCGAGCGCTGGATGTAGGAGGAGTCGGGCGCCGACAGGGTGGGGACCAGCTCGCGGGTCTCGTAGCCGGCGCCGGTGGCGTGCACCCAGTGCGAGAGGATGCGCTTGATCGGGTCGCGCACCATGTAGATCAGGCGGGCGTCGGGGCAATGCTCGCGGATGCGCGAGGCGACCCCCTGGAAGCGGGGCAGGTTGGTGTAGTGGGGCGATGACTCGCCGCGCACCTTGCAGCGCCCGTCGAAGCGGCTCGCGTACCAGTCGAGGCCGAGGTCCCAGTTCAGCTCCTCGACGAAGAAGTTCAGCTCCTTCGGCTTTGACATCTGGACCTCGGGGTGCAGGCCGAGGTAGTGGTGGATGCTGGTCGTGCCGCACTTCAGCCCGCCGACGATGATCAGGTTGGGCAGCGCGGCGTGGCGTTTACGCCGCCGCCGCAGGCGACTGTTGCGGTCGCCGGTGAAGCGCTCGCGAGCCCGCGCGCACATCGCTTCGTCGGCGGGATCGGGAGGTGTGGCGAGGGGGGCCTGGGTCATCTCGGGCTCAGACACGAGCGGGCTAGTGTAGCTGCGATGCCACTCGCCGACCTCGCCTCCAACATCGAGTCCTTCGGCCACGCCGCGGCCGAATTCTTCGGCCACCTCTCGGACATCGGCTGGACCGCCTTCGGCCTGGCGCTGCTCTGCCTGGCCGGGATGCAGCTGGCGCGCGCCTGGGCCTGGCGCAACGTCCTGCGCGCCGCCTATCCCGGCGTCCGCATCTCCTTCCTCCAGCTCGCCGCCGCCTATCTGGCGGGGGCGGGGATCAACGCGATCGTGCCGGCGCGGGCGGGCGACGTGACCAAGGTCTTCCTCGTCAAACGCCAGATTCCCGGCTCCTCCTATCCGGCGGTGACCTCCTCATTCCTCGTGCAGAGCGTCTTCGACACGACGGTCGGCCTGTTGGTGCTGCTCTTCGCGATCACCCAGGGGCTGCTGCCCGAGCCGCCGCGCCTGCCGGACCTGCCGGCATTCGAGATCTCCTTCTGGGCCGCCCATCCGCGCACCTTCCTGATCGTCGTCGCTGCTCTGCTCTTGGCGCTGGCGATCGCCGTCTACCTGCTAGCCCACCGCGTACGGCGCTTCTGGGACCGGGTCAAACAGGGCGTCACCGTCCTCACCACGCCCCGCCGCTACCTGCGTGAGGTCGCCGCCTGGCAGGGGGTCGGCTGGCTCCTCCGCTTCGCCGCCTTCTGGTTCTTCCTCGAGGCCTTCCAGATCGGCGGCTCGATCGGCAACGTGATGCTGGTGATGAGCGTGCAGGCGATCGCCAACGTAGTCCCCTTCACCCCGGGCGGGGCGGGCGCGCAGCAGGCCCTCTTGGTGGCGACCCTCAGCGGCCCCTCGCGTTCGGCGGTGCTCTCCTTCTCGGTCGGCACCCAGATCGCGATGGCCGCCTGGTCGGTGTTCCTCGGCTTCGCCGCGATCCTGCTCGTCTTCCGGACGACTGACTGGCGCGGCCTGATCAGCCAGGCCGAATCAGACCGCTCTGACGAGGTCCAGGCGTTGCCAGACAAGGACGCAGGGAGGCTGGCAAGGGGAGCGCACAGCTGATATGGCCGTCCGTTTGTCAAGCGCCCAACCACCGAAGGCCCGCAAAAGCGGGCCTTCTTCTTGGTCCAGGAGGCGGCGGTCGGCCTGGTGCGCGACTCGCGGTCAGGCTGATATGCGCGGGTTGGCTACCGCAGGACCGGATTTCGTCATAGCGCCCGCCGTCTAGGATCGGGCGTCGCCGCGGGGCGGCTGCCCATAGCTGAATCGCGGATGCGCTGCGCGAGTGGCCGAGGTCCCGCCGCCTCCTGGACCAAGCGATGTCGGTGGGATCAGTCGGCGGTTGATACCGCCCAGCAGAAGCCGGCAAGTTCGCGGGCGACGGCGACCGCGCAGAGGGTGCGACGCTTGCCGCGTTCTGAGTCGAGCCGGGCCCAGCTGCGATGCAGGCGCTGCTGGGCCTTCCAGGAGATCGCGCAGACCGCCTGCGGTTGGCCCTCCTGGCGCCGGCGCAGTTCACGACTCCTGCGCGGGACCCGTCGGTAGTGCCAGGCCGCCTCGACCAGCAGGCGCCGGGCGTGGCGGGAGCCCGACTTGGTGATCGAGCCCTGCCGCCGCCGCTCGCCGCTCGAATTCTCCGATGGCACCAGGCCGAGGTAGCTCATCAGCTGCGCGGGACGCTCGAAGCGCTCGAAGTCGCCGACCTCGGCGCAGAGGCCGAGGGCCGAGAGCGTGTCGATGCCGCGCAGGCAGCGCAGCCGGGCCACCTGCTGCTCCCATGGGGAGCCCGGGACCAGCGCGACCATCCGGGCCTCGAGATCGTCGCGACGCACGAGCAGCGCCTCGATCGACCCGACCCCGTCGAGCAGGACCGACTGCGCCACCGGCTCGGGCAGCTCGATCCCTGCGAGCCATTCGCGATGGCGCTCCGTCCAGTTGTTGCCCTCGAAGCGCAGGTCGTGGCGCAGCAGCAGCTTGCCGACCCGGTGACGGGCCCGCATCAGGTCGCCGCGCACGTCCTCCCGCGCCCGCACCAGGTCGCGCATCGCCTCCTCGGCCGGCGTCGGCACCCGCACCGCATGAAGGCCGCCGATCATCAGCAGGCGGACCAGCCGCTCGGCGTCGCGACGGTCGGTCTTCACCCGGTCCTGGGCCGGGCGCTCGATCTTGCCCGGGGCCGCGACCACGCAGGCGATGCCGCGCTCCTGCAGCGCCCGGGCCAGGCCGAAGCCGGTCGGGCCGGCCTCGTAGGCCACCCGCACCGGCGCCGGCAACCCGGCACAGAAGTCGGCCACCTCCTCGGTCGCCCCGCCCATCTTCCTCACCGCCAACTCGCCCGACTCGGAGTCGGCGATCGCCGCCACCACCTTTGCTGCGTGAACGTCGAGACCCACCCACGTCCTAACCTGACCCACGTCGGCACCCCCATGATTGCGGTACTCGCCGAGGCCGTCCCTCGGCGACGAACCCGCGCATCTCATGCGCGGGTGCCGACCCTTACGCGGGGTCCGGATCGAGCCGGCGCTCAGGTGGGCTGGCCATAGGGTCTAGTGCGCGACCCGCAGACGGCCGACTGAGGACGCCGTATGGCAACGCCTGGGGCCGTCAGCTTGACCAGCCGGGGTAGCGGCTCTTTACCCGCCAGCGCCAGGGGGGTTCCTCGCCGGGCGGGAAGTCGTAGTGGTCGCGGCCGGGGAGGGTCTCCAGCGGGACCAGGGCGGGGTCGTCCTTCAGCAGGACCCGGACGTGGCTCGCCGCTTCGACCTGGGCCTGAGTGGCGTGGCGGACGATGCTTTCCCAACCGAGGCCGGGGCGGTAGAGCCAGTAGGTCAGCTCGACCCAGCCCTCGCCGCGGCGGCGGTCGCGAAGCGCGGTGAAGGCGGTGGTGCGGCGGCCGGAAGCGGTCAGGTGGGGCCCGGCGGCGACGGCGCAGCTTTCGCTCCGACAGCGGCGGAAGTCGACCGGGGCGAGCGCGAGGCCCGAGGGGCCAGGCCGGGCGAATGGCGGCGGCGCCAGCGCGCGGGCGAGGCGGGCGAGCGGCCAGCCGTAGGCCGGCACCAGCGGGTGGTGGCGGCAGGCGTCGGGCAGCCGCGGGGCGCAGGCGATCCGCCGCGCAAGCGCCCCCGCCAACTCGTGGCGCGGGTCGAGGCCGTCCCCGGCCGCGACGACGGCGGCGATCGCGACCAGCAGCAGCAGCGCGACCAGCGCCGACAGGCCGGCCTGCTCGACGCTCGCTGAACCCACCTCGCTACGCATCGCCGCGAAGCTAGGCGGCTTCGGCGCGCGCGTGGCGCGCAGAATGCAACGTTTGTGTGTCCCCACACGCGCGGTCTGCCAACATGTCGGCAGATGGAGGGCGGTGGCTTCAACCTCTTCGGCGACCCGGACGAGTTCCGCGCCCGCATGGAGGAGCTGAGCGAGCAGATGCAGTCCTCTCAGCGGGTCGCCTGGGCCGATAACGCGATCCGCCTCGCGGTCGAGATGACCGTCGCCTCGATCGGCCGCCTCGACCTGACTGGCAACACCGGCGAGCAGGCGATGCAGGTCCGCGACGCGATCCGCGTCCTCTTCCCCGAGGCCGTCACCCTCGTCCGCGAGGCCCGCGAAGGCCTTTCCTGAACTCGCGGGAAGGTTTTTACCCCCTATAGGGGGGACAATGCTGCCGCGAGTCAGAGGAGCTCGAGCTCGATCGAGATCGCGCCGCCTCGGCGCAGGGCGGCGGCGGCGAGCTCGAGTGGTACGGCGACCAGCAGCGCCGGGATCGCGACGACGACGGTTATCAGCGTGTCGAGGCGGCGCTGCCAGGGCTTGCGCGCCGGCACCGCCGTTGCTCGGCCGAGCGCCCCCAGGGCGCCGTTGCGGCCGAAGGTGAAGCCGTTGAGGATCGTCTGCCACATCGCCGCGATGCCCGCACCCGGCGACCAGCGGGCGCGTTTGACGATCTGGTCGCGGCGGGCAACCAGGCGGCGCACGGCCTCGACCGTGAAGAGGTAGCGGGCGTCGGGGTCCAGGCCGGCCCAGCCGGCGCCACCGATCCAGGCGGAGAAGCCGCCCCGGTTGGCGATCCGCGGGCGCTCGCCGCCAAGCCGGTCGAGCGCGCGCAGCGCCTCCTCCGCGTCGCCGGGGCCGGCGACCGTGCCGAGCCCACAGCTCTCGCAGCGGCTGATCGGCCCGGCCAGGCCCGGCCGCGCGTCGATCCAGCCGAAGAGGGGCTCGCCGCAAGCCGGGCAGGGTGGGTTGTCGGGGCCGGCCCCCGCCTCCAGCGGGACCACCGGCGTGCGCTGCCGTGCGCTGCTCATCGCCCCGGTAGCGTACGCGGCGTGCAGCTTCGCGAGATCATGACCGCGGGAGTGATCACCGCCGCACCGGAGGCGAGCGCCGCCTCGGTCGCCCGCCAGATGCGCGACAGCCGCGTCGGCTCGGTCGTCCTCGTCGACCCCGCCGGCTCGCCGCTGGCGATGGTCACCGACCGCGACCTCGCCGTCCGCGTTCTCGCCGGGGATGTCGATCCCGGCGCCGCTGTCGGCGAGCACGCCTCGCGACCGCTGGTCTGCGGCGATCCCGGGATGGGGCTCGACGAGGCGGCCGCGCTGATGGTCCAGCACCGTGTCCGCCGCCTGCCCGTGGTTGAGTCCGGTGGGCTGGCCGGGATCGTCACCCTCGACGACATCGCCGTCCGCACCGGCAACCTCGAGGTCGCCCAGCGGATGACCGCCGAGGTGATCGAGGGCGCCCTGCCCCAGTTCTACTTCCACGAGCGGGACTGACGGTGCCGCGCGACAGGGCCGAGCAGCTCGCCTGGGAGGAGCGCTGGTCGCTGCCGGTGGCGCTCTGCACGCTCGTCGCCCTCCTCGCCTTCATCGCCGCCTGGATCGTCGCCGCCCAGGTGGGCAGCGGCGACGGCGAAGCGGAACTGCTGCGCGAAGTCGACGCCCACGCCACGGCGAGGGTCGTCTCCAGCATCCTGCAGGGCATCGGCATCGGCCTGCTGGCGGCGCCGCTCGCCTACCTCTTCCGCGCCGCCAAGGCGCGCAGCGAGCGGATGCGCGGGCAGCTGATCGGCGTCGTGATCGCGGCGCCGCTGTTCCTCACGGTGGCCGCGATCCTGACCGGCATCTCGACCGTCCACGCCGCCTCGGACTTCGTCTCCGGCGAACTGCCGCACCTGCTCGCGAAGGGAGTCAGCCTCGGCAGCGAGCGTGCTGATGACGCGGCGAGCGACGCGCTGACCGGCGACTCGCTGCGGCCGCTGGCCGCCGGCTTTGCCCTCGGCGGCCAGCTCGGCTTCATCGTCGCGATGTTCTACACCGCCCTCTACGCGATGCGGACCGGCCTGCTGACCCGCTTCTGGGGCTCGCTCGGCCTGGCCCTCGGCGCCGTCTCCTTCTTCCCGCTCCTCTTCCAGTTCGCCGTCCTCTGGTTCGTCTATCTCGGCCTCCTGATCGCCGGCCGAGTCCCCGGAGGCCGCCCCCCGGCCTGGGCCAAAGGGGAAGCCGTCCCTTGGCCAACCCCCGGAGAGAAAGCGGCTAGTGAATTGGAGCCCCCGCCCGAGGATCGCGAGAGCTAGCGAGCCCTACCCCGACCCCTCCACCCCAGCCCGCTTCCGCTGGGTCCGGATCTCACTGAGGATCCGCTCCAACCTCGGCTCCTGTGAGGAGTCGACATGGCTCATCGCCGCCGTCACCGAGGGGTGGACGGCCGCGATTCGCTCGTGCATCGCCTGGGCGACGGCGCGGTAGGCGGGGTGCCCCTCGCGGCCCGAGCGCAGCTCGATCAGGTGCATCGCCTCGCGCGCGTTGAGATCGAGCACGTAGCGGATCCGGTAAGCGAGGCAGAGGGCGTAGGGCGCCTGCTCGGCGAGGCCGGCCGCGCGCAGGCGGTCATACTCGGCGCGGGAGACCTCGAGCGCCCGGTCGAATTCCTCGCCGGCGCCCGCCTCGCGCACCTCCTCCGGCACGCCGGCGCCGAGGTCGGGCCCCAGGCGTTGCCACTGGCAGGTCAGCATCCGGTGGCGCTGAAGATCGCGGAAGGCGCCGTAGTCGGAGACGATCTCGAAGCGGTAGCGAAGCGCCTCGAAGCCACGCCCCGGGCGGTGGCGCCGGTTTGCCCGCTCGCCGACCAGGTCCGCCAGCAGCTGCGCCCTCTCTTCGCGGTCGAGCACGTCGACGCGGCCGCGGATCTCGGTCTCCGAGGCGGAGGCCGACTCGAACAGGCAGGCGGCGAGCAGGTCCTCTTCGCTGCCGTCGACGTGGATCAGCTCGACCGACGGGGTGCCCTCGCCGCCGCCGCGGCGGTCAAGGCCGAGCCGCCCCACCCAGCCCTCGGTTGCCTCGCGCCGCCGCTGCAGGTAGGAGACCCACTCGCCGCCGCGGTCGGGCCGCTCGACCCGCGAGACAAAGCTCGGCATCACCTGCTGGAGCTCGCGCAGGATCATGCCGCCGTACTCGCGTGCCTCGGGCAGCGGCGAGGCCATCAGCCGCAGCAGCAGCTGCTCGTAGGCCTGGCCGGTGGCATAGATGCCGACGTGGCTCAGCGTCGCCGCCGGCAGCAGGCCGCGCAGCAGGTCGAGCGCCTTGGCCCGGATCGAGCGCCGCCAGGCCGCCTCTGGTTCCTCGCCCCGGGGCCAGCGCTCCGCCGCCCACTCCTCGACCCGGCCGAGCGAGCGCGAGTAGATCGCGAACAGCTCGTCCATCGCGGCGCCGAACTCGGGCCCCAGCTCCTCGTCGCGGTAGTAGCGGTAGCCGCCGCCGGCGTCCTTGGGCAGCGGCTTGTCGTAGGGGATGTAGCGGGTCGACTGCTCCAGGTAGGCGGCGAGGCGACCGCGCTGGAGGACCTTGGTGAGGACGTTGGAGACCCACTCGCAGGCGATGTGGGCGCCTCCCACCTGGGCGATCGAGTCGTCGCCGTAGCCGAGGAAGACGCGTTCGTAGAGCTTTGCCGCGCGCTCTCCCTCGGCCCCGTCGAAGGGCCGCTCGCCGGCCGGGGTTTCGGCCGCGAACTCCTCCAGGTAGAGCCGCCGCACCGTCCCCGAATAGCGCGAATAGCGGGCAAAAAGCGCCCCCTTCACCGTCTCCGGCAGGTTGACGAGCGCGAACACGGGTCGATCGAGATTGGTGAAGTGGGGGGTGAGCAGCTCTCGCTCCTCCGCGGTGAAGGACTCGACCGGGTAGCGCACCGGCGCATCGTAGCCGCGCCTCAAGACGCGGCTGAACGCCACGCATCCGATATTGACCACACCCAAGTGGGGTCAATGTCGGATGCGGTTGGGCGGGGCCGCCATCAGCTCGACCGTATGGCCGCCCGGGGCGAGCGCCTTGGCGCGCGGCGCGCCCCAGTGCTCGCGGCCCGGCGTCACCTCGATCCCGGCCCGGCGCAGGCGCTGCACCGTCCCGTCGAAGTCGACGACGACTACCGCCGCGTGGCCGTGTGGCGGCACGACCGGCGAGGGGTTGCGTTCGAGGTGGATCTGCGTCCCCTCGCGTTCGACCCAGACGAAGGTCTCCGCCAGCGCCGCCGGAGCCTCGACCCGCTCGAATCCCAACAGCCCCCAGAACTCGACAAAGCGCTCGACGTCCTCCGGCCTCACCTCGAGCGTCACATGCTGGAGCATCGTGCGAAGCGTAGTCGCAGAGCCACCGCGGGCCGGGCTCTTCGCGGCCTAGGCTCCGAGTTGCGCGGCACGCCTCCTCATCAGCGCGACGATGCGATCGATCACCGGGCGGTGCCAGCCCTCCGCCCTGGCGGTGGCCGCCAGGGCCTCGGCGCAGGCGAGGATCCGCTCGGTTCGCTCGATGACAAGCGTCGCCAGCTCGGCGCCGGTCCCGGCCTCTTTTCCGAGCCTTCGCCAGGCCTCCATGTCGACCTGCGCCGGATCGTCGATACCGCCGATCCGCATTGCCAGCGCCGGCTCGGATCTCTCGTACACCTGGGTCGAGACGAGGTCGTAGAGGGGTGCCAGGCGGACGCCGGCAACCGGGTCGTAGAGCAACGCGAAGTTCTTGCCGTGGGCGTCGCTGTTGCCGATCAGGAAGTTCAGCAGGATCGCCTCGATCGCCTTGACGACGTCCGCCGCCGCGCGAGGCGAGCCGGTGCCGCGCAGCAGGCGGACGATCGCGGCGATCGACGGTCCGCCGGAGGCTTCGTACTTGTCCACCGGGACGATCCCGAGCGCCTGGCACATGTCCTCCTGGTGGATGCGTTCGATGCGCCCGCCGCCGACCGGCAGGCGGTCGAACCGCTCGATGTATAGGCAGGGGCGTTCGCCGATCTCCAAGGGTTCCGCTCTGGCGGCGTCGAGCCCCGCCGAGCTCGCCAGGCGCAGGCAGAAGGCCTCGTTGGCGACGATCTCGGGGTACTCCCCATGCTCCGGCTTGAGGATGCAGGTGCTGGGTGCTCCTTCCAGCGGCTGGCCGAACTCGCCGTTCGGCGAGCGGACGAGCACCAGCTTCTCCTGGACGCCACCCAGGCTGAGCCGCACGCCGGTGGCCCGCCCCTCGATGCCGAGCGGGTGCTCGGGAAGCTCCTCGATCAAGCGTTCCAGATCGGCTTCGGCAAGCGCGGCGATCTCGCCCTTGCGCTTCTCGTGCCCCTCGCCGGCGGGGAGGACAACGACCGCACCTGCGCAATCGGCGCCTAGTGCGGCGAGCAGCGCGAAGCCGTCCTCCTCGCTGACTTCGAGCGAGTGTGCGAGGCTCGAGCGGACGGCACTCTCGGGCAGGAGCCCGTCGAAGAAGGGCCTCGCTTCCGCCGGCGAAAACTCCCCCTCCTGCACGGGGAGCGAAGCTGAGAGGACCACCGAGCCCAGCTCATGACGCGCGACGACGTCCGCGCTGTACCTGAACCGATACCGCTTTGGGCCGCGGCGCTCGACGACGCCGACGTGGGCGTCGGAGAGGTAGACGTCCAGCTCCGCCCCTGCCTCGCCACTCACCGCGGGCCCTCGGGCTCGGCAGGGGGTCTCGGGGAGCGCTCGGTCACGGTCAGCTCCAGGCCGAGCACGTCGAGGACCCGGCCGAGGGTGTCGAGTCGGCTGGTCGGCTTCCCGTGCTCGAGCTGGTGGATCGCGCGAGTGCTCACCCCGGCGGCGACTGCCAGCTCGTCCTGCCTGAGGCCGAGCGCTTTCCTGCTCTGCCTTATTTGCCGGCCAATTCCCTGCGGACCCAAGGCCGGTTCGGGACGAATCTGCATGATCGTGCAGTTTAGCAGCAATCAGGCGGAAAATGGAAGTGATCTGCAGGATCGTGCAGATCAAGTTATCCCCGGGCAATCTCTCGGGTATTCACGCGGCTAACTGCATGATCGTGCAGATCGCTTAGAGCAGCAGCGAGGCGAGGGCGGCGAGGACGACGATCGTCGTCGACCAGGTGACGGCCTCGGCGGTGATCTCCATGTCGAGGCCGTAAGCGTGGGCGACGACCATCGAGTTGATCCCGGAGGGCATTGCCGCCATCAGGCGGTAGGCGGCGGGGAGGTCGATCAGCGGCGCGGCGAGCAGGGTTAGCAGGGCGGGGACCAGGAGCAGGCGCGAGCCGAGGGCGACCAGGACGGGCCGGGTCAGCGGCGGCGGCATCGGCAGCTCGCCGTGTTCGGCGTTCTCGGCCAGGGTGGCGCCGACGGCGAAGAAGCCGATCGGCAGGATCGCCACCAGCAGCGCCTGCGAGAGGTCGACCAGGGCTTGCGGCGCCAGCGCGTCGGGGGCGAGGATGCCGGCGATCGCCGCGTACAGCGGCGGGTTGCGGGTGAAGAAGGCGCGCACGCGGTCCCGCGGGCCTTCGCCGGCCTTGGTCCCCAGCGCCGCGCCGACGGCGAAGGCGCCGAGCAGCAGGCAGGGCCCGGTGACGAGGACGTCGTAGAGGACCGCGGTCGGCAGCTCATCGCGGCCCAGTAGCGCCACGGTCAGCGGGTAGCCGAGGTAGCCCGTGTTGACGCTGAGCACGGTGCAGACGACCGCGCCGGTGCGCGGATTCGAGAGGTGCAGGACACGGCTCGCCAGCAGGTAGGCGGCGAACGCGCCCAGCGAGGAGGCGACGAGCCCGAGCACCAGCCCGACGCCGTGGCTGACGTCGATCCGGCTGGCGGCGATGTTGAAGAAGATCACCGGCGGCAGCAGCGCGTAGAGCATCAGCGTCAGCGAGCGACGCGCCGCCCGCGCCGCGGCCTGCGGCCGCCGTCGCTCCGCCCAGACGCCGACCGCGACCGCGGCGGCGATCGTCGCCGCGGTCAGCAGGGCGATCATGGCGGCACCCTTTCAGGTTCGGGGCGCCGCTCGCTCAGCCCGCGTACAGGGCCTCGATCTCGGTCTCGTAGCGGCGCTCGATCGGGCGTCGCTTCAGCTTCAGGGTCGGCGTCAGCTCCTCGCCGCCCGGCAGCCACTCGCCCTGGATCACCGTGAAGCGCTTGATCTGCTCGACCCGCGAGAGGCGCTCGTTGGCCGCCGCCACGGCCGCCGCCACCTCCTCGGCGATCGCCTCGTCCTCGCCCGACGCGCCGCGGGCCGCGAGCGTCTCCTGGTCGAGGGTCAGCAGCGCGACGTTGTAGGGCCGGCCGTCGCCGATCGCCACCGCCTGGGCGATCAGCGTCGAGGCTGCCTTCAGCTTTGCCTCGATGTTCGCCGGCGACATGTTCTTGCCGGCGGCGTTGATGATCAGCTCCTTCTTGCGGTCGACGATCCGCAGGTAGCCCTGCTCGTCGAATTCGCCGACGTCGCCGCTGTGCAGCCAGCCGTCCTCGTCGAGCGCCTCGGCGGTCTTCTCCGGCATGCCGCGGTAGCCGGCCATCACCTGCGGGCCGCGCACCAGCACCTCGCCGTCCTCGGCGAGCCTCACCTCCGTTCCCGGGATCGGCGGGCCGACGGTTCCCACCCGGATCCGGCCGGGTGGGTTCAGCGTGGCGATCGCGCTGGTCTCGGACATGCCCCAGGTCTCGCAGATCTCTATCCCCAGGGCGAGGAAGAACTCGAGCACCTCGGGCGGCGTCGGGGCGGCGCCGACGACGAACGATTCGACCTCATCGAGGCCGAGCATCGCGCGGATCTTCGCGAGGACCTGCTCGTCGGCGCGCTCCCACTCGGCCTCCAGCTCGGCGGGCACCTCGCCCTCCATGTGGGCGGCCGCGCGCCGCCGGCCGACCGCCATCGCCCACTCGGCCGCGGCGCGTTTCTCGGGGTCCGCCTCAGCCGCCATCCCCATCTCCAGCGCGGCCTTCAGTTTCTCCCAGATGCGCGGCACGCCACCCCACGCGGTCGGCCGCACCTCGATCGAGTAAGCGACCATCTCGCGAGGGTTCGGGCAGCAGTAGACGGTGGTGCCGAACAGCATCTGCGCGTAGTGCGCCGCCCAGCGGTCGGCGATGTGGGCGCTGGGCAGGAAGGAGATCGTGCGGCCACCCGGCTTCACCTCCTGCACCTCCTCGCAGGCCCGCCAGACCGCCAGCATGTTGGCGTGGGTCAATTGCACCCCCTTGGGCGGCCCGGTGGTGCCCGAGGTGTAGATCAGGCAGAGCACGTCCTCGGGCTCGACCGCGCGCCACGCCGCCTCGAAGTCGAACCCCGGGTCGCCCATCTCCTCCAGCTCGGAGATCGAGATCGTGCCCGCCGGCGCCTCGCCGTCGACCACGACGACGTGCTCGAGGCTCTCGGTCGACTCGCGCGCGGCCAGCACCGTCTCCAGGAAGGCTCCCTCGGTGACGATCACGCGGTTGCCGGCGTTGCCGACCACGTACTCGACCTGCTCGGGCGAGGAGGTGTTGTAGACCGAGAAGCAGGTCGCTCCTAGGTGCATTGCGGCGCAATCGGTCAGGTGCAGCGCCGGCCGGTTGACGAGCATGAACCCCACCGTGTCGCCGCGCTTTACCCCCAGCGCCGCGAGGCCGGCGGCGCGCCTGCGGACCGTGTCCGCGTAGTCCCTCCAGCTCGCCCCGTAGTCCGTGTCCTTCAACCGCAGCGCCGGGTCGTCGCCGCGCTCCTCGGCGGTCAGCTGAAACGCCTCGCACATCGTCTCGGCCGATAAGGCTCTGTGCCGCGAAGTCATCGTCTGACCCTATAGCGGCCGATCGTGCCCCGCGCCGTTGGCGTCGCTCAGAAGAGCGAGGCGCCGGCCTGTTGTGCGAACTCGACCAGCGGCTGCGGGATGACGCCGAAGAAGACGGCGCCCGCCGCGGCGAGCAGGGCCGGGCCGACCAGGTAGGCGCGGCGGCCCGCGCCGGGGTCGATCGGGTCGGCCTCGGGTGCGGCGCCGGCGATCGCCGGGGTCGCCGCCACGCCGGCTTCCCCGCCCGGCCGCATCCACATCGCCGCCACCACCCGCAGGTAGTAGGCGAGCGAGATCATCGTGCCGACGGCGATGAAGACCGCCAGCCAGGTGTAGTCGCCTTCGACCAGGGCCTCGATCAGGTAGAGCTTGCCGATGAAGCCGACCGTCGCCGGCAGGCCGGCCAGGGCCAGCATCGAGATCGTCAGCGGCCAGGCCAGCAGCGGCCGCTCGCGGCCGAGCCCGCGCACCGCCGCGATGTCGTCGCCGTAGGCGGTCTCGCGCTCGCGGGCGACGACCACCGCGAAGGCCGCCATGTTCATCAGCGCGTAGCCGGCCAGGTAGAAGACGAGCGCGTCGACGCCGGCGCGGCTGGCGACGACGAGGCCACCGAGGATGTAGCCGGCCTGGGCGATGCCGGAGTAGCCGAGCAGGCGCTTGAGCGAGTCCTGGCCGAGGGCACCGACGTTGCCGACCACGATCGAGACCGCGGCGAGGGCCGCCAGGGCCGGCTGCCACTCGCTCGCCTGCGGCAGCAGCGCGACGTCGAAGAAGCGGACGAAGACGGCGAAGGCCGCCGCCTTGGTCGCCACCGCCATGAAGGCGGTGATCGGGCTCGGCGCCCCCTCGTAGACGTCGGGCGTCCACTGGTGGAAGGGCGCGATCGAGGTCTTGAAGGCGAGCCCGACCGCGGCCATCGCGATCCCCACCAGGACCAGCGGGTCGCCGAGCAGGCCCTCCTGGCCGATCCCGGCGGCGATCCCGGCGAAGTCGGTCGAGCCGGAGCCGCCGTAGAGGAAGGCCATCCCGTAGAGCAGCGTCGCCGAGCCGAGCGAGCCGACGATCAGGTACTTGAGGCCCGACTCGAGCGAGCGCTCGTGGCGCAGGTTGGTCGCGCAGAGGATGTAGAGGGGGATCGAGAGGGTCTCGATCGCGACGAAGAAGGTGACCAGGTTCTGCGCCTGGGCGAGCAGGGTCATTCCCAGCACCGAGCCGAGCAGCAGCGCGTGGTACTCGCCGAGGCCGGCGTCCTCGGCGGCCGGCTCGCGGATCGAGAGCAGCACCGCGAAGGCGGCGCTGAGGACGGCGATCAGCGAGATCGCGATCGCCAGGTCGTCGAGCCGCAGCGCCCCGGCGACCAGGTCGATCGGCTCGTTCCAGTTCCAGATCAAAAGGCCGGAGGTAGCCGCCAGCGTCAGCAGCGTCAGCCCCGGAGGGGTGCGCTGCAGTGGCTTGAAGACCGCGGCGATCAGCAGCAGGCAGACGCCCACCGTGAGTGCGATGACCGGCGAGAGCGCCGCGTAGTCGATGTGGGGGGCCTGGAAGTTCATTTGCGGGCCAGCGTCCCCTCGGCCGGTTCGTGCAGGGCGGCGATCCGCGCCTGCACCGAGGGGTCGGTCCGCTTCAGGATCAGCTGCGGGTAGAGCGCCAGACCGAGGATGCAGAGCACCAGCGGCGCCAGGACCAAGCCGTCGCGGAGGCCGATCTCGCGCGAGGCGACCGCCTCCGGGCGGCGGTTGTGCATCGTCCGCTGGTAGAGGCGCAGGGCATAGAAGGCGGCCATCGCCACGCCGCTGACGGCGACGAAGGCGAAGACGATCTTCGCCTGGAAGAGGCCGTTGAGGATGTAGAACTCGGCGACGAAGTTGGCCGAGCCGGGCATCGCCAGGACCGCCAGGGTGACGATCAAGAAGAGCGCCGCCAGCACCGGCGCGCGCATCGCCATGCCGCCCATCTCGCGCAGGTCCTCCGTGCCGGAGCGCTCGGCGAGCAGCGCGACGACGATGAACAGCGGCGCCACCACCAGCCCGTGGTTGACCATCTGCAGGACTGCGCCGTTTGCCCCGTCGGCTCGCAGGGCGAAGATCCCGGCGGTGATGAAGCCGAGCTGGGCGACCGAGGAGTAGCCGCCGACCAGGCGCACGTTGGTCTGGGTGAAGGCCATCACCGAGCCGTAGAGGATCGATGCCAGGGCGATCACCAGCACGACCTCCTGGAACTGCACCGTCGCGTCGGGGAAGAGCGGCAGCACGACCCGCAGGAAGCCGTAGGCGCCGACCTTGGCCAGCACCCCCGAGAAGACCGCCAGCACCGGCAGCGGCGCCGCCCGGTAGGCGTCGGGCATCCAGCCGTGCAGGAGGAAGGCCGGCATCTTCACCAGGAAGGCGGCGGCGAAGAACCAGAAGATCCAGCGCTGGCTGCCCTCGCCGACCGGGTGCTGGGCCAGTTCGGCGATCGAGAAGCTGACGTGGCCACCGTCGGCGGCGATGATCGCCGTCGCGATCGCCCCGACCAGCATCAGCAGCGAGCCGACCAGCGTGTAGACGATCATCTTCAGCGTCGCCGCCGACGCGGTCGGGCCGTCCTCGCGGTCGCTCCCCCAGGCGCCGAAGAGGAAGTAGAACGGGACCAGCATCAGGTCGAAGAAGAGGACGAAGAGCAGCAGGTCCTGGGCGAGGAAGGAGCCGAGCGTCGCCGTCTCGGCCAGCAGCATCATCAGGAAGAAGAGCTGCGGCCGCTCCTGCTCGCGCAGGGCGGCGAAGGCGGTCGCGCCGGTCCAGAGCAGCGCCGTCAGCAGCACGAGGAAGACGTTGAGCCCGTCGAGGCCGAGGCTGTAGTCGACGCCGAGCCCGGGGATCCAGTTGACGTCGACGGTGTTCTGCAGGCCGGAAGCTCCCGAGTCGAAGCCGGCCAGCAGGGCGATCGCCAGCCCCAGGGTCACCGCCGCGCCCAGCGTCGCCCACCAGCCGGCGAAGCGCTTCGGCACGAAGAGGCCGAGCAGGCCGAAAACGAGCGGGGTCCAGAGCAACGAGTTGGTCATCGGCTCCGCCTCATGAGCTGCTCAGCAGGAAGTAGAGGGCGAGGCCGGCAAAGCCGGTAAGCAGCAGCAAGGCGTAGCTGCGCACGAAGCCGCTCTGCACGACGCGGACGATGCCGCCGGCGCCGCGCACCGTCTCCGCCGTGCCGCTGACGAGGCCGTCGACCACCAGGCGCTCGAAGGTGCGGTTGGCGAAGCGGCCGATGGCCAGCGCCGGCCGCACCACCAGGAAGTCGATCGCCTCGTCGAAGTACCACTTATTGACGGCCAGCTCGTACAGCGGTCGCAGGCGCGCCCGGAACAGGGCCGGCAGCTCCGGTCGCCGCGCCCACAGGAGCCAGGCGGTGGCGATCCCGAGCAGCGAGATCGCGCCGCCGATCGCCAGGCCGCGCCACTCGGCGCCGACCGTCGGGTGGACCTCGCTCAGCGGCGAGCCGGCGAAGACCGGATCGAGGAAGGAGAAGAGGACGTTGTCGACGCCGGGGACCTGGATCAGACCGGCGAACAGGGCGCCGAAGCCGAGCACCGCCATCGCCACCGCCATCGGCCGGGATTGCTCGGCGATGTGGTGTTCGGCGCCGGGGAAGCCGACCTCGGCGTCCTCCAGCTCTTCGTTGGCCGGGTTGATCGGCGGCCCGTGGTGCAGGTGGCCGGTGTCGATCAGCTCCTGCGCCTCCGGGCAGGGCGCCCCCGGCAGCACCCGGAAGATCAGCCGGAAGGTGTAGAGCGCGGTGAGGAAGGCGCCGACGTAGCCCCCGAACGCCATCCAGGTGTACATGCCGCCGCGCGCCTCGGCATAGGCGAGGATCGAGTCCTTCGAGAAGAAGCCCGAGGTGAGCGGGAAGGCGGCCAGCGCCAGCCCGCCGATCAAGAGCATCAGCGAGGTGAACCGCATCGCCTTCCAGAAGCCGCTCATCCGGTCGATGTCCTGGCGGTTGGCCATCGCCGAGATGATCGAGCCGGCGGCCATGAAGAGCAGCGCCTTGAAGAAGGCGTGGGTCATCAGGTGGAAGAGGCCCTGCGCGTAGGCGCCGATCGAGACGCCCATGATCATGTAGCCGATCTGGCTCATCGTCGAGTAGGCGATCGCCCGCTTCAGGTCGGTCATCGCGATCGCGATCGTGCCGGCGACCAGCAGCGTCGCCAGGCCGGTGAAGGCGGCGATGTCGGCGGCGGTCGGAGCCAGGTAGAAGAGGACGTGGGTGCGGGCGATCAGGTAGACGCCGGCGGTGACCATCGTCGCCGCGTGGATCAGCGAGGAGACCGGCGTCGGGCCCTCCATCGCGTCCGGCAGCCAGGTGTGGAGCGGCAGCTGCGCCGACTTGGCGAAGGCGCCGAGGAGCAGCAGCAGGCAGATCGCGGTAATCGTCCAGCCACCGCGGTCGAAGGCGTCGGGGGCGGCGGCGAAGACGGCGCCGTAGTCGAACGTCCCCAGCTCGCGGAAGATCAGAAAGGCCGCCAGCACCAGGCCGATATCGCCGACGACGTTGATCACGAAGGCCTTCATCCCCGCCCTGGTCGCCGTCGTGCGCCGGTACCAGAAGCTGATCAGCGCGTAGGAGGCGAAGCCGACGAAGGCCCAGCCGACTATCAGCAGGACGAAGTTGCCGGCGAGGACCAGCAGCAGCATCGAGAAGACGAAGAAGTTGAGGTAGGCGAAGAAGCGGTGGTAGCCCTCGTCGGAGCGCATGTATCCGAACGAGTAGAGGTGGATCAGCGCCGAGACCCCGCTGACGACGAGGATCATGAAGGTCGAGAGCGCGTCGACGTAGATGCCGAGCTGGATGTCGAGGCCGGCGGCGCCGGCGTAGGTGTAGAGCGAGGAGGCGTGGTGGCGCGCCTCGGGCTCCTCGCCCAGCAGGCTGATGAGGGCGGCGAGCGCGCAGGCGAAGGCGAGGCCGATCGCCGCCGTGCCGATCGCGCCGGCGGCCCGCGCCGGGATCGCCCGGAAGCCGAGCGAGACGACCACCGCGCCGAGCAGCGGGAAGAGCAGGACCAGCCAGGCCCAAGATGAAGCGCTCACGCTGTCCTCCCGGCGCTCATCCGCGCAGCTCCCGCAGCTCGTCGACGTCGAGCGGCAGCCGGCGGCGGAAGATGGCGACGATCAGGCCGAGGCCGACTACCACCTCGCAGGCGGCGACGACCATCACCACCAGGGCGAAGATCTGCCCCTGGCCGTTGCCGACCATGCGACTGAAGGCGATCAGCGCCAGGTTGCCGGCATTCAGCATCAGCTCCAGGCAGAGCAGGATCACGACCGGGTTGCGGCGCACCAGGATGCCCATCGCGCCGATTCCGAACAAGAGGCTGGACAGGACTACGTACCACTCGGCGCTCATCGGGCGGGGGACACCCCCTCCTCACGCTTCGCAGAGTGTTCAGAGGGGGCACCGACGCCCCTTCTCGATGCGAGGACCACCGCACCCACGGCGGCCAGCATCAAGAGCACCGAGGTTGCCTCGAAGGGGATCAGGAACTTCTCCAGGAGGAGGTTGCCGATCGCGGCCGGGTCGCCGAAGCCGGCGGCGACGTCGGGCCCGTCGCTGCTCAGCGCGCGAAGGGAGGACGCGAGGACCGCCACCGAGAGCTCGACGAAGAGGGCGACGCCGAGCAGGGGGGCGAGGAAGCGCTGGCCGGGGATCGGCTCCCAGGCGGACTCGGTCTGGCCGCCGACGTAGGCGGCGACGAAGACGTAGAGGACGACGACCGCGCCGGCGTAGACGACCACCTGGGCGGCGGCGAGGAAGGCCGCGGTGAGCAGCAAGAAGAGGACTGCGAGCGAGAAGAGGTGGACGACCAGCGCCAGCACGCCGTAGAAGGGGTTGCGCATCGCGACGACGCCGATCGCGCCGCCGAGGGCGCCGATCGCGGCGGCGAAGAAGAGCACCGCTTCCATCAGGCGGCGCCCCCGCGCGGATTGACGCTGCCGCCGGCGTGTGGTTTCGTGAACCCCCACTCACCCTTTGCGACAGAGGAGAAGGAATGGACACCTATGTGATCTTGAGGCGGAACGGCTGGCAGAGCCCGGCGGATCTCGAACAGGCGGCGGAGCGGTCCAGGCAGGTCGGCGACGAGGAGATGTCCGACGACATCAGCTGGATCCGCAGCTACGTCCTTGCCGAGGACGACGGCACCGTTGGCACGGTCTGCGTTTACCAGGCGTCGAGCGCCGATGCGGTCCGGGAGCACGCCAGCCGCGCCGGCCTCCCCGCCGACGAGGTGATCCCCGTCGCCGACACGGTCCTGGTGCGCGCCGACCCCTCTTAGGCCGGCACTCATTCGCCCTCCGCTTTCAGCGGCGTCCGCTCGAGCGGGTCGGCGAGCAGCATCTCCTTGGTGAAGATCAGGTTCTCGCGGTCGTAGTCGGCCATCTCGTAGTCGTGGCCCATCGTGATCGCGTCGAAGGGGCAGGCGATCTCGCAGTAGCCGCAGAAGATGCAGCGCGAGAGGTTGATCTCGTAGACGGCGGCGTAGCGCTCGCCGGCCGAGACCCGCTCGCCGGGGATGTTCTCGGCGGCGACGACGCGGATGCAGTCGGCCGGGCAGGCCGCGGCGCAGAGCGAACAGCCGACGCATTTCTCCAGGCCGGTGTCCTCGAAGCGGTGCAGTTTGTGGCGTCCGCGGAAGCGCGGGTAGACCGGCGTCTTCTCCTCGGGGTACTGGATCGTCATCGGCCCCTCGATCAGCCGCGCCATCGTCGTCTTCAGCCCGCGCAGCGTCTCGCCGAAGGCACGGTAGGCGCCGCCGACCCCGCCCGGCTCCGGCCCGCGCTGGACCTCGACCACGTCCTGGTCCTTCAGGTAGGGGAACTCAGCCATCGCCTCGCCCTTCTGGCGAGTTTGCTTCGCATAGCGGCACAAAGTCGCCAGTCGCTCTCACGCGACCACCACCAGGACCGCGGTGACGAGGACGTTCAAGGTCGCTAGCGGCAGCAGCACCTTCCAGCCGAAGCTCATCAGCTGGTCGTAGCGCAGCCGCGGCAGCGTCGCCCGCACCCAGATGAAGAAGAAGACGAGGCAGAACATCTTCGCCAGCATCCAGATCGGGTCGAGCCAGCCCGGCCCGGGGCCCATCCAGCCGCCGAGGAACATCGCCGTGGCGACGCCGCAGACGACGATGATCTCCAGGTACTCGACCATCAAGAAGCTGCCGAACCGCATCCCCCCGTACTCGGTCATGAAGCCCTGCACCAGTTCGGCGTCGGCCTCGGGCATGTCGAAGGGCGTGCGGTTGGTCTCGGCGAAGCCGGCCAGCATGAAGATCAGGAAGCCGACGAGCTGGGGGACGACGAACCAGAGCGCGCCCTGCGCCTCGACGATGTCGACCAGCGAGAGCGAGCCGCCCATCATGATCACGCCGAGCAGCGCCAGGCCCATCGAGACCTCGTAGGAGATCAGCTGCGCGGCGCCGCGCATCGCCCCCAGCAGGCTGTACTTCGAGCCCGAGGACCAACCGCCCAGCAGCAGGCCGTAGAAGGCGAGCGAGCCGACCGCGAAGAAGTAGAGGATGCCGATCGGAACGTCGATCCCGTAGAGGCCGACGCCGTCCTGGACGTTGCCCCAGGGGATGATCGCCAGCGCCATGATCCCCGAGAGGACCGGCAGCAGCGGTCCCAACACGTAGAGCAGCGGCACCGCGTTGGCCGGGCGGAAGCCCTGCTTGCTGATCAGTTTGAAGAGGTCGGCGAGCGGCTGTAGCAGGCCGAAGGGGCCGACCCGGTTGGGTCCGTAGCGGTGCTGGAAGCGGCCGATCAGCTTGCGCTCGAAGACCGTCATCACCGGCACGATCCCGAAGATCACGGCGAAGATCACCAGCGACTTGACGACCATGATCCAGGTCGCTTCGACGAAGGTCGTGTCGGCCAAGAGCAGCATCAGCTCTCGACCTTCTGGATCGCCACCTCGACCGGCCCGCCGTTCAGCAGGCTGTTGGCGTTGTCCTCGGCTAGGCCCTCGATCAGGAAGCAGGTTCCGGCCTGGATCCGCTCTTTGATCGAGACGCGGGCTTCGACGCCGGTCCCGTTCTGCGACACCCGCACCTGGTCGCCGCTCGCCAGCCCCATTCGCTCCGCATCGGCCGGCGACAGCTCGACCCTCTGTTGCGGCTGCAGGAACCTCAGCGGTGGATTCAGCTCCGTAATCGGCCCTGCCCACAGATCGCGGTAGGTGCCAAGCGACAAAGAGCCGCCGCCCACGGGGCCGGGGGCCGCTGCCGGCACCCCCTCTTCACTCTTTCCGGGACGGGGGAGGGACGAGGCTGCGTCGCGATCCTGCCAGCGGACGCCGCGACCCGCGATCGCCGAGTCGTCGATGCCGGCGTAGAAGGGGACAGCGTCGGCCAAAGCTGCGAAAGCGGAGGGTTGGGACGTGATGCCGGTGTCGTGACCCAGCGCGAGGGATAGCTCCGCGAGCACCCCCCAATTGGGGCGGATGTCGCCGGGGCGGCCGGCGCTGGGGCGGACCCGCTGCAGTCGCCCGTCTGGGTGGGTGACCGTGCCGTCTTTCTCGGCGTGCGTCTCGAGCGGGAAGACGACGTCGGCCTTGGCCGTCGTTGCAGTCTCGAAAGTTGAAAAGCAGATGACGTGGTCGGCTGCCGTTAGGGCGCGATCCCAGGCTGCCGTGTCCGGGAAGTCCCGCAGGGGATCTACGCCGAAGAGGATCAGGGACTTCAGCTCGCCGGACTCGAGGGCCGCGCGGATCTCCTCAGTGTCCTTGCCGGTTGCTGCCGTTGTGCTGCCGTCGGCCGTGCGCACGGCCGGCTCCGCGAAGCCGGGACCGGCGTCGGGGAGACAGCCGGCCTCGCGCAGGCCGCGGGCGTTGGTCAGGTCGGGGACTTCGAGCAGGCCGCTGCCGTCCTTGCCGGCCAGGTCCAGTGCCGCGGCCAGGTCGAGCAGGGCGGCGATGGCGCCTTCGCCCTCACGGCCGATGCGCTCGCCCCAGATGACGACGATGCGCTCGGCATCGCGCAGGACGCCGGCAGCACCGTCCTCCGTGCCGTTCCGCAGCGCCGCGGCCAGCTCGGCGAGGAAGCGGGTCGCCCCGCCCGGCGCATAGCGCTCCGCTGCCGCGGCGCCGCCGTCGAGCGTCGTCGGGCGGTCGGTGGCGAGCGCCAGCTTGGCCCCGTTGCGGCGCATCGCCTTGCGGATCCGCAGGTCGATGATCGGCGAGCTGTGCAGCGGGTCGCTGCCGACGACGAGGATCGCGTCGGCGGCGTCGATGTCGCGCACCCGCGCCGAGAGATGCGGTTGCGCCAGCCGCAGCAGCGCCTCACGTCCAGGGCCGGTCGCCATACGCGACTCGACATGAGGCGAGCCGAGGGCGTCGCGCACGATGCGCTGGACGAGGTAGCCCTCCTCGTTGGAGGCGTCACCGACGATCGCGGCGACCCTGCTCGGCGCAGCCGACATTGACCCCCCCCTGGTGTGGTCAATCTCGGCTGCGCCCGCCCGCAGGCCCGCCGCCGCCTTGGCGATCGCCTCGTCCCAGCCGACCGGGCCGCCGCGGAGGCGCGGCCCGCGCACCCGCTCCTCGGCCGCGAACATCTCGAAGCCGTAGCGGCCGCGGTCGCAGAGCCAGCCGTCGTCGACGTCGGGGTTGTCGCGGGCGATAACCCGCTTCACCTGCTCGTCGCGGACGGTGAAGCTGACATTGCACTGGCTCGGGCAGAGGGTGCAGACCGAGCCCGCCTGCTCGATGTCCCAGGGCCGGGCGCGGAAGCGGTACGTGTAGCTGGTCAGCGCCCCGACCGGGCAGAGGTCGGTGATGTTGCCGTGGAAGGGGTCGACGTAGGGGCGGTCGTCGAAGGTGCCGACGAAGGTGCGGTCGCCGCGCTCCAGGAGCTGCAGCTGCGAGTCCTCGGAGACCTCCTGGCTGAAGCGCACGCAGCGGTAGCAGAGGATGCAGCGCTCGCGGTCGATCGCAACCAGGGGCGAGAGCTCGACCGGCTTCTGGAAGTGGCGCTTGGCCTCGGTGAAGCGGCTCTTGCCGGGGCCCCAGCCCATCGAGATGTCCTGCAGCGGGCACTCGCCGCCTTTGTCGCAGACCGGGCAGTCGAGCGGGTGGTTGACGAGCAGGAACTCGACCACCGCGCTCTGCGCCTCTTTCACCTGGTCGGTGCGGGTATGCACGACCATCCCGTCCCGCACCGGGGTCGAGCAGGAGGTCTGCAGTTTCGGGATCCCCTCGATTTCGACCAGGCACATGCGGCAGGCGCCGACCGGGTCGCCCAGTTTCGGCTCGTAGCAGAAGACCGGGATCTCGACGTCGCCCCGCTTGGCGGCGTCGTGCAGAATTTCGCCCTCGGTCGCGGCGACCTCGCGGCCGTCGATGAGGATGGTGACCTCGCGGCTCACGTCGCCGCCCCCAGAGTCTCGGGCGCTCCCTGCACGGCCGCGATCCGGCTCCCCTCGGACGCGGCGGCGATCACCTCTTCGAACTCGCCGCGGAACTTGCGCACCATCGCCCCCACCGGCATCGCCATCGAGTCGCCCAGCACGCAGAGGCAGTGGCCGATGATGTTCTCCTGCACCGAGGCGACGATGTCGAGGTCCATCGGCGTCGCCTCGCCGCGCACCACCCGTTCCAGCATCTTCACCGTCCAGTTGGTGCCCTCCCGGCACGGCGTGCACTTGCCGCAGGACTCGTGGTGGTAGAAGCGCGCCGTGCGCAGCGCCATGTGCGGGATCGAGACGCTGTCATCGGCGACGATGATCGAGCCCGAGCCGAGCATCGAGCCGGCCTCGGCCATCGCCTCGAAGCTGTAGGGGAGGTCGAGTCCCTCCTCGGCGGTGAGGACCGGGGAGGAGGAACCGCCCGGGTAGAAGGCCTTCAGCTCGCGCCCCTCGGGCGGGCCGCCGGCGAGGTCCTCGATCAGCTCGCGCGTCGGCACCCCCAGCTCGACCTCGTAGTTGCCCGGCCGGCGCACGCAGCCGGAGACCGAGACGACCTTGGTCCCCGGCGACTGCTCGGTGCCAAAGCCTTTGAACCACTCGGCCCCGTGGGCGACGATGCGCGGCACGTTGGAGAGCGTCTCGACGTTGTTGATCAGCGTCGGCCCGCCGTAGAGGCCCTGTACGGCGGGGAAGGGCGGCTTCAGCCGCGGGTTGCCGCGCTTGCCCTCGAGGGCGTCGAGCAGCGCCGTCTCCTCGCCGCAGATGTAGGCGCCGGCGCCTCGGTGGACGACCAGCTCGAGGTCGCGGCGGCTGCCGAGGATGTTCTCGCCGAGGTAGCCGGCCTCATATGCCTGGGCGACGGCGCCGTCGAGCACGTCGGCCTGCGAGTCGTACTCGCCGCGGATGAAGATGAAGGCGTGTCCGGCGCCGGCGGCGAGTGCCGCGATCGCGATCCCCTCGATCAGTTGGTGCGGGTTGCGCTGCATCAGCTCGCGGTCCTTGAAGGCGCCCGGCTCGGACTCATCGGCGTTGCAGCAGAGGTACTTCTGCATCTCGCCGCGCGGCAGGAAGGAGGCCTTTTTGCCCATCGAGAAGCCGGCACCGCCGCGCCCCCGCAGGCCGGAGTCTTCGAGCTCCTTGAGCAGGTCCTCGGGCTCGAGCTCGCGGTAGGCCTTCTCTAGCGTCGTGTAGCCGCCGTAGCCCTTGTAGCCGTCGATCGTGCGCAGCGCCGGGTCCTCGGCGTGCTCTAAGAGGACGCGCGTCTCAGGCACCGTTGCCTCCCGGTCCGGGCGCGTCGCCGGCCAGCGGCCGCCGCTCCAACGCCTTCTCCGGCAGCACCTCGCCGCCGTCGCGAAGCTGTCCGATCGCGGTCGCCGCATCCGCCGCCTCGAGCGGGCCGAAGTAGCGCTCGTCGATCGAGGCCATCGGCGCCAGGTCGCAGGCGCCGAGGCACTCGAAGCCGCCGACGTAGACCTGCCCGTCGGGCGAGGTCTCGCCGTGCTGGACATGCGCCGGATCGCAGCCGCTCGCCGCGGCGAACGCGTCGAGCAGCTCGTCGCCGCCCCGCATCCAGCAGGAGATGTTGGTGCAGACGGCGACTTTGTGCGTGCCGGCCGGCTCGGTGTGCAGGAGGTCGTAGAACGACGCCACCGACTCCAGGTAGGCCGGCGTCACCCGCATCACCGCGGCGGCCTGCCGAATCCCCTCCGGCGTGCACCACCCGTACAGCCTCTGCACCGCCCACAGCGCCGGGATCGAGGCCGACTTGCGATCGGGATACCGCCCCATCAGCTCCTCGATCCGCGCCTGAAGCTCAGCAGGGCACTCGACTTCGTGCAGCTCGGGGATGTCAGGCACGGTGCCGCCTCACCGATCCACCCCGCCCAAAATCGGGTCGAGCATCCCCAGGCTGCAGATCATGTCGGCCACGTAGCTGTCGACCGACATGTCGCGAAACGCCTGCAGGTTGACGAACGAGGGGTCGCGGAAGTGGACCCGCGCCGGCTTCGCCGAGCCGTCGGCCAGCACGAAGCAGCCGAGCTCGCCCCGCGGCGACTCGATCGAGTAGTAGACCTCGCCGGGCGCCACCCGGTAGCCCTCGGTGACCAGCTTGAAGTGGTGGATCAGCGACTCCATCGAGGTCGGCAGCTCAGAGCGCGGCGGCAGCACGTACTTGCGGTCGTCGGCGATGAACGGCCCCTCCGGCAGCGCGTCGAGCGCCTGCTCGACGATCCGCGTCGACTCGACCATCTCCGCCACCCGCACCCGGTAGCGGTCGTAGTTGTCGCCGACCGTGCCGACCGGGACCTTGAAGTCCATCTCCGGGTAGGCGAGGTAGTCGAAGGCCTTGCGCAGATCCCAGGGCTCGCCGGCGGCCCGCAGCAGCGGCCCGGTCACGCCCAGCTCCAGCAGGCGCTCGCGCGGCACGATGCCGACGTCCTTGGTGCGCGAGAGGAAGACCTCGTTGCGGTCGAGCAGCGCCTGGTACTGGCCGACCCGCACCGGCATCTCGGCGACGAACTCGCGCAGCTTCGCCTCGAAGCCGAGCGGGATGTCCTCGATCACGCCGCCGACCTGGAAGTAGCGGGTGTGCATCCGCTGCCCGGTCGCCATCTCGAACAGGTCGAGGATGCGGTCGCGCTCGCGGAAGCAGTACCAGAGCATCGAGACCGCGCCGAGGTCGAGCGCCGTCGTCCCCAGCCAGACGAGGTGGGAGTGGATCCGGTTCAGCTCGAGGAAGATCGTCCGCAGGTACTTGGCCCGCGGCGGGATCTCCAGCCCGACCAGGCGCTCGACCGCGCCGCAGAAGGCCTCCATCTGGAAGAAGTAGGAGACGTAGTCCATCCGCTCGACGAAGGGGATGACCTTCCAGTAGCTCTTGTCCTCGCAGGACTTTTCGATCCCGGTGTGGACGTAGCCGATCACCGGCCGCAGCTCGCGCACCACCTCGCCTTCGAGGTCGACCACCAAGCGCAGCACGCCGTGCGTCGCCGGGTGGTGCGGCCCGATGTTGATCGTCATCACCTCGGTCTGGGTGTCGAGGCCAGCCTCAGCCATAGTTGCGCTCGTCGTAGGTGAAGGTGACCGGCTCGCCGCCGACCGGGAAGTCGCGTCGCAGCGGCCAGCCGACGTAGTCCTCCGGCATCAGGATCCGGGTCAGGTCGGGGTGGCCGCGGAAGACGATCCCGAAGAAGTCGTAGACCTCGCGCTCCTGGAAGTTCGCGGTGGGGAAGAGCTCGACGCAGGAGTCGATCTGCGGCAGCTCGTCCTCATCGGGCTCGGCCAGCAGCGCCTTGACCCGTAGCCGCTCCACCCGGTCGCGGTTCAGCAGCTCGTAGTGAACCGCGAAGCGGGGTTGAGCCGGCAGGTAGTCCGCGGCGTGCAGGCTGGAAAGGAAGCGGTAGCCCTGGCCCGGGGCATCGCGCAGCCAGGTCAGCACGGCGAGGATCTGCGCCGGGTCGATGGCCAGCGTCGGCTGGCCGCGGTCGAAGCTGGTGTCGAGGATCGCCCCGGGGTGGTCCTGCTCGATCTCGCCGCGGATCAGCTCCAGTCCGGGGGCGTCAGGCACGGATCCGCTCCCGCGCTTCGTCGTAGGCTCGCGCCGCATCGGCGCTCGGTTCGCTGCGCGGGCCGCCGCGCGCCCACTCCTCGGTCCCGACCGCGTTGTAGCGCTGGCGCCAGCCCTGGTCGGGGTTGCCCATGATCTTGCGCTGCAGCTTGGTGAAGCCGTAGAGGACCGCCTCCGGCCGCGGCGGGCAGCCGGGAACGTGGAGGTCGATCGGCATGAACTTGTCGGCCCCCTGGACCACCGCGTAGTTGGAGAACATGCCGCCGCTGGAGGAGCAGGCGCCCATCGAGATCGCCCATTTCGGCTCCAGCATCTGGTCGTAGAGGCGACGGACGACCGGCGCCATCTTGATCGAGACCCGGCCCGAGAGGATGATCAGGTCAGCCTGGCGAGGCGAGGCGCGCAGCGCCTCGGCGCCGAAGCGGGCGAGGTCGTAGCGGGCGCTGCCGACCAGCGCGATCGGCGCCTCGATCGCGCAGCAGGCGAGGCCGAAGGTGAGCGGGAAGCAGGAGTTGGCCCGCCCCCAGTTGAGCAGCTTCTCGAAGTTGGTCATCACGACCTTCTCCTCGACGTAGCGTTCCAGCTCCTCGCCCTCGAGGTCGCCGCGCAGCATGTCGCGGGCGCGCAGCTGCCGCTCGCGCATCGTCTGTCGCTCTACTTCCAATTCAGCGCCCCCTTGCGCCAGACGTAGACGAAGGCGACCATCAGCAGGGCGACGAAGGTGACCAGCTCGCCCAGCAGGAAGACGCTGTCGGCCCCCTTCAGGATGACCCCCAGCGGGTAGAGGAAGACGACCTCGATGTCGAAGAGGATGAACAGCATCGCGATCAGGTAGAAGCTGACGCCGAAGCGCGCGTTGTGCGCCGGGTCGACCGGGATCCCCGACTCATACGGCTGGCCCTGGCGCCGCTCGGCCGCGGTCAGCCCGCGCGAGCGCCGCGGCCCGATCACGTGGTTGAGCATCACCAGCGCCCCGCCCACGCCGAGGCCGAGGAAGGCGAAGACGAGTATCGGGAGGTAGCTCTTCAGCATCTGGGGGACGGGTTGCCGCGGCTCTGCGAGCTGCGTGCCCGCCGTCGCGCTCAGCGGTGTTATACACCGACATTGTGACAACTTGCTACATAGTGATTTTCCGCATCAGCAAGCGGAATTCCGACCCTTCTGGGAGGAAATAGGGATGGCTCAGATCCATCTCGTCGTCGGCTGCGCGCTGATCGCCCTCAACCTCGCCGCTTTCGCCTTCGGTGGCGTCGCCTGGCTGCGCGAGCGGGCCTCGATCCCCTTCTGGTACCTGCTCCGCGCCGCCCAGGCGTCGGTCTTCCTCCAGGCGCTGCTCGGCGGCCTGCTCGTCTTCACCGGCCACGAGGCGCCGGACGACCTGCACTACCTCTACGGCATCCTGCCCCTCTTCGTCTCCTTCGTCGCCGAGGGGGCCCGCGCCGGCGCCGCCCAGCGTGAGCTCGGCGACCTCGACTTCGAAGCCCTCCCTGCTGCCGAACAGGAATCCCTCGCCCTGGCGATCGTCCGCCGCGAGATGGGCATCATGGCCGTCAGCTGCGGCGTCATCTTCTTCCTCGCCCTCCGCGCCGCCACCACCAGCGGAATCTAGAGGGCCGGTAGCAGGCTTTTTGATAAAACCCCACCAACCATCTTTGGGAGGGGTGGGATCTCATCGGGGAACAGCAGGAGTCCCCAGTTCAGGGGACGAATCCGTTTAACGAACAGAAGTTGGGCCGGTACTTCGTCGGTAGAGAAGCGGAGCTGAAGACCCTCAGCCAGTGCCTCGCAGGCTTGGCCGCAGGTCAACCCAGTCACGCTTTTGTCGCAGGCGTGCATGGCACGGGCAAGTCTTCGTTCCTGGACAAAGCAGTGGCCATCGCGAAGTCAGAGGGCTTTGTCGGGGCCGAAACCCGCCTCGATGACGGGGCCAGCGCGATCGTCTCGATCCGCAAGATCCTGCGTGCGACCGTCGTCGCGGTCGAAGACTCATGCAACAACTCTGCGCGGCTTGTTGACGATTGGGATAGCGGTGCCCAGTCGACGTTCTTCCGTCAGGCGAAATCCTCAGAGCTCGATAGCGACGCCGTGCTTGCCGACCTCAAAAATCTCTCCGACATCGCTCGCGACAATGGCGCTCAGGGGATCGTCCTCTGTATCGATGAGGGACAGAGGGTGCCACCCGCTGCCATTACGGCACTGAAGAACGCCTTGGAGCGCGAATCGAGGATCCTGGTAATTCTCTCTCTGCGCTTGGTCACGGAAGAGGTTGGCGCACGCAAGGGAGGGCGCGCTCTGCTCGATGAAATCGCGAGCGGCGCAGAGGGTGACTATGGCGCGAGCCGCCTGTTCGTAACGGAACTGGGGATGGGCCCGTTCGCAACGTCAGAGGAGGCCCATCGCTGCATCACCAAGCGGCTGGAGGACAATACGGTCGACTTCGATTTCACTGTGATCCAAGATATCTGCGATCTCTCCGAGAGGGTTCCCCGGGAGATCATCAGCTATGCGAATAAAGTGTGGACGCTTGCCTCGCAGGCAGGTGGCTCTTCACCCGTTGCCACGTCAGAGACGCTTGCCGCGGTATTTCGCGAGGTGCACATACTCGAGACCGATCGTGCTCTAGGTGTCGTGTCGCGCCTGTCGGGCCTGAAGCAGACGATATTGCGGACCCTGTTGACGCTGGGAGGTCGAGCAAGCATCGAAGACCTCGTCGGGCTTCTCCATGACGAGAGGGCAGGAGAGCGTGAGGTGCTCGAGCGCGCCGTCGAAGGAGAGCTCGCTGACTTGGAGGCTCAGATTCACGGCCTCACCCGGCAACCGGGACATCAGGACACTTTTGAGATTCCTCGATCCATCGATGTGTTCGCCTTGCGGTTGGCATTGGAGGAGCTGTGAGCGCATTCCAGGCATCGGACTGGTCGAAGCTCATCGCCGAGCGAGAGGTGGAGCTGCCAAATCCCGCATTGGAAAAGGGCATTCAGTTCTTGGAACGCTCCGCTAGTGCACGGGGCTGGGGAGCCTTCTTCGGCATGGAGTTCGACCGGCATTCCTCGGCGGTAGCGATGGAGGCAATGGCTGAGGTGAAGCGGAGAGCCGCGACCCAGTCGATGCTCCTGCCGACTGTGGATGCGATGCGGGAGAAGTACAAGAACCAATATCCCGGCTTAGGGATAGATGCCCTAACCGATGTCGTCCATCTCCTTCGACCGATCCTTCAGCCAGACAGCAAGGAGCACAAGGCTTTGGCTTTGCGCGCGGCGGAGCTGCTGGTGGGACTCCAGTCAGACATACCTATAGACGGCTCGCGGCGCATAGCAGCGTTGGCGATTGCGGCCGAAGGCGTAGACCTGATCAATGACGGCCAGATGCGGCAAATCGGCGACTTTCTACTCGCGCAGCAGCGACGCGGCAACGGAAGCTGGGGACCGACCCAAAGCTCGGAACCGTCTTTGGCTAGCACCGGGGAAGTGGTCAGGCTCCTCAGCAGGTTCGATGGGGACGACTTCACGAAGGCTCGTCGGCTAGCACGCCGATTCCTCGAAGATTCCACTCGGGCGACGCTCGAGCGCGGACAGCGTGTGGACACGTTCGACCTTACGTTGTGCCTGCGCGCGCTCGCGACCGAAGAGGAGATCGACTACGAGCTGGTGGCGGGACTCGAGCAGGAGCTGATGAGACGCCAGAACGATGACGGCGGTTGGCCCAGCAACCGGGGACGGGACTCTGCAATCGAAACCACCGGGCTATCGGTACTTGCTCTTTCGGCAGCTGGTGCGTTTAAGCATGTTCCCTCACGTCTTGCACGGGCAATTGTCAGTAACGCTCGCCGAGCCGTGGACGGCCCGGGCGGCCCGGGAGATTCACCCAAAGGCGAGCTCGATTTGGACAGTCCGGCAGGGGCTGCCCTCAACCAAGCGCAAATAAAGATTCAGGAGCAGGCCGACGTCATTGCCGGTTTGAAACGTCAGGCTCTGCGTGTTCAGCACGGCAGTGGCCCGACGCGATTCGAATACCAGCTGTTGAGCAGGCGCTACTCACAGGGAGCGCAGATGCTGGTTTTCCTCGGCCTTGGGATTCTGGCTGTGGGAGCGATAGCGATCGGATTCAATATTCAGGGCTTCACGGGAATAGGGAGCATCGCCGCCCTGTCGCTCGGCGCTGCTGGGGCGTGCCTGGGCGCCGCTTACATATTCAGCAAAATCCCTCGTTTCGGGGGGGTGCGGCGCCAGCCAATCCCGACGGGAGGGCGACTTGAAAGCCAGGCGGCGGAGGTCGATGCGGCGGTGCTCGATCACGCCGATCTCGACGGTCTTCGCCGCTGGCTCCAGGAGATCGTTATCGAATGGCCAGAACCAGCTCGCGAGGAGCTTCTCTACATCCTTTTTGACCGATTTCTGGACGTGCCGTCCGACGTGGCGGCGAGGCGGGCCGAGCGAGAGGCCATCGGCCTGGGCTTGAGGGGCTCGGAAGTGGAGCAGTTCAGCGCTTGGGCCTCGGTCATGGGCTTCCTCTCCGAAGCAGATCGCAGGGTGCTGTTCGATCAGGTCAGGCGACAGCTTCCTTGAAGGTGATGATTGTGCGCGGGGTAGTCGTGCTCGCCATCCTCGGTGGCGCTGGCGTAGACGATGCGCTGGCCACTCAGCCGGCGCACTGCACCCACCTGGAAGCAGAGATCCGGGATGAGGGCTCGGGAGACGGGATTTCCGCTGGAATCGTGACCGCGATGGTCGGTGTGCTGGGCGTGTTCGGGACTCTGCTCGGGGTTTGGCTGACCGACTGGTTGGGTCAGGGCAGGGAAAGGCGCGCGCAGCAGCTGGCCTGGAACAAGCAACTGTTCGAGAAGTACGAGCCGGCTTACCGGAAATTCCTCGCCTCCTGGGGCGGGTCGGAGGATCCACGGCTCCTCAAGCAGGCCTTCGATCGCCTGCTGAGCGAGGCAATCGTCCCCGGCCATCTGATCGATGACGTCGATGCGACTCTGAGGTCAATTGCCCCAGGCGGGGATCCCGGCGTGCGCTCCCGGGCTGCGCACGATCTCTATGTGTCGTTCAGGGCATTGATAGTCGACCCCTTGGGCTTCGTGGCACAGGACAGCTCCTAGTTGCCGCTCAGCCCAGCGGCCGGTACTCGCCTTCGTGGAAGACGAGGGGGACGCCCTCGGCCGTCTCCAGGGCCGTCACCGCGCCGGTGACGATCACGTGGTCGCCGCCGGCGATCACGTCGCGCAGCTCGCAGGCGACGAAGACGAGGGCGCCGTCGAGCGCCGGGACGCTGTCGCGCTCGCTCCAAGCGACCCCTTCCCACTTGTCGGCCACCGGCGCCTTGGTAGCGAAGGCGCGGGCGAGGTCCTCCTGGCCGGCGTGGAGGACGTTGACGCCGAAGCGGTTGGCCGCCTGCACGGCGAGCAGGGTGCGCGAGCCGCGGTCGAGGCAGGCCAGCATCAGCATCGGCTCGATCGAGAGCGAGCTGACCGCGTTGGCGGTGGCGCCGGCCGGGCCGTCGGGCCCGCCGGCGGTGACGACGGTGACGCCGGTCGGCAGCGTCCCCATCGCGGCACGGAAGCGGGCGGGCTCGGGCGGGCTCATGCCGCGCTCCACTCGCGACGGGATCGGGAGTCGGTCATCTAGGCCAGACAATATGATCCCGGGCCGCGTGCGACCCACGATCGCAATAGGCATGGCCGTCGCGGCCGCGCTTGTCCTCGCCGCCTGCGGCTTTGGCGAAGAGGGGGTGTCGGTTTCCAAGGACGGCCCCGACTACGACGGGGCTGTGCTCTTCGCCAGCCACTGCTCCGGCTGCCACACGCTTAGCGCCGCCGGTACGCAGGGCACCGGCAATCGCGGCACCCGCACGCAGGGGCCGAGCCTCGACCAGCGAACCGAGAGCTATGACGATGCCCTCTTCGCGATTCAGAACGGCGGCTTCTCCGGCGCGATCATGCCGCAGAACATCGTCGTCGGCGAAGAAGCCAAAGCGGTGGCGCGCTTCGTCGCCAAGTACGCCGGCGAAGACGCGGAAGAATCGCCGCGTCCCGGCCAGCCGTCCCCGTAACGTCCAGGGGCGATGCTCGACCTGAAGCTGATCCGCTCAGACCCCGAGCGGGTCAAGGCGGCGCTGGCGCGCCGCGGCGCCGCCGAGCGGGTCGACGAGCTGCTCGCGCTCGACGCCCGCCGGCGTGAGCTGCTGCCCCAGATCGAGGGCGCCCAGGCCGAACGCAAGACGCTCTCCAAGCAGGTCGGCGAAGCCAAGCAGCGCGGCGAGGAGGCCGCGGAGCAGGTGCTCGCCGTACAAGGCCTGAAGGGGAAGATCGAGTCTGGCAAGGCTGAGCTGGAGACGGTCGAGGCGGAGCTGGAGCGGGTCGCCGCGGCACTCCCCAACCTGCCCGACCCCGACGCCCCCGACGGGATGACCGAGGAGGACGCGGTCTTCGTGCGCGAGGTCGGCGAGCGGCCGAGCTTCGACTTCGAGCCGCGCGATCACCTCGAGATCGGCGCCGATCTCGGCCTGATCGACATGGAGGCCGGCGCCCGCGTCTCCGGCTCGCGCTTCGCCTACCTCAAGGGCGACCTGGTCCTGCTCGAGCTGGCGCTGGTCCGCTACGCGCTGGAGGTGGTCCGCGGCGAGGGGCACGAGCCGGTGGTGCCGCCGGTCCTGGTCCGCGAAGAGGCTCTCCACGGCACCGGCTTCCTGCCGGGCGACCGCGACCAGATCTACGAAGTGCCGAAGGACGAGCTCTTCCTCGTCGGCACCTCCGAGGTCCCGCTCGCCGCCCTGCACGCCGAGGAGATCCTCGAGGCGGAGCGGCTGCCGCTCCGCTACGCCGGCTTCTCGACCTGCTTTCGCCGCGAGGCCGGCGCCGCCGGCCGCGACACCCGCGGCATCTTCCGCGTCCACCAGTTCGACAAGGTCGAGATGTTCTCGTTCGTCGAGCCTGACGAGTCAGCCGCCGAGCACGAGCGCCTGCTGGCGATCGAGGAGCGCATCCTCGCCGAGCTGGAGATCCCCTACCGGGTGGTCAACGTCGCCGCCGGCGACCTCGGCGCCCCGGCGGCCAAGAAGTACGACTGCGAGGCTTGGATTCCCAGCCAGGAGCGCTACCGCGAGCTGACCTCCTGCTCGAATACCACCGATTTCCAGGCACGTCGCCTCAATTGTCGGTACCGCCCTGCCGATAACCAACCCGCTCAGCCACTCCATACCTTGAACGGAACCGCAATTGCCGTGGGACGGACGATGATCGCCTTGATTGAGAACCGCCAAGATCGGGAAGGCGGTTTCACGCTACCCACTATTTTGCATAGATACGGTTCGCCTGAAAGGATCGCCCCAGCATGAGCGCCAGCGTTAGGGACGCCAAGCGGGTCGTGCTCTGCGACGACCACGAGATCGTCCGCGAGGCGATCAAGGCGCGGATGGCCAACTCCAGCGCGCTGCAGATCGTCGGCGAGGCCGGCAACGGTCGCGACGTCGTCGAGGTCGTCAAAGAACTCGAACCGGACGTCCTGATCATCGACGTCGAGTTGCCCAAACGCGATGGGATCGAGGCGACCAAGGAAGTCCTGCGGGTGCGACCGCGGACCAAAGTCATCATCTTCACCGCCCACGCCCAGCCGGACCTTCTGGCCCTGGCGCTGCGGGCGGGCGCTTCCGGCTACGTGCTCAAGTCGGCGCCCGCCGAGGACATCGCCCGCGCGGTCAAGGCGGTGACCGGCGGTGGCACCTTCCTCGGCGGCGACTTCGCCGGCGGCAAGCCCTCCGAGGTCGAGAAGCTGCTCGAGCTCTCCCCGCGCGAGCGACAGATCCTCGAGCTGCTGGCCGAGGGGCTGCGGGTCAAAGAGATCGCCGAGCGGCTCGGCCTCAGCCCGGCGACCGTCCACACCCACGTGCGCAACGCGATCGCCAAGCTCGAGGTCGACACCCGCACCGAGGCGGTCGCGCTGGCGGTGAAGTTCAGCTACCTCGGTGCCGGCGGCAAAGCCTGAGGGCCCGGGTTCTGATCGGCCGGGTGGAGGCCCGCGGCGGGGCTACTTGGTGCGCTCCAGCTCAAGAGCGCAGCCGTTGATGCAGTAGCGCTGGCCGCCGTGCTCCGCCGGCCCGTCGTCGAAGACGTGGCCGAGGTGGGCGTCGCAGTGCTTGCAGATGACCTCGGTGCGGCGCATGAGGAGGCTGTTGTCGGGGCGCAGCTCGACGTGCTCGAGGTTGACCGGCTCGGTGAAGCTGGGCCAGCCGGTGCCGGAGTCGAACTTGGTGTCGGAGGAGAACAGCTCGCTGCCGCAGCAGACGCAGCGGTAGGTGCCCTCGCTCTTCTCGTCCCAGTAGGGACCGGAGAAGGCGCGCTCGGTGCCGGCGTTGCGGGTCACCTCGTACTGCTCCGGCGTGAGCTGCTCGCGCCACTCCTCGTCTGACTTCTTCATGCATCAAGAGTAGAGGGCAGGGGACAATACGATCCGCCACCGGTGACGGAAGCCTTCTATGAGCGACGCGGCGAGAGCAGCTACCTGGCAACTGAGCTGACGCGGGGGCCTTGGGACCCGGGGGCGCAGCATGCGGGGCCGCCGTCGGGGCTGATCGGCCGGGCGATCGAGCGGCTCGATGGTGGCGAGGAGTTCCATGTTGGGCGGGTGACGTTCGAGATTCTGCGGCCGGTGCCGATCGGGCCGGTGCGGGTCGAGGCCGAGGTGGTGCGCCCGGGGCGGAGCGTGCAGCTCGTTGAGGCGACGCTGTCGGGCGAGGAGGGCGAGCTGATCAAGGCCCGGGCCTGGCGGCTGCGCCGCGGCGAGATCGAGATGCCGGCGGGCTTGGTGCAGCCGTCCCCGCCGGTGGGGCCGGAGGCGGGGGGCGAGCCCGAGTTCTTCGCCACGGGACAGGAGGTCGGCTACCACACGGCGATGGAATGGCGCGCGGTCGGCGGCGGCTTCCTCGAGCCCGGGCCGGCTACGGTCTGGATGCGGATGGATTGCCAGTTGGTGGCGGGCGAGGAGCCGACGCCGTTGCAGCGCACGCTGGTCGCCGCCGACGTCGGCAACGGGATCAGCGCCGTGCTCGACTGGCGCCGTCACCTCTTCATCAACGTCGACCTGACCGTCCACCTGGAGCGGCTTCCGGAGGGCGAGTGGGTCTGCGTCGACGCCGTCACCGTCCCCCAGCCGAGCGGCGTCGGCACCGCCGAGTCCGTTCTCTACGACGAGCGCGGCCGCATCGGCCGCGCCGCCCAGGCCCTGCTGCTCGCCCAACGCAGCTGATCGCGGGACGTGGCGCAGGTTGTATGCCGGTATGGGTAGTCAACTTGCATCACGTCCTTGCGATCGGGCGACTAGGTGTCCTGCCCACAGACAGCTAGGTAGCGGGACGCTTGCGCGCCGCGAGGGCGCGGCCGCGGCTTGAGATGGTCAGGGCGATCGTCGCCGAGGCGGCGAGGGCGATCAGGGAGGCAAAGAGGAAGGCGCCCTCGTAGTCGCTCAGCGCCGCCGCCAGGCCGGCCAGCGGCGCGCCGAGGCCGATCCCGGCGTCGAAGCAGGCGGTGAAGGTGCCGAGCGCCGCGCCGCGCCGCGTCTCCGGCACGCGGCCGACGACGATCAGCGAGAGCGAGGGATAGAGCAGCGAGAAGGCGCAGCCCATCGCCAGCGCGCCGATCAGCGCCACCGCCAGGCTGTGGGCGACGCCGATCGTCGCCAGGCCGACCGCCTCGCCGAGCGCCGCGACGGTCGCGACCCGCGCCGGGCCGATTCGGTCGGGCAGGTCGCCGCCGACCAGCCGGGTCAGCACGACCATCGTCGCGAAGGCGCCGAACACGGCCGCGCCGTGGCCGACGTCGCGCGCTTCGAGGTGGAGGACGACGAAGGCGGCGACCGTCGCGTAGCCGAGCGAGGCGAGCGCCAGCGCGGCGCCGGGCCGCAGCGCCTCGCGGGCGATCAGCGGATGGTGCTCGGTGTGTGCGAGCGGGCGGAAGACCTCGGGCAGCCGTGCGGCGATTGCCGCTCCAATGAGCGGCGAGGCGGCGGCGAAGAGCCAGACCAGGCTGTAGCCGGAGGCTTGGAGGAGCAGCTCGCCGACCAGCGGCCCGAGGCTGAGGCCGGCCCAGACGGCCAGCCCGTAGAGGCCGATCACGCGGCCGCGGCGCTGCGGTGGCGCCAGGTCGACGATCCAGGCTGAGCCCGCCGTGAACACGGTTCCCTCGCCGGCGCCGAGCGCCAAACGGGCGATGATCAGGCCCGGCACGCCGAGCGGCAGCAGGTAGAGGAAGCCGGAGAGGGCGACGATTAACGAGCCGGCGAGCAGCGCCGGCTTACGTCCCCGACGGTCGGCGATCCGCCCGGCCACGGGCCGCAGCAGCAACCCCGTTACGGCGTAGGCGCCGATCACCACGCCGACGGCGATGTTGCCGCCGTCGAGCGGGCCGTGCACATAGCGCGGTAGCACCGGCAGCACGGTGCCAACCGCCAACATGCAGGAGAAGGTCGCGGCGAAGACGCCGGCGAAGGCGAGGCCGGGGCGCTGGACGGGTGCGTCCCCTGATCCCTGGGCGGCGCTCATCGGGACGCCAGCTCGGCGAGGCTCTCGAGCACGTGGTCGGGCCGCGGCGCGGCGCTCGCCGCCGCCTCCTCGCGCGAGGTTGCGCCGCTGAGGACGAGGATCGTCTCCAGGCCGGCCCGGCGCCCGCCCTCGATGTCGGAGGAGACACGGTCGCCGACCATCGCCACCCGCTCGGCGCCCGCGATCCGCTCGCGCGCGGCGTCGAACAGGTGCCGCTCCGGCTTGCCGCCGATCTCGGCCGTGGCGCCGCTCGCGGTCTCGACCGCGGCCAGCACGGCGCCGGTTCCCGGCCAGGCACCCCCCGGCATCGGCAGGGTCGGGTCGCGGCTGGTGGCAAAGAGAGAGGCGCCGCGCTGGAGCGCCAGGGTCGCCGTCAGCAGCTCCGCGTAGTCGAACTCTCGGTGGCCGGAGACAAGCACGACCGCCGCCCCGCGCGCCGCCTCGCCATCGAGCGGCTCCAGCCCGCTGGCGGCAACCGTCTCACGAAAGGCGGGAGCGCCGATGACGAAGGCGCTGGCCCCGCCGCCGCAGCGCTCAGCCGCCAGCCGCGCGGTCGCTTCGCCGGCGGTGACGACCCGCTCGGCCTCGGCCGGCACGCCCGCCTGGCGCAAGCGCTCCGCGTAGACCGACGCCGGCCTGCCCGGGTTGTTCGTCACGAAGGCGATCTCCTTGCCGGCCCCGATAAGCGCCCGCAGCGCCTCGACCGCGCCCGGGACCGGCTCGCGCCCGACCCAGACGACGCCGTCGAGGTCGACCAGGAAGCCGTCGAATTCGTCCGCCAACGCCATGCGAGGCAAGGCTATTGGTGTCTCGATACCGTGCACGCGGTGAGTGCAGTCGACGGCAAGGTCGTGATCGCCGAGGGCGTCTCTCGCCGCTACGGCGAGGGCGAGGCAGCGGTCGACGCGCTCCTCGACGTCAGCACCGGCTTCGACCGCGGCCGCTTCACCGCGATCATGGGGCCCTCCGGCTCGGGCAAGTCGACGCTGATGCACATCCTCGCCGGCCTCGACAGGCCGACCGCCGGCAACGTCGTCCTCGACGGCGAGGAGATCACCGACCTCGACGACGGCGAGCTGACCAAGCTGCGCCGCGACAAGCTCGGCTTCGTCTTCCAGTTCTTCAACCTGCTGCCGGTTCTCACCGCCGAAGAGAACCTGGTGCTGCCGCTCTCGATCGCCGGCCGCAAGCCCGACCGCGAGTGGCTCGAGCGCCTGGTGCAGACGGTCGGGCTCGCCGACCGCCGCACCCACCGGCCGGCCGAGTTGTCGGGCGGCCAGCAGCAGCGGGTCGCAGTCGCCCGGGCGCTGGTCTCCAAACCGGCGGTCGTCTTCGCCGACGAGCCGACCGGCAACCTCGACTCGAAGGCCAGCGCCGACGTCCTCCGCCTGCTGCGCCAGGCGGTCGACGAGTTCGGCCAGACGGTGATCATGGTCACCCACGATCCCGCCGCAGCGGCGATCGCGGACCGCCTGATCGTCCTGCGCGACGGTCAGATCGAGAGCGACGGGCCGCCCGCCCCGGCTTGACCGGCCTCGCCTTCAAGAGCCTCTGGGCGCGCAAGGTGCGGGCGGCGTCGACGACCTTCGCGGTTGTCCTTGGCGTCGCCTTCGTCGCCGGCTCCTTCGTCCTCACCGACACGATCTTCGCCGCCTTCGACGAAATCTTCAGCGACTCGCTGAAAGGGACCAGCGTCGTCGTTACCGCCAAGAACCCGGTCGAGCAGGAAAACGGCGAAATCCCGACGATCGCGGCCTCGCTGCTGCCGCGGGTCCAGCGGACGCCCGGGGTCAAGCTGGCCGCCGGTGCGATCTTCACGCCGGGCGGCTTCTTCGACGCCGAAGGCAACAAGATCGGCAACAAATTCGCGCCGAAGTTCATCTCCTCGCACCTCCCCGACGGGCTCGAGTCGCTCACCTACGTCGACGGCCACCCGCCGCGCGGCCCCAGGGAAGCCTCGATCGACAAGGCGGCCGCCGAAGAGTCGAGCCTGCAGCTCGGCGAACCGATCGAGCTGATCGGCCAGGGTGCGGCGCGCTCCTTCCGCTTGGTCGGCTTCACCCAGCTCGGCAGCGCCTCCTTCGGCGGCGCCAGCATCGCCCAGGTGACGCTTCCGGTTGCCCAGCGGCTGACCCACAAGCGCGGACGTTTCGACCAGATCTCGGTCGCGGCCGCCGACGGGGTCTCTTCGGAGGCGCTGAAACGCCGCATCGAGCGGCGGATGCCGCCCTCGGCCCGGGTCGAGACCGCGCAGGAAAACGCCGATCGCGGCTCCGAAGAAATCCGCGACAACCTCGGCTTCCTGCAGACGATCCTGCTCGTCTTCGGCTTCGTCGCCGTCTTCGTCGGTGCCTTCCTGATCTTCAACACCTTCTCGATCACCGTCGCCCAGCGCGTCTCCGAGTTCGGCATGCTGCGCACGCTCGGCGCCTCGCGGCCGCAGATCCTCACCTCGGTGATGCTCGAGGCGCTGGCGATCGGCCTGCTCGGGGCGATCGTCGGCATCGGCGGCGGCTACGTGATGGCGGTGCTGCTCAACGCCCTGCTGAAGGCGTTCAACGTCGACCTGCCGACCACCGGCCTGGTGATGGAGACGCGCACGGTCGTCGTCTCCCTCCTGGTCGGCGTCATCGTTACCGCCTTCTCCTCGATGGTGCCGGCGGTGCGCTCGACCAGGGTGCCGCCGATCGCCGCCCTGCAGGCTTACGTGCCGCCGGCGAGCCGCCGCCGGCGCCTCGTCTTCGCCGCCTTCTCGGTCCTGCTTGGCCTCGCCGGCCTGGCGATGCTCCTGCTCGGCCTCTTCGGAAGCGGCAGCGCCAGCACCCAGGCCGGCCTGATGGGGGCCGGTGCGGTCGCGATCGTCTTCGCCGTCTCGCTCTTCAGCCCGCGCCTGGTCCGGCCCCTGGCGGCGATCGCGGGCTGGCCGCTGGAGCGGCTGCGCCGCCTCACTGGCCGCCTCGCCCGCGAGAACTCGCAGCGCAACCCCGGCCGCACCGCGGTCACCGCGGCAGCGCTGATGATCGGCCTCGCCCTGGTCGCCTTTGTCACCGTCTTTGCCGCCGGGCTGAAGAGCTCGGTTGCCCAGGTAATCGACGAAAACTTCGAGGGCGGCCTGGTGATCCAGAACAGCGACGGCTTCTCGCCGATCCCAGCCGGCGCCGCGGTCGCCGCCCGCAAAGTGCCCGGCGTCGAGCTGGTGGCGACGATCCGCTCGACCGAAGCGAAGCTGCTTGGCGAAGGGTCGAACGCGCGGGTGACCGCGCCGACGCCGGACGTCGAAAGGGCGGTCGACGTCGAATGGAAGCGGGGTGGGCCGGCGACGTTGCGCAACCTGCGCGACGGCCAAGCGGTCGTCTCCGACGGCTTCGCATCCGACCACGGCCTCGAGATCGGCGACCGCTTCCGCCTGCTCAGCCAGACCGGCGCCAAGCCGGCCCTTCGCGTCGCCGGCGAATTCGACTCCAAACTCGGCGTCTTCGGCAGCGTCCTCATCACCCAGAGGGTGATGACCACCGCCTTCCACCAGGCCCAGGACACGATCGATTTCGTGATCGTCGAGCCCGGCGCCGACGCGGCGCAGGTCCAGGCGGCGCTGACCGCAGGCGCCGAACGCCTCTTCCCGACGACTGAAGTGATGAACCAGGGCGAACTGAAGGAAAGCCGCGAAGACCAGCTGCAAGAACTGGTCAACCTGGTCTACGCGCTGCTGATCCTGGCGATCGTGATCTCGCTGTTCGGCATCGCCAACACGCTGGCGCTCTCGATCCACGAGCGCACGCGCGAGCTGGGGATGCTGCGGGCGATCGGCATGTCGCGTCGCCAGGTGCGGACGATGATCCGCTACGAGGCGGTGATCACGGCGCTGATCGGGGCGATCCTCGGCATCGTCCTCGGCGTCATCTTCGCGGCGCTGATCTCGCAGCCGCTGAAGGACGAAGGCTTCACGCTCTCCTACCCGGTCGGCTCGCTGCTCGTGCTGCTGGTCCTCGCCGGCCTGGCCGGCGTGTTGGCGGCGATCCCGCCGGCCCGCCGCGCCTCACGGCTGAACGTGCTGGAATCGCTGCACTACGAGTAGGCCCGAGGCTTCCCCGCGACGCTTAGGAGAGCGCTTCGGCAATCAGCACCGCGGCGCCGAAGGCTCCCATCGCCGCCGCCGTGTAGGCCACGACCTGCACCGGCGGGCCGCCGTGGATGCCGGTCTCGTGGACGACCGCGTGGCCGCGGCCGCGGGCGATAAGCCAGCGGTTGACGGGGACGGCGAAGGCGCCGGCGAGGACCAGCGAGAAGCTGAGGCTGCCCCAGAAGAGCAGGGAGTCGAGGCCGGCCTCCATCGCGCCGGGGACCGCCAGCATGATCGCGTTGTCGACCAGCTCCATCGTCGCGATGCTGAGCGTGTCGGAGGCGAGCGCAATCGGAACGACGGCGGAGAGCGCCAAGCCGGCGCGCAGCAGCGGCAGGCTGGTCAGCCCGTACCCGAAGGCGAAGGCCAGCGCCACCGAGAGGGCGACGGTGGCGAGGTTCGAGAAGCCGGCCGCGGTGCCGATCGCCATCCCGGTGACCTCGCCGATCGCGCAGCCGGTGAGGCAGTGGAGGGTGGCGCTGATCGCCACCGCGGTCAGGGCCGCGCCTTGCGTCGGCATCGGCTCAGCCGAGGCCCATGCGCAGCGCGCCCGCCAACTCCTGCATCGCCGCGCGCGCGGTGCGGCTGACCGCGGTCAGGTTGGCGAAGCCGTGGATCAGGCCGGGGTGGCGACGCAGGGCGACCTTGACGCCCGCCTCGCGCAGCCGGGTCGCATAGGCCTCGCCCTCGTCGCGCAGCGGGTCGAAACCGGCGGTGGTGACGTAGGCCGGCGGCAGGCCGGAGAGGTCCGCGGCGCGGACGAGCGCGACGCGCCGGTCCTCGGCGTCGGTGGTGGCTCCCAAGTAGTGGTGCTCGAACCACTCCATGTCGGCCTTGGTCAGCAGGAAGCCGCGCTCGAAGAGGTCGCGCGAGCGCTGTCCGCCGGATACGTCGGTGACCGGGTAGACCAGCGCCTGCATCGCCGGCTGCGGGCCGTCCGTGTCGCGTGCCAGCAGGCAGACAGCGCCCGCCAGGTTGCCGCCGGCGCTGTCGCCGATCACGGCGACCCGCTCCGGGTCGGCGCCCAGCTCCTCGGCGTGGTTCGCCGCCCAGCGGAAGGCGGCGAAGGCGTCATCGACGGCGGCCGGGAAGAGGTGCTCTGGAGCCAGTCGGTAGTCGACCGATAGCACCGCGGCGCCGCTGTGGGTGGCGAGGAAGCGGCAGGGCCCGTCATGCGTATCCAGCCCGCCCACGCACCAGCCGCCGCCGTGGAAGTAGACGAGCAGGGGCTGCCTAGGGGTGTCGCCGGAGGCCCGCCCCGCTGCGGTGGCGCCCGGCGATCCGTCCGGCCCGACGTAGAGGCGCGCCGGGATCGTTCCCGCCGGCCCGGGGAGCGACAGCGGCTCGACCCGCGCCATCGGCAACGGCGGCCGCCGCGCCACCGCAGCGGCGCCATTGCGGTTGTCGGCCCGCGCCCGCTCGGGAGTGCGCCCCTCCACGACCGACTCGTCGCCGGTCAGCTTCGCCAGCCGCAGCAGCATCTGGATGTCCGGCGCCAGCTCCTGGCCATCGAGTCGCACCGCCCCTCCTAAGGCCGCTCGCTGCAGCCACGCCGGTGCCCCGCACGTGACGCGCATCACCCAGTGCTCGATCTCCGCAGGTAGCCTGGGCGGTGCCATGGAGGCGCAGGCTATGCAACGGCAGCTCCCTCCGGGTCCGCGAATGCCCCGGGCCGTGCAGAGCGCCATCTGGTCGCGCAAGGCGCGGCGCCTGCTCTACGCCTGCCAGGACCGCTACGGCGACGTCTTCACGCTGAAGATCGTCGGCGAGGGCACCTGGGTCGTGCTGGCCGACCCGGAGGCGGTCAAACAGGTCTTCACCGGCGACCCCCGCGTCTACCACGCCGGCGAGGGCAATCAGATTCTCGAGCCGCTTCTCGGCCCCCACTCGCTGCTCGTCCTCGACGAGAAGGCGCACCTGAGCCAGCGCAAGCTGCTGCTGCCGCCTTTCCACGGCACGCGGATGCAGGCCTACGAGGCGACCATGGCCGAGATCGCCGAGCGCGAGATCGCCTCCTGGCCCACCGGCACCCCGTACAAGCTGCGCCCCCGCATGCAGGCGCTCACCCTGGAGATCATCCTGCGCACGGTCTTTGGCGCCCGCGAGGGGGAGGGGCTGGCCGACCTGCGCGACGCGCTGCGCCACTTCCTGGGGCTGCTCACCGACCCCAAGCAACTGCTGCCCGTGATCGCGGTCGGCCCGCACCGTATCCGTCGTCTGCCCTGGTTCCGCCGGGCGATGGACCGGGTCGACGAGCTGATCTTCCGCGAGATCGCCGCCCGCCGCCGGGCCGAAGACCTGGAGGAGCGCGACGACGTGCTCTCGCTGCTGATCGCCGCCCGACACGAGGACGGCAGCCCGATGAGCGACTCCGAGATGCGCGATGAGCTGCTCACGCTGCTGACCGCCGGCCACGAGACGACCGCTACCTCGCTCGCCTGGGCCGTCGAGCGCCTTGTCCGCCACCCCGGCAAGCTCGAACGACTGCGCGCCGAGGCCGAGGAGGGCGGCGAGGAGTACCTCGCGGCGACGATCCAGGAGACGCTGCGCCTGCGGCCGGTGATCGCGATCGTCCTGCGCCGCCTGACCGAGCCGGTCGAGATCGGCGGCTACGAGCTGCCCGCCGGCGTCTCCGTCGTCCCCTCGGTCTACCTCGTCCACCGCAACCCGCAGGTCTACCCCGAGCCGGACCGCTTCCTGCCCGAGCGCTTCCTCGACAACCCGCCCGGCACCTACACCTGGATCCCCTTCGGCGGCGGCGTCCGCCGCTGCCTCGGCGCCGCCTTTGCCCAGTTTGAGATGACCGTCGTCCTGCGCGAGCTGGTCCGCCGCCACCCGATTCGCCCGGCCGACCCCGAGCCGGAAGCGATCTACCGCCGCGCGATCACCGAGACTCCGCGCCGTGACGCCGAGGTCGTCCTCGGTTAGGCTCGCGCCTTCGGTCGCTACCCGAGGAGGTCCGGTGAGATGAAGAAGCTGCTGGTGTTTGCCCTGGTCACGGCGAGCGCGTTGTCGCTGTCAGCCGGCTCGGCGCTGGGTGCCGTGCCGACGGCGAAATCCACCGTGACGATCACCTCCGGCGAGGGCACCGAGTTCACCGGCAAGGTCAGCTCGCCCAAAAAACAGTGCCGGGCGAACCGCAAAGTCACGCTCTACATGAAGCCGTACGACGGCTCCGCCGACGTCGCGGTCGACAGCGACAAGACGGACTCCTCAGGCGCTTGGACGATGAAGGGCAGCTTCGTCGCCGGCATCTACTACGCCCGGGTGGCGAGCGCCGTGGCCCGCGCCAACGGCGTCCCGGTCCGCTGCGACTTCGACCTCTCGATGGCGGCGCGCTACTAGACGCGGCTCAGCCGCAGCCGGTGTTGTTGCCGCAGCTGCTGCACGTGTAGCAGCTGCCGGTGCGCTGCATCATGCCGCCGCACTGCTCGCAGGCGGGGCCGAGCTCGAGGCCGGACCCGGACATCTTCGCCGGCACGACCGGTGGCGTTTCGGTGAAGGCCGACGCCGCCGGCACCGCCTCGCCGCCGGAGGCCTTCGCCTTCTCGGCGCTGCTGCCCCCGTTGCCGTGGCCGTTCCCCCCGTTGCTCGGGCCGGCGGTGTCGCCGGTGGCGATGCCGAGGCCGAGCTGGCTGGTCTCCGCCTCCTTCTTGTTGCGCACCTCCTGGGTCAGGATCCCCAAGTCCTCGAGCGTCTCGGTGTCGTCGATGAAGCGGCTCGCCAGCCAGCGCATGATGTAGTCGGGCATCGATTTGGCGAAGGGGATCTCCGGGTTCTGGGTCATCCCCTCCGGCTCGAAGCGCATGTAGCTGAACTTGCGCACGAAGACGTCGAGCGGGACGCCGTACTGGAGGCCGATCGAGATCGCCGTGGCGAAGGCGTTGAGCAGCCCGCGCATCGTCGAGCCCTCCTTGCCGATGTCGGTGAGGAAGATCTCGCCGACCGTGCCGTCCTCGTACTTGCCGGCGGTGATGTAGCCCTCGTGGCCGGCGATCCAGAACTTGTGGGTGATCGACTCGCGCTCGCGCGGCATCCGTTTGCGCTCCGGCGGCGGCGCGGCCTGTTCGGCCTCGGCCTCCTTCTCCTCCTGGGCGTCGGTGCGCAGCGCCTGCGCGGTCTTCGAGCCGTCGCGGTAGATCGCCAGCGCCTTCAGCCCGCCCTTCCAGCCGCGCGTGTAGGCGTCGGCGATGTCCTCGACGGTGGCGCTCTGCGGCAGGTTGACCGTCTTCGAGATCGCCCCCGAGATGAACGGCTGCGTCGCCGCCATCATGTCGATGTGGCCGGTGTGGGAGATCGCCCGCGCGCCGACCGCGACGTCGAAGACCGGCAGGTGCTCGTCCTTGAGGCCGGGGGCGCCGATGATCGTCGCCTGCTCGGCGATGTGGGCGTCGATCTGGTCAACCTCGGTGTCGCTGTAGCCGAGCGTGCGCAGGGCCAGCGGCACCGAGCGGTTGACGATCGTCATCTGCCCGCCGCCGACCAGCTCCTTGAACTTGACCAGCGAGAAGTCGGGCTCGATCCCGGTCGTGTCGCAGTCCATCAGGAAGCTGATCGTCCCGGTCGGCGCCAGCACCGTCGCCTGCGCGTTGCGGTAGCCGTGCTCCTCGCCCAGCTCGACCGCTTCGTCCCAGGAGCGCTGCGCGGCCTCCAGCAGCTCGCCCTTGATCCCGGTGGCGTCGACGTCGTAGGCGGCGTCGCGGTGCATCCGCATGACCCCGTTGTGCGCCTCGCGGTTCTTCGCGTACTCGTCGTAGGGCCCGGTCGCCCCGGCGGCGATCAGTGCCGACTGGCGGTAGGCGCGGCCGGTCATCAGCGCGGTGATCGCGGCGGCGACGTTGCGACCCTCGGTCGAGTCGTAGGGGAGGCCGTCGGACATCAGCAGCGCCCCGAGGTTGGCGTAGCCGAGGCCGAGCTGGCGGAAGGCGTTGGCGTTCTCGGTGATCTGCTCGGTCGGGTATGAGGAGTTGCCGACGACGATCTCCTGGGCGAGGAAGACGACGTCGACCGCGTGCTCGAAGTCCTCGACGTCGAAGCTGCCGTCCTCGCGGCGGAACTTCATCAGGTTGAGCGAGGCCAGGTTGCAGGCCGAGTCGTCGACGTGCATGTACTCGCTGCACGGGTTGGAGGCGTTGATCCGCCCCGACTCCGGGCAGGTGTGCCAGCGGTTGATGATCGTGTCGTACTGGACGCCGGGGTCGGCGCAGCGCCAGGCGGCGTCGGCGATCTGGTTCATCAGGTCGCGCGCCGGCAGCGTCTTCACCGCGTCGCCGGTGGTGCGCGCCAAGAGGTCCCAGTCCTCGCCGGCTTCGACGGCCTCCATGAACTCGTCGGTGACCCGCACCGAGTTGTTGGCGTTCTGGTACTGGATCGAGGTGAAGCCCTCACCGTCGATCGACATGTCGAAGCCGGCGTCGCGCAGCGCCGCGGCCTTCTTCTCCTCGTCGGCCTTGCACCAGATGAAGTGTTCGACGTCGGGGTGGTCGACGTCGAGCACGACCATCTTCGCCGCCCGCCGCGTCTTGCCGCCCGACTTGATCGTCCCCGCCCAGGCGTCGGCGCCGCGCATGAAGCTGACCGGGCCGCTCGCCGTGCCGCCCTTCTGCAGCGGCTCCATCGAGCCGCGGATGTTGGAGAGGTTGATCCCCGAGCCGGAGCCGCCGCGGAAGATCTTGCCCTCCTTCGTGTTCCAGGCCAGGATCGACTCCATGTCGTCCTCGACGCTGAGGATGAAGCAGTTGTGGACCGCGACGTTGTTGCTCAGATACTCGCCTGACTCGGTCTGGATGTCATAGACCTCTTGGACACCCAGCTCTTCGAACGCAACTATCTCCTCCTCGCGCAGATCCGGACAGACCTTTGGGTTGCGCAGCTCGAGAGACTCGAATAGTCGGCGCTGCTTCTCCTCGCCGACGAACCCGATTAGCTCCGCGAAGCGGACTCGCTCCGAGCCGATGCTGATGGAGAGCTCGTGCATATCGTGCCGGTCGTCGCGCTTCTCATGCTTCTGGGTGCGACGTGAATGGATCCCGATCGAGTTGAGCAGGATCTGCAGATCCTCCGTCCACCTCTCGCCGATCACCGCGAATCCGATTCGGGCATTCTCGTAGCCGCGCTCGCGCCCTACGGTCACGTAGCCGTCAGCCTGAAACACGCTGCGCAGGTAGGCGCAGATCTCCTCGTGGGTGGCGGTCCACAACCGGGAGGGCACTCGGATGTCGGTCCCGCGGGAAGAAAGCTCCCAGCGCTCCACAAAGTCTCGAAGCACCTCTCCGTAGAGACGGATTCTTCGTACCTCTACCTCCTGGGTGTCGGCCACCCGTACCTTGCGATGCACATCGGGCAGAGCGACATCGAGGTTCTCCATAACCCAGGCGTACTCGTCGTCGCCGGCGACTTGGAACTCGATGGTCAGGGAGCGGTTCGTTCCCTCGTACTGGCCGACAAAACCGTCGGCCTGCAGCCAGCCGGCAAGCGCCGCTTCGGCGCGATCGGTGCGCGTCGTCTCGTCGAGGGCCTCCAGATGGTCGACGCCATCGAACTCCGTCGCGTCGGGCCCGCCCGCCGCGACAAGGACTCGGTCGGCGACCTTGGCCCGGTGTGGATGAAGGTGGAGACGCATCCCCGGCGCAAGCTGATCGACACGGAGCCACTGAGGCTCCGTGCGTCGCTCAGCGACGGCCTTGACGACATGATCCGGCGTCGCTTCGATGAAGCTGCCGTTGCGCAGCTTCACTCGCATCACCGTCTTGCGGCCGTTGGCCTTGACGGCGAGGACTCGCGTCACTCCGTTCGCGTCGTACACCTCGCGGCCGACCTGCTCGCCCTCGACCAGCTCCCCGATCGGGACCATTCCCTCCGGGGTCGAGACAAGTGCGTGATACGGCTGGCAGGCCGAGCACTGCGGGCGCTCCTCGAAGCCGACGTTGAACCAAACCGGCGAGTTGAAGGCCGCCTTCTGGTTGAGCAAGATCGAGGTCAGCTCGGCCTCGAAGGCGTCGCCGTCCTCCGCGGAGGCGAAGTAGCCGCCCTCGCGCCCCCAGGTGGAGATCGTCCCCGCGACCCGGCCGACCATCTCTTTGACCGAGCGCTCGCGCTGCTCGGAGCCGAGCTGCCCGCGGAAGTACTTCTGGGCGACGATGTTGGTCGCGTTCTGCGACCAGCTCTTGGGGAACTCGACCCCGCGCTGCTCGAAGGCGGGGGCGGCGGGATCGCCGATCAACGCGTCGCGCGTCTCCCACTCGACCTCATCGAAGGGATGGGTTCCGGGCGTGGAAAAACGCCGCTCTATCGAGAGGCCCTTGAGACCGTTTCGGGGTGCGCTGGTGGCGGTCTGGGACATCAAACTTCTCCTCTCGGGCGGCTTTCGGGGTGAGCTGCCCAGGATCGCCTTTGGGGCGGACGGAACCGTGCGCCTTTACGCACGATTTCGCAAGGTCTATTGCAATTCGTACCCACCTACATGGTGCCAAGTCCGCAATCTGGGGGGAAAGGGCGGAGTACCCTGTCGGGCATGGTCAAGCCGAAGCTGCGCGGCGTCTCGCACGAGTGGGCCTTCTTCGTCTCGCTGTTCCTCGGCGCCGGGCTGATCGTCGCCGCGAAGACGCCGAAGGCGACCCTGGCGGTGGCGATCTACGCGGTCAGCCTTTCTGCCCTGCTCGGCACCAGCGCCCTCTACCACCGGGTCAACTGGAGGCGGCCCGACGTGCGCCGTTGGATGCGCCGCCTCGACCACTCGATGATCTTCTTCCTCATCGCCGGCACCTACACGCCCTTCGCCCTGCTGGTCCTCACCGGGCCGCTCGCCGACGCGATCCTGGTCGTCGTCTGGATCGGCGCGATCGCCGGCGCCGTCGTCGAGACGATCTGGATCGAACACCCGAAATGGGTCGCCGCGCTGATCTACGTCTCGCTGGGCTCCGTCGCCACTGTCGCCTTCCCGGAGCTGTGGAGCGGCATGGGCGCAGCCGGCACCCTGCTCGTCGCCGCCGGCGGCCTCCTCTACACGGCGGGCGCCGTCGTCTACGCCACCCAGCGCCCCGATCCCGCCCCGCGCGTCTTCGGCTACCACGAGATCTTCCACGCCCTCGTCGTCGCCGCCGCCGCAGCCCACTTCTCAGCCATCGCCTTCTTCGCGCTGCCGGCCGCCTGATCGGCCCAACCGACTTTGACCACACCAGAGGTGGGTCAAAGTCGGATGCGTCAAGCGGCGACAGTCAGCTCCGCCTCCTCTTGAAGCTGCTCCGCCGCCGCAACCAGCTCGGCGAGGAGCTCCTCGAGGCGCTCGGCCTGCTCGGGCGGCAGCTCCAGGCGGCCGTCGACCATCAGCTCGTGGGCGTGGGCTACGGGCAGTTCCGCCTCGACCACGCGGCCGCCTAGCGCGCCCAGTACTTTGCGCGTCTCGGCCTGCGCCCAGACCGCGCCGAACATCCCGGTCGAGGCGCCAATCGCCGCCGCCGGCTTGCCGTTCAGCGCGCTCTTACCGGCCGGTCGCGAGACCCAGTCCAGGGCGTTCTTGAGCTGTCCCGGAATCGAGTGGTTGTACTCCGGCGTCGCGATCAGGACCGCGTCGGCGTCGCGGATCGCCTCGCGCAGCTCGTGCACCGCGTCGAGTCCCGTCGCGGCAACTCCGCCCTGACCGATCTCGGCCGGGCGCGCCGCCGCTTCGGCGTCCTCGTCGTAGGGCGGAACCTCGCCCAGCCGCCCGAACTCGACCAGCTCCGCCCCCGCGGGCAGCCGCTCGGCGGCCGCCCGCAGCAGGGCGCTGTTGAAGGAGTCGCGACGCAGGCTGCCGGAGATGCCGAGCACGCGCATCGTTACCGGTCCTCCTCTACCAGCTCCAGCTCGACGGCGATCGTCACCTCGTAGTCGAGCACCTCGCCGCCGCTCGGCAGCTCCGCCTGCCAGTCGAGGCCGAAGCCGCGCCGGTCGACGCTCGCCGTCAGCGAGAGCCCGACCCGTGCCTTGCCGGCGAGGTCGGCGCCGAGGTTCGCAAAGCGCCCGTCGGCCTCGACATTGCGCGTCTCGCCGCCAATCTCCAGCTCGCCGCGCAGCGCCGCCGAGCCGTCCTCGGCGACGCTCAGCTCGCTCGAGCGGAAGCGCAGCCGCGGGTGGCGCTCGGCGTCAAAGAACTCGGGGGAGAGCAGGTGGCCCCTGAGCTGGGCCTCGTCGATCTCGATGCTGTCGACGTCGACCGCTCCCTCCAGGCTCGGCCTCTCGCCGCCCCCTCAGCCGGGCCTCATAGGAGCCGAAGCCGCTGCGGAAGGTGGAGACGCCGTTGTGGACGACGGCGAAGCCGATCGAGGAGTGGACCGGGTCGACGACGTAGGTCCCCGTCGGAACCGGCCCGACCGCCTCGTCGTCGACGGCGGTCCTCCCCGCGTCACCAGCCTTGGTGCCTGCCTGCTCTCGTGCCTGCTCGGTGGTGTCCATTGCCTTGCTCCCTCCAAATCCTTGTCAGCTCAATCTTTGACTTAGAAACAATTCTAGCCAAAATAATTAGCTTGTCAATTATTGACTAGGCAATAGTCATCTGAGATCATGTTTGTATGAGCGAGCAGGCGACGCCAACCGCGTCCTCCGCCGCCGGCCAACCGACCGGCGATCCCGCCCCCGGCGCTCCGCGCAAGACGGGCAGCCCCCACGGCGACGCCTGGGGGGCCCTGACCCGCACCCACTCGGCGATCGTCGGGCGCCTCCAGGAAGCATTAGCCGCCGCCGACCTGCCGCCGCTCCCCTGGTACGAGATGCTGGCCACCGTCGCCTCCGCTCCTGAGCAGCGGATGAAGATGGGCGAGCTGGCGGAATCGCTGGTGATTTCCCGTGGCGGCCTGACCAAGCTCGTCGACCGCCTGGTCAAGGCTGGCCTTATGGAGCGGACCTTCTGCGAGACGGACCGCAGGGTCAGCTACGCGACCCTGCTGCCGACCGGCGCCGAGACGCTGGCGGAGATGCGCCCTGTCGTGATCGCCGAGCTGAAGGTCGCCTTCTCGGCCAAGCTCAGCGTCGCCGAAGCAGAAGCGTTGCGCGAGACGCTGGAGCGCGTCCGCGTCTCGGCCTGCGGAGCCATCTGACTGGCGCCTTTTCCGGGCTATAGGGGTAAAAGCGCCAGCCAGGCGAGCGCCAAGCGTCGGTAAGGCGAGCGCCAAGCGTCGGTCAGGCGAGCGCCGCGGAGGCGCGCTCCTTGGCCGCCTCGATCAGCGCCAGCACCTGCGTCTCCTCGCCCTCGCGCAGCAACGCCACCGGGTCGGGGCCGCCGTTGACGATCCCCTCGAAGAACTCCTTGCGGTCCTGGTAGGTCGGCAGCGTCGCCTTCGCCCAGCCGCGGGCGTCGTTGAGGATCACCGCCAGCCGCGCGTACTCCTCGCCGAACAGCTCGGCGACCTCGCGCTTCATCCGCTTCGCCAGGGCGGGGGAGGCGCCGGCGGTCGAGATCGCGATCGCCAGCGGGCCGCTGCGCACGATTGCCGGCAGGATGAAGTTGCAGAGCGGCGGCACGTCGACGACGTTGACCAGCATCGCCCGCCGCTCGGCGTCGTCGTAGACGCCGATGTTGACCTCGCTGTCGTCGGTCGCAGCGATCACCATGAAGGCGCCCTCGAGGTCGGCCGCGCCGGCGTAGGCGCGCCGTTCCCACTCGATCGAGCCCTCTGCCGCCAACGACTCCAGCTCGGGATGGGCGACCGGCGCGATCAGGGTCACGCCGGCGTCGCAGGCGAGCAGCCCCTCGACCTTCTCCAGGCCGATGTCGCCGCCGCCGACCACCAGACAGCGCCGCCCCTTCAACTTCAGGCAGGCGATGTAGAAGGGGGTCTCGAGCATGTCGCGCACGCACGACTGGTCGCAGATTCCCTTGCGCAACTGGCAGACGCACTCCTTGCCGGCATAGGCCTGGGCGGGCATAGGCAAAAAGACTAGTGACCCTTGAGCGGCGGGTTCCGTCGCCCTAGAGAGCGTCCAGCGTCAGCCGGAGGCCTTCCTCGAGGCCGGTCTGTGCCTGCCAGCCCAGCTCGCGCTCGGCGCGGCTCGCGTCGATGGCGATGCGTTGCACCTCACCGGCGCGCGGCGGCGCGAACTCGGGTTCGAAGCTCTCGGCGCCGGACAGCTCGCCCAGGCGGGCCGCCAGTTCGAGGACGTCGGTCTCGACCCCGGTGCCGATGTTGATCGCCCCGCTCGCATCCGCGCCCGCCGCGGCCAGCGCCGCCGCGACCACGTCCCCCACATATATGTAGTCGCGGGTCTGGCGGCCGTCGCCGTAGACGGTCGGCCGTTCGCCCCCGCGGGCCTTGCCGCAGAAGATCGCGATCACCCCCGCCTCGCCGAGCGGGTCCTGGCGAGGGCCGTAGACGTTGCCCAGCCGCAGGCTCACCCCGGAGACGCCGTAGAGCCGTTCGTACAGCGCCAGGTACCCCTCGGCGGCGAACTTGCTCTGGCCGTAGGCGGAGAACGGTTCGATCGGCGCGCCCTCGTCCAGCGGCAGCGCCTTGCCCTCGCCCTCGCCGTAGATCGCGCCGCCGGTGGATATGAAGACGACGCGCGGGGTGGCGGCGCCGGCCGCTGAGGCGCCGCCCACGTCGGCACCGGTGCCGTCCGCCGAGCCGACCGCTCGCGCCGCCTCCAGCACGTTGGCGGTGCCGCCGACGTTGACCGCGGCGTCGAAGGCCGGGTCGGCGAGCGACTTGCGGACGTCGATCTGCGCCGCCAGGTGGAAGATGACCTCGGGGCGCGCCTCGGCTGCCAGCTCGGCCAGCGCCGCCGCCTCGCGGATGTCCAGCTCCACCAGCCTCGCGCCCGCTGCCAGCGCGCCGTCGAGGTTCTCGCGCCGCCCGGTCGAGAGGTCGTCGACGACCGTCACCTTGTCGCCCCGCACCAGCAGCGCGTCGACCAGGTTCGAGCCGATGAAGCCGGCACCGCCGGTGACCAGAGCCCTCATCTAGACGGCGCGGAACGAGTGGGGGGGAACGGCATCGAGGCGCCGATCCTAGAAGGATCGGCGGAGAGCGGCCGGTTGGAGCGGCCGAACGCCCCTGCTACTCTCGCCCGCCGATGCGCCTCATAGTCACCGAGAAGAACAACAGCGCCAAAAAGATCGCCGACATCCTCGGTCGCGGCGAGGCGAAGGCGGACAAAGCCTTCAAAGTCCCCTTCTACACCTGGACCGACGCCGACGGCGGTGAGCAGATGACGATCGGCCTCAAGGGCCACGTGCTCGGCCCGGCCTTCCCCGAGGGCTACTCGAACTGGCAGAAGACCGACCTGCACGACCTGATCGACGCCGAGCTGATCAAGGAGCCGACCGACAAAAACGTCGTCAAAGCGATCAAGAAAGTGGCGAAACAGGCGGATGAGCTGGTGATTGCCACCGACTTCGATCGCGAGGGCGAGCTGATCGGCCTCGAGGCGCTCGAGGAGATGCTCGACGCCAACCCCGACCTCGGCTCGCGCGAGGGAACCCGCGACGGCACGCTGAAAATCAAGCGCGCCCGCTACTCGGCGCTGACCAAGGAGGAGATCGAGCGCGCCTTCGACGAGCTCGACGAGCTCTCCTACCCGCTCGCCAACGCCGGCGCCGCCCGCCAGGACATCGACCTGCTCTGGGGCGCGACGCTGACCCGTGCCGTCTCGCTCGCCACCCGCCGCTTCGGCTCGAACTTCCTCTCGGTCGGCCGCGTCCAGAGCCCCACCCTGGGGCTGATCGTCGAGCGCGAGATGGAGCGCCGCGCCCACGTCGCCAAACCGTTCTGGGAGCTGTTCGCCAAGTTCCAGCATCCCGAAGGCAGCTTCGAGGCACACCACGCGACCGACAAATTCTGGGACAAGGCCGAGGCCGACGCGGCGCTCGCCGGCACCTCCAGCCCCGGCAGGGTCAAGGCGGTCACCGCCCGCAAGAACACCCGCAAGCCGCCCACCCCCTACAACACCACCGCCTTCAGCACCGACGCCTCCAGCCGCCTCGGCATCACCCCCGCCAGCGCGATGCGGATCGCCGAGGACCTCTACATGGACGGCTTCATCTCCTACCCGCGCACCGACAACACCGTCTACCCCTCCTCGCTGCCGATTCGCGAGCTGGTCTCCTCGCTGGTCCGGGTCAAGGAGTTCTCCGCCGCCGCCGGCCTGCTCGACGGCGAGCTGACGCCGACCCGGGGCAAAAAAGAGACGACCGACCACCCGCCGATCTACCCCACCCAGGCGATCCACCCCGGCGCCCTCGAGGGCCCCAAGAAACGCGTCTACGAACTCGTCGTCCGCCGCTTTCTCGCCACCTTCAGCCCGCCGATGATCACCGAGTCGACCCGCGCCGACATCGAGGCCGGCAGCGAGTCCTACTTCGTCCGCGGCTCGGTCGTCGTCGACCCCGGCTACGCCGCGATCTATACCTACGCCCGCTCCGCCGACGAGGAGATCCCCAAGCTCGAAGAGGGCCAGACGCTCGAGCTGGACGGCGAGCCGTGGCTGCTCGACAAGGAGACGCAGCCGCCCGGCCGTATCTCTCAGGCCAAACTGATCGAGCTGATGGAGGAGCGCGGCCTCGGCACCAAAGCGACCCGCGCCGACATCATCCAGAAGCTGTTCGACCGCGGCTACGTCTACTCCAACCCGCCGATTCCCTCGGAGACCGGCGTGGCGATGTATGAGGCGTTCAAGAAATACGTGCCGCGGATGGCGACGCACGAGATGACCGCCCAGCTCGAGGAAGAGATGGACCGCATCGCCGGCGGCCAGATGACCAAGGGGGAAGTGGTCGGCGACAGTCGCGACCTCTTGCACAAGACCTGGTCGGAGATCGACGAGAGCCGCGAAGACCTGGCCAAAGTCGTCTGGAAGGGGATGGACGAGGACCGCATCCTCGGTCCCTGCAAGGTCTGCGAAGAAGCCGGCCGCACCAAGGAGGACGGCTCGCCCCACATGCTGCGCATCATCCGCGCCAAAAAATCGGGCAAACGCTTCGTCGGCTGCACCGGCTGGACGCTCGACGACCCGGAGTCCTGCGACCAGACCTTCCCGCTGCCCCAGCGCGGCGACGTCTTCCGCCTCGAGGAGCGCTGCTCGGTCTGCGGCGAGACGCCGCGGCTCAAAGTCGTCCCCTTCCGCGGTCGCCCCTGGAACCTCTGCCTCAACGACGACTGCGAGTCGATGCAGGAGATGAAGAAACGCCGCGCCGAACGCGAAGCGGCGAAAGCGGCGAAAAAGGCGATGGAAGAGAAGCCGCCGCCGGACGGCTCCGAGGACGGCGCCGCCGCGGCGACCAAGGCCGACACCGGCACCCGGCGCCGCAAACGGGCCAAAGCGGCGAGCAAAGGCTGAGGTGGCCGGCCCCGCGACGGTCCCCGCCTGAGGCCCCCGTGTTCATTTCCCTCGAGGGGGTTGACGGGTCGGGCAAGAGCACGCAGGCGAAGCTGCTCGCGGAGGCACTCGGGCCGGAGACGGTGCTGATCCGCGAGCCGGGGGGGACCGACGCCGCCGAGCGGATCCGCGAGCTGCTCGCCGACCCCGCGCTGGAGGTCGACCCCTTCGCCGAGCTGCTGCTCTTCTCGGCGGCCCGGGCGGACCTGTTGGCGCGCGTCGTGCGTCCTGCCCTTGAGGCCGGCGGCACCGTCGTTGCCGACCGCTTCGCCGACTCCAGCGTCGCCTACCAGGGGGGCGCCCGCGGCCTCGGCACCAGCCACGTGCTCTCGCTGGTCGACCAAGCGATCGACGGCCTCTGGCCCGACGTCACTGTCTACCTGCGGCTCGACCCCGAGACCGGCCTGGCCCGCGCCGAAGGCGAGGACCGCTTCGAGGCCGAGGGCCTCGACCTCCAGCGCGCCGTCGCCGAGGCCTACGAGGAGATCGCCGCGATCGCGAGCGACCGCGTCGTCGCGGTCGACGCCGAGGGCACGGTCGACGAGGTCCACCAGCGCGTCCTTGCCGCTGTACGCGGTGGCGTGGCGCCTTAATGGTCTTATGGACCACAAAAGCGCCACGCTGATCGAGAACGCGACCGAGCACCAGCCGCGGGCGGGCATCGCCCTGGCGGCTGCGCTGGAGAGTGGCCCGTCCCACGCCTACCTGTTCCGCGGGCCGCGGGGGGCCGGGAAGCGGGCGGCGGCACGGGCCTTCGCGGCCGAGATCCTCGCCGGCGCCGCCGATGACCCCGAGGACGTGCGGCGGCGGGCGTTGCTCGACCCCTCGCCGCACCCCGACCTGGTCTGGCTCACCCACAGCGGCGCCCAGCACCTGGTCGAGGACGTGCGCGAGCGGGTTATTCGCGCCGCCGCCTACCGGCCTTTCGAAGGCGGCAAGCGCGTCTTCGTCATCGAGGCGGCGGAGGCGATGCGCGACGAGAGCCAGAACGCGCTGCTGAAGACGCTCGAGGAGCCGCCCGAGTTCGTCCACCTGATCCTCCTCTCCAGCGAGCCGGCAGGCCTCCTCGAGACGATCGCCTCGCGCTGCCAACCGGTCGACTTCGCGCCGCTGCCGATCGAGGCCGTGGAAGCAGCACTTGATGGCGATCCAGATGAGGTTGCGGCCGCCGCGCGCCTCTCGGGAGGCGACGTCGAGCTGGCGCGCCTGCTGCTCGGCGACAGCGGCCGCAAACTGCGCGCCGACGCCGAGGGCATGGCCGCCCAGGTGCTCGGCGCGACGGATGAGGCACCCGCCTGGCGCTCGCTGCTCAAGGACGCCGAGCAGGCGGGCGAGGACGCCGAAGGCGCCGTCCGCGAGGCACTCGAAGCCGAGAAGGAAGCCGGTGTCAAGCGCTCGGCCCGCGACGTCGCAGACGAGGCCAAACGCGCCGGTCGCCGCCGCCGCACCGAGCTGCTCGACCTCGGCCTCTCGCTCACCGCCGCCTGGTTCCGCGACCTCGCCGCCCTGGCCGCCGACGCCCCCGACGTCGCCTACAACCGCGACCGCCTCGACCGCCTCCGATCCCAGGCCGGCGGCCTCGACCCCGCCCGCGCCCGCGGCGCCGCCGAGCTGGTCCAGGACACCCGCCGCCGCCTCGACCTCAACGTCTCCGAGGAGCTGGCCCTCGAAGCCCTAGCGGTCCGCCTCCAACGCCTGCTCGGCTGAGCGCCCAGCTCAGTCTGCTCGGCCGAAGCCGCGCGTCCCGGAGCACAGGATCAAGCCTCTGATGGCAATCGGAGCCGCTGTGGGGGCCGGACTTCTGATACTTTTTGTCTTAGTAGACCTGGTCTTGGAAGGAGGCTGAGATGGGCTGGGGATTCGTCTTCACGCTCTGGGCGCTATCGCTCGGTTTCCAGCTTGAGGATCCGCTTTTCGATGTCCTTCACCTTTCGGAGGGCACGGCCCGGTCGATCGAAGTGGTCTATCTGATCGGCACGTACGTTTACCTGGGCCGATCGATGGTGCTGATCGCCAGAATCCTGCGCGACCGTCCCGCGCGGCGCTAACTCTAGAAGCCCTCGCGTCCGCCTCCAGCGCCTGCTCGGCTGAGCGTCGCGCATGCCTCTGCTTCGCTGAGGCCATCCTCCGCGGTCCCGGCACAAAGAATCACTTATTGTCTTAGTCGATATAGCCTTGAAAGGAGCCTGAGCGTGGGGTTGGGACTTCATCTTCAAGTCCGCGGCGTTCGTCTTGGGGTTCCGGGTTATGGACCTGATTTTCGATGCGATTCAGCCTCCTACTGTTGTGACCACGCCCATATCGCTGCTTTATTCGATCGTCGTGCTTGCTTTCGTCGTTGTGTCGCTGGTGTCAGCTTTCAAGATCATCTTCAAGGGCTTCCCCACGGCGCACTGACACCTCACTATTCCGATCCGCCGTCGTCTGGCGACGGGCCTCCTCCAGGGCGCGTTCTTGGGCTAGGCGGGTTATCTGGGCCGACTGGCGGGACATGATTACGCTGAAGTTGAGCGCCAGGCCCAGCAGCAGCAGCAGGATGATCGAGAAGAGGGCGACGTTGGTGTTGCGGACGCCCATCAGGTCGGCGACGGTGCCGAGCAGGCCGGGGAAGGCAGCGCCCGCCAGCATGCCGATGCCGGCGACGAACCAGACGACGCTGTAGCGCTCCTGCAGTTTGTCGCGGCGGATCAGCTCCAGGATCAGGACCATGAAGGCGACGGCGATCACCGCCGCGATCACCCGCGTCTGCGAGGTCAGGTGGACCTTCGGTTCGCCGGCCGCCGCGGCCAGCAGGAACGCCGTCATCGCCCGGCACCCACCTTGGGCAGCGGCGGCGCCTCGGCCGGCTGGGGCCGCCGCGGCCGGAACTGCCCGACGAGCAGCACGATCAGCCCCTTGAAGATGAAGAAAGCCGAACGCAGCGGCGTCAGGAAGGACCGCCCGCCGGCGCGCTCCAGCATCCGCACCGGCACCTCCTCGACCCGCAGCCCCTGGCGGACCGCCAGCTGGAGCGACTCGATCTCGGCGAAGTCGGGCGAGTAGCGCTCGCTGAAGAGCGCCATCACGCGGCGGTTCGCCGCGCGCATCCCGCTGGTCGTGTCGGTGAAGCGCTGCCGCGTCGCCAGCGTCAGGAAGAAGCGGAAGACGCTGGTGCCGACCCGCCGTGAGAAGGTCGGCCGGTAGTCCTCGCCACCGCCCTCGGTGGGCGTCCCGCCAGGCGGCGCCTCGCCCTGCTCGCGGTAGCGCGAGCCGATCACCAGGTCGGCGCGGTCGGCGTAGATCTCCTCCAGCAGTCGCGCCACCTCGGCCGGCGGGTGCTGGCCGTCGGCGTCGAGGTGGGCGCAGAACTCATAGCCCTCGCGCAGCGCGTAGAGGTAGCCGGTCTGCAGCGCCGCCCCCAGCCCCTGGTTGAAGGGCAGCGAGGCGACCGTCGCCCCGGCCGCCCGCGCCCGCGCCGCGGTCGCGTCGCTCGAGCCGTCGTCGACGACCAGCACGTCGGCGTCCGGCAGCCGCTTGCGCACGCCGTCGATCACCTCGGCGACCGAGTCCTCCTCTTCCCAGGCGGGTATGAAGACCAGGGTGCTCACGTGCCCGATTCTCCCATGCGGGTCCGCCGCCCCCCGTTCACGCAGCTAGAGCGGGCGGCGGTTTTGTGTTAGTAAACCTTCATGAACGGAGCGGGGACCCTCGCACCGCCCGTGGGGCGGCCGCGGTGAGGCGCATAGGCATAAGGCTCTGGCTGGTCGGCGCCTTCGCCGCCGTCACGCTGCTGACCGCGGGCGTCGTCTACACCTTCGGCGACCGCCCCCGTGCCGTCCTCGCCGCGATCGCGCTCGGCGTCCTCGCCGGCTTCGCCATCGCCGTCGCCACCTCGCGCCGCATCGCCCGCCTCTCGCGCGCCGCCGGCGAACTTGCCGCCGGCTCTTTCGACGCCCAGCTCGAGGCCGGCGGCCGCGACGAGATCGGCGACCTCGCCCGCGCCCTCGACTCGATGCGCGCCTCGCTGAAGGAGAGCTTCGGCGTCCTCACCGCCGATCGCAACAAGCTGAAAGCGATCTTCGACGGCCTCACCGACGCGGTGATCGTCGTCGACGCCGACGGCGCCGTGCGCTTCTCCAACCGCGCCGGGGCGAAGCTGCTCGACCCCGCGGGCCGCCCGCCCGACTCGATGCGGTCCCACCTCAAGCGCGCCGCCGAGCTCGGCTTCGCCGCCCACCCGGCGTTGCGAATAGGCGACCGCGCCTACGCGATGAGCGCCCGCTCGCTGCCCAAGGAGCGCGCGGTGATGGTCGTCGCCCGCGACCGCACCGACGAGATGCGCCGCGAGCTGGCCGAAGCCGACTTCATCTCCAACGCCGCGCACGAGCTGCGCAACCCGCTGGCCGGCATCTCCAGCGCGATCGAGGTCCTCCAGGAAGGCGCCAAGGACGACCCCGAGGCGCTCGACCACTTCCTCGGCCGCCTCGCCGAGGACGCGGAGCGGATGGGCCGCCTGACCCGCTCGCTGCTGACCCTCGCCCGGGTCGAGTCGATCGGCGCGGGGGAGACCGAGGTGGTCGACGTCGCCGTCGCGATCGAGGACACGGTCGCGGCCGTCGCCACCCCCGGCCACATCGAGCTGGCGGTCGAGGTCGAGCCCGACCTCGCCGCCAAGGGCGACCCGACGCTGCTGCGCCAGGTGATGGTCGGCCTCCTCACCAACGCCTTCAAGCACACGCCGCTGCCCGGGCGCGTTACCGTTCGCGGCCGTCGCGACGGCGAGCGAGAGGTGATCCTCGAGGTGATCGATACCGGGCCCGGCATTCCCGAGGCGGAGATAGAGCGCGTCTTCGAGCGCTTCTACCGCCGCGACGAGTCGCGCAAACAGGAGGGCTTCGGCCTCGGCCTGGCGATCGCCCGCCGCATGGTCGACGTGATGGGCGGCGAGATCGGCGCCCACTCGGTCGAGGGAGAGGGCAGCACCTTCTGGGTCCGCCTCCCCGTCGCCCAACCCAACCCGACCCTGGTCGCGTGAGCGGCGGAGCGCGATGAGCAGCGGCCGCATCCTGATCGCCGACGACGAGCCCTCGGTACGGGACTCGGTCGGCTACGCGCTCGCCCAGGAGGGCTTCGACGTGACCGGCGTCGCCGACGGCGACGAGGCGGCGGCCCGGGTCGGCGACGGCATCCCCTACGACCTGCTGATCCTCGACATCATGATGCCCGGCCCGAGCGGGCTCGACATCTGCCGCGACGTGCGCTCGCGCAGCGCCGTGCCGATCATCCTCCTGACCGCCAAGGACGCCGAGGTCGACAAGGTCGTCGGCCTCGAGGTCGGCGCCGACGACTACGTCACCAAGCCCTTCTCGGTGCGCGAGCTGCTCGGCCGGGTGCGCGCCCAGCTGCGCCGCCGTGAGCTCGACCGTGCGCCGCTGCCGGAGGCGGTCCAGGTCGAAGCCGGCCCGGTCGCGATCGACCTCGTCCGCCACGTCGCCAGCGTGCGCGGCGCGCCGGTCAACCTGACCCGCTCCGAGTTCCAGCTGCTGCGCCTGCTCGTCGCCCGCCCCGGCGAGGTCTTCCCCCGCCGCCAGATCATGGAGGAGCTGTGGCAGAGCGAGTTCGACGGCGACGAGCGCGCCTGCGACGTCCACATCTCCAACCTCCGCCAGAAGGTCGAGCGCGACCCCCAGAACCCCGAGCTGATCCTCACCGTGCGCGGCGTCGGCTACAAGTACGAGCCGGCCGGCTGAGCCGGAGTCTCGGGAACGAGGCTGTACTCGACGCGGTAGCCGAGCGCGTGCGCGTAGCGGTCAAGGGTCGAGAGGCGAGCATCGGTGGCGGAGGTCTCAAGGCGGGCGACGCTCGACTGCGAACTGCGCATCGCCGCCGCGATCGCGGTCTGAGAGCGATCAGCCTTGCGGCGGCGCTCGGCCAAGGCAGCGAGGAGCTGGCGGCGGCGCTCCGCCGCTTCGACCATCGCGGGGAACTCGGGATTGCGAACACTGCGCTCATCGACTACTTCATCGAGAAAATCACGGTCAGCCATTTGAGTCTCCTTTCGATATATGAAAGGTAGCATCTCAAGTTCGGTATCTTAAATACAAGATAGTCATCGGCTATTTGCCGCGGCGCTGCCAGTCGAGCAGGCGCCGCTTGCATTAGGCGCCCCTGCGAATCGGGGTCCTCAGGTTCCGCGAAATAGCCTCCTAACTCCCTGCGCTATGGGTTACTAAGCCTCTCCGATCTCTAAACGGGAGCAAGTGCCGTTGGAAGGCTTACATTTGTGCCGTTACGCCTCTTGCATTTGTGCCGCTGGCGGGCGGTTCACGCCGCGCCTGAGACGTTCCGTCATCGAAGCGTGTAGTCTGCAATACTATGTACATGAGAGAGGGCTGGACAGACGGGCGCCTCGACGACTTCGCCAAGCATGTCGACCAGCGTTTCGACGCGGTCGATCAACGCTTCAAGGCCGTCGATCAACGCTTCGACACCGTTGATCAGCGGTTCGACGCAGTCGACAAGCGTTTCGATCGAGTCGAGGATGAGCTGCACTTGTTGAAAGATCATCTCGGCCGGCTGGACGGGCGCATCGACGACCTGCACCACGCCGTGATCCAGCTCGGCGCCGGAGCGATCGCGACGATCGTCGTCGGATTCCTCGGGATGATCATCGCCCTCTCGGTCGGCGCCTAGTCTGTACCAGACGCAACTGAATTAGCGTTTGGTTGAACCAAACGCTAATCTACCTGCATATGGTTCAGCGTCAATACTGGATCGATCTCATCGAGCGAGCTTGGGAGCGGCGCTCGGTCGTTTGGCTTGCGGGGGTTAGGCGCGCCGGCAAGACCTTTCTCTGCCAGAGCTTGGAGGGGGTCCAGTACTTCGACTGCGAGTTGCCGCGGACGCGGCAGGCGATGGAGGACCCGGAGGGCTTCCTGCAGGGGCACGATGGGGAGCGGATCGTGCTCGACGAGGTCCACCGGCTCCCAAATCCATCGGAGCTGCTGAAGATCGCGGCTGATCACTTTCCCGATGTGTGCGTCCTGGCCACCGGGTCCTCCGCCCTCGAGGCCACCGCCAAGTTCCGCGACACGCTGACCGGGCGCAAGGAAACGATTTGGATGACGCCGATGATCGCCGCCGACCTGGCGGACTTCGCCAACGAGGATCTGTCCCACCGGCTGCTGCGCGGCGGTCTGCCACCGCTCTTTCTCGCCGACGAGGCACCCGAGCGTGACTTCCAGGATTGGGTCGACGCCTACTGGGCGAAGGACGTCCAGGAACTGTTTCGGCTCGAGCGCCGCTGGTCGTTTCAGCGCTTCCTGGAACTGCTCTTCGGCCAGAGCGGCGGGGTTTTCGAGGCGACTCGCTTCGCCGCCCCCTGCGAGGTCAGTCGGCAGACGATCGTCAACTACCTGTCCGCCCTGGAGGCAACCTTCGTCGCCCACGTCGTGCGGCCGTTCAGCTCCCGCCGCTCGACCGAGATAGTCGCCGCGCCGAAGGTGTACGGGTTCGACACCGGCTTCGTCAGCTACTACCGAGGCTGGGATGCACCGAGGCCCGACGACCTCGGTGTTCTCTGGGAGCACTATGTGCTCAACGAGCTCCACGGTCGCCTTCAGCGCCGCGGCCTGCGCTACTGGCGCAACAAGCATGGGGCCGAGGTTGACTTCGTGATCCCGCGCCGGGGCGATGGCGGCCCGGTGGCAATCGAGGCGAAGTGGAAGGCCGCCACCTTCGACCCGGTATCCCTCGCGGCCTTCAGGAGGCTCTATCCGGAGGGCCCGAGCTTCGTCGTCGCCAGCGACGTCGACGCCACGCACCGGCGTTCCTACGACGACTTCGAGGTCGAGCTGGTCTCCCCGGAGGGATTGCTGGCCCGTCTCGCGGACGAGCCGCTCGCTCTTTAGCGGGGACCGCGAGGTTCCCCAAGCCTTTCGCGGTGTCTCTCCGTTCGCTCTAGTTGAGCCTCCTATTTGCCGGTTTGAAGCGGTTTCCGGGCTGATGGCTCGGGCGAGAGCCTGTTTAGAAACTGCTTGACCTTGACAAGTCTCAAAAACATGTGGTCTACTTTCACGGCTATTCAATGTACGTTGTAGTTCAGATGTCCGACCCGAGGCCTCGCCCTCAGGACGGGCGGGAGCACCACAGGGAAACGGAGTCACCCAAAGGCCGCCCGGGAAGCGGCCCGGCAGGGGCTCAAGGGACAAGGAGAGAGCACGTGACGCACCACTTGAAGGCACCCAACGCGGGGACGTTCCCGCGCCAGTCGACCGGGAGGCGCGTGCTTCTCGCCTTCACCATGATGGCGGTGGTGCTGATGGCGCTCGCTGCCAGCGCCCAAGCCACCTACACCACCGGCACGCCGCTCAGCACCGGCAAACTGACCAGCTCGGTCGCCGTCAACCAGGCGAACGGCGACGTCTACGTCGTGCGGCCCGGCGCCGTCGCGCCTCCCCCCGGGGAAGTCGGCGCAATGAAGCGCTTTAACTCCTCCGGCACCGAACTCAGCTGCGCGCCGAGCCCAGCACCACAGCATCCTGCCGGCATCGCGATCAACCCGAAAAACGGAAATGCCTACGTGATTGATGATGGAGTCGCTTTCACTGAAACCCGGCTCCGGGCCTTTCTGTCCGGTTGTGGCGCAGAAACCGGCACCCCCGTCCCCGTGGCTTCGGTAACCGGTAAAGCGCTGCCACAGCCGACCGCCGATTCCGCCGGCAACGTCTACGTCCCTTACAACAACGAAGCGGTGCCGAACAACAAGCTGGCGAAGTTCGAAGAAAGCGGGACCGAAGTGACGACCGGCTTCCCGATCAGCCCGCTCAATCGCCCCAACAGCGTTGCCCTCGACGGGGCCGGCAACATCTACGTTGTCGAAGGGACGACGAGCTGCACCAACTTCGCCTCCGGCAAGGTGCAGAAGTTCGAACCGAACGGCACCCTTATCGGCACCTTCCAAAGCGGCGAAGTCACCTCGGTTGCCGTTGACAAGTCGAGCGGCAACGTCTTCGTCGGCCGCGGCTGCGGCGCCAGCTTCAAAGTCCAGAAGTACAGCTCCGCCGGCGCCCTGCTCGACGAATTCGGCTCGGGTGTCTTCGCCGCCACCGGCAGCGGCCCCGTCTACAACCAGATCGCGGTGAACGAATCGTCCGGCAAGGTCTATGCCACCGACGCGGGGCACAACAGCGTCCAGGTCTTCGAACCCGAAGCCGAACCGGAACCGGAATTCTTCGAACTGGCGGTCTCAAAGACCGGCAGCGGCTCAGGCACCGTGACGAGCAGCCCCGCAGGCATCAACTGCGGCTCCGAATGCTCGGCCGAATACGAATCGGGCACCGAAGTCACGCTGAGCGCCACCGAAGACCCAGGATCCCTCTTCACCGGCTGGTCG